>Ga0187893_10003158_pt1 | contig 34245 bp, 36 predicted proteins | sample MA1701074metaG_FD_139574 | JGI IMG/M metagenome (GOLD analysis project Ga0187893, IMG submission 139574) | White microbial mat communities from a basaltic lava cave in the Kipuka Kanohina Cave System on the Island of Hawaii, USA - MA170107-4 metaG ...
GACGTGGCAGATCCTGGGTCCGCCTCGGGTTGCCCTGGTTGCCCGCTTGTCATCCTCCCGGGTGACGCCGCCAGCCAGCACGAGCTGCCAACTCACCAGAAACGCTATTCCTGCCCCAGGCCTTATGGCCAGGGTTCGGCACGCATGCGTGCCGAACCCTGGCCATAAGGATGGATCCTGGCCACAAGCATGGTTTGCCCGATTCTCATCATCCGGGGCAACGGCGGAGATGGCGGGCTCGGCCTGGGCATCGGCATCTGCGCCATCCTCGCGGACTGCGACGACGTCGGCCGCGCCAACGCCAGCGGCGGCGACGGCGGCGACGCCACCGCCATCAACCTGGACGACGGCGACCACTTCTTCGTCTTCGACGACGACGACGACAAGCACAAGTCCCACGACGACGATGACGACCACGGCCGAGACCGCGCCATCGCCATCGGTGGCGATGGCGGCGACGGCGGCCTCGCCTTAGGCATCGGCATCTGCGCCATCCTGGTCAGCTGCGAAGACGTCGGCCGCGTCAACACCAAGGGCGACGACGACGACGATGACAAGCACAAGTTCCACGGCGACGACAAGCACCACGGCCGAGACCGCGCCATCGCCATCGCCATCGGTGGCGATGGCGGCGACGGCGGCCTCGCCTTAGCCATCGGCATCTGCGCCATCCTGGTCAGCTGCGAAGACGTCGGCCGCGCGAACGCCAGCGGCGGCGACGGCGGGACGCCTTCGCGATCAACGCCTAACCCCGACCGCGGCAACCGCCAGCCGCGGGTCACGGCGAGGGACCGGGTCGCCCACCCCGGTCCCTCGCCCACGTTCGGCACTCGATATGCAAACCCCCGTCGACACCGGATGGCGCGGCGCGGACACTATGCCTCGATGAGCATTGAACAGGCGAAGGGAACCCGGCTGACGCCGGGGGAACGCCAGGCGGCGGAGCGGCGGCTGCAGGAGGCGGTTGGTGACGGGTTGATCGAGCTCGACGAGTTCGACGGGCGCATCGACATCGTGCTGAGGGCTCAGACTCGAGGGGATCTGGAGCCAGCCTTCACCGGACTGCCCGCAGACAGGCCAGATCGCACCCGCCGGCCCCGAAGGATGATCGCGGCGGTCCTCGGCGAGGACAAGGTGGACGGCCCTTGGCGTCCGGCGGACAAGACGATCACGGTCGCGGCCTTGGGCGAGACCACGCTGGACTTCCGGCATGCCCAGCTCGACCGGGAAGAGGTGGCCGTGACGGCGGTGGCCTGGCTGGGTGAGGTGAACATCGTGGTCCCGCCAGATGTCGAGGTCGAGATGTCGGGCTTTGCGCTGCTCGGCGAGCGCAAAGATCGCAGCCTCACGCCAGCCGACGACCGGGGGCCGCTCCTCCGGCTGAGGGCCTTCGCCGTGCTCGGAGAGATCAAGGTCCGAACGCAAGAGCGCGACCGCCCGGCCAGCGCGCTGCCCGCGCTCGCGCCCGCCCCCGCCACGCATCCCCGACACCGCCGGTCGGGTCGGGTTGCCCGATGGCTCGCCACGGGTGGCGCGGCACTCGCCCTGCTGGGTGCGGGGCGGTTCGTCGGGAGCTTCGACGCCGCCGCCGTCTTCGGAGATACCACCTACCGTGTGCCGCCACGCGCCCAGCAGGTGGACACGCTGTCACTCTTCGGAAGCGTGGACGTCATCGTCCCACCAGACGTCCGTGTCGAGCCGCGAGCGTTCGCTCTCTTCGGCTCCCAGGATTGCCTCGCCTGCGAACGCTCCACGCCCGAAGACAGCCCCGTACTCGTCATCCGCTCGTTCACCCTCTTCGGCAGCCTCGACGTGCGGTAGCGCCGTGCGTAGGTTTCGCCGCACAGCAGCTCATGCCGGCTGGCGCCATCGTCCCGGAAGATGAGAATCGGACAACCAGGGCGATGCGCGCCGCTTTTGGGTCCACTGCGCCGTACTGTGCAGAAAAAGGCCGGCTGGGTGGCTATGACGTGCCGCTGTGGCGTATCCACGACGGCATCGGGATCGGCGGGCAACGATTGGTGCCGTGGCTGCTCGGGGGTCATGTTCCCGAGGCGTCTGAGATGTCCGATGACCACGAGCGCCGCTTCCTCGCCCACGCCGGCGACCTGCGGACCACGCCTGGTGCTCGGGAGCTCGTCGAGGACCTGCGGGTGCGCGAGGTGCCCTTCGTCATCGCGACCTCGGCGACCAGCGACGTACGCAAGGCGCTGTTGGAGACGCTGGACTGCGGAGAGCTGCCGACCACCGACGCGGACGACGTGAGCTCCCCGAAGCCGGCGCCCGACCTGCTCCTGCAGGCGTGTGAAACCATGGGCATGGCGCCAGCTCAGGCATTGCTCGTGGGCGACAGCCCGTGGGACGCCTACGCCGCCGGCCGCGCCGGTATCGCCATGTTCGGCGTCCGGACCGGTGGCTTCAGCCCAGAGGCCCTTCGCCGCGCGGGCGCGACCGACGTGGTCCCCCATCCTCGCGATCTCATCGGCCGCCTCTAAACCCCTGGCTGGAGGGGGACGCCAGCCGCTCGAACGCGGCCGAGAGCAGGGTGAGGCGCCTCCGGGCGCGCACACGGGCGCGAGGGACGTCGCCGCCAGAGACCGGCTCGACGACCTCGGCGTAGAGCTTGAGCAGCGGCTCGGTGCCACTCGGCCGGGCCTGCAGCCGGGAACCATCCGCTAACCAGAAGGTGAGAAGGTCGGTCGGTGGTGTAGGCAGACGCTCGACGGAGCCTCCCGCCGCGCGTCGCACCCCTTCGGCATGGTCCGCGACCGCGGCGACGGCGATTCCGCCGATGTGAGTGAGGCGCGTCGCGCGGAGCTCGTCCAGCGTCCCGTGCGGCTCGCCCACCAGCCGCACCGACCAACCGGCCGTCGCGTGCACACCGAACCGGCGAGCCAGGTCGTCCAAGGCATCCTCCACCGTCCGACCCGCGGCCTTGAGAACCGCCGCCAGCTCCGCGAGCACCAGCGCCGCGCTGAGCCCGTCCTTGTCCCGCACCGCGTCACCGACCATGACGCCCAAGGCCTCCTCATAGGCGAGCGCCAGCCGACCGCCGTCCTCGCGCGCCCGCGCGGCGACCTGGGCCAACCATTTGAACCCGGTGAGTGTCTCGGCATAGCCAGCGCCATGAGCCTCGGCGATGCGAGCGAGCAGCCGCGAGGATACGACGGTGGTCGCCACCACCCGCTCACCGGCTCCGGGCTGCTCGGCGAGCAGATGGTCGGCGAGCAGGCAGCCGACCTCGTCGCCCGTGAGCGTTCGCCACCCGCCGTCTCCATCGGGTACCGCCACGGCGATCCGGTCCCCGTCCGGGTCGTTCGCGAGCACCAGGTCCGCGTCAATCCGCGCGGCGAGTGCGATGGCGAGGTCGAGGACCCCCGGCCGCTCCGGGTTCGGGAACGCCGCGGTCGGGAAGTCCGGGTCCGGATCGGCCTGCTCGGGGACGACCCACAGGTCGGCGAACCCCGCCCGCCGCAGCAGCTCGACGCACAGATCGCCTCCGACCCCATGCAGCGGCGTGTAGGCGATCCGCACATCCCGGTGCTCGGGATGGCGGAGGAGCCCGAGCGCGGTGCCGATGTACGCCTGGAGGACCCACGGTGGGACAGGCTCGACCAGCGGGCTGCGCGGATCGTACGGAACGTCGAGCATCGCCCCGACCCGCTCCACCGCGGCCGCGATCTGGAGGTCGACCGGGGGGACGATCTGCGCGCCGTCGGCACCGTAGACCTTGTACCCGTTGTCGCCCGCCGGGTTGTGGCTCGCGGTGATCTGGACACCCGCGCCCGCCTCCATCGCGACCACGGCGAAGGCGACCAGCGGGGTGGGAACCGGCTCGCGGAACCACCGCACCCCGATCCCCGAACCCGCCAGCACCGCGACCGTGTCCTCGGCGAACTCGGCGGACCCGTGACGCGCGTCCCGCCCCACCACGACTCCTCTCGCGCCGACGCCCGGGTCGGCGTCGCGCAGGCACGCGGCCAACCCCGCGGTCACCCTGCGCACGACCACCCGGTTCATCCGGTTGGGCCCCACGCCGAGGGGCGCCCGGATCCCGGCCGTCCCGAACCGCAAGCGGTCCGCCGACACCTCAGGTTGAAACGCCGAGGCGTTCAAGGATGAAGGCGAGGACGAAGGCCTCCTCGCGCCAGGCGTCGTAGCGACCGGAGGGGCCGCCGTGGCCGGCTCCCATCTCGGTCTTGAGGAGAATGCGCGGGTTGCCGACCGCGGTGGCGCGGAGCTTGGCGACCCACTTCGCCGGCTCCCAGTAGGACACGCGGACGTCGTGAAGGCCAGAGGTGACGAGCAGGTCCGGGTAGCGGACCGATCGCACGTTGTCGTAGGGCGAGTAGGACTTGATGGTGCGGTAGAACTCGGGCTCGTGTGGGTCGCCCCACTCCTCCCATTCCCCGACGGTGAGCGGCAACGAGGCGTCAAGGATGGTGGTCAGCACGTCGGCGAAGGGGACCTGGGCGATGGCTGCCCGGAACAGGTCGGGCCTGGTGTTCATCACCGCGCCGAGCAGCATGCCGCCGGCACTGCCCCCACGGATCGCCAGCCGGCTCGGTGACGTCCACCCGCATGCCACCAGGTGCTCGGCGCATGCGATGAAGTCGGTAAAGGTATTGGGCTTGGCGTGAAGCTTCCCGGCCTCGTACCAGTGCCGGCCCAGATCCCCTCCACCCCTCACGTGCGCGATCGCAAAGACGACCCCCCGCTCGAGCAGGCTCAGGCGGGCGGACGAGAAGTACGGGTCGCTGGCGATCTCGTACGCCCCATACCCGTAGAGCACGGCCGGAGCCGAGCCGTCCCGGGGTGTCCCGGCCTTGTAGACCATCGACATTGGCACGCGCGTCCCGTCGGGCGCGGTCGCCCACAGCCGCTCGGTCACGTAGCCGGCGGGGTCGTACCCGAGCACGGGCTGCTGCTTGAGCAGCGTCCGCTCACGCGTGGCGAGGTCGTAGGCGAACACCGACATGGGTGTCCTCAACGACGTGTAGCCGTACCGCAAGAAGCTCGTGGCGAACTCGGGATTGCGCTCCAACCAGACGTCGTGAGCGTCCTCGGGCTGGTCGATGACGTGTTCGGAGCCAGTGGACAGCTGGTGGACGCGCAGCCGCGGGCTCCCGCCCGCGCGCTCGACGAACACGAGGTGATCGGCGAAGGCGGCGACCTGGTCGAGCTTGACGTCCCGCCGGGGTCCGATCAGCTCTCGCCATGCGGAGGGATCCGACAGCGGCGCCTCCATCAGCCGGAAGTCCGGCGCACCGTCGTTCGTGACGATCAAGAGGCGATCGCCGTGATGCTCGACCGAGTACTCGACGCCCTGCCGCCGGGGTCGGACGATCGTGAAGTCGGCGTCCGGGTCGCCGGCCGGGAGCGTCCAGACCTCGGAGCTCACCTTGCTCCCGAGGTGGAGCACGAGGAGATCGTCGCTTCGGGTCCGCCAGATAGCGAGCCAGAAGCGCTCGTCGGGCTCTTCGAACACGAGCTTGTCGCCCGCCGGATCGGCGCCCAGCCGATGCCGCCAGCAGCGGTAGGCGCGGTGGGCATCGTCCAGGGTCGTGTAGTAGAGGGTCCGGTTGTCCAACGCCCAGGCCACGTCGCCGCTCATGCGCGGTATCTCGTCGCCGAGGTCGGCGCCTCGGTCCAGGTCACGGACGCGTAACGTGTAGACCTCGTCGCCGTCCGTGTCGATGGCGTAGGCGAGCAGCCGGTGGTCGGGGCTGACGGCGAACCCCTCAAGGGCGAAGAACGCGTGCCCCTCCGCGAGGGCGTTCTCGTCGAGCAGGACCTGCTCTTCGCCACTGCAGTCGGGGACCCCCAGCAGGAGCTGGGGAACTGGGTCTGGACGCTGTCGACGCGTCCGGACCCGGCAGCGGATCCGGTACTGGAGCCCCTCGACGGTACGGTGGTAGTACCGCCACGGGCCGTGGCGGACCGGCGCGGAGCTGTCGGTCTCGAGGACCCTGCCGACGATTTCGGAGTAGACCGTGTCCCGCAGATCGCGTGTAGGCGCCATCACCGCGTCGGCGTAGGCGTTCTCGGCCTCCAGGTATGCGCGGACCTCGGGGTTCTCGCGATCGCGAAGCCAGTGGTAGTCGTCGACCCGCTCGTCCCCATGGGCGGTGTGAACGGTCGGCTTGCGGGCCGCGATCGGCGGTGTGGGCTCTGGTATGGACACGAGGCGTAGGATGCCGGGCTGTAGTGACCGGGGACAAGACCGCTCGTACCCCACGCTTGGAGCCCACGGACCTCGGTGGCGATCCGGTCCTCGCGTTCCAGGCCTGGCTGGCCGCGGCCGTGGCCGCCGGTGAGGACGAGTCGACCGCGATGACGCTCGCCACCGCCGACGAGACGGGCCGGCCATCGGCCAGGACCGTCCTGCTCAAAGGCGTCGACGACCGCGGGTTCACCTGGTTCACGAACGAGCGGAGCCGCAAAGGCCGCGACCTCGCCGCCAACCCACGAGCGGCGCTCGTCTTCCGCTGGTCCTCGCATTGGCGGCAGGTGTGCCTGCTCGGCCCCGTGGAGCGGCTCGACCCCGCGGACTCCGACGCCTACTTCGCGACCCGCCCACTCGGCAGCCAGCTTGGGGCATGGGCGTCCGAGCAATCGACCGTGATCTCGGGCCGGCACGTGCTGGAGGACCGGTTCCGCGCGGTCACGGAGTCCTACCCCGACGGGAACGTTCCCCGCCCACCACACTGGGGCGGATTCAGGCTGCGCCCCGACGAGATCGAGTTCTGGCAGGGCCAACCCAACCGTCTCCACGACCGCATCCGCTACCGCCGCGTGGAGGATGTTTGGCTGGTCGAGCGCCTCGCCCCGTAGCCATCGGGGGCGGCACCTAGATCGCCGCGACCTTGACGTTCGGGTGCGCTTGTGCGAGCCGGGCCAGGTCGGTGGGATCGTGCGTGGCGATCACGCCGCCTCCAAGGCGGACCGCGGTCGCAACGACGAACGCGTCAACCGCGTGACAGGAGTCCAACCCTTCCCGGCCCAGCAATGTGCCAGCGACTCGCGCGACCCGCCGTGTCACTGGCATCACACCGCCGACCCGCCGCAGGAGCCAGTCGATCTCTACGTCTGCAGGCCTACCCCGATAGATCTCCGCGAGGACAGCGGCTGGAATTCGCACCAGTGCACCCGTCCCACAACGCCTGCAGAGAGGGCGGCTTGCGCACGGCGGGCAGCCTTCGGATGCTCTCGCGTGGCTTGACGTCGACGATCAGGTATCGCGCCATAGTTCGGCGAACTCCGTGACAAGCTCTGGGTCCGGCGGGCCCGCCAAGTACTCACCGAGCCGGTCCGGTTCCAGCTCATGATGCACGGATGCCTTCATGGCGGCCAATCTATCGCTGGCCAGGGGTAGGCTGGCCAGCGATAACGCTACCCGTTGGTAGGAGTGGTGATGGCGAACCGAGCAACCGTTGAGGAGCGACGGTCTCGGCAGGTCGCGGAAGCCGCGCGTGAGGCCGAGTGGCGGTTGCCGAGCTTCGCGAAGGAGCTGTTCCTCGGCCGCTTCCGGCTCGACCTCATTCACCCGCACCCAAGGCCGACGGAGGCCGAGCGCCGCAAGGGCGAGGCGTTTCTCGCCCGGTTCGAGGAGTTCCTCCGCGCAGAGGTCGACCCGCTGGAGATCGAGCGGGACGCGAGGATCCCCGACCGTGTGATGAAGGGGCTGTTCGACGTCGGCGCGCTGGGGATGAAGGTGCCGGAGGAGTATGGCGGGTTGGGCCTCTCACAGGTCTACTACAACCGCGCCCTCACGCTCGCCGGCTCGGTGCACAGCGCGATCAGCACGCTGCTGTCCGCTCACCAGTCGATCGGCGTCCCCGAGCCGTTGAAGCTGGCCGGCACCGAGGCGCAGAAGCGCGCCTTCCTCCCTCGTGTGGCAAAGGACGAGGTCAGCGCGTTCCTTCTCACCGAGCCCGACGTCGGGAGCGACCCCGCGCGGATGACCACCACGGCCGTACCGACTTCCGATGGCACGGAGTACGTGCTCAACGGCACGAAGCTGTGGACCACGAACGGCGTCATCGCGAAGCTGCTCGTCGTCATGGCGGTCGTGCCGCGATCCGAGGGTCATCGCGGCGGCATCAGCGCGTTCGTCGTCGAGGCCGGCACGCCCGGCATCGAGGTGCTCCACCGCAACGAGTTCATGGGGCTACGCGGTATCGAGAACGGCGTCACCCGGTTCACGGACGTCCGCGTGCCCGCCGAGAACCTGATCGGCGACGAGGGCAAGGGCCTGCGGATCGCGCTCGGGACGCTGAACACGGGGCGACTGTCGCTGCCCGCCGTGAACGCCGCCACGTCGAAGTGGGCCATGAAGACGGCTCGCGAGTGGGGTATGGCCAGAGTCCAGTGGGGCCAACCGGTCGGCAAGCACGAGGCGGTCGCGGCGAAGATCGCCTACATCGCGGGCTCGGCGTTCGCGCAGGAGGCTGTCGTAGAGCTCGCCAGCGCCCTGTCCGACGACAAGCGCAACGACATCCGCATCGAGGCCGCGCTCGCGAAGCTGTACAACTCCGAGCACGCCTGGAACGTCGCCGACGACCTCGTGCAGATCCGGGGCGGTCGGGGGTTTGAGACCGCCGCCTCGCTGAAGGCGCGGGGCGAGAAGCCGATCCCCGCCGAGCAGGTCCTGCGCGATACCCGCATCAACCGCATCTTCGAGGGCTCTTCCGAGATCATGCGGCTGCTCATCGCGCGTGAGGCCGTCGACCAGCACCTCTCGGTGGCCGGCAAGATCATCGAGCCCGACGTCGACGTGCGCGAGAAGGCGAAGACCGCGGTCAAGGCCGGCGGGTTCTACGCTCGGTGGCTGCCGAAGCTCGCGATGGGCCCGGGCGACCTGCCGACGTCCTACACCGAGTTCGGCGACCTGGCCACCCACCTCCGGTTCGTCGAGCGGTCCAGCCGGAAGCTCGCCCGGTCGACGTTCTACGCGATGTCGCGGTGGCAGGGGAAACTCGAGCGCAAGCAGTCCTTCCTCGGCCGGATCGTCGACATCGGCTCGGAGCTGTTCGCGATGAGCGCCGCGTGCGTCCGCGCTCAGATGCTCGCCGAGGACGACGTCGTGCACGGAGCGGAGGCCGTCGAACTCGCCGACCTGTTCTGCCGTGGCGCGCGCCGCCGCGTCGGCTACCTGTTCCACACGCTGTGGCGCAACGACGACGCGTACAACTACCGGGCCGCGCTCCGCGTCCTCGAGGGACGCTACGCCTGGTACGAGGACGGCATCATCGACCCGTCGGAGCTGGGCCCCGAGACGTGAGTTGTGTGGAGGATCCGCGCGGTATACCGCGCGGATCCTCCACACAACGACCGTCGGCGTACCCTGGGCGCCGATGACTCACGACGCGGATCTCGACGCCTACTTCGCCAAGCTCGCCGCCACCGGGGGCACTCCCCCACTCTCGCCTGAGGAGACCGAGGCGGTGCTCGACCTCACGAAGGTGGTCGCGCACACCTCCGAGCGCTACTACGCACCCCTCGCCGCCTACGCCGCCGGCCTTGCCATCGGCGCGGCGCCCGAACCCGCCGCGCGGGCGGCGCGGGTGCGCGAGCTGATCGACGTGGTGCGCACGATGTGGAAGGAGCCGGGTGCCTAGCCGCGTCGTCGCGCGCCGTACCGTCCTGCGTGTCGAGGGCGGGCGGGCACGGCCGCGCAGCGATCAGCTGGCCGCGGAGGAGCCGCTGGAGATCCGCGTGAACGGTGACGCGGTGTCGGTGACGATGCGCACGCCGGGGGACGACTTCGACCTCGCGCTGGGGTTCTGCCTGACCGAGGGCATCCTGGCCAGCCCGGACGAGGTCGCCACCATCCGCTACTGCTCCGACCAGCCCGGCCCCTATACCGGCGAGTTCAACGTTGTCGACATCGCCACGCGCTCAGCAACCCCGGTCGCCGCCGAGCTTAGGCGCAACGTCTACACCTCCTCGTCCTGCGGCCTGTGCGGGACGGCGAGTATCGAGGCGGTGCGTAAGCGCGCCGAGTCGGTGGCGGGCGACGCCGTCCAGGTTCAGGGCGCGACCCTGCTGACACTTCCCGAGCGGCTGCGCGAGGCGCAGCGCGTGTTCGAGCGCACCGGCGGCCTGCACGCGGCCGGGCTGTTCACTGCCACCGCGGACCTGCGTTGCCTGCGTGAGGACGTTGGCCGTCACAACGCCGTCGACAAGGTGATCGGCTGGGCCGCGGCCAACGGCGCGTTGCCCCTGTCAGGGCACGTGCTGATGGTCTCCGGCCGCGTCGCGTTCGAGATCGCACAAAAGGCGCTGATCGCCCGCATCCCGATCATCGCCGCGGTCTCCGCGCCCTCTAGCCTGGCCGTGGAGCTCGCCGACGAGGCGGGCATGACCCTCGCCGGCTTTATCCGCGGCTCGTCCCTCAACCTCTACGCCGGCGAGCGCCGCGTCCTGCTCTCGTAGTGTGCTGGATACGCGCCACATATGGCGGGGATCCAGCACGCTACGCGCGCCCGTAGGCCGCGAGCAGCGGGACGAGGACCTCGTCGGGGGTGAGGCTGCCGTGTTGGGCGACGAGGTTGGCCTCGTTGGGCATCTTCGGGTCGGTGAACGCGACCAGGTGGCGGGCGGCGAGGACGACGTCGCCGAGCCGGTGCCGGACCTCGGTGGTGGCGCCGTAGCCGAGCCAGCCGTCGTCGAACAGCTCGTCTCGCGTGAAGATCCACGCGACGTGACCGAACTGCGCGACGGCGGCGGCGTGCAGATCGGTGGCTGCGCCAGCCCTGGCGTGAAGGGAGCGGAACCGTCCCTCGCCGGAGTAGGCCGTCACGAGATGGTGAAGCGGGTCGAGGCTGATGAACTCTTGCTTACCCGTCTGGACCTGGCCGTGGTCGGCGGTGACCACGAGCGCGCAGTCACCCGGCAACCGATCGAGCAGCATACCGACGAGCCGGTCGGTCTCGGCGAGCTCGGCGGCGAGAAACCCGTTCGCCAGCCCGTGCGCGTGCGCGACCTTGTCGATCCCGTCGTAGTAGGCGTAGACGAACCGCTGCCCGCTGGTCACCAACCGGCGCACGCGCTCGACGAGCACCGCGATGGTCTGCCAGCCCAGAAAGTCGCCGCCGCGCAGGTGCGCGTTGGTGAAGCCACTATCGCGGAACTCGGCGCGGGTGACGACGGGCACCTTGTGACCCAGGAAAGGCGGTGACGGCTGCACCTGCGTGGGGTCAGGGGCGTTGCTCCGACCACCCGTCACGTGCCAGCGCAACACGTTGAGGACCTGGCCCCCGACACGCATCCGGTAGCCCACCATGCCGTGCTGTGCGGGCGTCAACCCGGTCGAGATCGAGGTGAGCGCCGTCGCCGTCGTCGACGGGACGACGGCGGTGATCGGGCCACCTTGCATCGCGCCAAGGTGCGCGAGCGCGGGCCGGTGCTCCTCGATAGTCACCCACCCCAGCCCGTCGAGTACCAGCAGCACGACGTTGCGCGCCATCACCGCCGGTTCGGGGAGCCAGTCGGGAGTGTCCCTTCCCAGCAACGCCGGCACCAGCCCACCGATCCATCCGCCGTCATACTGCGGCCGGACAGGGGCGGGGAGCGGTGGAGCAACGGCTTCCGTCACGCCGAGAAGCCTATGCCGCCATCAACGATCGGGCCGCGATCAACACGCCACCGAGGATGACGAGGCACGCGGTGACCAGCGGAAGCGTCCGGGCCAGACGGGGGAGCAAGCCATTCGATGCCATGTGTCGCTCGAACCGTTCGGCGACGCGCACGAGGAGGCAGCTCGCGCCGACGAGCGTCAACGCCATGCCCAGCCCGTACGCGAGCACCAGAAGGACCCCGAACCACGTACGGCCAAGAACGATCGCGCCGAGCAGCACCAGCACGGCGGAGGGACTCGGGACCAGCCCGCCCGCGAGCCCTGGCGCGATCAGGCTCCGCCAGGGCGAACGAGGAGCCGCCTCGTGGTCGTGATCCTGGTGCTCGTGATGCGAGTGATCATGGCCGTGTGAATGGCCATGCTCGTGATCATGCGCATGGCCGTGCGCGTGGCCGTGGCCGTGGCCGTGCGCATGGCCGTGGCCGTGCGCATGGCCGTGCTCACCGGTGCGCCAGCGGGTAAGCGCGGGGCGGAGCAACGTCACGCCAACCACCGCGAACAACAATCCGCTGAGGGCACCGAGCACGGGAAAAACGCGCTCGGGAGCCATCGACTGGCTGGCGGATATCACGACCCCCAAGATCAGCACACCCAGCGTATGGGTGACCGCGACTGTGAGACCAAGACGGAGGGCCTGGCCCGCCTCGCCGCGTTGCCCGATGAGGTAGGCGGCCATGACGGTCTTTCCGTGGCCGGGAGCCACGGCGTGCATCGTCCCCAGCACCACCGCCGTCAGGAACGCGAGGATGCCAAACGAGAAGGTCAGGTCTTGGCGCTCGACGAGGGCGGTGAACGAGCGGGTGAGCCTGTCGACCTGCCCGAATGCCATGGGGTCCGAGACGGCGAACGTCTCGGGCAGGCGGGCAACCTCACCCCGGGTCGGGTCGACGACAAGCCGGGCGGCCGTGGCCCGCAAGGGCGACCGGATGAGCTCGGACGGGTAGGACGTCAAGCGATGGCTCAGCGACTCGGCCTCGACGTCTTGGCGGAGGAGGATCGTCTGGTCCCCCACCGCGGTGACCTCACGCCACCCGATCCGGTCCCGCAACGTCATGTCCTGGAACTCGATCGCCGGGGTGCCGCCGAGCGCGCCGGTCCTGGCGACGAAGGCGCACTCAAGGCGCAGCGTGGACAGCCCCGCCTGGCCGGCGGGAAACGAGAGCGCCGAGCCGGTAGGCCGGACCGGCACGCGCCCGTCGTTCACGGTCAGCGCGAGCCCTTGGGCGATGGTCCCGCACTCGCGGTCGCGATAGTCCACGGCCTCGGTGTCACCGACCTCGCCGTCCGCGTTGGCATCGATCTGCTGGCGGGCCTGGAAGGCGGGGATCTCTGCCAGGTCCAGGACATAGTCGATCCGGGTCGCGTCACGGCCCACGTAGAGACCGGCGTACGTGTTCGCGGTGAAGTTCCCGAGCGGATGCGCGTGAGCGGGGCCGCTGAGCGCGAGCAGGCTTATCAACGCCATCCCGGTGAGCGCGAGCATCCGGGCGAGGGGGTGCGTCATACTAGGTTCACCGCTGATGCTCATGCCAGGTTCACCGCTGATGCTCATGTCAACGCCTCCGGGACTTCGACGCCGAGCCTGCTGGCCAGCGCCATCGCGTCGGGCTTGTGGAAGGCTGAGAACCACGGGTTGAGGTCGAACGCGCGGCGCAGCTCGTCGCGCGCCCGGTCCAGCTGCGCCGCGGCGGCGAAGACCTCCGCCGCGTGGTAGCGCAGCAGCGCGTCCGCGCTGCCCAGGCGCAGCGCCTGCTCGACATGGCTCGTGGCCTGGGCCGCGCGCCCGTCTTTGAACAATGCCCAGGCCAGGGCGTCGTTGGCGTAGACGTTGCCCGGGCGCGCCTGGTACGCCGCCTGGGCGAGCTGGACGGCCCGGCCGGGGGTGCCGTGGTCTGCCTCGAACAGCGCCATCTCCAGATCCGTCACCTGACCGGCTTGCTGCTGCAAGGTCGCGATCGTCCGGGCCAGCGCGAAGGTCTTGGCCGCGTCCGCCGGACGACCACTCACCGACTGCAGCTCGCCGAGCAGGATGACGGCGGCGGGTTGGGGGTACCGGTCGACGACCGCGGACAGCAGCCGGATCGCGCGGTCGGGCTGGCCCTGGGCGGCCAGGACGCGAGCGCGGCCGACGGCTGCGGGCACGATGCCGGCAACTATGCCGTCCGCGCGCTGGTAGGCGGCGTCCGCGGCGGCTAGCTCGCCGTCCTTGAGGTAGAGGTCGCCGAGCAATGCGACGACGGTGGCGCGGTCGAACGATGCGCCAGCGCCCGCGGCCGCGGCCTGCTGCATGGCGGTGATCGCACCGGGTAGGTCGCCGTGCAGCTCGCGGAGGTACGAGGTACGAGCGAGCGCCGGCAGGTCGGGACGCGTGTCGAGCATCCGCTGGAGATACTCGGCGGCCGACTCGTAACGGCCGAGCTCGACCTCGGCGTCCACGATCACGCCGAGCGCGTCGGCGTTACGAGGGAGCTCCGCGAGGGCGCGCTGGCCGTAGTCGAGCGCCTTGGCGAACTCATGGAGCGAGAGCGACAGGTTGCCGCGCCCCAGCAACGTCGCGGGGTCGTCGCGCGCGACCTCGTCCGCCTTGTCGAACGTCTTACCCGCCAGGGCGTAGAAGGCTGGGTCCCCCACTTGGACCGCCTGCCTGGTGTAACGCACCCCCAGCTGCTGCCAGGCACCGAGGTCGTCCGGCCGTTGCGAGGTGAGTTGCTCCAGCCGGGTGATCTCAGCGGCCAACGACTCGTCGAGCGAGGGCGGCGTGTAGGTCTCTTGCCTTCCCGAGCCCGCGAGCATGAAGCGCCCGAGCGCAAGGCCAATAACAAGCACAATAACGGCTACACCGACAAACCGGGCACCTGGGTGTCGAGCGTGAGAGGGGGGCCGGTGACCGGCCCCCCTCTGTTCGTCTCGACCCGGACCTGTTGCCGTACCAGCGGTCCTGGTCTCGAGCGTCATCGCATGCCTTTACAGTGACTTCTCGGCCGGGTCGCTGACCCTGCCAGGACCCTTCCCGTAGCTGTAGCCGTTGAACGGGTGCGGGATGTACGGGAAGCTCGTGAGGTATGGCTGGTCGTTGCCAGACACACCATCGCCAAGCAAGTTGTTCGGCTCGATGTTGAAGTCGGGCGTAAACGGTGTAGCGCCGGCGAGCGCGCGGAGCTCGATGTCCACGACGTCGTCGTTGAGGCGCCGGCCGTTGGGGAAGCCGTCTGTCTCGCCAGCGAGGAGCCCGAGCGGGTCGTGCTTGTTCGGGTCCTTGTTCGATGGCTTGATCGAGGTGTTGAGACGCAGCACCTCAGCGGGGCGGACGTCACCCTTGGGCAGGTTCAGGCCCTCGATACCGGTGAGGAAGATCGCGACCAGGTCGGCGCGCGGAGGCTCGGGAACCTCGACGCCCGGGTAGAGGATCGGGATCAGGCTCGCGAGGATCGGGTCGGTGACCAGCGGGATGTCGCCCTCGGTGGAGAGAGGCGGCGCGCTGAGGGTCGGGAACACGTCGGCGTCCACCGATGGCGGGATCGCGTTGAAGGTGTCCTTCAGCTCGGTGGGGACGACGACCTCGTTCACCAGCGGGTTGCCCAGGCGGGAGATCTGGACCCACGGACCCTCGTGCTTGGGCGTGGCCCCGCTGCCATCGACGAACGTGCGCGTCTGGCGGCGGGCGGTGGTCGACCACACGCCGATGACCGGGTCGTCCTTGGTCACCAGCTTCTTGGTCGGGACCTGCAGGACGACGGAGTGGACGTTCACGCCGTTGGTGGCATTGACGCCGTCCTCCGTGGGCAGCGGGATCAGGTGCGCCTCGTTGAACGGGCGAAGACCACCCAGGTCGAAGATCGAGCCGAGATCGACGGGGAAGACCTCGTCGCGCTGGCCGGCGAACGACACGAGGTCGCCCACCTTGACGATCGCGGCGTTCGCGAGGTCGGGATAGTTCGGAGTCGAGCGGGGGCCGATGTTGTTCGGCGGGACGGGGAGGTCCTTGCCCAGCTCCGTACGCTTCCCGCCCTCGACCACGGACAGGGTGTACGTCTGCTTGATGTTCCAGTCCGGGTCATCGAGCGAGGTGATGGGCCCGGTGGTGTACAGGAACGTGTTCGGCACCGGGTTCTTCGGGTTGTTCAGCTGGGTGCTGAACCGCCACTCGTAGGTGATGTCGGCGACCGCATCGGCGTTGTTGTCGATGTGGACCATGTACAGGACGTCTTCGCCGAAGTTGTAGAAGTTGGGCCCTCCGGCGGGGACCTCGATCGGGATCCAGTTCGAGATCAAGGTCACGGTGTCGGGCTTGTCCGGCGACACGAACGCGTAGACGTCCGTGTTGTCGGCAACCGGGTCCTCGGCGATCAGTGGTGCCTCTCGGTGGCTCGACGCCCCAGCGGGCACGAGCATCCCAAGCGCGAGCGCAGCGGACACGCCGAGTGCGGCGAGCGCGCGCGAGCGTGGGCGTATAGATGTCATCAACCAGCCTCCCTAGGTGGATGGACGCATTGCCGGGTACGAATGGCCCTGAAGGACTCGCAGGTCCATCGGCACCCACGGCGCAAGTAACTCTGAGTTGCACGAGCCTCCTGCAGCCTCTGCCGGGCTAGTGAACAACACCACCGTAAGTAGCCGACTAGTCCATTTGGTCAGGAACCGTCGCAGAAGGTACAAACCCAGACGTACCGTCTCAGCACGGCCAAGTCTTGTGCGTTCGTCACCGCGATCGGGGTCGGATGGGTGACCTTCCGGCCAAGGGAGCGCGATCTTGACTAGTCAGCGGTAGCGAGAATCCAGGCTCTCAGACAAAGACCGGGAGGTGCCAGAATGACTGAGAAGACGCACGGGAACCTCTGGCGCATCGTTGCGCTTGGCGCGATCCTGCTGGCTGGCGTCGGCTTGGGCGTGGGCGCCAGCCGGCTCACCGGTCGCGCCGAGCGCCCGACTCTGGATACCGCCACGAACGGGGCCACCTCAGCGGGCGATCCTGATGCCCTGGCCGAACTGCCGCAGCTTGGCGCGCCGATCCTCCCGGATCAGGCGACCTCTCCCGAGCTGGCCGTCTCCGGCTTCCTGACCGCCGAGGCGAACGGCGACTTCGCCGGCTCGTACGCCTTCCTCGCCACCGCCGACCACGAGACATTCCCCGACCCCGCGTTCTGGGTGCAGTCGCACGGGAACTTCCCCGTGGTGACCGGTTTCCGGGTCGAAGACGTGGCCAGCGAGGGTGGCACCGCTCAGGTGAGCACGCTCACGGGGTACCGCCCAGGTCTCGACGAGATCCTCGGCCTCGTCACCGCTCGGGCACGTTCGACCTGGTCGACGGTTCAGGAGAACGGGGTCTGGCGCGTTGTCTTCAGCACGAGCACCGACGAGCGTCTCTACCCGGGTGACGCCGCCGCCGCCGCCGCCGTGGCGCGGCAGTGGGCCGAGCGGCGGATCGCCTGCCAGCCGAGCGGGGAGCTAGAAGCCAGCCTCAAGGGCTCGCCCTTCCTCGCGCGAGACCTCTGCCAGGCGGACGGCGAGTTGCAGCTGGGGGGTCCCTCCCAGCTCTCACAGCTCGACGATACGACGCCCTTCATCTCCGCCTACGGCCCCGAGGTGATGCGGTGGGCACGCACTGTCCCCATCCTCTCCCCCCAGCCGATGCAGGTCGTCCTCGCCCCCGTCGGCGCCGACTGGAAGGTGATGGGCGTCGTCCGACAGCTCACGAAGCGCTAGTGGGCTGTCGGGACGCTCGCAAAGCCTCTTGCAGGTTGACGGGGTCGCGCGGGGTGCCAGGTCCCATCGTAGTTCAGCTGCCACGACAGCTGGTTGTCACGCATGCACAGGTCGAGGATAAGGTCCAAGTGGGTGCGGATGGCGGGGTCTTCTACTGGCACGAGCGCCTCGACGCGCTCCTCCAGGTTGCGCGGCATGAGGTCGGCTGACCCGATCAGGTAGGTCGCGTCCTTCCCTGGGTCGCCGAAGCGGTAGATCCGCGAGTGCTCGAGGTACGGCCCGACGATCGACCGGACGCGGATTCGCTCCGATAGATCCTCGATGCCGGGTCGCAGGCAGCAGATGTTGCGGACGATGAGGTCGATCTCGGCCCCCTGTTGAGAGGCCCGGTACAGGCGGTCGATCACCGATATATCCCCTCTCCGCGTCGAACAGCAGTTTGTGGCTGGGTGGTTAGTGGTAGGCCTACCCCATGGCATATCGATTCATCCTGAACGAGACCATCCCCGACGGCGTTCGCCGCGTCACCGATGAGCAGGTGCAGGGGGCGCTGGATCGCCTTGACCATCTCGCCGGCTTTGACCCGAAAACCGTTGAGGACGCGGTGCACGACCTGCGCAAGCGGTGCAAGAAGCTGCGCGGCCTGCTCAGGCTCGTTCGCCCCGCCATCCCAGATGCCTATCCGCGCGCCAACGCCGTGTTCCGTGACGCCGCCCTCCAGCTGTCACCGATCCGGGACGCCCACGCCCTGCTGGCGACCTTCGACGGTCTGGTGGCCGCGCACGCCGATCAGCTCCCCTGTGACGGCATCCGAGCGGTCAGGGAAGGTCTCGCCGCGCGGGCGAGATCCGCGACCCTCGCCGCGGCGGACCAGAAGGCACGGGCGCGGCGCGCCCGGGACCTGCTCGTCGAGGGCAAGCGCCTCATCGATAGCGCCTCGTTCGACGACGACTTCGCTCCCCTGTCCGCCGGGTTGGTCAAGACCTACAAACGGGGGCGGAAGCGTTTCGAGGACAGTACCGGGAAACCGTCCGACGAGGCCCTTCACGAATGGCGGAAGCGCGTGAAGTACTCGTGGTACCACGCACGCCTGCTGCGGGACTCGGCCCCGAGCATGATCAAGCCCCTGTCGGGCGCGTTCCACCATCTCGGTGACGCGTTAGGGGACGATCACGACCTCGCGGTGCTGACCGGCCAGCTGCGCTCGTCGCCGGACGAGTTCGGGGGCACGGCCTCAGTGGCCTGCACCCTTGCGATCGTGGACGATAGCCGGGCCGACCTCCAGCGCCGGGCCGTACAGTCTGGCGCCCGCCTGTATGTCGAACGCTCCCCCTGCGTTGATCCTTATGGCCAGGGTTCGGCACGCATGCGTGCCGAACCCTGGCCGTTAGCCGTTAGCCGTTAGCCGTTAGCCGTTAGCCGTTAGCCGTTAGCCGTTAGCCGTTAGCCGTTAGCCGTTAGCCGCTGATGCTGATGCCTCCGTCGACGACGACTGTCTGACCGGTGATCCACGAGGCTTCGGCGGACAGCAGGAACCGCCCCAACGTGGCGGTGTCCTCGACGTGGCCGAGCCGCCCCAGGGGGTAGGTCGCCGCGACCGCCTCCTCGCGGTCCTCGTAGAGTGCCCGCGAGAACTGGGTCTTCACCACGGCGGGAGCGATCGCGTTCACCCGGACGCCAGGCGCGAGCTCGATGGCGAGCTGGCGGGTGAGGTGGATCAACGCCGCCTTGCTCGCGTTGTACGCCCCGATCGGGGCGCCGGCGCGGATGCCGCCGACCGACGCGACGTTCAACACCACGCCGCCGTGCGCGGCCATCCATTGGCGCCACGCCTCTTGAACCCAGCCAAGCGGAGCGACGACGTTGTACTCCATGATCTTCGACACGGCGCCGAGGTCCGCGCCGGTAAGCGGCCCGTACTGCGGGTTGATCCCCGCGTTGTTGACGAGCAGGTCCACGCTCCCGAAGCGCTCGACGACCTCCGCGACCGCGTCCCGGCGGTGCGCCGAGTCCCCGGTGTTGCCGGCGATGCCGATCACCCGGTCACCCGCGCCGAGGCTTTGAACGGCGTCGTCGAGCTGATCTCGCTTCCGCGCGGTGATCGCCACCATCGCCCCCGATCGGACCAGCTCACGGGCGATACCGAGCCCGATCCCCCTGGACGCCCCCGTGATCAGCGCAACCTTGCCCGCGACCATGCCTCCTCCTCAGATTCCGCTGGAGAGCGGCGGCGTTACGCGCTCTGGCGGCGACGCTGGTCGAGCCTCCGGCGATAATCTACGGCAGAGCGCGCGGGTGCCCACCAACCGATCTCTCCGGGCGAGATGCGCGCGAGGTCGGGGAGGCGCCCGACGGTCCCGGCGCTCCCGCACATCCAGCAGGATGCGTTCGCGGTGATATGTCCCGCCCACTCGACCTCGCACCCTGGGCAATGGAGCACGACCGCCCGGTCGGCGCCTCCCATGCGATGCCCTTCGGTAGCCGGGTTGGAGTGTCACTGCACGGTCTACCCCGGCTACCACCGGTGCAACCGGATCTCCGGCATCTCTAGCGCTCCAATGCCGGTCAGCTCGTGAATAAGGCTCGTCACCGGGGCCACCAACGCGCGCAACTCGGCGAGCTCACCCCGCTCGCCGCGCCGCGGCAACCCAGCCATCCAGAGGCGGGCCCGAGGAAACTCAACCAGCCGCACCTCCGTGTCCGCGGGCAGGTCCAACAGCTCCCGGAGCGCTCGTATCGCGACCTTGTAGCCGCCGAGCTCGTCCACGAGGCCGCGCGCCTGCGCGTCGGCGCCGGACCAGATGCGGCCTTTCGCAATCTCGTGCACTCGCTCGATCTCGAGGGCCCGGCCCGAGGCCACCTTCTCGACGAACTCGTCGTAGACCCGGTCGAGCGAGCGCTGCAGGTGGTCCCATTCCGACCGCGAGTAGGGCGTGTTGACCGAGGAGATAAGCGCGTGCGCGCCCGCATGGACCTCGTCATGCGAGATGCCGAGCTTGGCCTTCAAGCCGGCGGCCACCGCCTTCCCGCTGACGACGCCGATAGAACCGGTGATGGTGGCGGGGTGCGCGACGATGCGGTCGGCGTCCATGGCGACGTAGTAGCCGCCGGAGCCGGCGACGTCGCTCATCGAGACCACCACGGGTTTGCCGGCCTCACGCGCGTTCGCGACCGCGCGGCGGATCGCGTCAGAGGCCACGACCTCCCCGCCCGGGCTGTCGACGCGGAACAAGATCCCCTTCACCCGCTTATCTTTCACCGCGGCGCGGAACGCGGACGTCACCGTGTCCGAGCCCATCACCGCGCGGGCGAGCACGCCCGGCCGGCTGGGCCCCGAGACGATCTGGCCGTTGCCGTAGATCAGCGCGACCCCGGTCGCCCGGCGGCGCCGGCTCGCGCGTCTCGCGGAGCGCTTCAGGTAGCTCGGCAGGGCGAGCAACCGAGGATCGAAGCGCTCGACGATCTCGTCGCGATACCCGAGCCGGTCGACAAGACCCGCCTGCACGGCCTCAGTTCCGAGCACGGGCCCGGTATCGACGAGCTCCCGAACCCTCGCGGGCTCCAAGCCTCGGCGCTCCGCGATCCCCGTGACGATCTGATCGAACAACGACACGACGATGCGCTCCGAGGCTTCGCGGTGCGCGGGCGTGAACTTGGTCTCGGTGAGGCGGTTCTTCGCCGCCTTGTACTCCCGCCGGTGGTCGAGCTGCGGGTCGATGCCAAGCTTGTCGAGCGCGCCACGAAAGAAGTCGACCTCGACGGCCAGACCGAGGAGACCCACGTCGCCAGATGGCTGCAGCCAGATCTCGTCGAAGGCCGTGGCCAGGTAGTAGGCGCCAGTCGATCCGGCAATCTCGCCGAACGTCTCGGCGTACGCGACCGCGAACTTTCCGGCCTGGCGGAGGTCTTCGATGGCGTCCCGCACCTCTTGCGCGCTCGCGAGACCGCGGGCGGGCTAGCGCACCCAGGCGACCACACCGTCTACCCGCTTGTCGGTGGCCGCGCGCTCTAGCGCGGTGACGACCTCCCGCAGCGTCAGCTTGCCCCCGTATCGCGGCAATGCCGGCTGCTCGGGCAGAGGCTCGGTGAGGTCCAGCTCGAGGACGGTGGAGCGCGGCACGCGCCGCGACATCGCGCCACAGAGCGCCGCGCCGCCCAGCAGCCCGACCGCGACGACCGTGGCAAGGAGCAAGAACGACGACCGGTCGTCGATCCGCTCGGTGAAGCCCGCGGCCGCCGCTACGACTCCCAGCGTCATCGATCCGATCGCCAACCCGATGAGCGCCACACGGCCAACTCTCAAGGCGCGTTGCATTCGTGCGTTCGTCATCCTGCCTTTCTACCTGCTCGACGCATCTCGCCGGGATCAAGGTTAAGTGGAACTATGTCCCTGACAGTTGGCACCCTTGTGTCGTGAGCGCAGGTGACATCAACGCGGTGGCGCGCGCAGCGGCGCGTGGAGACGCCCAGGCATTCGAGGCCGTGTGCCGGGCGCTCCAGGACGACGTATGGCGCTACTGCTACGCCTTGGTCGGCGATCGGGAGCTCGCCTTCGAGGCCGCTCAGGAGACGTTCCTCCGCGCGGTGACCGCAATCCGCCGCTACCGGGGAGAGGCCCCTGTCCGCGTCTACCTGTTGGTGCTCGCACGGCGCTCCGTCGCTGAGGTCCTGCGGCGTGAGCGCCGGCACCGCGACGCCCGGGCATACGACACGGAGCCCGACCGGACGGTGGCATCCTCGTCGGGCGCCGTGGAGATCGCACAGCTGGTGAACGACCTGCCAAGTGATCTGCGACAGGCATTCGCGCTCACACAGCTCGTCGGGCTTTCCTACGAGCAGGCGGCCCAGGTCGCCGGGTGCAGGGTTGGAACGATCCGCTCAAGGGTGTTCCGGTCACGAGAACGGTTGGTGGCGGGCTTGAGCGAGCAAGAGGAGGGGATTCACGATGGCAGCTCGTGAGTGCAGGGATGCACGAGAATGGCTGTCGGCATACCGCGACACCGAGGCGCTCGACGATCCGGTGGCGCGAGCACATCTTGAGAGCTGTGGGGCATGCACGACCTGGGCATCTGTACTCGACCAGGTCACCCGCGCCGTCCGGCTACGGTCGACGGGTAGCCCCGATGTCGCGAGCGCGGCGATCGAGGCATTCCAAACCAAGCGTCCACCAACCGCTGCGCGTGAGACCGCCCGCTTGCTCTTGGGAACAGCTGGCCTCGCCGGGCTCGCGCTGTTCGCTCTCGCGCTGGCCGGACTCCCCGGGACGGCCGTGATCGCCGGGCACTTCGGCCAGGACCTGTCCGGGCTCCACGCCGCGATCTCCCTCGGGTTCCTTCTCGCGGCATGGCAGCCGGCCCGCTACGGGCGTGGCCTGCTCCCGGTCGCCGCGATGGCCGTGCTGGTCGTGCTCCTCCCTTCCGCGGCGCACGCGACCGGGCCGGTCGCGGCGCCTCTGGCGGAGGCCGCGCACCTCCCGCTGCTGGTGGGGCTCGTCGGGTTGCTCCTCCTGCTCGATCCCATAAGCCAGCGCAAACGAGCCACCGCCTGAGATGTCCACAAGCCGCCCTGGGTCCATCGGGTCAGGGTCGGGGGCAGTCCAGTGGGGGGTCGGAGCCATCCGGCCCCCCTCTGGCGACAGGCGACAGGACCATCGCGCTATCGTGACGTCGTGCGAGGGTGGCGTCTGGTTCTAGTGCTCATGGTCGTCGCGGGTCTGCAGGGTTGCCGGTCTTCGAGCGGCTCCGCCGATCAGTGCGGGCCGGTCGAGCATCCGCGGCTCCAAGCGGGAGGACACCTGCTGGCGGACCGTGCGCCACCAGTGCCCTATAGCTCTATCCCACCAACCTCAGGTTGGCACTCCTCTGGACCACCGCGGTTCGGCGTCACGCCCGAGCCGGACTCCCTGTCCGAGCCACAGCAGGTCAGCGTCCTCGAAGCCGGCGGGGTCGTGATCTCCTACCGGGACCTTTCCCCGGAAGAGCTGGCCGGGATCCAATCGCTGGCACACGACTTCCCGGACCAGGTCGCGCTTACGTCCTACGCCAAGCTCGAGCCGCAACAGGTCGCGCTCACGGCGTGGGGAACCCTCCAGCAGTGCGAGAGGATAAACCTCGACGTGACCAGAAGCTTTATCCAGACCTACGCAGGGGCCACGTCACACGCCCATTGAGCCGGCGGCGCCAGCCGGCCTCTTCCCGCACTGTGCAGAGTTAGTGCGGTATACCGGACTAACTCTGCACGATGGACCTCAACAAGGAGGTTCGGGGATCTCGGGAGCCCCAGGGATGTCTGGTACCTGTTCCTCGACGAAGCGCTCTACGTCCTCGGGACAGGACGGCCGCTCCTCAGGCAGTAGCTCATCCAACGGCAAATTGGCAGGCGCGGTCGCGGTCGCCTGCACGGGATCTTCGGGCCCCTCAGGTTCCTCCGAAGGCTCCTCAGGGTCGGTCGGTGGTGGTGAAGACTGGGGTAGCGGCGGTGGCGGTGGCGGCGGTGGCGGCGCCGGTGGTGGCGGCGCCGGTGGTGGCGGCGCCGGTGGTGGCGGCGCCGGTGGTGGCGGCGCCGGTGGTGGCGGCGCCGGTGGTGGCGGCGCCGGTGGTGGCGGCACCGGTGGTGGCGGTGGAGGTGGAGGTGATGGGGCCGGCGGAGGCTGCGGTACGGGCGGGGGTTTCTCACCCACGAAATCGCTGCCGGAGGCAACGACCCCTATACCCGGGTCTCCTGGCTCGCCAGGTGCGCTGGCGGCCGACGTCGCGCCCGCCGAACCGTCGTCCCCCGGCGTCCCCTCGACCGCGCCGCCCCCTTCTTCGACATCCGAACCTGAGGATGAATCCGAGCTCGGGGCTGAGGTCGCGGACCCCAGCCCCGAGTCCGCCGGTACTTGCGAGTCCGCCTGTAGAGTCGTCTCTCCCGACGTGCCAGGGCTTGCCGCCTGGCTGTCACTCGCGGTCCCTTGCTCGCCAGACGCCGTCTCGGCCGCAGCCAAGGCGATCGCCTGACTGATGCTCGGGGCCAGCTCGGGCTCGTCGCTCAACTGCGCGAGCTGCGCGACGGCCACTTCCGCCGTCGTCGCGACCTGCGCTTCAAGCTGCTGATCGCCGGCCGTGATCGCGATCATCGAGGCATCACGCAGCTGTTCCTGCATGGTCCCCAGGGCGGCCGCGATCAGCTCGGGTTCGGCGCCGAGCTCCACCAGCTCGTGCACCTCCTCGATGCGTTGCTGAGCCTGGTCCATCAGCAACGCGGCTTCCCCCTCCTCCGTAAGCGCCGCGGCTACCTGCGCCCGCTCCACGAAGCGCTTCGCCCCGTAGAGCGGGGATCCCGGCAGGGCGCTCATCGAGGCGGCCGCAACCGCCGACGTGCTGAGCGTGAGCGCCACGACACTCGCTGCGGCGGTCCCGGCAATGCGGCGCTGGAATCCGCGCCACCGGGGACCGATCGGACCGTGCTCAACCCTCGCAGGAGACCTGGAAGGCTGTGCCGCGGCCAGCTCCCGCAGCTGGTGGAGATGTCTTGCGCGAACCGCGGGGTCGAACGATTGAGCCGACAGGTGCCGAGTGAGGCGGTCCGCAATGTCCGCATACTCCCTCGGCACGTCAACCCCGACGTCGCCGGCCTGGTCCCGGCGGCGCGTCATAGGGTGGTCCCGCGATATTGCGCATCCATCAACACTGATAGCGCGCCAGGCGTCGAAATGGTTACGGCCATTTTTTACGAATTCTCTCCGTCCGTACCCATCAATTTCAACAAGGTCCCCAGCGCTCGATGTTGGAGTGACTTCACGGCGTTCAGGCTGCGGCCGGTCGCCTTTGCGGTCTCGGGGCCGGAAAGGCCGGCACCGAACCGCAACCCGAGCACCTCGCGCTGGTCATCGCTGAGACGCGCGAGCGCCGCTTTGAGCTGCCGATCTCCCACCGCGTTCAGCGCGGCCTCCTCAGGACCGAGCTCGTCGGACACATGCCGGTCGACGTCCTCGTCGCTCAGCGGCTTATCTCCGCGCCGGGTCATCTTGCGCCGCTCGTCGATCAGGTTGTTCCTCGCCGCCCGGAACACCCACGCCCGGATCGCGTCGCCCCCACCGCGGATGCGGTAACCATGTTGAAGAAGCTCCTCGAACGTCAGCATGACGAGGTCCTCGGCCATGGCCTTGTTGCCGCACTGGCCCATCAAGAATCGGAAGAGCGGGACGTGCAGCGCCTCGTAGCAGGCCGCGATCGCGTCGGGGTCGCCCGCTCGCAACCCGTCGGCATGGCCATCGAGCACGACTGAGTCCATCGTTCGCGATCGTGTCGCGCCCGAGGGCTCTTGGCCAGACGACCCTACTTTGGGCACCATGGCGCGCATGCTCCTCGCGACCTGGAACGTGAACTCGTTGAAGGCTCGACTTGCACGTGTCCTCGAGTTCCTCGACACCCACCGGCCGGATGTGCTTTGTCTCCAGGAGACGAAGGCGTCCTCTGACTCCTTCCCGCATACGGAACTGAAGGATGCTGGCTATTCTGCTGTCGACCACAGTGGCGGCCGTTGGGCGGGGGTGGCCATCGTTGCCCCGGTGGAGCACTCCCTGGACCACATCGTGCGCGGCCTCGCGTCAGAGCCGCGCCCCGATGAGGCCCGGTGGATCGAGGCAACTGTCTCGGCAGACGGCAACCCTCTGCGTGTCGTTAGCGTATACGTACCGAATGGACGTGCGCTCGACCATCCGGCCTTCCAAGACAAGCTAAAGTTTCTCGACGCGATGGTTGAACGCACAACCACGCTGGTCAAGGACCCGTTGTTCTTGGCCGGCGACATGAACATCGCGCCGGCGGATGCCGATGTGTACGACCCCGCCGCCTTCCGCGGCTCGACGCATACCAGCGCTGCCGAGCGCAGCCGGCTCTCCCGCCTGCTCGCGTCCGGGCTCGTCGACACATTCCGGCACCTTGAACCCGATAGTACGCAGTACACGTGGTGGGACTACCGCGCCGGCAACTTCCATAAGAACCTCGGCTTACGGATCGATCTCGGCCTGCTGACCCCCGACCTCGCCCGTCGATGCCAGCGCTGCGGCATCGACCGATCGTTCCGGAAGGGCCCGAAACCGTCCGACCACGCCCCACTCCTCATCCAGCTGAGCTGAGCTGGTTCTTTCTGAACAGGGATTTCGGGGCGCATGTGCCCCGAAATCCCTGTTCGGGGCGTTGGTAGGCCCCTCTACTCGACGATGCCGGTGACGGCGACGTCGACCGAGACGTCTTCGAGACCCGCGACGGCGAGCAGCTGCACGATCACGGCCAACCGGACGGCATGGGCGGCCGCGATGAGATCGTCCCCGTAGGGGACCTGGATCTCAACCGACACCGTGAGGCGATCGGGTGCGGGTCCTACCCGCACGCGCGCCCCCGCCGCCGTCGCGCTGCCCATGGCCACACCCGGCACACTCGCGACCGCAAGCTCCACCATACGCGCGATCGCGGTGACGTCGAGGTGGGTCACGCCTGGTCCCGTCGCCGGCAACGGTACCCATGCGCGGGGCCTCGCGACTCCACGCGCGAGAGGATTCGCGATCCGGCGGCGGACCTTCGAGGTGAATCCCGGTGGCACGGCCACCGGCTCGCCCGCAAGGCGGTGGACGGCCGTCCATACCTGTACAAGCTCGGCGAGCGTCGCGCGGCAATCGACACAGTCACGGTGGTGCGCCTCGACGGGCCGATCGTCAGCCACGTGATCTAGCAGGTCCGCGACCGCTGTCCCGCATGCCAGCCTCTCGCCGTACGCGCTCACGCCCACCCCCGTAGCTCGTGGAGGATCTCTTGCCGTGCCCGGTGGATCCGAGCCTTCACGGCCGAGAGCGACAGGTCGAGCGCATCGGCGATCTGCTCGTAGGTCAACCCCTCCAGCTCACGGAGCACCCAGGCGGCACGCTGCTCGGGCGTGAGGTTGGCGACCGCTCTCTTCACGTCCGCGATCTGCACTCGCGCGATCGCCGAGTCGGCGGTGTCCGTGCCCGCCGCCCGCAGGACATCCGGCAGGGGGTCCGTCCGGCGGCGGTCGCGCAGCCGGTTGAGGCATCCGTTGGTCACGACCCGGTACATCCACGTGCCGAACGCCGCATCGCCCCGGAAGCGTGGGAGCGCCCGCCAAGCCTGGACGAAGGCGTCCTGCGCCGCGTCTTCGGCTTCGATCGGGTCACCGAGGACCCGCAGCGCCACCCGGTACACCTGCTGTCGGTGGCGCCGGACGAGCGCCTCGAACGCGTCGAGATCACCCCGCTGCGCCAGCCGTACCAACCAGGCTTCGTCCATCCCTGGAGGCCCCTGCGCGCCAGTGGCGCCAGTCGCGACAGGGGACGGCACACCCGCGCCTCGCAGAGGGCGGGCATCCGCGATGCGTACCGCAGTTGTTATCGGTCGCTCCTGCCGGCTTGAAGATCCCTCACCCTGGTGGCCCCTTCCGCACGCGGACTCTTGGAGGATACGACCTCTCGCGCTTGCCCAACCCGGACTGTCCGCCGCGTTACTCCGCGGCCGCGCCACCCGCGTACGCGCCGATGATCAGTGGAATGTCCTGGATCGCGATCACAAGGAACAATCCCGCGCCGGCTACCGCCCCGAGGACCGGGAGGTCGAAGAGCGCGAGCAGGGCGACGATGGCGACGGCCAGCACGATCGCGGGAAGCAGCGCGATGAGCAGCGCCGTGCCCGCCCGGCCCACAACGCGCCCGCCGACGAACCCGGCGATCAACGGGCCGACGAGCGGCAGCCATACGAGGGCGAGTGATAAGGCGAGCATCACCAGTGCGCCCATCACAGGCGATCCGCTCGACTGCCGTCCAAACTCCTGTGCACGCGTCATCCCCTAGGAGATACCCGATGCCGCGCCATGACACACCGCGGCCGTTCGACCATCCGTCGCTCGTCGCGCGCTGGCATTGAACATGCAAGCCAGATTCATCTAAGGTGCTCGATCAGTGCAGTCTCCACGTTTCAGCGTCCGCGAGGCGTCGCCCTCCCACCTGGACACCGCGCGGCAGCTGATGCTGCAGGTCTTCGACCAGGACTTCGGCTACGGCTACCTGCCCCAGTGGCACCGAGACGTCGACGACCTGCTCGGCACCTATCTCCGGAACCCCCGGCACAGCCTGTGGGTGGCGGTCGACGACACCGGGACGGTCGTGGGTACGGCTGGCGTCCGAGAAGGAGGGCCTCGCTGCCCTCCCAATCCCCAATGGCTCGCGGATCGCTACGCCGGCGCCGGGACGGCACAGCTCGTCCGCGTCTACGTCGCTCCCACCCTCCGCGGCCACGGCATCGGGAGCGCGCTGGTCGCCGCCGCCCGCCGGTTCGTCGCGACGGAGGGCGGGTACCGGCATCTCTACCTCCATACGGATACCCGCGTAGCCGGCGCCGAGGCATTCTGGCGCACCCTGGGCCACGTCGTTCATGACGCGAGGCCCGATGAGTGGTCCACCCTGCACTTCGAGCTCGACATTCCCACACTCGATATTGACAACGGTTTCCATAACTGATAGCTTGCCCTCGCGATCAAGAGGAGACATCGCGTGCGGCGGCTAGGAATCTGGAGCATCGTGCTGACACTGACGGTCGCCGCATGCAGTAACCCGGAGCCGTCCGGCGGTGAAGGCACGGAGGCCCCGAGCGCGGTCGCTTCGGTGTTCACGCTGGCGTGGATCGCCTCGCAGGTCGCGCCCGACGCGAACCTCACCGTTCTTGGGCAGCAAGGACAGGAACCGCATGACCTCGAGCTCTCCCCGGGGGACCGCGAGGCGCTCCAGACCGCCGATGTCGTCCTCTACATGGGAGACATCGACTTCCAACCCCAGGTCGAGGCCACCGTGGGCTCCACCGCGGGCGAGCTCGTGGACGTCACGAGCATCGTCGGCGACGCCGCGCTACAAGCCGGAGCGGCGCTCGCGCACGAAGGAGAGGAGGGAGGGGAGGCGACCGTCGATGGGGAGGCGACCGTCGATCCTCACATCTGGTTCGATCCCGGATTGATGGCCGCTGTCGCGCAGCGCGTCGGTGACGCGTTCGCCGCCTCCGACCCCGGCAACGCGCAGGCGTACCGGGACAACGCCGCGCAGGTGGCCCAGCAGCTCGAGGCGCTCGACGGGGAGATCGCACGCATGCTCTCCAACTGCGAGCTGGACGAGGCCATCGTGAGCCACGAGGCGTACGCGTACCTGCTGCAGCCCCACGGCCTCACGCAGCATGGCATCTCAGGTGTGAACCCAGAGGCCGGCGGCTCGCCCGCGGATCTGGCCGAGCTCACCGAGGAAATCCGCGCTGAAGGCATCCCGGCGGTACTCGCCGAACCGTTCGAGGGCCGGTCCGACGCCGAAGCGCTCGCGCAAGAGGCGGGTGTCCGGCTCTTGGAGATCGACCCGCTCGAGGTCGCCACTCCCCAGCACCTCGCAACGGGCTACCCAGACCTATTGAGGCAACAAGCACAGACGTTCGCCACGGCGCTTAGGTGCCAGGGGTCCGGGGAGGCCCCCGGCAGTGCTGTGGCGCCGCCCGGCAATGCCGCAGCGGCATAAGCCGCGGGTGAGCGGCTCCACCCGCGGAGGTGGCGGGCGCGACCAGATCGCGCCCGCCACCTCTAACGCTCCTGCGCTCACGCTCGATCGGGTGACCTTCGCCTACCAGCGGATCCCCGTGTTGCGAGACGTTTCGCTCGAGATCCGCACGCATGAGTTCGTCGCGATCGTCGGCGCCAACGGGTCGGGCAAGACCACGCTGATGCGCGTCGCCCTCGGCCTGCTCCGCCCCACCCAAGGCGTGGTGCGCCTCTTCGACACTACGATCGACCGCTTTACGGACTGGGGGCGCATCGGTTACGTCCCGCAGCGCGCGGTCGCCCAGACGTCCCTGCCCGTGAGCGTCGAGGAGGTCGTCGGTACGGGGTTGGCGGGACGGATTGGCTTGATCCGCCGGCCGTCGCGCGCGCAGCGTGACCGGATCGAGCACGTCCTCGACCTTACGGGACTCGCCGCCGTGCGTAAGCGCCGCATTGGCCGCTTGTCGGGGGGACAGCAGCAGCGTGCGCTGATCGCCCGGGCACTCGTCACCGCGCCGAGCTTGCTCGTCCTGGACGAGCCAACAACCGGCGTCGACGCCGAGGCCCGCTCGGTCCTGCGCGAGTCGCTAGAGCACCTCGTCCAGGTCGAGGGCGTCGCGGTCGTCTACGTGAGCCACGACCCGGAGGGCTTCGCCGAGCTCGCCGACCGGGTCCTTGCGGTCCGCGCGGGGCAGGTGTTCGACGTGACCGCCACCCAGACGGGAGAGCCCTCGGAGCGCGGCGCGCGATGAGGGCGCTGGAGTTCACGTTCATGCGGCAGGCACTGATCGCCTGCGCGATCGTTGCCGCCGTCGCGCCGCTCGTGGGAGCGTTCGTCGTACAGCGCGGGCAGAGCCTGATCGGGGACGGCATGGGGCATGTCGCGTTCGCCGGCGTCGGGCTGGCTTTCCTCGTGTCGGTGAACCCGATCGTCGGCGCGCTCGCGCTGACGCTGATCGCCGCCGTGGCGCTACACCGGCTCGCGCGGGGGGGCCTCCCCGGAGACTTGTCGCTCGCGCTGATCTTCTACGGCGGGATCGCCGGCGGGTTCCTGTTCGCCAACCGGGCGGGAGCGGGAGCGGCGGGACTCTTGGGCTTCCTGTTCGGCAGCCCGCTGAACCTGCGCTGGACCGAGGTCGGGACGATCGCCGTGCTCGCGCTGGCCGTATGCATTGTGGTCGTCTTGCTCTACCGCCCGCTCGTGGCTATCGCGTTCGACGAGGAGGCGGCGCGCGTCAGCGGCGTCCCGACCGACGGGCTGGTGCTGACCCTCACCCTGGTAGTGGCACTCGTGGTCGTCGGGGGGATGTCGACGATCGGCCTGCTGCAGGTATCGTCGATGATGATCATCCCGGTTGCGACGGCTGCCCAGATTGCGCGCAGCTACCGGGGTACGCTGGTGCTCGGATCGGCGGTAGGGGTATGCAGCGCGATCATCGGGCTCTTCACCGCCTTCTACGCCGATCTCGCACCAGGAGCGGCGATTGTGCTCACCGCCATCGCGCTGTATGCCATCGCGGCGCTAGGACGGAACGTATCCTCACGCCTCTCCGCACGGTCCGGTTAATGCTGAGGTGAAGAAGGGACGGTCGTGGCGATTCAGGCCGCGCAAGACGCGCTCCGTGGAGCAGGGCTCCGCGCGACCCGCCAGCGTCTCACCGTGCTCGAGTCCTTGCGCTCACGCGAGGCCTCGGTCACCGCGCAAGAGCTCCATATGGAGCTACGCCAGGCTGGCGAGCCCGTTGGGCTCACGACGGTGTACCGCACGCTGACCGCCCTCGCCGAGGCCGGTTTCCTGGACACCTTCAATCGCGACGGCGAGCAGGCGTTTCGCCTCTGCGGGAATGCCCACCACCACCATCTCGTGTGCGAGGTGTGCAACCGCGTCGAGGAGATCGGCGCCGCCGACGTCGAGCGCTGGGTCGACGATGTCGCCCTCCGCCACGGCTACCACGTGACTGCCCACCGCGCCGACATCTTCGGCATCTGCGCTGAGTGCTACGCCCAGCGATAGCGCACATCGCGGCTGCTAACATTGCGGCTGTTACCAATGGAGGAACAAGGTGCAGCCGACGATCGACCTAGCTCCTTGGGCAACCGTGATCGACAACTTTTGTCGATGTGTCGGGTGAGCTATTCCTTGGGTCTGGAGCGGTGAGGCATCGAGGGCGCATCCGTCGGTGACCTCACGGTCACCTCTCGGGGTTGGTCCGTGCATCCAGATCTAGAGGCCTTGACCGACTTGCTCGCCCGGTTGGACGCGGGGGATGTGACGACGCGTCCTGTTTCAGTCGCATTACCGGTATCGCTCGCCGAGGCGCTACGCCTACTCGTCGAGGCGGGGTTGCTGCCATCGACGTCAGCCGCCGCCAGCGCCGAGCTCGAACGGGTCGCTCGAAACCTTCTGCTCCGGCTGCAACTGGACGAGTTGTACCAAGAGCACCCTGACCTGCGTCCCACGGAGGCGGCGGTCGCAACGGCTCGCGCCCAGAACCGCATCGCCAAAGGTCAGCCAGCTGCCTGATGGACGTTGTCTTAGCCTGGATCCACCGATCGAAGCGCTCTGATCGCGAGCCGTCTCGGCCTGGTCTCAGGTTTCCCGCGTGGGCGCGGGAAAGTTGGCTGCGGTGGCGGCACCGTGATCGTACCCACAATCGTCATCGTCGAGTCGACCGTCGGCGATGGCCGTCGCGACGCACGGATCAACCTGCGACTGAAAGGGGCCAAGGCGGTGCCGTTGACGCTATCGCTCGCTCGCGTCGCCGCCCGCCTCCGAGCGACCGCGGCGCCCGAGGCGTCCGCTGCCGATGCGGTCGTGGCAGCGACCGCGGTAGAGCGCCAGGCCGCAGTCGTCATCACCAGCGATCCAGACGATCTCGCAGCACTGTGCGCCGATGCTCCCGTCCGAGTGGTAGCGGTATAGCACGTGCGCGTGCGGTTTCGCTGACCCCTGCCGCCGGGCACACATAGACTTGGCCCTCATGGGCGTTTTCCAGTGGCGCGAGCTGTTTCACGAGGTGGTCCAGACCAATCTTTGCACCGGTTGCGCCGCGTGTGTCATGGCTTGTCCCCGTGATGTGCTCGACTACCGGGTCGACGACTATCACCCGGTTCAGATCGGCGAGGGGATGGGTGTCGACGAATGCTTCCATGGGGACCGCGGGTGCGACATCTGCACGAAGGCCTGCCCGCGGTTCCGCGCATGGGAGGTCGAGCTCGACGAGACACTCTTCGGCCGGCCACGCCAACGCGAGGAGGTCTACGGCGTCGCGCGGTCGGTCTTGCTGGTACGCGCGACGGAGGCGGCCGTCCAGCAGGCCGGCCAGGACGGCGGGCTCGTGTCGGCCATGCTCATCTGGGGCCTGGAAACCGGCCGCATTGACGGCGCGCTGACCAGCGACTTCTCTACGGAGCGCGTGTTCGACGCCGTACCGGCACTGGTCACGGACCGCGAGGGCGTGCTCCGAACGGCGGGCTCTCGGTACACCTACAGCGCCAACCCCCTCGCGATGCGCGAGGCCGACGACCGCAAGCTGCGCAACATCGCGCTTGTGGGGATGAGCTGCCAAGCGTCGATCAATGGCTCGTTGCCGGCTCGCGGCGTGCGCAAGTACGAGCGGAAGATCGCACTGACGATCGGGTTGATGTGCTCGAAGACGTTCACGTACGAAGGCCAACAACAAGTGTTGGCGGAGCACGGGATCGACTTGAATAACGTCACGAAAGTTAACGTTAAAGGCCGCTACATGGTGTGGACCCGAGACGGCGGCTATTACGACATCCCGTTGAAGGAGCTGCACCCGTTTACGCGTGAGGGCTGCAAGGCGTGCCCGGACTTCGCCGCCGAGCATGCGGACATCTCGACGGGTGGGATCGGCGCCGACGACGGCTGGACGCTGACGCTCGTTCGTACACAGCGCGGTGAGGAATGGTTACAGGGCATGGTCGACGAGGGTCTCGTCGAGGTGAAGCCGGGAGCCGAAGACCCTGTCGCGATGCGGCTGTTGGATCGGCTGTCGGCCAAATCGCGCCAACGCTGGCCCGCCGACCTGTTGCCTGAAGCAGACGGCGCCCCCCGCCTCCTCCCATTGATAAGCGCCTGACTCGCGCGAGCCGAGATTCACTGCCGACAGCCAGGCGACCCCTCGACTTCCCACTAAAGAAGGCCCGTATCCCAGTGAGGGCTTCGCCCTTGGGCCCCCAAGCCCGCGCGGTGATCCGGGCGGCCCTGGCCACTGACCGGCTAGCGGGTTTCGGACATGGAGGGGTTGTGTGGAGGATCCGCGCGGTATACCGCGCGGATCCTCCACACAACTTACGTCTTGCTCACGCGGCGTGAA
>Ga0187893_10003159_pt1 | contig 34235 bp, 36 predicted proteins | sample MA1701074metaG_FD_139574 | JGI IMG/M metagenome (GOLD analysis project Ga0187893, IMG submission 139574) | White microbial mat communities from a basaltic lava cave in the Kipuka Kanohina Cave System on the Island of Hawaii, USA - MA170107-4 metaG ...
ACAAAGTTTTTCTCATGAACTTTCCTTTTTTGGTTAAAGGCTGACTTCTTTCTCTATAAGCAGAGACGCACAAGTTTATCCCACCAGCAGGTGCTATTAACAACAAATGCGCGCTGATATTACTACCCCCCCCCCATTTTTTGTCAAATGATTTTCTTCACATTCGATTGTGGCACGTCGGATTTCGATTTCAAGGAGAAGGAGCCGGTATTGTCTGTTTTTTTCGGAGCCGCGAAGCGATAGCAAACTGATTCAAATATCACACCACATTCATTTCGCCCTCGGATTTTGCGCCCGCGAATCTTTCAAACCCAAATGGCGAAAGATCGAAATCGCGCGCCGCGCCATCGACTATCACATCGGCGAGCAGCCTTCCCGACGCGGGCGAGTGCTGAAAGCCATGCCCGCTGAAACCGTTGATCATGAAAAACCCCGCGACTTCGCGCGCTGGCCCGATGATAGGATTCGCGTCGGGTGTTACTTCATAAAGTCCCGCCCATGCGTGCGCGATGCCCGCTTCGGCAAGTCGCGGCAGACGACGAAGAGCGACCTGATTGACCTTTTCGAGAAATTCCCATTGAACGGTCATATCAAATCCCGGTCGCTCTTCCGCATCTGACATGCCGAACAGAATGCCCGCGCCTTCACGGTGAAAATAAAACGTCGTCTCGAAATCTATCACCATGATGCGGTTCGCAGGCACGCTCACCCCCGCGCCGTCGATCAACGATTCGGTTATGAATATATGTCTGCGGATCGGAATGACAGGTATATCGAGTCCCGCCATCTCGCCTATGCGCCGCGCATAAGGGCCAGCGGCATTTACTACAATTTCAGCCGAGATCGCGCCTCGCGTCGTCTCTACTCCGAGAACTCGACCGCTTTCTATCTTTATGCCTGTCACTTCAGTTTCGCGATAGATTTCTATGCCTCTCGCCTGCGCCGCTTTTGCAAATCCTTGCGTCACTCCGTTCGGGTCGGCTATTCCATCACGGGCGCAAAAGGTCGCGCCTCTCACACCCGTGACTTCAAGTCCTGTCGCAAGACGCCGCGCTTCTTCAGGCGTAAGTATGTCGACTTCGACGCCGAGCCGTCTTTGCATCTCGACATTTCGTTGAAACTGGCTGATGTTCTTTTCATCCGAGAGCAGGAAGAGATAACCGTCCTGATGAAAATCTATTTCGAAGCCTGTCTCTTCATAAAACCTTTCCATCATCGCGATAGATTCTATGGAGAGTCGGACATTCGCTTCGCTTGAAAACTGATGGCGCACGCCCCCTGCGTTTCGGCCCGTCGATCCTGCGCCGAGCATACTTTCTCGCTCTACGATCACCACTTCAGTCACGCCGCGCTTTGCCAGATGAAAGGCGACGCTTGCGCCCATGCACCCGCCGCCTATGATCACTGCCTCTGCCGTTTTTTTCACTGCTCTTTCGTCCTCCGGTAAAGATGTTAGCAGTCGGGTCAATAAGGTGGCAGTGGTCGGTGGTCAGTGGTCGGTCGTGTTATTCTGACTTCTGGCTTCTGACTTCTGGCTTCTGACTTCTGGCTTCTGACTTCTGGCTTCTGACTTCTGGCTTCTGACTTCTGGCTTCTGACTTCTGGCTTCTGACTTCTGACTTCTGGCTACTCGCAGGAGCGTTTGCGCAAAAACAAAGCGGGAGAGTTGATCGACTCTCCCGCTTTCGATAAAAATTTTCTGCGCCCGTTATTTTTTGACGATTATTTTTCCGGCCATATCCTTGCCGCCCGCCGCGCCGTGAAAGCCGCAGTGATAGGCGTAGGTGCCGGGCTTGTCGAACTTGAATGAGAACTTCCCGCCGTTGGCCAGCACATCGGATTTGAATTCGCCCTTGTCGGCCACGACCGTGTGGCGGCCCCCTTCGTTGACCCACTCGACCGTCGTGCCTACGGTCACTGTCAACTGTTTCGGAGTGAACTCGAAATTCTTGATCGTGACCTGGGCATTTTCTGCCGGGGCCGCGCCCGTCTCCGTATCGACTCTCGCGCTCACCGCGCTCATCGCAAACATCAAAGCAACCACAACGAAACTCGCAAGCTTTCTCATACACATTCTCCTTTCCATCTCCAAAATAGTTTATTCGATGACGAATATATTTCGTCACTCTTCATGTCAAATCAGTTCGTGTTTCACTTCACGGCAGGCGTCACCGTCACGGTGCCTGCCATTTCCACTCCGCCCTTCTCGCCGTGATAGCTGCAGAAGTAAGGATACGTTCCCGGTTGATCGAACCGATGTTCGAATCGCCCGTCTTTCTGAAGTTCCGTCGACTTGAACGATCCGTCGTCGGCTTCGACCGTGTGGCGTCCGATCTCATCGATCCATTCGACAACGGTTCCGGCTTCGACCGTCAACTCTTTAGGCTCGAATTTGAAATTTGAAAGCCGGACGGTCGCTCTTTTTTCCTGACCGGAAGCTATGGATTTGGGCGCGTCGAGCGTCGGCGTCGCCGCGACGTACCAATAATAATAAGTCCCAAGTCCCAGCAGTATCACTATCCACCACAGCACAAGCGCACTTCTCATCCACGGCTTGTAGCGGCGGAAGCGAAGTTTCTGCGGAACGATCTTCGTCGCCGCAACCAGCACGATGTAAAGGCCGAGCAATTCGGCCACGGTTCCTAGCGCAGCGTGAATGGTCGCGACCAGATAATAACTGTCCGTGAGCTTTGCCGGGAGATTAGGCTCAACCTGGCGATGGAATGAAGGAGCCATCACGAGAAATATCATCGCCAGATTGAGTATCATCACGCTCGACTGGCAATACTTGTGAGCGCGAAAATTTTTCTTCCGGGCCAGCATCATCCCGACAATCAGCATCAGCCCCATTACGATCTGCACAACAAGATTGAGGTCAGCCTGAAACGTCGCGCCCGTACCCAGGAAACCGTTCATCACTATCTCCTTATTCTGTTCTGACGGGGAAGGTCTCTGATCTGCAGCGTGACCCAGATTCTTATTACGCTGCGGCTCAGCGAAACGGATTTGAGGGGTGAATTATTTTCATGAAAGCGGAGAAATGTCTATGCCGGGGGAGAGAAAAAAGATTCATAATGGTCACATTCCTGAAAAACCAATTCTTCTGTTACTGCCGCGTAGCGGCACTGTGACTTTAGCCCGGTGTTTCAACGCCGGGAACCGTCGAATCCGTTTATCCTCGTCGCGTCAGCGACGGCTGAAGGATTCAATCGTCGCTGACGCGACGAGGAAACCTACGCGCACGGGTCCGCGCACTAAAGTACGTGGCTAAACTCAATTGCCGCTACGCGGCAAAGCCTTTGAGTCTTGGTTTGTACATTCGCTATAGCGGTTTAATCGAGCAGCTTAATCATTACATTCTCCTCTAGCATCTTCTTTATATCTTGATCGAACTTGCCCTTAATGACAATTTTGAGTTTTTGTTCTTTTGGCCTCGCGTTGGCGGCAGAGACAACTAAATGAAGACGATAAGTTCCAGGGGAGATAATATAATTCAGCAATCCATCTTGAGCTCCGACTGAAAACCAGAAAGCAGTTTCGTTCTCCTTTAATTCCAAAAAGGATCGCACGTCAGATGGAATATAATATGGCTCTATAAAGCGTCCGATCTCACACATTTTTTCTGTGCCTTGGGCCAAAGAGTTCTGAAGAGTATTTGAGGTATGAGTCCAGTTTAAGTTTATAGGTATAAATTTATCAACGATGCGGCAAGTCTCGCCCTCATCCTTTTCTTCGATTTCTTCGAGTGACTTGGCAAAGACTTCAACCTGCTCTGCTTTACTATTGCCTACGTTTTCTACCCTGAGCCTAAAATAATACTCCGTACATTGATATTGATTCTTCTCAGAGTCAAGGCTTTGGAGTTTCCTCTCATCTTCTAGCTTACACTCTGACACCTGCTGAATCGTTTGTGGGTCGGATGATTGATTTATGAGGTTTCCTGCTTGATGTATGGAGAGGCGCAAATCCTCGTATCTCTTTCGAAACTGTTCCTCTATAAAACTCGGTGGTAGTAGTCCCATATAGCAGTCGGGTGGTTTGTGATTATATTTCAGGTTTAATTCAGGCTTGACCAACCAAGTATGAATGGCGTTTTGAAAAAGGGCGATTATCAAGGCACAAAAAGCCAAGAGTGCTAAAACCGCATTTATCTTATCCGATACTGTCATTGTTGGAGGAGACAACATAATAAAAGCCATGGTTACCCCAAGCACTATGAATGGAGATCCAAAAAAAATAAGTTTCAGCCAATTTGGATTTTTCATAATCAACCCTCTCTTGCGAGGCAAAGCGAGACGGAGTAAGAAAATTTTTCTGACACGATGATTGTGTTTTGAACAGAAGGACAGACAACCAAGTTACAACTCGACCTGCAAGCCCACCCCGCGATCAATCGCTCTCTCATAAGCCAACTTCGCAGTAACGAGGTCTTCGATGGCAAGCCCGCAGGATTTGAACAACGTGATTTCATCTGCTGACTCCCGCCCGATGACGCGGCCCGCAACGACATCCGCGAGCGTCCCTTTTATGTGATCGTATGTGATAGCTCCTTCCGAAATCGGAATCCGCACGTCGCCGGCCTCGCGGCCTGCTGCCGTGTGATCATCTATTATCACACGAGAACCCGCGACCGCTTCCGTGTCGATCTCGCGGGTCTGAGGCGTGAACGCTCCGACCGCGTTGATGTGCGTACCCGGATTGATAAGTCGGCCCGCGAAGACTGGCACGGGAGAATTCGTGCAAACGCAAATAACATTGCAGTGGCGCACAACATCTTCCGCCCTTGCCACGTCCGAGCGTGCATCGAAAAGCCTTTCCGCCTTTTCCGCGAGTCTTAACGCTTTTCCCTCAGTGCGCGAAGCTATAAGCACTTCCGAGAAGCGTGCGACTTCGGCCATCGCTTCAAGGTGAAACTCGCCCTGAATGCCTGCGCCGATGATTCCGAGGCGGCTTGCTCCTTCTGCCATCAGGTGTCTGGTGGCAAGAGCCGACACAGCAGCCGTGCGAATAGCGGTTATGAATCTGCCTTCCATCAATGCCAGCGGGCAGCCCGTTTCGCCGTCGAGCAGAAGATAAACGGCCTGAACGGTCGCAAGCCCGCGCTGGGGATTTTTTTCAAAGACGGAAACGATCTTCGTGCCGAGCGCGCTTTGTTTTTCAGATTGCATCGCGGAAGGCATTTCGAGGAACACTCCAGCAGGCAACGTCATCACCAGTCGCTCAGGCACAATGGCCTCGCCCGCGGCGAGAGCGAGAAAGCCATCCTCCGCGGCGCGGATACAATCGCGCATCGTGAGCAGCGAGCGCAGATTATTTTCGGAAAGTATCAGCAACGTATCGGCCCAGGATTCTATGGATTCTCAAGATCGGAATTCAGTGATCCCAAATCTGAGATTTCAAACCGGAATTCGGCGATCTAAAATCTGAGATTTCAAATTTGAGATTTCAAACTGGAATTCGGCGATCTAAAATCTGAGATTTCAAATTTGAGATTTCAAATTTGAGATTTCAAATCGGAATTCGGCGATCTAAAATTTGAAATATCAAGTTTGATCCGTATTTATTGGCTCAAGACTCTCTGGACTCTCAAGACTCTTCGTTGAGATATTTCACGAATATGAGTTCGTTATGTTTTTCGTTGTAGATGAGTTCATCGACGAGTTGCAGGGCGAATAATATTCCGAATCCGCCCGGTCGGATTCCCTTCTCCTGTCGGACGTGCAGGTGGCGGAAAGGTTCTTCATCAGGATTCGAAACGGCTGCGTGTTCAAGCTCGTTGAGGTCGAATCCTTCGCCGGGGTCTTTGATCGAACACAAAATCATTCGCTTGAGGTGAACGCATTTGACTTCGACTTTTTTCGACGGGTCGCACTTGCCGCCATGCTCTATGGCGTTGTTGAGCATTTCGCGAAAGACCTGACTGATCGCTTCACGGGTTTGCTGCGGAAGGTTGGGCTGGAGTTTGCAGATGAATCGATTGATAGGCTCGACCGCGCTCAGATCGCAGGGGACGTGTATTTCGAGCCAGTCTGGTTTGGCGGAAATGATCTCGATTTCGCCCCCGTTCGTTCGGCCCATCGCGTCGCCTACGGCTTCGAGCAGTTCCTCGATCATAAAAGGCTTCGAGAGGAAATCGACCGCCTTGCTGCGCAGCGCGTTGAGAACAGCGTCGGGCTTGCTCTCGCCCGTCATCACGATGGTCAGAAGGTCGGGCTGCAATTCCTTAGCCTGTTCGAGCAACTGCGCGCCGGTTATATCAGGCAGCTTGTACTCAGTGAGCAGCAGGCTGACCTCTTCGTGTTTGATCGCGTCGAGAGCCGCCGCGCCGTCGCGGACGGCGATCACATGATATCCGTCCGCCGTCAGCGCATCGCGAAACGCGACGCGATTCGGTTCATCGTCTTCTGCTATGAGCAGAGTCTTCGACATATCAACCTCACCCCACCATCTCTCCCTTGCCTGACATAATGCTACCTTCGCTCACGCGCTTTGCGCCATAGAAACTCAGGAAATCCCGGACTTCATTTCAACCTTCTGCGCTCTGAACGCCGATCAGCGACCTTTGAAGTCGGGCTTTCGTTTTTCATGAAACGCGACGGTTCCTTCCTTCACGTCATCCGTGTAGTTCGTCACCATGATGGAGAGGGCGGCATCTTCGAGCGCGTTTTCAAGCTCCATCGTCTGCTGTTTGTACATCATTCGCTTCGTCATGCGAATCGCTATGGGAGGCCCGTCGGCGAGACGCGTGGCCCACTCTCGCGCGATCAACATCAACTCCGTGTCAGGCACGACTTCAGTGACGAGGCCAAGTTCTTTCGCTCGACTGGCCCCGTAGACTTCCGAAAAGAGTGACATTCGAAGCGCGTTCTGAAGGCCCATGTATTTCGGGAAGAGATAAGCTCCGCCTTCGTCGGGTATGAGAGCGAATTTCAAACTCGTGTCGCCGAGTCGCGCGCTTTCTGCGGCCAATCGAAAATCGCAGCACAGAGCAAGCGTCAATCCTCCGGCGACAGCAGGGCCGTTGACAGCGGCGATGGTCGGTTTGTCGAAGCGGCGAAGAAGGGTGACGAGTTGATGCATGTTCTCGCGCATCTCAAGCATCGCCTCCATGCGATGGCCGCGATAGCGTGCCGGATATTGAAAGTCTGTCGATATGTCTCCGCCGGAACAAAATCCGCGCCCCGCGCCCGTGATGATGACAGCGCGAATCTCATCGTCATCACGCGCATCGGAGAGAGCAGAGATGATTTCATGCACCATCACTTCGGAATAAGCGTTGAGTTTCGTGGGACGGTTGAGCGTGATCGTGGCAACGCGATTTTCTTTCGAGTAAAGAATCTGCTTGAACTCCATCTCGCCCTCCGATGAAAGAAAAGTGGCGCAAGCTGTTATTACATTGGAAACTAAAAAATTCGACTTTTTATTCAAACACCCAGCGGTGCTGAATCTATTTCTCTGAGATATCAAATTTGAAATCTCAAATCGCAGAAAAGTTCGAAAACTTAGGTTCCAATGTATTAGCTTGCGAAGCTCCAAATTTCGCACTTTCAGGGCGCGCAATCTGTCAGGTTGCGCTACCTCTCTACCTGCCTGTGAATTTCGGCTGGCGTTTCTCCATAAAAGCTCGCACGCCTTCTTTGTGATCTTCCGTCTGACCGCAGCGGAGATGAGTCTCGGCCTCGCGGTCGAGCAGCGTGCGAAAATCCGCGCTGGTCGCAAGATTGACGTTGGCTTTCATGTAGCGATAACTCGTAAGCGGCCCCTCGGCGATGCGCGATGCGATTTCCTTCACGCGCCCGTTCAACTCATCCTTCGCGACCACCTGATTTATCAATCCCAGACGGTGCGCTTCCAGAGCGTCAATCGGGTCTGCGAGGAAAAATAATTCTTTCGCTTTCGGCGCTCCCGCGTAACGAGTGAGCAGCCACGTCGTTCCGAAATCGCCGCCGAATCCGACCTTCGCGTAAGCGGTTCCGAATTTCGCCTGATCCGAAGCTATGCGCACATCGCAGGCGAGGCAGACTCCGAGACCCGCGCCCATGGCGAATCCGTTGACGGCGGCTATGGTCACTTTCGGAGAGTTGTACAGCAGCCAAGAAAGCTCCTGCATCTGGCGAAGCCCGTCGATTTTCGCTTCGAGCGTTTCCGTATCCGTGCGAGCCATCATCGAAACATCTCCGCCCGCGCAAAAAGCCCTTCCCTCTCCGGTCACAACGATTGCTCCGATCTCCGTGTCGCTGCTCCATTTTTTCAACATATCGATTGATTGAAAAAGCATGTCGCGGCTCAGGGCGTTGAGTTTGTCGGGACGATTGAAGGTGAGCGTCGCAACTCGGTCGCTGACTTCGATGATTACGTCTTCGGCCATAAAAAAATTTCCTTCCGCCTGAGATTCAACTTCGCGTTGCTGATTGTCTCTTTGAGAGGGCGATGAGTCAACAGCGCGATGGTCTTTATTGCTACCGGTCGGTCGGATGTGTAGAATACGCGCCAACATAGAAACAAGTTTCAACTGAGGAAAGGAAGGCACGAAATGAAAGCGTGGCAGGTAAATGAGTGGTGCGAGCCTGAAGGCATGACGCTGGCTGATGTCGATTTGCCTGAGCCGGGAGCGCGAGAGATAAGGATTCGCAATCGCGCCGCCGCCCTTAATTTCTTCGACATACTTTTGGTTCAGGGCAAGTATCAGGCCCGCCCTCCCTTCCCTTTCACTCCGGGCAGCGAAGTCGCGGGCATAGTCGATAGAGTCGGAACGGATGTCCGACATTTCGCGCCGGGCGATCACGTTCAGGCGATGGTATCGATGTGCGGATACGCTGAGTATTCGCTCGCTCACGTGCAAAGGACGTTTCACATCCCCGACTCGATGAGTTTCTCGGAAGGCGCAGCGATGCCCGTCATCTATCAGACATCGTATCTCGCGCTCAAGGATCGCGGACGGTTGCAATCAGGCGAATGGCTTTTGGTCCATGCGGCTGCGGGCGGCGTCGGGAGTTCAGCCGTGCAGATAGGAAAAGCAACGGGCGCGCGAGTCATCGCGACTGTCGGCAGCGACGAGAAACTGGAATTCTGTCTCGCGCAGGGAGCCGATTTCGCTTTGAACTACAGCGACGAGAAATGGACGGATGAAGTTAAACGAATAACCGACGGGCATGGCGCTGATGTCATTTATGATCCGGTAGGCTCGGACATATTCGATCAATCGACTCGCTGCATAGCCAATGAAGGTCGCCTCATCGTCATAGGTTTCGCGGGCGGGCGCATTCCGACGATTGCCGCGAATCGAATCCTTCTGAAAAATATTTCGATAGTCGGTTGTTACTGGGGCGGGTACGTCGAGCGCCACACGGAGTACGCGGCGCGAGCGCAGGCCGAGTTGATTCGAATGTACGAAGCGGGACAGATCAAGCCCGTAGTGTCGCGCGAGTACCCGCTTGCCGAAGCGCCTGCGGCGATGCGCGCTTTGGCAGAGAGAAAAATCACAGGCAAAGTCGTGCTGACGATGGAGTAGTCATGAATTTCGAATTGCGAAGAAAACCTGAATGGCTCGAAACGATGTTTCCGTGGCGTCAGCGCGCGATTGCGGTCAACGGGCGGCGCATGGCTTACATAGATGAAGGCGCGGGCCGCCCCGTTCTTTTGCTTTCGGGCAATCCGACCTGGGGATTTCTCTATCGCGATTTCATCACGCCTCTCGTCGAATCGGGCTACCGCGCAATCGCGCCCGACTGGATAGGCGCGGGCTACTCTGATCATCCTCGCGAAGATTCGGCTCTCACCTTCGCGCATCACATAGCCGATCTCGTATCGCTGATGGATCAATTGGATATTCGCGGCTTCGTCATCGTCGGGCAGGACTGGGGCGGGCCGCAGGGCGTGGGCGCAGCATTGCAGAGAGTCGAGCGGCTGGACGCGCTCGTGTTGATGAACACGTGGCTGTTTACGGGAATGGTGAGTAAATTCCATGCTTCGCCCCGGCCGTGGACAACGTGGCACGCGCCGTTGATCGGTCAGTTTTTCATGAAGCGGCACAAGGCGCTTTCTCATCACGGCCCGTCCGCCACAACAGTGCGCGGCATGAGTGAAGAGGAAGCCCGCGCTTATCATCACATCTTCGACGAGAAGGATTCAGATCATGGTGTGCTGACGTGGCCGCGGACTATTCCTGTGCTAGAGGGCGACCGCGGATGGGCTGATATGAAAGCGATAGAAAATCGCCTGCCGGAACTTGTCGACCTCCCTACGCTTTTGATGTGGGCACCGGGTGATGAAGTGTTCCCCATAGAATTTGCCAATCGATTGAAAGAACTTCTTCCGAAAGCCGAAGGGCCGATCACCTTCGACCGGGCGCGACATTTTCTTCAGGATGATCGCGGGGCGGACATCGCTCGCGCGATGGTCGATTTTCTGAATCGAACTGTGGGAGCGAAGCTATGAAATTCATCACTCCAACGGCTGAAGAACTATCTTTCCTTCGCCCCGATCCTCTGCTCTGGGAACAGGAGTTGGACGCAAGGCCTGAAGTCGCCGAAGCGATAGAACAGGCGACCGCCACGCCCGCAGGCTCGGTCTACTGGCGATCAACACACGATCATCTATACAGCCTTGAGTTGATGGATTCGGGCCGGGGCCGACCTTCGATGGCGCGCGTGTTCGGTTACTGGGATCGCTATGAGCCGCGCCCCGTCGAGCATGAAATCGATGCAGACCTGATGGAGTTTTTGATCTGGGTCGCTCAAACGAGTCCCGGCATCGATTCTGTGGATGTATTGAAAGTCGCTCAGTTCGCCGGGATAAATATTTCGTGGCCTGAAGGCGCAGTTCTGCGAACGCCTGAAGAACGATTTTCGAATATACCGGGATTCGATTACGAGCCGCGCTACACGGAAGTCGAAGGTTTGCGCATGGCTTATGTTGAGCAAGGCGAGGGCGATCCCGTTTTGATGCTGCATGGTGAGCCGACCTGGGGGTATCTCTATCGAAAGATGATCGAGCCGCTATCTTCGGCGGGGCGCGTTGTGGTTCCTGACCTTATAGGCTTCGGTCGTTCGGACAAACCCGCCGCAGCGAATGCATACAGTTATAAATCGCACGTGCGATGGGTGCGTCGTTTCATCGAGGCGATGGATTTGAAAAACATCACGCTCGTCTGTCAGGACTGGGGCGGGATGATAGGACTTCGCGCGCTTGCCGAGATGCCTGAAAGATTTTCCCGCCTCGTCGCTACCAACACCGGCATAGCCGACGGGCGAGGCTCGACTGAAGCGTTCAGGAGATGGCGCAGGTTTTCCCAGCGCGTTGAAATGCTCGACGTTCCATTGCTGATGCGAAACACGCTCAAGCGAAAAACCATCACTGATGCGGAACTTCAAGCTTATGCCGCGCCGTTTCCCGCGAAGGAGTATCAGACTGCCGCCCTCGCTTTCCCGCGACTCGTTCCCACGAGACTGGATCACGCGGGCGCTTATGACAATCGCTCGGCGATTGAAAAACTCCGCACGCTCGATCTGCCGGTATTTTTGCCGTGGGCTGATGGCGATCCGATAACCGCGCCCGCTGAAAAATTTTTACGCTCGATATTCAAAAACTGTGCGCCCCAGGCGACGATCAAGGATGCGGGTCATTTCATACAGGAAGACGCAGGCGAAGAATTGGCCCGCGCGATTCTCGAATGGATGGCGAAGAGTTGATGCGAAACTCGCGATGAATGACGAAGCCCGATAACTGAGAGCCTTCACTGGAATCGCGCCGAAGACATGATCCTTTGGGCCGCTGTGCGGGCTTCCGCGTCATCCGTTCTGCTGATGGTGAAGATCGCCCACATCTTGGAGCCTCTCGTTTCAACCATGCCTTCCACTGTTGCGACCTTGTCCAGATAGAGGCAGGTTCCTGATATCAAAACGCGCCCCGCAGATGAAGTTGTAATGCGGTAATCCAATCCGACCACTCCGGGCTGCTTCTTAAACTCTTGCATGCCTCCGCGCGCTCCTGCTTCGGCATCGAGAGTGGCTGAACTATTGGCAAGGAGGTACATGATAACGTAGCTCAGATTGTTATACCCTTTACCGTAGACCTGCATATCCTTGACGAGTCGCGCTTCCTGAGAAGGAAGGTTGACATTTTCCTTGTCGGGATCGCTGGGAAGTTCGACCGTCATTCCGGTTCCGGGAATTGTGCGCGCCTCCCACGAGGCAGAACTTTCCGAATAATACCTCGATGAAGAATTTCTGACCCACTTCTCTATGTTCGACCACTGAGTGGCAACGACGACAAAAGCCGCGGCTGCAATGATCAACCATATCCATGTTTTTGCCGATCTGGGCGCGGGCTGCGAAACCGGCTGGACAGGAGCCAGAGGAACCGAGGGCTGCGCCCTTTCTTTCTTCACCCAAGTCCGACCCTGCGGGTCGGTGAAGGCATTTCTATCGACGAACATCTTTGCAGTCCTGCCGTCTGAAAGTTCGAGGTGCAGCACGCCGCGGTCGAAAGTGTAACGGCCAATGAACTGAGCATTCCGCTCATACTGAAGGAATGTGCCATCGCGATTGAATTCAATATACTCTGAACGGTCGTCTCTGTTGATATACAATCCTAATGCTTCCGGCGGAGTGTTGAGTTGAGAGACAGCGCCCGTTCCCTGATAAAGCGGGTTCGAAGACGGGTTATTACTCACAGCAAATACCTCTGTGTTTTATCGATTCGGGAAGGGGCTGATCCGAGTCAAACGTGAAGCAGCCTTATCCTATGCGTGATGATTTCAGAGGTCAATAATAAATCTTTGCCGCCCGCAAAACCCGGCCTCATGCCTCTCTTTCAAAGCAGGGTAAATTCCTTTTCATTAAGGTAGAGTACGACCACCAGCTTCCCGACCACAGGAAAGTCTTTTGTTGAAAATGGCGCTACGGTTTCTCCTGCAAGCTCTTTATTCTCCGGCGATGTAAAAACGTATTTAATCTTGTATCCTAAGCTGTCATCTCTATCAACTCCCCCGGCTATGGCCTGTTCGATATCCCTGATTTGTCCGACAATGAGCGCCCCTTCATTGGCAATCCGAGTCTCCCTGCGATAACGCTTCAGCAAATATCTTGTACCTGCTGCGCAGACTAACAGGCAAGTTCCTATAGTGACAAACTGCCATGCCTCAATCGGTTGCGGGATGATAACAATCGCTGATACCGAATAAAAGAGCACGGCAAGGTTAACGATGTCGTGAATGTAGCTCCACCTCTTTGGAGTCCAGCGAGTCTTTCCCTCAAGAAACTTAAAGCTTCCCGGAGACAGCACATGAGGTTTATATCGCTGAATCTCCAGCCATTGCTGTCTTATGATATCTTGTGAAGAACTATTTCCATTTGCCATAGCGATACCCTCTGCAGATCAGAGTGTTTCGCATAAATGAATTTTCCGCTCATGATTTTGCGCGGGCAGTTATTCGGGCCAGTCTCCGAGCGTCTTCCTGATATGAACGATCTGGCCCAGATGATAAGAGTTGTGATCGGCCACGAGCAGAACTTCGCGAAGGTATGTATGCCCCCCGCTGTGCGGAATCACTGATGTGAGATCGATGTCGGCGTTGCGCACGAGCGCGGCCACTTCGTCGAGATCGGCGAAAAAATTTTTCACCGAATCGGCCCACACCTCTTCCGTGAGCGCGTCCGCCTCCGCGGGCCAGTAACCATCGGGCCACGGGGGCGATTTCCATGCGGGGTCTGTCGTATAGCGGAGTATGTCTTCCTGAGCCAGTCGCATGTGTTCGAGATGCTCCCATATCGAATGCAAGCCAGACGGTCGCACGACGGCAAGGCTCGCTGTCACTCCTTCGAGCGCGCGCTCCGGGCCGACGTGCGCGCTCGCTCCTTTCAATGATTCGATCAGATCATTTCTCAAAGCAGCCTCGTTCATCATCAATCATCCTCTCCGCCAAGCTGTTTGGGAGTGAGCAGCCACGCGAGTTTTCCCCGCCCGTCGTCGATGTCTTCCCATCTATCGATATCGAACTCGACGCAGGCGAGGGCAGCCGTCGGCATACGCTCGAACGCGCCCGTGAGCCGACCGACCATATCTTCGAATCCCGGATTGTGTCCGACCATCAATGCGCATGCGCTCGCAGTGGGCAAACGCCGCGCAATCTTCATCAACTCGCTGGAAGGCGCATCGTATATGCCTCCTTCGAACTCCGGTTCTATATCGAGACCAGCCGCTTTGACGAAAGCCTTCGCGGTCGATTTGGCTCGCTGCGCGGGAGAACTTAAAACGTGATCAGGCAGCGGGCCACGATCACGCAGCGCTTCGCCCATGCGCGGGGCATCGCGCCTGCCTCGTTTCGCAAGCGGGCGGTCGAAATCTCTCAAGCCCGGTTCATCCCAGCTTGATTTCGCATGACGCAATAGCAAAAGAGTTTTCATGGCCTTGCTCCATCCGTTTTTGAGAAGAACAAAATCGCATCGCTCACTGCTCGCTCGCCCGTTTGATCCGAAGGGCTGTTTACCACCCTTCCGCCGACGACCATCGTGGTCGAGCCTCCGCCATCTAGGTTTATCGCATCTCGCGCGCCGAATTCCAACAGCAGATTCGCTATCTCCCGAAGCGACATGCCGACGCTTAACTCAGGCTGTCTTCCGTCAACAGCGACGAGAAGTATTTTACCTGCGCCTAAGCTCGCTATCGCCGTGCGCGGATGCAGGTCTGTGACGAATTTCTGATTCATCCCTTCCTGCTCCGCCGTGATATCGAGGCGACCGTTTCTTATCAACTGCGGCCCGCCTCCGACGACATAAACGGCCCGACCCCACGCGGCGCGCTGATTTTTTTCAACCGGCTCGATCCTGGCGACGAACTGCGCTCGCGCGCCGGGCGTGAAATTCTTCCTCGCCCACTCTCCCGCCTCACCCGCAGCCGAAATCACATAGCCGTCATCAGGTATCCGACTGCTCCCCAGTCCGTCGCGCCGCTCGACGACGCGGCCTCTTCGCACGATCACTTCGACCCCATTGGGTGTAGTCAACGTCGTGCGATGAAATTCAGGCGTGTAGATTATGATCTCGTCAGCCTCGCGCAATCGATTGATGCCATCGACGGCGCGCTGCCCGCCGCGGGAAGTTTTTATGAATCCGGTGAATTTCAGATGGCCGAATATGATTTCTGTCGTCGAGCCTCGACGGATGAATCCGACCGCAGCGCGATTGCTCACAGGTTCGCTCATCAGCTTGCCGTCCGCGAGGAACGCGCCCGCCGGGTCGCCGCGATATGTGCCTGAGACTTTGAAAAATCCCGCGTTGACTGCTGCCGCAGCATTGTGTCGCGCAGCCATCGAACTCGTTGTCTCAAGTCCAACGCCTTCATCCAAAGCGTGAACGAGTTTTGTCTCGACGCGGCTCAAATCGACTCTCAACAAATTTATCTGCCACGGGCCTGTCGTGGCATCGTCAGATTTGTACCCGCGAGCGATGCGCAGATGCTCTATACCGGGCGCGACCCTCTGGAATTGATAATCGTTGGATTGCGCGGGGCAGGCAAAATCAAAAGCCGCAACCAGCAGCGCGATTGCTGGAAAGAGTGCGGCTCGCGTTGACAGATTCTTCTTCATCGCGATCAAGGCTGCGAAGCGCACAATCGGCGCGTCACATTGAAAAGCAATTTCACTCCGTCTCGATATGCGCCCGTTGGAATACGCTCGTCGTTTCCATGCACGCCTGAAAAATCCGAAGACGGAATCAGAAAGGGCGAAAAGCCGTAGCTTACTATCCCTCTCTCGCGGAAGAAATGGCTGTCGGTAAAACCCGCAAGCACGCCGTGAACGAAACGCGCCGAAGCGTCCTCGGCCCTGATCGTTTCGGTGATGACTCGATGAAGTTCCGTATCGATGGGAGATTCGGTTGCGCCGAATGCGAGTATGGTTTCGACCTCGATCATCGGGTCATCGATCACCCGTTTGATCTCGGCGACGAAATCCGCGGGCTTTTCTCCGGGGAGCAGACGGCAATCGATTTCAGCCGTCGCAACCGGGTCGATCACATTGGTCTTGCTGCCGATACTCACGACCGTCGGTTGAATCGTGTTGCGAAGCAGAGCGGCATTTTGAGGCAGCGACAGTATGAAACTGGCGAGTCTCGGATCGCTGAGGGCCGCGCTGATATCCGAGTAAGCGCGTCTCGATTCCGAGTCGGATTGCAGGGCGGCAAGCTCGCGAAAATAGCGGGCGACGGCAGGGGTAACTTTTAATTCGGTCTGAAATGCTTCGAGCTTTCCGAGCGCGCGAACCAAACGCGACGGGGCCGAATTCTTCTGAGGCACGCTGCCGTGACCGGGCGTTCCCTTTGCGGTCAGCCTCAACCAGCAGGGAGTTTTTTCCGTCGCGCCTATGCCGTAGTAGATCACGCGATTATCGATTATGAAATTGTTGCTGCCTTCGGTCAGGAGAAATTCGGCATCGCCTATGAGTTCCGGGTGATTGCGGACGAACCATCCTGCGCCTTCGCGCCCGCCCGCTTCCTCATCCGCCGTGGCGAGAAATATCACATCGCGGTCGAGCGGGACGCCCGCGCGTTTGAGCAGAATAAGGGTCATCAGTTGAGCCGCGCCGAGGCTCTTCATATCGAGCGCGCCGCGACCGTAGAGGTAACCGTCGCGCATCGCGCCGCTGAAAACGTCTGCGGTCCAGAATCGGCGATCAGCGGGAACGACATCCATGTGATTGAGCAGTATCAAAGCGCGCTTGCTGCCATTGCCTTTGAGTCGCGCGAAAAGATTACCTCGTCCCGGCGAAGATTCGAACGTGCGGCATTCGATGCCTTCGCGTTGGAGGAGGCGGGCGAAGAATTGAGCCGCGCGAATCTCATTGCCCGGAGGATTGGTCGTATCGATTCGAAGATAGTCGGCCAGCAACGCGACGGCTTCATCGCCTACGCGATTCCAGTCCGGCTCCTTCGCCTGAGCGAAGTTGATATTTGATACAGATGCCAGCAGCAGAATGATGATCAGAATTTTTTTCATGCATTTTCCTCTCTTCGTCGCGTGCGGTGAATCTATCGCAGAAAAAAGTAAAAAGGCAAAAGGAAATTTAGAAGTAAAAAGTAAAAAGGCAAAAGTTCGATGGCGCGTTAGCGTTTGCAATTGAATTTAGGCTCACGTCGTGAGTGAGGATTTCTTCTTCATACTTTTGCCTTACCATTGCCTTTTTCCTTTCGCCTTCTTACATTGATGATTATGGATTTGAAAGGGAATCTGTTTTTAGACGGGCCTGCTGGCAAACTTGAAGCTCTTTTGAAAGAACCGGCGGGCGAGATCACCCGCGCCGCTGTCGTATGTCATCCTCATCCGCTCTTCGGCGGGACGATGCACAACAAGGTCGTCTATCGAGTGGCAAAGGCGTTTTTCGATTCAGGCTTTGCCGCGCTCCGTTTCAATTTTCGCGGCGTAGGGCGAAGCGAAGGCGCGCACGACGCGGGCCGAGGCGAGCAGGATGATCTTCGCGCTGCTATTCGATTCATCGAAGAAAAATACACGGGCGCGGAAATATGGCTGGCGGGCTTTTCATTCGGAGCCGCGGTGCTTCTTCGGGCAGGCTGCCCGAATCCGCTCATTCGGGCGATGATCGCTGTCGGCGCTCCGGTTTCGAAATATGATTTCGCGAGTGATGCGATTTGCGATAAATCCGCTCTCTTCGTTCAGGGCGAACTAGATGAGTTCGGAACGGTCGCCGATCTTGAAAAGCTCATAGCCGCTCTCAGCGGCCCGGTCGAGATGAAGGTGATCGAAGGCGCGGATCATTTCTTCGAAGGCCATCTCGATGAACTGGCCCGCGCGGTTTCGGGATTCATAACTTCGGTCAAAAGTGAAAGCGACTGATCGGGCTTACGCCTCGATGGTCAGCATCAGATCCAAGTCAGCCGAGTTCGTCGCGTGCAACCTCGCCGTCTCGACGGAAATCTTCCCGCACTGCACAAGCTCGACGAGGTGCTGATCGAAAGTCTGCATGCCAAGCTCACGGCCCTTTTGAATGTAGCCCTGAACCTCGCCCATCCGCTCAGGATTGCGTATGCATTCCTCTATGCTGCGAGTCACGAGCATGACTTCGACCGCAGGTATGCGACCGCCGCCGTTGTTGCTCATCAGCAATCGCAGACTCATCACCGCCATAAGATTCTGAGCCAGCCTCGTTCTTATCAGGTTATGTTCTTCTACGGGAAAGAACCCGATCAATCGACCTATGGTTCGTTGAGCGTCGGGAGTATGAATGGTTGAAATTACGAGATGGCCCGTCTCGGCGGCCTTGAGCGCGATGTCTACTGTCTCGCGGTCGCGCATCTCGCCCACGAAAATCACATCCGGGTCCTGGCGCATAGCGGCTCTGAGAGCCGATTTGAAGCTTTCCGTGTCGGTTCCGACCTGACGTTGAGAAATGACTGAAGTCTTGTTTTGAAACAGAAACTCTATAGGCTCTTCGATAGTGACGATATGAGCTTTGCGCGTGCGGTTGATATGCTCGATGACGGCGGCGACCGACGTGGATTTCCCGTTACCCGTCGCGCCCGAAGCAAGCACAAGCCCGCGCCGGAGATTGGCTATCTTGGCCATCACGGGTGGGAGTTGCAACTCCTCGAAGCTCTTGATATGAACAGGCACGACCCTCAGCACCGCGCTGTAAAGCCCGCGCTGTTTGTAGACGTTGACGCGAAAGCGGCCCACTCCGATTATTTCGTAAGAGACATCGAACTCGCTTTGATTGCGAAACTCTCTCTCGAATCGCTCTTCGCCCGCGAGAGCGCGGACGATTATCTCCATCTCTTCGGACGTAAGAGGATGATATTTGACCTGCATCAGTATTCCGTTTATTCGCAGGAGAGGATTCTCGCCCACCTGAAGATGCACATCCGACGCTTTGTTGGTGACAGCCATACTCAAAAGCTGATTCATCATTTCAGCATTCATCGTTTAACCTCGCAAAATAAAAAACCCCGCTCCGACCTCTGGTCAGACGGGGGCATTTTTTTCGATTGCTCGGAGCCTACACCATGCAAACTGCGGGTTCAATACTAATCTCCTTCGGGTAGTCAGGAGTCGGGAGTCTGGGGTCTGGAGTCGGAAGAGTGACAGCCGGATGGAGGCAGAAGATAAAAATCAGGCACGAAATTGGAAAACCAACTCTTCTGACTCCTGACTCCTGACTCCTGACTTCTGACTTCTGACTCCTGACTCCTGACTCCTGACTTCTGACTTCTGACTCCTGACTTCTGACTTCTGACTTCTGACTCCTGACTCCTGACTCCTGACTTCTGACTTCTGACTTCTGACTCCTGACTTCTGACTTCTGACTTCTGACTTCTGACTTCTCACCATCTGCTCTCCTTGCAGAAACATCGCTGCGCAGGATAGAGTTTTCGACGCGCACAGAGCGCGCATCTCAACCGTGAGACTGATATGACAAACACGATCAAACGAATAAAACTTGCGGCGGCCATACTCGCCGTTTCAGCTTTCTGTTTTACATTCTGGCGCGGGTCGGCGCAGGAAATCGAACGCCCCAGACCTGAAATCATAGGCATCGGCACTCCGATGAACGAAAGGCTTGGGACAGACGATGGAGCGGCGCTTGTCGTTCATTTCAGCGGCGATATACACGGAGGGCTTGAACCCTGTGGCTGAAAAGAGCCGCGCACAGGCGGGCTGGCACGGCGTGTCGGCTACATAAAAGCTTTTCGGGAAAATTTCAAAGATATTCCCACTCTGGCCGTCGATAGCGGATACTTTCTCGCCGATGACCGATCAACTCACGGCGATGCGCGGGTCGATGCGGCGGCGAAGAATGATTTCGTTCTCAAAGCCTACGATCAGTTTCCTGTAGACGTGGTCAACGTCTCGACACATGATCTTGTTTTCATCTCGCGATTGATGGAAGCACGGGACTTCGCCGCGCGCGCCGAAGCTCAACCTGTGCTGAAGCGAATGGTCTCGGCCAATATTTCGAGCGAATCGACAAATTTCGTCTCGCCGCAAAAATTCATCGTCCGCGAAATCGCTTCGCGCGATAAGAAAGCGAAGCCTTTTCGCGTGGCCTTCATAGGATTGACTGAAACCGCACCCGCGCCGCCAACCGGATTCAAAGCGACAGACCCGGTTGAAACGGCGCGACTGATCGCGCCTGAAGCGAGAAAGAAAGCGGACTTCGTGATCGCGCTGGCGAAGTTGAAAACGGAAGCAGCAATAAAGCTGGCCCGCGAAGTTCCGGGAATCGATGCGCTGATCGTAAGCAACAATCAGATCAATGATGCATCGTTCACTCCGCCTTTGAAAATACACGGAACCCTCATCGCCTTCACGCCGCTTGAGACGCGAATGATCGGCGAATTACGCATCTATCGCGATGCGAAGGGAAAATTTTCTGCTCGCTCTCGTTTCATCACGCTCGATCCCGGCGTTCCCGAAGATGCCGAAGCGCGTGATATCGGAGCGGCTACCGCTCGCGCCGAGATAGATTCAATAAAAGATGCGCGGGCATTTTTGGACAAATGGATGGCCAGCGTGCAGGCCAATAAAAGAGCGACGGCAGGTAAAGGGCAACTGCCGGGAGGGTTTGTTTCTTCGACCTCCTGCGCAGCCTGTCATGCGGCTCATTACATACAGTGGACAAACACGAAGCATTATCGCTCGATGGATTCAGTCATGCTTAAAGCCACGGAGTTCGATCAAAGCTGCATCGCGTGTCACGGAAGCGTGACCCAAAGAGAGGACGATCTGCCCAGGTTCGCCGCTGTCGAATGCGAGCAATGCCATGGGCCGGGAGCAGCGCACACGGCCAATCCCGCGAAAGGTTATGGGCGGATCAATGATTTGAAAACCGTTTGTTCAAGCTGTCACACCTCTAAGACGAGTCCCGCGTTTGACGCTCCGACGGCGTGGATGAAGATCAAGCATTGAAGAGGTGATGGAGGCATCACACGTCAGTAACAGACGGTTCGTTTTAATAATAACCGCTACCGATGCGATCTAATAAAGTCCTCAAATCCATGACCTCATAGTTGATGGCTGGAATTTCTTTCAATCTACTTCTCAAGCTGCTGTCATTAGTCACAAATACATCGGCAACAGAAGCATAGACGGCATGAGTCATATCAAATCCGTCACTATCGCGACCTTTATAGCCTTTATAGGTTTTGACGTAATCAAGAGAAATCAAAAAACTGATAAATGCTCGGATTGTACGGCGTCAATAAGTGATCGCACCTCGGCGTCAGTGACTTTATCCCGTCTGCATAGCCAGTCAAAAACATTTCTATCGAAATAAAAAACTTTCATAACAACTAAAGTACAGATAGGCGCGCCAGAAAATCAGCCATCCCGCCTTAATTTCTTAACTACTCAGCCGCGTCAGCGGCGACCTGATTGTAGCCGTGTGCTTTTAGCGCACGGGTGGAGCAAACAGAAATCCGCGTCGCGTCAGCGACGGTTGAATCCTCATCTCAACTATTCAGCCGTCGCTGACGCGACGAGATAGCTATCGACTTCGATCAACCGCGCACTAAAGTACGCGGCTAAACTCAACTGCCGCTACGCGGCAGAACGGTCACAATTCTTCTTTGCTCATTCACCAGACAAAGCAAGGCTCTGTTAGTTGCTCTGGAAGTGAGCCTCGCGCAACTTGAACTTCTGCACCTTGCCTGATGCGGTCATCGGGAACGAATCGACGAAGCGGATGTGACGCGGGATTTTGAATTTCGCCAGTCGCCCCTCGCAAAACGAGCGAATATCTTCAGCCGTCGCCTCTTCGTTCGGCTTCAAGCGTATCGCGGCGGCGACTGCTTCGCCATATTTCTCGTCGGGTATTCCATAAACATAAGCGTCGGCTACGAGCGGATGAGTCAGAAGCAAATCTTCTATCTCTTTCGGCGCGATGTTTTCTCCTCCCCGGATGATCAAATCTTTTATGCGCCCCGTTATTCTCACATACCCCGATTCATCCATCGTCGCCTGATCGCCCGTGCGCAGCCAGCCATCCCTGAGAATGGCTTCAGCAGTGGCTTTCGTGTTGTTGTAGTAGCCCTTCATCACATTATAGCCGCGACAGCAAAGCTCGCCTGCGACCCCCGACGCGCACTCTTCGCCCGTCGCAGGGTCGACTATTTTCACTTCGACATCGGGCAGCGGGCGACCTACGGTTTGAGTCCGCATCTCCAAGCTGTCATCGCGCGAAGTGAGTGTGATTCCGGGCGAGGCTTCCGTCAGCCCGTAGGCGATGGTCATCTCGGTGAGGTTCATTCGCTCCATAACTTTTCGCATCAGCGGCTCAGGGCAGAGCGAGCCTGCCATGATGCCAGTTCTCAGGCTCGACAGATCGAAGTTGTGAAAATCGAGTTGTTCCAGTTCAGCGATGAACATCGTCGGCACGCCGTAGAGCGCGGTGCATCGCTCGCGCTCTACGTATTGAAGCACGCGGAGAGGATCGAACCATTCGAGTGGCACGAGCGCCACGGCGTGAGTGTACGCGCCGAGGACTGCTATCACGCAGCCGAAGCAGTGAAAGAAAGGAACCGGCGCGCACAGTTTATCTTCGTGAGTGTAAGCCAGCCCTTCGCCCAGCCAGTATGCGTTGTTGACTATGTTGCGGCTCGTAAGCATCACTCCTTTTGGAAAACCTGTGGTGCCGGAGGTGTACTGCATGTTGACGACATCATCGATATGCTGCATATGAAGGCGCGCATCAAGTTGCTCATCGCTCACCTGCTCTGACCGCGCGAGCAATGAGTCATAACGGATCATTCCTTCCGGGTGTTCTTCGCCTATATAGATGACGCGGCGCAGGAAAGGAAATTTCCCGGAGTTCAAAGCGCCTTCTTCGCTGCCTCGCAGTTCGGGAATGATTTCGTAGATGGTATCGACATAACTCACATCGCGAAAGCCTGAGATGGTGATGAGCGTGGAGGATTCGGATTGTTTGAGCAGGTATTCGATTTCAGCGCCGCGCAGATTGGTGTTGACGGTGACGAGTATTGCGCCGATCTTTGCGAGCGCGAATTGAAGGACTACCCATTCGGGAATGTTCGTAGCCCAGAGAGCTACGCGGTCGCCGCGTTCGACTCCCGCAGCGATCAAGCCTTTGGCTATCTGGCGGGCCATCCATTCAAGCTGGCTGAAATCATATCGCAACTCGCGGTCGGGATAGATGAGCGCGTCGTTTTGCGGCCAGTCGCGCGCAAGCAACGCGAGCAATTCGCCGACTGTGACATCGCGATAAGCGCGTTCGAAGCTTTCCTTTGCTGCCATGTCCTTCTCTCCTCTGTGTGCGTTGAGAGTTTCATTCTAGCCCCGATTGCGCGCAAAAGAAAATCGCCGGAGTCGCTTAACAGCGACTCTGGCGACTGGGTAAAACTGTATCGTTATATCACTTCAAAAGGCGGGCGTTGTAGATTCCGGCCAGCTTGTTGATCTCGGCGCGAAGTCTGACCCATTCAGATTCGATGAAGCGACTGAGACGGCGGCGGTGAAAGATGGCGTTGACATCTTCGGCTTCATCGATCACCTTGACGACGTTTTCGCGCACTTCGAGCCATCCATCTCTCTTGTCGAATTCGCGGCGCAATTCATCGAGCGATTTCTCAAGGTCTTCGACCTGATCGTTGATGCGGTCTTCGGTCTCGGTTCCATTCAATCGCCCGCGGTCGAGCGAGCGATCAACGGCTTTGACGAACGAATCACTATGAGTTTCTACACGCTTGATTATTCTATCGACATCCGCCTTCGTGTAGCGGCGTCCGCGATAGCGGCCCTGCGCCAGAGCCGATACTGATAAAGCAAGCAATAAAGAAACGACTGTCAGGCTAAAAATCTTTCTTCCAATTCGATTTCGCATTTTCATCTCCTCAAAAATAGTGGCGCAAGCTGTTAGTACACCGGAAACCAAGTTGCTAAATTTTTCTGCGATTTGAGATCGCAGATGCATTGCTTCAACCGTGCTGGCTTATTGAATAAAAGTCGAGTTTTTTAGTTTCCAATGTATTGGCTTGCATGGCTTCAAATTTCGTATTTTCAGAACGAAGCGCAATCTAACAGATTGCGCCACCAGTCTCCTTTTCAAATATAGAGCGACTTTCATACTTCGGTCGCTGGTTTAACCCTGCTTTCGATGAGCCGGGTCCGATCAACACATTTGACGCAAGCGGTTTTCATTTAGTTGGGAATTTATTTTTCCTGATGCATCATCGGCCCATCAGATCGAAGCCCTCACAAAATTGCAGAGTTTTTACCGGAAAATCCGTCTATACAAACAGAGGCGATTAAAAAATCAGGAGAAAAATGAAATGGCAGGCAACGAAAAATTCGTTTTCAGCTTCGTCGATCTCTACGGCGACAGGCCCAAAGAAATGGTGAGCGTTTCAGTCAAACACACCGTTTTAACCAACCGTGCCAACGTGCCGAAACACGACGCCAGCAAGCGGCTCACAATCAGCAGTCTCGATAGCTCGAATGGAGGAAGATACCTCGTGCAGGTATTTCCCGTGCGCTATCGACCGGAAGGTCTGTTTCTCAGGATCAAAGAAGATGAGTCGCTACAGTATTCCTTCACGCTCGTTCCCGACCCGGATAAGGTCACACGAGTTGACTTCCCTCCTTACGCTGACCTGGGAGCCGACCTCAAAGGGGTTCTCGATAAATCGGATGTGGAGGGGAATCCGGGGCAGACGGGCGAGGCGCTCTATCAGGCATTGGATGATATTCGCAAAGCCGGATTGTTGAATCTGTACGCGAAGATGAAAGCCACGAGGTTTGGAAACGGGCGCGATTCGTTTTCTTATGTCGCATCATTGAGGCGGGTGCGCGGGGAGAGATTCTTCGCCGATGTCGATAAAGCCCTGCGTGACGAAGTGAAAAACAGCCAGCACACGAATCTATTCGAAGAGGTATCAGCAGCCCTGCACAATCCGCCTCCCGGCTATGTGAGGGATGACAGCTTCAAGACTTTCGATGCCGCGGGAAATCTGCAATTGAGCTTCTTCCGCAAAGAGGACGCGCTGGAATTCATCATCGACGCCGACATTGATCGCTCGCGCGGACTCGAACACGCCTTCGATGTCATAAGCCATACGATCACCAACAAAGACACTCACCCTTATGATGCTCACGCGATTCTGCTCCGTAGTCAGGAAATCGATACGGGCTACAGGATCATCGTGTGAATATTTATCGGGGCAGTTGAATCGCGGCGAAAGTGAAAGATTCAGCCTTCAACGGCGCGAAAGGCTTTCTGCGCCGCGCGGACGGTTTTTTCTATCGCTTCATCCGTGTGCGCGAGGCTTACGAACGCGCATTCGAACTGTGACGGCGCAAGGTAAATTCCTTCGTCGAGCATCGCGCGGAAGAATTTCCCATATCTTTGGGCGTTCGCGCTCTTCGCCGAATCCCAACCGGTCACAGGCCCCGTGGAGAAGAAAGCCGTCATCATCGAGCCGACGCGATTGACACTCGATTCAATTCCAATCTCGCCCGCCGCATCGCTGAGTCCTCGTTCGAGCATCGCGCTGCGGCGTTCAAGCTCGCGGTAAGGATCAATCTCTCTCAAGAGTTTCAACATCGTAAGCCCCGCAGTCACGGCGAGCGGATTTCCTGAAAGCGTGCCCGCCTGATAGACCGCTCCCACGGGGGCGAGCCGTTCCATCACATCCCTTCGTCCGCCGAACGCTCCTACGGGGAGACCGCCGCCGATGATCTTTCCGAGACAAGTCAGGTCAGGCTTGATCCCGTACAATTCCTGCGCGCCTCCGAGCGACACTCGAAAGCCTGTTATCACTTCATCGAATATCAACAGCGCGCCATGCTCGCGAGTGACCTCGCGAAGGGTTTCCAGAAATCCGGCCCTTGGCGCGATGCATCCCATATTGCCCGCGACAGGCTCGACCGTCACGCAGGCGATTTCCTCTCCGCGCTGGCGAAAAGTTTCTCTCACTGATTCTTCATCATTGAAAGGAAGCACGAGAGTATGGCGGGCGAAGTCAGCCGGAACGCCTGCGCTGTCGGGCCTGGCAAAAGTGGCAAGCCCCGATCCGGCTTTCACGAGCAGGCTGTCCGAATGGCCGTGATAGCAACCTTCGAATTTGACAACTGTGTCGCGATTGGTGAATCCGCGAGCGAGTCGAATCGCGCTCATCGCCGCTTCAGTTCCTGAGCTTGTGAGCCGCACCTGCTCGATTGACGGAAAGGCTCGCAGGATTTCCTCGGCCAGTTCTATTTCAAGTTCGGTCGGCGCTCCGTAGCTCGTTCCGCGAGTGGCGGCCTCTCGTATGGCTTCGATCACTTTGGGGTGAGCGTGTCCGAGGATCATCGGCCCCCACGAGCCTACATAATCGATGAACTCGTTACCATCCGCATCGGTGATAGTGCAGCCCGCAGCTTCTTTTATAAAAAGCGGGTCGCGGCCCACAGCGCGAAAAGCGCGGACGGGGCTGTTGACGCCTCCGGGTATGACTCTTTGAGCGCGGCGGAAAAGCTCTGAGGATTTATCTGCGCGTAATTCGGACATGGGGTTTGCCTCTCGACTCAAGATTTTTTGATTTCAGGGAAGGGCTACTTGCTTTGTTCTATGACATTGGAGCGAAGAAACTGATCGAGCAGATCGGCATAACGGGAACTTCGCTCGGCGATGTCTTCTTCAGTTTCCTTCATCTCTCGGCGTGACTGGTAGAGTTCGTCGGCTATTTGAAGCGCGGCGAGTATGGCGACGCGGAGCGAATCTACGGTCATCGTGGCGCTGGCGATTTCATTCATTCTCCGGTCGACGTGAGCGGCGAGTTGTTGAATGTATTCCTCGTCGTGACTGCTCTTGAGGCTGTAGGTCTGATTATAGATCACAACCTTCAATGATTTGCTCGGAGTTTCTTCCATATTTTCACTTTCGAGTCAGATGGGTTTAAGCCCGTCCGCGCTTAATCGGTTTCATCCGAAATCTATTAAGGAAGGAAAGAAATCCTCTCATTAACACCTCGATTCATCGAGGTGGGTAGCGGCGTGACGTTCTCGTGAACGGTTTCAACCGTTTTCGATTGAAAACCGTTGAAACGGTTAAAGGCATCAAGTCGGTCGCCATTCACCCAGCTAAAGCAGGGTGTTAATGAGAAAGGATGTTTGCTTATTCTTTCTCTCATAACCTACTCGTTACAACTCAAACGCATAACTCCTTGCGCCGAAACTCGCCCCGGTGCGAAAATTTCAGCGACATCGAATCAATAGGAACACTGATGAGATCAATTGTCAAAACCAACGAAGATGGCGGCTTGTACCTGCCGCCTGAGATTTTAGGCGAAGCGGCAAAGCATAAGCAGTTCTCGCTCGAAACCGCGGGCGAAACCATAGTGCTTCGCCCTGTTTCATCTTCGAGAGCCATTTGGGAAACCCGCACGCCCGAAGAACGCGCCGCCGAATTTCGCCGATGGGCAGAAAACCATAACGATGATGCCGACCTGCCTGATGAATCCTTGCGCCGCGAAAACATCTACGATTGATGAGCGACTATTTGCTGGACACCAACCTTTTACTTCGCTTCTGCGATACGGCTTCGTCGCAACATCCAATCGCCATCAATGCCATTGCAACCCTGTTGAAACGTGGCGAGCAAGTCTTTGTGACGGCGCAAAACCTGATTGAGTTTTGGGCTGTGGCCACACGTCCAAAGTCGGCAAACGGCTTTGATTGGACGCCGCAACAAACCGAACAGGAAATCAACCGCTTGCTCAACCTGTTTTTGTTCCTCGAAGATTCGCCTGTGATTTTCACACACTGGCAAAAACTGGTTTTGCAGTATGCCGTGAGCGGCAAGCAGGTACACGACGCGCGGTTGGTTGCTGCCATGCTGGCTCACGGAATCTCGCAACTCGTCACCTTCAATACAACTGATTTCGTTCGGTATTCAAATATCATTTTGATTAAACCAAGCTCAGTCAAATAGCTGCTCTATTTTGTGCTGTAGTGTCTTTCGTCTGCCGAACAGGAAACTGGGCCAGCCGCACTTTTTGCGGCCTAGATCGGGATTAGAGCTAAATACCTCCGTCGATCTTCCCATGTCTGTCTCGTAGGTCACCGTTACTTGATGGCGTTCATCCTTGCGGGGCTTTCGAAAGACCCTGATCGTAATTAAGTTACTCTCAATTGCTCCTTGGATAAGATCACGAGCCAGCTTCAGTGCATCGCTATCGGACAGCATGATATTAATGTCAGCGGTGTTCGACTTGGAGGAATGCAACACGGGGGAAACGCTTCTTGCCAGCGCATCATTACCGACTGTCTTCCGTTTCTTTTGATTCGAATTCATTCGCACCTCACATATACCCAACTATTTCTTCGCTGCCTCAATCGTTCCCGAAAAATCACCAAATATCTTTCAGCCTCAATGTGAATCCGGGCAAAACTGATTCGCCCGCTATCGTTTCGGGATTATCCAACAACTCTACCGCCGATTCCGGCCTGTAAACATAAACTCGTCTCGCCTTAGGATCAAACAGCCATCCCAACCGCGCGCCGTTTTCGATGTATTCAACCATCTTATCCTGCAAAGTTGACAGGCTGTCATCGGGCGAGCGCAACTCCGCTACGAAGTCAGGACACAAGGGGGCGAATCCTTCCTGCTCTTTTTCACTGAGCGATTCCCACCTCTCGCGCTTTATCCACGCGGCATCAGGTGAACGCTTCGCGCCATTAGGCAAGGTGAAACCTGTTGATGAATCAAAAGTCAAACCCGTACCGTCTCGCTCGGCCCATGCTGTGAGATAGTAATTGATTCTTGCATTGCGCCAACCAGTCAAAGAACCTGTCGGAGGCATTATGATCAACTCTCCCTGCGCGGTGAGTTCAAGTCTCAGGTCTTTGTTGTCCGCGCATATCTGATAAAACTGCGCGTCAGTCAGATGGACAGAGTGCATATCAAGAGCTATCGGCAATAATATTGGCGAGACTTGTTCAGAAGTTTCTCCGCTCATATCGCTTACTCATTCAAAGTGGTTCCAAGCCTCTCTATAATCCGCGATCATTATTTACTTCTTCGCCGTTTCAGCCGCTTCCAAATCAAGCACTGCTATGGCGTCGAGCATCGCTTCGACTTTCAATCGCATGGTATCGCGCTCGGCGAGCAATCGCTCCACCTGTATTTCGAGCCGTTCTTTTTCGTCCGTTAGCTGGCTCATCTCACGGCGAAGACTCAACACTTCGCGCTCCAACGCCTCGCGCTCCTGCCGCTCTCTCTTGAACTGCTCTATCGTGCGATAGATTTTGTCTTCGAGGTGCGAGAATTTTTCCAGTCCATATATTCCGCTCACCGAATCCTCCCTGTTCAGTTTTCAGTTTTCAGTTTTCAGTTTCCAGTTTTTAGCCGGAAACGATTTTACTCGCCCCTCTGATTTGCGATTGTCAGTCTCAGGTTTTCAGTCGCGGGCATTTTCTCAGGCGACTGAAAACTAAAAACTGAAAACTGGAAACTGAAAACTCACCGAAGTTGCGCTCCGAATTTCTGCTCGATCATCTCACGGACTCGCTCGTGTACGGGAGTGATCTCTTCATCCGTGAGCGTCCGCCCGTCTCCGCGATAAGTGACGCGAAAGGCCAGCGAACGCATGCCTTCAGGCATATCCTTGCCTTTGTAGGTGTCAAACAACTTCACGGAAACTATCTCTTTTATTCCGAGATCGGCTATCGCGCGCTCGACATCGCCCCACAGAACCGATTCAGCCACCATCACCGAAACATCGCGCGCCGAAGCAGGCAACCGCGGCAACGCGCTGTAGCGAACCGGATCAGGCGGCAACTCAAGCAGACTCTCAAAATCGATTTCGCCGATGTAAACAGGCTGACGGAATTTGTACAGAGCAGCCACTCGCGGATGCAGCCTGCCGAAGCGGGCGATCTCCTGACCGTCTCTGATGAGCGCCGCCGACTGTCCAGGATGGAGGTATTCTACACCGCCTCGCTCAATTGTAAAGCCCGACAGATTCAATCCTGCAAGCACGCTTTCAATCGCCCCTTTGAGATCGTAAAAATCTATCTGCCGATTCGTTCTCCAATCATCAGGCGCAATCGAGCCGGTCAAAACCATCGCCAGTTTTTCTCTCTCTCTCGGTCGCTCGTCCGTCGATTCGGATTTGAATACCTTTCCGACTTCGAAGAGCTTTACGTCCCGCGTGCCGTGATTGAAATTTGTCTGCAAAGAATCGAGCAGTCCCGTCACGAGCGATGCCCGCATCTCAGCGGCGTTGGCATCGATGGGATTGACGAGCGTCGCCGTCGCTTCGCCCGGTCTGAAGATTTCATCGCGCTCGCCGTTGACGAAGCTGAACGATATGGCTTCGTTGAATCCCAAATCCATCAGGATTCGCCTCGCCCTCCTGCGATTCTGTTCGCCCGGAAGATAACTCCCCGTTCCTCCCCACGCGGGCAAAGTCGTCGCTACCCGGTCATAACCCGCGTGCCGCGCGACTTCTTCAACAAGGTCTTCCTCGCGCGAGATGTCTATGCGAAACGATGGCGCGAGGGCAGTGAGCCGCTTGTCTTCGTGAACTTCGACTTCGAATTCGAGAGCGCGCAGAATGTCAGCCGCTTTTTCGATATCGATTTTCAGGCCAGTGAGCCGCTCGATGCGAGACTCGCGCAATGAGGCGCGATTGCGCGACAGTTTCACAGGATGAATATCGATTACGCCTCGGAGAATTCGGCCTCCGGCGATCTGGGCGACAAGCTCGGCTACGCGGTCTGACGCGCGAGCCTGAGCTTCGGGGTCAACGCCGCGAGAGAAACGATAAGACGCTTCCGTATCGAGTCCCAAAGCGCGCGATGTGTGTCGAACAGAGAGCGGATCGAAGTATGCGCTTTCAATCAGCACATCAGTCGTATTGAGATTGATCTCCGTGTCTTCCCCTCCCATCACGCCCGCAACCGCAACTACCCTGTCAGCATCGGCGATCATAAGCATATCGGTCGTAAGATCGCGTTCCACTCCGTCCAGAGTTTTGAGGCGTTCGCCCTCGCGCGCGCGTCTGACGATAATTTTTCTGCCATGCAGGAGATTCAAATCGAAAGCGTGAGTGGGCTGACCCATCTCGAACATCACGAGGTTGGTGATATCAGCAATGTTGTTGACTGAACGCTGGCCTATCGATTCGAGTCGCTCGACGAGCCACGCGGGTGAAGGCCCGACTTTGACTCCGCGGACGACTCGCCCCGCGTATCGCGCGCACAAATCCGAATCCACGATTTCGATTGAAGCGACTGATTCGGCTTCTTCGTCGCTCTCATCGAATTTGATTTCAGGCCGATGGAACGCGCCGCCGCAAACGAGGGCAGCTTCGCGTGCGACGCCGAAGTGTGAGAGCGCGTCCGGGCGATTCGATGTGAGATCGAAATCGAAAACATGATCGTCGGCTGCTTCTTCGATTGAATCGACCGCGAGACCGACCATCGTCATTCGTTCGGCAAGCTTTTGAGGTGAAAGATTGATCTCGGTGATTTCGGTCAACCACTTGTAACTGATCTTCATTTTATCCTGTACCCTTGTTCTTCGTTGTTGAAAATCCAGCCGACTACTTCGCCTATCTGAATCTCTTCGCTGCGATATGCCTCCATCGTTATCGCAGCCGACCCCTGCCTGTGAATCGATAGCGCAGAGCGAAGCATACGGCGAAATCGCTCCTGCCATCGAGCGATGTTTTTCGGTCTCAAATCTATCCATCCGCGCTCGGCCCATCGATCGATATTTTTCTCCGTGATCGGAAGTCGTGATTGTCCGGCGTATTCCGGCACGTTGATGCGCGGCCCGCGTATCAAACGATTGCCTTCGGGCAAAAGGACGGGGATGCCTATCGAGATGATCGTATTTCTCAGTTCGTGATTGCGTTGCAGGTATCGCCACATCTCAGCCGAAATTTTCGCGGCGTCTGTCTCCGTCACTTTTTCAAGCAACCGATACTTCGTCTTGAGCAGATGAGCTTCATACAAAAGCTTGGTCAGCCTGGGCGGGCCAAGCTCGCCCGTTGCGATTGAATGAGTATTGGTCTCGCGCTCCAATCGGCGCAGAGCTTCTATGGCTGATCCGCGCAGATAACCCGCGCGATAGCTCGGCGTCATTATGGCTGAATCAATCGCGGCTATTACATCGACGCCCGTGTTGCTGCCACGGATTTCGAGCAATACGTTTTGAGCTATTTCTTCGGGCGTGACGAACTCCATCTGATTTATCGAAGTGACCGCCTCGAATTCGCCGCGGGCGAAGAAACCGTTTTCTCCCGTATCTACGCCGACCATTTCAAGATCGCCAAGCTCTTTGAATTTTTCCCGCGGCAGTGAAAGTTCCAGTTCGCCTTCGAGTTGCTGGGCGCGCGAATTGTAGATATGAACAGGCGAATTCGTGCGTCGGTCTTTGAGCGATTGAAAGGTGACTTTCTTATAGCCGATCATCGCTGCTGGCTTGATCTCTTTGACGATAGGGCCGTCGGGCGTGCGGGCCATCAGAAACATCAGTCCAGTGTGAGCGAATGCGACGGCGGTCTTCGACATCAGTTTTGCCGAAGGCTTGTCCTCGCCGTGAGTGTAAGGAATGTTCAACCCCATTCCGCCCGTCCCGGTGGTTCCGACTTTGACGTAGATGCGCGTCGAGACTTCGACCATAGCTCGATAAAGCAATTGAGTGTGGCGGATGAGTTGCGGTATGGATTGTGAGAGTAACAGCATCTCTATCGTGCGCTCGAGCGTTTTGCGATTGTCCCATAGCCGTTTGAAGTCACGATCCTGGATATGGCTTTCGATGAAGTCGAGACTCTTACGCACTTCTATTGAATTGGTATAGACATCCTGATAGCTGATGCCTGAAGCGGTGTTGACGCAATCGATCAGGATATCGGGGCGATGTTCGCGGACGGCGCGCGTGAGCATCGCCCGCTCGTAAGCCTGATCGATAGGCCCGAAGAGATCATCATAGAGGGCGCGTCGGCGCGTGGGGCTTGCGATGAGCGATTGGCGATCTTCTTTCGCGAATTCCTCGCGGACGAAGAGATTGCCCCACATCTCGACGAATTTGATCGAAGGAAACTGCTTGCGCATTTCGTGAGCGACATCGCGCACTTCCTTGTGATAGAGCGAGGCTATGATGATCTTTTCGGGTCTGAGGTCGCGGGCGATCTGATGAGTGATCTGAGTGCCGACAAGTCCGGCTCCGCCTAAGATCAGAATAGTTTTATCGATTGGTCGAGTTGCGGTTGTGGACATCGTTTCAGAATAAAAGTCTAATCAGGCAAACAACAACTCCGATTGCTCGTCTTTCAAAAGCTGTTTTATTGCGAGTTTCCGGTCGAATTTTTCAATCGTCTTCGAGTCGCATTTAGTCAGCAGATCAGACAAGCTCTTAAAATTGGCCAAGGTGTAAAAAGATTCTTCGGGGCCGAAATAAACCAGAACCTTTTTCTCTCTCTTCAGAAGGTTGATCATATTATTCAATGTGCCATTGCTCTTCGCATCCCATATCATGAATCCATAAGAAGCCTCGACGGCCATGTGCATATCTTTGATCGAGTAAAAACCGAACCCCTTACTACTGTCTTGCGATCCTATGCTTCTTGTCACCCAATCGCCAATGTTGTTTCTGCAAACGCCTTCCATACAAAATACAATGACGTTTCGATACTGATGGTCGGCCAGATACTCTTGCACGCATGTATCAGCGCCCCCTGCGTCTCCGATAAGGATGGTGAATCCATTGCTTATAATATTATCGATTCGCTTTTTAATGGGCGACGCCAGTTTGGTTATTCTTCTCGACCCGCCAATGAATACGCTTATCACGATGCGCTCCTTGTCTTTGTCAACGCCAGTGCATATACGTTATCAGCTTCTCCTCTTTCATACAGACACTTCGTTATGGCATCCAATGTGGCTCCGGAACGATACAGATCATCGAAGAGCAAAACATTTTCGCCTTTTAACGACGAAGGGGCAACCGTATAAGCATCTTCGAGCAACTCCAGTCTTTTATTGTAATCATATATGTTCTTCAACTCAGGAGTGTTCTTGAGCCTGATTATGCAATCTCTGAGGCAGGGCACATTCAGCCTCGCTCCTAGTTGCGCAGCCATTTCGAGAACCGGCTGAAAATCGTAACTACTCAGCCCGTTGGAGACGGGGCTGAGAGGAATTAGACCAGTATTGGTAATATCTCAACAAACGATGAACCGTGACGAAATAAAAGCTGTATATGATCGTGGCCCAGAGGCTGTCAT
>Ga0187893_10003161_pt1 | contig 34224 bp, 29 predicted proteins | sample MA1701074metaG_FD_139574 | JGI IMG/M metagenome (GOLD analysis project Ga0187893, IMG submission 139574) | White microbial mat communities from a basaltic lava cave in the Kipuka Kanohina Cave System on the Island of Hawaii, USA - MA170107-4 metaG ...
TCGCGAGCTCGAGACGCCCGCTCCGGGTCGACCGGGGCGGGGTCGAGGTCCCGGCGAGCGCCTCGAGGAAGCGTCGGGGCACGACCTGGCGGGGGCGGCCCGCGTTTCCGCGGAGGGAGAGGTGCTCGTCGGCCGGCCCGGCGTCCATCAGGGCGGGGGCGGTCGGGGCCTGGAGCCGGGCCTTCGCGGCCAGCTCCGCCCGCCGCGCCGCGAATTCCCCCGCTGCCTCGACGACGCCCGGATCCTCGCCCACGCGCTCGACGAGCCAGGCGGCGAGGGGGGCGAGCGCCGGCGATTCCGCCAGCCTCCCCCGCTCGAGGGCCCCCGCCGCCTCGGCCAGGAGCGCCCGACAGCGCCGCTCCAGGTCCTCGATCGAGTCCGCCGCCCCGACGGCCTCGAGGACCCGAGGGTTCGGGAGCGAGGCGGGGTCGGGCGGGGGACGGTCCGCCTGGACGACGAGGAGGATCTCGAAGTCCGCGGACCGCGGGGTGAACTCGAGGTGGATCCGGTGCGCCGGGCGATCGGGATTCGCGCTCCGGTAGGCGCCCAGGGCGAGCTTCCTCCAGCCCAGATCCTTCTCCTTCCACTCGGCGCGGGTGGCGCCGTGGAGGGGGCCCTTCACCATCCGGTGCCCGTCCACCTCGGCGAATGCCCAGCCGGAGCCGCGGGCGAGGACGTAGACCGCCTCGCGCGCGAGGGTGAAGGTCGGGGTGAGGAGAGTCCGGCCGGCCTGGGGCCAGTCCACCTCGCTCGTCTCCCGCTCCGTGCCGGGGGAGGGGCCCAGGCCGGTCCAGACGGGGTCCGCCGCGGCGGCGCCGCGCCCGAAGACCCGGACGAGCGGCCGCCCGGGCGAGCCGTCCAGGCGGAGCTCGCCGGCCCGCGCCGGCCGGGACCCGAACGCGAGGCCGTCCTGGATCCAGTCGTCCGCGCCCGGCCGGCCGTAGTCCACGATGGCGTCGGGCGGCTCCTCCGCGCGCGTCCATCGGGCCAGGAGATCGCGCCGGCCCGCGGCGAACTCCCCCTTCGAGAGGAGGGTCAGCGCGTGGATCGGGCCCGAGGGGTCGGCGGAGGCCGAGCGGAGATCGGCCGTGGCGGCCCAGGCGGCGGCCGCCCGTCCCGCGGCCCGGGCGACGGGTTCCCGGTGCCCCTCCTCGAGCGCCTCGAGGGCGCGGGCGATCGAGCGGTTGTGGCCGGGCGGCTCGATCCGGGCCTGGCGGTGGACGGAGCTCTTGATGAACCCGGCGAGGGCGGTGTAGTCCTCCTGCGAGACGGGGTCGAACTTGTGGTCGTGGCAGCGGGCGCACGAGACGGTGAGGCCGAGGAAGGCCTTCCCCAGGACCTCGATCTGGTTGGCGGCGCGGTCGGCCTCGTCGCCGCGGATGTCCACCGGGGAGTGGACCGCCTCGCCCAGCTGCCACCAGCCCGTGCCCAGGACCGACTCGTCGAAGCCCTCCTTGGGGTGGAGCCGCGGCTCCGGCAGGAGGTCCCCGGCCAGGTGCTCCAGGACGAAGCGGTCGTAGGGGACGTCCTCGTTGAGCGCCCGGATCACGTAGTCCCGGTACCGCCAGGCGTTGGGGATCGTGTGGTCGAACTCGTGGCCGCGCGTCTCGGCGTAGCGGACGAGATCCAGCCAGTGGCGGGCCCACTTTTCCCCGAAGCGGGGGTCGGCGAGCAGGCGCTCGACGGCCCGCGCGGCGGCGGCCGGCGAGGCGTCGCGGACGAAGGCCTCGGCCTCCTCCGGCGCGGGAGGGAGGCCCACGAGGTCGAAGCTCAGCCGGCGGAGGAAGGCCGCGGAGTCGGCGGGAGGGGCGGGCCGGATCCCGGCGGCCTCGAGGCGGGCCAGGATGAAGCGGTCGATCTCGTTCGCCGCCCAGCCCGCGTCCCGGACGGGAGGCGGCGCCGGCCGGACGAGCGGGCGGAAGGAGGGGAGTTCCGCCTTGCGCCGGGCGATCTCCTCCCGGAAGTCGTCTCCGGGAAGGGCCGGGGCCGGCAGGACGAGGACGATCAGCGTGGCGATCGCGCGCATCGGTTCGGATCCGTTGCCTATTATTACCCGGCGGGGGTCGGGAAGAGGGCCCGGATCTCGCCCAGCCGGCAGAGGACGAGGTCCGGAGGGGCCTCCGGGAGGAAGCGGGCCTCGCGCCCGTCGGTGAGGAGGGCCGTCCTGGTCCCCGCGGCGCGTCCGGCCACCACGTCGAGCCGGAAGTCCCCGACCATGAGCGCGCGGGAGGGGGGGACGCCGGCGCGCTCGCAGATGAGCCAGAGCGGCTCGGGCCGGGGCTTGGCCGGGGCGTCTTCCCGGGTGACCACGATCTCGAACCTGAGCTCGTGCTTCTCGATGACGCGCCTCGCGGAGAGCCGCGAATTCCGGGTGACGAGCGCGGCGGGAACTCCGCGGGCGGCAAGGAAGGACAGGATTTCGGCGGCGTCGTCGTTCAGCTGGGACGCCTCGGCGGCCTCGCTTTCGAAGCGCTCGAGGATCGCGAAGGCGCGGTCCCGTCCGGGGCCCGGAGGGAGGGCGAGCATGCTCTCCAGGAGCGGCTCGCCCAGGCCGATCTCCGCGCGGATCCGGGCGAAGTCGAGGAAAGGCCGGGTGATCGTCCCGTCCATGTCGAAGATGACGAGCCCGGGGGATTGATCCATTGACGATTGACCCATTGAAGCATTAGGGGCGGGAGGAGTCCTCGATCAGCCTGAGGGTCCCCTGGTCCCGACCAATGGATGAATGGATCAATGATTCAACGAATCAATCGTCAATCCCCTCTAGTCGTTCCCGCGCTGGTAGATGGGGCTGTAGCGGTTGGGGACCTGGAGGATCTGGAGGGCGAAGCCGGTGCCGAAGGCGTCCCCGTACTGGCCGCTTTCCCCGTTCTTCCAGGCGCCCGTGACATGCTGGGTCCGGGCGAGGTCCCGGCTGATGGAAGGCCACCACTTCTCCCACGCGGGCCCTCCGGCCTGGTAGGTGGCGAGGGTGGCGTAGTAGTTCCCGTAGAAGTACCAGCCCCCCCAGGCGCCCATGTTGGCGTTGTTCCCTCCTCCTCCGGGGACCGAGGTCAGGACGAAGTCGATCCCCTTCTTGATCTTCGGGTTCTGGTAGGCGCCCAGGAAGTTGAGGACGCTCATTCCCGCGGCGGTGAGGGCGAAGGAGGTGTGGCCGCCGGACGTGAGGCTGTAGCGCGTTTGCCCGGACGCGTCGGTGGACTTGTCGATGTACTCGACGGCCTTCTCGATCGTCTTCATGCCGACCTTGATCCCGGCGTTCCGGGCGGCGCGGAGGGCCTGGACCTGGGTCACGGTGACGGAGCCCTCGTCGTAGCTCGGGTTGGGGTCGTAGTTCCATCCCCCGTTGGGGGCCTGGGACTGCTCGATGACCCGGATGGCCGCCGTGAGCCGCTCCTTGAGCGACTCGGTGTCGAGCTCGGGGGTCTCCTGGGTGACCCCGTAGCATTCCGCCAGGAACATGGTGGCGTAGCCGTGGCCGTGCATGCCCGACCCGCCGACTCCGCGCTGGGCGCCCTCGTTGATGTACCCGCTCCGGGCGGAATTCTTGAGGATGAAGCCCAGGGCCTTCTTGACGTTCTCGCCGTAGAGGGAGCGGCCGGGGTGGTGGCCTCCCGCCAGGAAGGCCATCGCCGCGATCGAGGTGGTGGCCACGGGAGCGTTTCCCGAGCCGTAGGAGCCGCTCGGGTTCTGGTTGCGCGAGAGCCAGAGGAGCCCCTTCTGTACGGCCGCCTCGATCTCCGGGCTCATCTCCCGGAAGGCGCGGGGAGTCGCGGGCGAAGGCGCGACGGGCGCCGGCGCCGGCGACTCCTGGGCGGCGGCGGGGCGGGCGCAGGCCAGGGCCAGCGCCCCCAGGACGGCGAAGCGTCTCGTATCCCTCTCCTCGATTCGGGCTCTTCGAGGATTATACGGGACCGCCGCGCGGGGGCGAGGTCCAATCGCGCGCTACGTCCGCATCCGGGAGAAGGCTACCGCGCCGAGGAGGGCGAAGAGGACGGTGGGGCCCCAGGCCGCCAGGGGGGCGGGCAGGTCGCCGCGGTTCCCGAGGTAGAGCCCGGCGAAGGTGATCGCGTAGAAGCAGAGCCCCAGCAGGAACGAGTGCGAGAGGCCTTTCACGAGGCTCTTCGAGTGGGCCGCCACCACGGAGGGGAGCCCGAGCAGGAGGAGGAGGAGGGGGGACAGCGGGAAGGCGAGCCGGACGTGGACGTTCATCTGCGCCGCCGGGTCGTGGGGGTAGAGCCGGGCCTGCTCCAGGAGGTCGGCCAGGGGGGCGAACGCGGCGGTGAAGCCGATGCCGCGCTTCCGGAGCGACTTCGGGCTGAGGGAGCTCTCCACCGGATGGCCCTCGGGCGGGAGGGGTTCCTTCCACGGGCGGGGTTTCCCGCCGGGAACCTCGACCAGCTCGAGGGGCCGCTCGCGGGTCCCGCCGAACGCCACCCAGCGCCGGCCGCGCTCGTCCCACTCGCAGCGGGAGGCGAGGATCACCTCCCGGGTCACGGCCTCCTCGTCCACGCGGGTGATCCGGGCGTCGTGGAGCACCCGGGAGACGACGTCGTACGCCGCCGCCGAGATCCGCGTCCGGCCGTCCCAGCCGCGGACGCCGTAGTCCATCTCCTTGGCGGCGAGGATCTCGTCGGTCCTCCCGATCTCCTCCCCCAGCCGGGCCAGGACGAACTCGTCGAGGCCGGCCATGACGCCCGTCGAGAGGGCGCCCGAGACGAGGAAGGGGAGGGACATCCTCCGGAGGCTGGTGCCGCTGGCCGCGATCGGGAGGATCTCGTTGGTGCGGGCGAGCTTGATCACCGTGAAGATGGTGGAGAAGAGGACGACCATGGGCATCAGGATCATGAGCAGCATGGGGAGGCGGAGGAGGTAGTACTTCGAGGCGAACGCGAGGACCGGGACGCTGCTGAGGCTCAGGAACTTCGTCAGCTTCGAGGCGAAGTCCACGGTCACGAAGAGGAACAGGAAGACGATCGTGAAGACTCCCAGGGCCGGAAGGAACACGCCCAGGACGTAACGGTCGAGGAGCCGGATCATCGCCGGTACATCCCCCGCAGGAAGAGCGCCGCGGGGACGGCCAGGATCGCGTCGGCCGCCCACGCGGCCAGGGCGGGGTCCAGGCGGCCCTTCTCGCCCATCCCCTTGAACGCGAAGAAGGCGACGAAGTAGGCGAGCAGGGGGGGGACGGCCGCGCCCAGCCCCGCCAGCCGCGAGCCGCGCCGGACGAAGGTCCCCATCGGGACGGACAGGAGGACGAGGAGGAGGGGGGCGGCCGTCTGGGCGTATCGGGCGTGGATCGTGGTGAGCGCCCGCGCGCGGATCGAGGCCCGCTGGGTCGAATGGGCCAGCCGCCACAGGTCGTCGACCCTCATGTCGTCCGCGCCCTTCTCCGGACGGGCGAGGTCCTGAACCTCGATCGGGACGCGCACGTCGCTCTCGGCCCTCATCCGGTGCTCGGTCCCGTCGGGGTCGTGCTGGGTGTAGCGGGGTTTCACGAGGACGACCAGGGGCCGGCCCTCCTCGAAGACGACGCGGCCCTCGGGGGCGTAGTATTCCATCGCCAGCCGGCGGTCTCCCTTCGTCCCCTCGTGGCGGAGGAGGGCGGGGCGTTCCATGCGGCCGTCCCTGCAGTCGGTGTAGCTCAGCTCGAAGCGCCCGATCTCGAAGGCCTTGTTCCCCCGCGGAAGGGCCCGGAGCAGGTCGATCGTGGACTCCTTGAGGCTCGCGCTCCGCTCGTAGCGCGCCGCGGGCGTCGCGTGCTCGTGGATCCACCATCCCCCCAGGACGAGGAGGAGGCCGAAGAGGACGGCGGGGGCGAGGAAGCGCCCCGCGTGGACGCCGTTCATCCGCATCGCGTCGATCTCGTTCTCCGCCCCCAGGCGGCCGTAGACGAGGGTCGTGGCCGTGGCGGAGGCGACGAGGAGGGCCCAGGGGGCCACGTAGCCCGCCGCGAGCGGCGCCATCCGGAGGATCGCCTCGAGGCCCAGGCCCGCGAAGTTCCGGAAGATCTGGAACATCGCCCCGACCAGGCAGACGGCCAGGATGGCCATGAAGGAGAGCAGGAAGCTGACGACGAGCTCCCGGAAGATGTAGCGCTGGAGGATCACGTCGGAGCTCCCGCCAGGGCTCCGCCCGGCTCCGGGCCGGCCGGGGGGACGGCCGAGGGGGGCGGGGCGGGGGGGCGGGCCAGGTCCTCTCCCCCCGCCGCCTGGAGCCGGTAGAGCCGCGCGTAGAGGCCGTCCCGGGCCAGGAGCTCCGCGTGCGTGCCCTCCTCCCGCACCCGTCCCTTGTGGAGGACCAGGATCCGGTCGGCCCGCCGGATCGTCGAGCGCCGGTGGGCGATCACGATCGAGCTCCGGCCCCGGAGGAGCCGCGCGATCCCCTGCTCGATGAGCCGCTCGGTCTCGGCGTCCACGCTCGAGGTGGCCTCGTCGAGGACGAGGATCCGGGGGTCGAACGCGATCGCCCGGGCGAACGAAAGGAGCTGGCGCTCGCCGGCGGAGAGGGCGGCCCCGCGCTCCAGGACCTCGGTGGCGTAGCCCTTGGGCAGGCGGGCGATCATGCGGTCGGCGTGGGCCGCCCGGGCGGCCTCCTCCATCCGGGCGCGGTCGATCCCGGCCTCGCCCAGCCGCAGGTTCTCCTCCACGGTCCCGGCGAAGAGGAAGACGTCCTGGAGGACCAGGCCCATGCGGCGCCGGAGCGAGCGGAGCTCGAAGTCCCGGATGTCGCGGCCGTCCACCGTGATCCGGCCCCGCGTCGGGTCGTAGAACCGGAAGAGGAGGTTGATGATCGTGGTCTTTCCGGCCCCCGTCAGGCCCACGACGGCCAGGCTCCGTCCCGCCTCCACCCGGAAGGAGACGTCCTCGAGGACGGGCGTCCTCCCGTCGTAGGAGAAGGACACGCCCTCGAACTCGATCCGGCCCTCGAACGGCGGGGCGGGGACCGCCCCCGGGGCGTCGGCCACCTCGGGCCGGGTGTCGAGGACCTTGAAGACCCGCTCGCTCGAGGCCATGGCCGCCTGGAGGATGTTGTACTTCTCGGCGATCTCGCGCACGGGCATGAAGAACTTGTGCACGTAGTACCAGAAGGCCAGGAAGGCGCCGAAGCTGAGGCTGCCGTCGAGCATCGCCGTCCCGCCGACCCACACCAGGACCGCCACCCCGATCGAGAAGAAGAGCTCGACGCCCGGGTAGAACATCGAATAGGCGAAGATGGCCGCGATCGCGCTGTCGCGGTACTCGGCGTTCCGGCGGCCGAAGCGCTCGAGGCAGGACCGCTCGCGCCCGAAGGCCTGGATCGTCCGCATCCCGCTGACGAACTCGCTCAGCGTGGAGTTGAGCCGCGCGATCCGCTCGCGCATCTCCCGGTAGCGCTCGCGGGCCGTCCGCCGGAAGGCGAGCGTGGCCGCCAGGACGAGCGGGGCCACGGCCATCACCGCCAGCGCGAGACGCCAGTCGGTCACGAACATCATCACCAGGACCCCGGCCAGGAGGAGCAGGTCCGCGGCGAACTCGACCAGGCCGGAGGTGAAGAGCTCGTTGAGGGTCTCGACGTCGTTGGTGACCCGGACCGAGAGCCGCCCCACGGGGTTGCGGTCGAAGAAGGAAAGCGAGAGCCGCTGGAGGTGCGCGAAGAGCTGGCCCCGGAGGTCGAAGAGGATCCGCTGGCCCACCACGTTGGTCAGCCAGGAGTAGAGGAACTCGAAGGCCGCGATGCCGAGGACCACCGCCGCGAAGAGGAGCGCCAGGCGGGAGAGGCCCTCGAGGTCGCCCGACGCGAGCGGGCCGTCCACCGCCTTCCAGAAGAGGATCGGGGCCGCCAGGTCGCAAGCCACCCGCGCGGCCATGAGCAGGAAGGCCAGGGCGACCAGGGGGGCGTAGGGCCGGACGTAGCCCAGGAAGCGACGCATCAGGCGGCCGTCGTAGGCCTTGCCGAGCGGCTCCTCCTCGTCGTGCGGGTGCGCGATCATGCGCCGGCCAGCTCCTCGACGAGCTTCTGGCTCTCCCACAGGCGCGCGTAGGTTCCCCCGGCGGCCGCGAGCTCCGCGTGCCGCCCCCCTTCGACCAGGCGGCCCTCCTCGAACACCAGGATGAGGTCGGCGTCCGTCACCGCCGCCAGCCGGTGGGTCACCACGAGGGTGGTCCTTCCTTTCATGAACTCCCGGAGCCCGTCCCGGATCTCCCGCTCGGTGTGGGAGTCCACGCTCGAGAGCGCGTCGTCGAGGACCAGGATCCGGGGCTCCCGGACCAGGGCGCGGGCGATGGCGGCCCGCTGCCGCTGCCCCCCCGAAAGCGTGACCCCCCGCTCCCCGATCCTCTGCTCGATCCCGTCGGGGAACTGGTCGAGGTCGGCCCCTAGCCTCGAGATTTCAATGGCCCTATCCAGTCCATGGTCCACAGTCCCAAGTCCCAAGTCGGTTTGCCCCCCATCCCCCCGGGGGGGAGCGGCTCCCCCCGGAGGGGAATCCGACTGTGGACTGTGGACTCTGGACTCCGGACTTCCGAACAGGATGTTGGCCTTCAGGGTGTCGGAGAACAGGAAGAGGTCCTGGGGCACCGCCCCGATCGCCGCCCGCAGCTCGGCGACGGGCGTCTCGGTCACGTCCCGGCCGTCGACGAAGAGGACGCCCGGGGGAACCGGGTAGTGGCGGAGGAGGAGCTGCACGAGGGTCGTCTTCCCGGAACCCGTCCGGCCCACGATCGCGACCTTCTGGCCGGGCTCGACGACGAACGAGACGTCCCGGAGCGCGGGGGGCCGGTCGGGCGCGTAGGCGAAGGTGAGCCCGCGGGCCTCGATCCGACCCCGGATCGGGCCGGCGCCCGGCTCGGCCCGCTCGTCGTCCACCTCCGGCCGCGCCTCGAGCACCTCGTCCAGCCTTCCCAGGCAGGCCAGCCCGCGCTGGAGGAGGCTCACGACCCACCCGATTCCGATCATGGGCCAGAGGAGCTGGAACTGGTAGGCCGCGAAGGTGGCGAGGGTCCCGTGGGTCAGGGTCCCTCCGATGATGGCCTTGCCGCCCACGAAGAGCGTGAGGACCATGGCCCCCTCGGCCAGGAGGAGGATGGACGCCCAGGCCCCCGCGCGCCAGCGCGCCAGGCTCACGTTCCGGCGGGAGTACTCGGCGCACGCGTCCCGGAACCGGGCGGACTCGTTCTCCTCCTGCCCGAACGCGCGGACCACCCGCGCGCCCTGGAAGTTCTCCTGCGCCCGGCTCGAGAGGATCCCGAGCTGCGCCTGGACGTCGAGCGAGAGGTCGTGCATCCGGCCCGCCGACCAGGCCATGACGGCGCTCACCGCCAGGAGCGGCGCCACCGCCAGCGCCGCGAGCGTGGGGTTCCAGGCGAACATGATCGCCGCGGACGACAGGAAGAGGAGCCCCGTCGAGACGGTCCCCATGATGCCCATCCCGGTCATCATCCGGACCCCCTCGAGGTCGTTGATCGCCCGGGAGGTCGTCTCCCCCGAGGGGTTCGTGTCGTACCAGCGCGCCGAAAGGGTCTCGAGGTGGGCGAAGAAGTCGTTCCGGAGCTCGTACTCGATCCGGCGGGCCGCCGAGAGGATCGTCGAGCGGCTCAGGAAGAGGAAGACCCCCCGGAGCACCGCCAGGGCGACGATCGCCAGCGCCACCCACATCACGAACGAGCGCGGGGGAGACTCCTTGAACCGGTCGATCGCCAGCCCCACGAGGGGGGGCGTGACGGACCCGAAGGCCGTCGCGGCGAGCACCCCGACGAGGCCCCACGCGTAGGCGCGGCGCTGGGAGCGGAGATAGGGCAGGAGACGGCGGAGTCGCCTCATCGGAAGGGGCCACTATACCACAGCCGCGCGGAGCGGGCTACCGCAGGTGCTTTCGGATGAAGGCGAGGGCGCGCGCATGGGCGTCGGCGACGAGCTTCGGATCGCCGCCGGGGAGGCCGTGGCCGGCGCCGGGGACGCTCACGAACTCGTGCGGGACCCGGTGCCTCTCGAGCTCGCGCGCCATGTCGGCCGAAAGGGAGTGGGGGACGTCCGTGTCCTCGGTCCCGTGGACGAGGAGCGTGGGGGGATAGGCGGGGGAGACGTTCCGGACGGGGCAGAAGGCGTCGAGCCTCGCGCGGTCCTTCCCGGGATCGAAGCCGGTGACCTCGCGGGTCCAGAGGCCCGCCTGCCGGAGCGAGTGGTAGTAGCGCGAACGGGCCTTCCCCTGGGCCGCGTCCGGCGGGGCGGTGACCACGTCCGGGCTGAGGGCCTTCGCCGCCTCCTCGACGGGGACGAGCGGCTGCGCCTTCCGGTAGTGCTCGGAGGGCTTCGTGTACCAGTCGCCGTCCACGTCGCCGTAGCCCCAGTAGGCGACCAGGGCGTTGGGGCGCGGCTCGACGCAGACGCCCGTCATGAGCGTGAGGTACCCGCCCGCGGAGCCGCCGGCGACGACGAGCCTCTTGGGGTCCAGCCGCTCCAGCTCCGGCCCCTTCTCCCGGACCCAGAGGAGGGCGTCCTTGAGGTCGGCGATGATCTCCGGGAGCTTGACCTGGGGGGCGAGCCGGTAGTCGATCGAGACGAGGGCGAAGCCCTCGGCCTTGCAGAGGTCGAGCAGGTTGCGCGGGATTCCCGAGCGGCTCCCCATGAGGAGGGCGCCGCCGTGGATCCAGACGAGGACGGGGCGCAGCTCGGCGTCCGCCGGGCGATGGACGTCGAGGTGGACCTGCACCCCGCCCGCCTCCTTGTAGACGTGGGTCTTCTTCGGGAGCGGGGCCGGCGGGGCCTGGGCGAGGAGGAGGGCGAGGGCGAGCGTCATGGTTCCCTGCCTACCGTACGCTCGACGCCGCTACTCTTCCGGCCGGGTCTTTGGTACGATTCCGGCCATGCCGAAGCCGGTCCTCCTCGGGGCCCTCCTGGCGGCCCTCGCGGCGCACGCCCCCCTCCAGGACAAGCGGGGGCCCAAGAACGAGGAGGTCCGGAAGAAGTACGCCGCGTTCATGGAGGAGATCAGCCGGGAGAACAAGGGGATCAAGAAGGACCTCGAGGAGAAAAAGGGGGACGCCGCGATCAAGGCGCGGCTGGCGACCCTCCGGAAGAGCGTGGAAGGCGCCTCCAAGCTCGACTACCTCCGGGGCTCCGAGGAGGACCTGGAGAAGTTCAAGGCGCTCTTCGAGATCTTCCTCGACGTCCGCCTCAAGGAGCTCGTCGAGGAGACCTGGGACGAGAAGTCCTCGGAGAAGCTCTACGAGAAGCTCCAGTTCAATTGCCGGACCTGCCACGAGCTCTTCCGGGACGAGTGAGCCCGGACCGTTGATCCCCGGCCGGCACCTGCCGTACGATGGCCGGCGATGGCGAAGGAGCCCGCGGCGCCCTCCTGCCCCTCGTGCGAGCGCCCGATCGCCGACGGGACGGACGACTGCCCCCACTGCGGCGCGAATCTCGTCGCGGCGGCACGGGACCGCGCGGTCCGGCGCTTCCGGCGGGCGAAGTTCCTCCTGACCTCGGCCCTCGTGGCCGGTTTCTTCCTCAACCTGCTCGGGGACGACGTCGTCGGATGGCTCGGAGGGGCGAAGAAGGGGCCGCTGGGGCTCTCCCTCCGGCTCCTCGGGACGCTGATCCTCGTGACGGGCGGGGTCTTCTACGCGCGCCTCAAGGGCCGGAGCGGCTGGTGGGGCCTGATCGGGTTCCTGAACTGCATCGGCTATTGCGTGCTCGTCTGGATGGACAAGATCTGTCTCCGCTGCGGGACGCGGTCGAAGGACAAGTTCGAGGAATGTCCCAGCTGCCGCGCGCCGATCTGAGCGGGACCGGAAGGGAGGATCCATGATCGCCTTGCTCGCCGCGACGCTCTTCCAGGAGGGCTGGAAGGTCCACGAGGTGGCCCGGGGAGGCCAGCCCCTCACGGCCGTGGCCGCCGACTATACGGGCGACGGCCGGCCCGACGTCATCGCCGACGTCGACGGGACCGTCCGCCTCTACGCCGCCCCGGGCTGGAAGGAGACGGTCCTCCACGACGCCGAGAAGATCCGGCTCATCCACAGCGAGACCTTCGACGTGGACGGCGACGGCGACCCCGACTGGATCGGCGCGCGCTACTCGCCGGGGCTCCTCTTCTGGCTCGAGAACCCGGGCGGGGAGGCGAAGGGGCCCTGGGCGCGCCGGCTCGTGGACGACCGGCTCCACGGATCGCACGCGCTCCTCAAGGGGGACGTGGACGGGGACGGGCGGCCGGACCTGATCGCGGGCAGCGGCCTTCCGGCGGGCCCGAACCGCCCGTATCCGAACTCGCTCGCCTGGCTCCGGGTTCCGGCCGACCCGCGGAAGGCCGAGCGCTGGGAGCGCCACCTCCTGGCGGCCGGGGACTCGCCGGGGCTCAACCACTACTTCGGCTTCGGGGACGTGAACGGGGACGGGCGGCCGGACGTGGCGGCGGGCGCGAAGGGCTCGCCCGAGGCGGACCGCCGCGACGCGGAGTTCGCCTGGTGGGAGGCGCCCGCGGACCCGACCCGGCCGTGGAAGAAGCACGTCGTGGCGGCGCCGGCGCCGGGGGCCACGTGCATCCAGCAGGCCGACGTGAACGGCGACGGGCGGGCGGACTTCCTCGCGAGCTTCGGGCACGAGAAGGGGGTTCTCTGGTACGAGGCGCCGTCCTGGACCCCGCGCTGGATCCACGAGGACCTCAAGGAGCCGCACACCCTCGTCGTGGCCGACCTCGACGGCGACGGGGACGTGGACGCCGCGACCTGCGCCTTCGGGGCGCGGGAGGCCTGGTGGTACGAGAACGACGGCAAGGGGAACTTCGCGCGCCGGCTCGTGGCGCGGGGGCAGTCGGCCTACGACCTCCGGGCGGCGGACATGGACGGGGACGGGGACCTGGACCTCCTGGTCGCGGGCCGGGACAGCGGCAACGTCGTCTGGTGCGAGAACCCCCGCCGCTGAGCGGCTACCGCGGCGTCTCCCCGCACGCGTGGAGGGCGAGGAGGGCGAACGCCGTGCCCGCGTGGGAGAGGAAGTGCTTCCCGTCCTTGTTGGGCGAGCGGGTGTACCAGCGGCCGCTCTCGCGCTGCTGGGCCTTGAGCCACGCGACGCCCTTCTTCAGGCGCTCGTCCGTGGCGGGGACGCCGGCCTGGCGGGCGACGTAGACCACGAAGCCGGTCCCGTATCCGTCGCTCGTCGAGGTCTCCTGCTCCTTGCCGTCCGAGCGCTTCCAGGGTCCGAGCGAGGGGGCCGACCAGCCGCCGTCGGGAAGCTGGAGGGCGAGGAGGTCGTCGCGCGTCCGCTTCCGCTCCTCCTCCGTCGCCACGCCCTCCACGTACCGGGAGGCCCAGAGGAGCATGGCGCGCTGATGGAGCGTGTCGGGCGGGTTCTTCGCGAGCCACGCGCGGGCCTTCCTGAGCCCCTCCTGCGCGGCGGGCGTGGCGGCGTAGCCCTCCGGGGCGCGGCCGGCCGCCAGGATCGCGAGGGTCGCGCCGTAGTGGTCGTCCGACTCCATGGGGGGCCAGTTGCACTTGAGCCAGGACCAGCCGCCGTCGGGTCGCTGGACGGTCCACATCCGGTCGAGCGCCTGCCGCGTGAGGGGGTGGAGCTTCTCCCCGTCGCTCGTGGCCAGGGCGTAGGCGGCCACCACGACCTCGGCGTCCCAGCGGGGCCCCTTGGCCGCCCAGCGGTCCCGGACCAGATCCTCGGTGAAGGCCCGGACCTCGACGAAGGCCTCGCTCCGGACGCCGGTCTCGGCGCCGGCCGAGAGGTAGGCCGCGTTCGTGTGGCAGGTGAGGCACTTGCGGCCCTTCTGCCACCAGCGGGAGGCGGAGTCCAGGAACTCGCGCGACCGCTCGAGCGAGAACTCCCTCGCGATCGGCTCGTCCGCGCGGTTCGGCGGGAGCTCGGGCGGATCCTGGGCGAGCGCGAGGAACGCGAGGGCGAGCGTCGTCATCGGGGCCTCCTTGACTCTATTACGGCGCCCGACCCCCGCACGATCTTGAGGACCTCCTCCGCCGCGCGGCGGGAGGCGCCGGGGGAGCCGAGCTTGCGGCGGACCTCGTCGAGCGCGCGGCGCATCTCGGGGAGCCGCCCGTCCCGGAGGATCGAGACCGCCTCCCGGGCGATGAGCCGAGGCTTGGCCTTGCCCTGGTAGTACTCGGGCGCCACGCGCTTCCCGGCCACGATGTTGACGAGCGAGAAGTCCTTCGTGTTGAGCCACACGAGCGGGCCCAGGAGGTACGCGGTCACGGGGTTGAGCCGGTAGGTCACGATCATGGGCGTGCCGTAGATCGCCGCCTCGAGGGTGGCCGTGCCGGAGGCCACGATGACGAGGTCGCTCGCCGCCAGGACCTCGGGCGTCCGGTTCCAGACCACGTCCGGCCCTCGGCCCATCGCCTGCTTGGGGTTGATGTTGGGCGCGCAGGCCACCACGAAGCGGGCCTCGGGGACCTCCTTCCCGATCAGCCCCGCCGCCTCGTTCATGATCGGGTAGAGGGAGCGGAACTGCTTCTGGCGGCTCCCCGGGAGGAGGCCGACGAGCGTCCGCGGGGAGCCCAGCTCCCGGCGCAGGGCTTCCCGGTCCACGTCCTTCCGGGCGTCGAGCAGGGGGTGGCCGACGAACGCGACGTCGACCCCGGCGTCGCGGTAGATCCTCTCCTCGAAGTCGAGGATCACGATCATCTTCCGGACGAGGCGCCGGATCGTCCGGATCCGTCCCTTCCGCCAGGCCCAGACCTGGGGGCCGATGTAGTAGACCACGGGGATGCCGTGGTCCGCCACGCGCTCGGCGAAGCGGAGGTTGAAGTCGGGCGAGTCGATGAGGACCGCGACGTCGGGGCGACGGGTCCGGAGCGCGCTCTGGAGGAGCCGGAAGTGGCGGGCGTGGCGGTGCAGGCCCTGGAAGGCCTCCACGAGCCCCACGGTCGCGTGCGCGGTCGGGTCGAGCAGGATCTCCACCCCCGCCGCGCGCATGTGGATCCCGCCCGCCCCGACGATCCGGAGCGACGGGTCGAGCGCCTTGAGCGCGCGGGCGAGGTTGGCGCCGTGGATGTCGCCCGACGTCTCCCCCGCCACGATGAGGACGGTAGCCATCAAGCAGTTCCCAGTTCCCAGTTCCCAGTTTCCAGTTCCCAGTTGCCAGTTCTTGCCGAAGCCCCGGGGCGGGCTTGGAACGGGAAACTGGGAACTGGAAACTGGAAACTATTTCCAGCGATGGGCCCTCATCTCGGCGAGGATGGTCTCGGCGGCCTTCATGGCCCGGACCCCGTGCTCGCCGGGGACGACGGGCTCGCGGCCGGTCCGTACCGCCTCGAGGAAGCTCGCCAGCTCCTTCGCGAGGGGTTCCTCGTCGGGAAGCTTCACCTCCTGGATCGAGTAGAACTCCTTCGGGATCTGGGAGAGGTCCGCGAGCGAGAGGTCGCGGTCCTTCGGGAGCGTGGCGAGCGCCTGGGCGAGCTGGGGGGTCGTCCGGTAGATCCAGGCCTCCTTCGCGAGCGTGTCGATCGTGACGTAGCAGTCCTCGGAGAAGACCCGGGTCTTCCGCATGGTCTTGTCGGAGATCCGGCTCGCGGTCAGGTTCGCCACGCAGCCGTCCTCGAACTCGAGGCGGGCGTTGGCGATGTCCTCCTTCCCGAAGAGAAGGGGCATGCCGACCGCGTCCACGCGGGCCAGCGGGCTCGGGACCAGGTGGAGCACGATGTCCAGGTCGTGGATCATGAGGTCCATGACCACGTCGATGTCGCTCGACCGGAAGCGGAAGGGCGAGAGGCGGTGGACCTCGACGAAGCGGGGCTTCCGGATCACGTCGAGGACGGCGGTGACCGCGGGGTTGAAGCGCTCGACGTGGCCCACCTGGAGGGCGACCTTCCGGTCGCGGGCGATCCGGCAGAGGTCCTCGGCCTCCTCGATCGTCTTGGCGAGGGGCTTCTCGACCAGGGTGGGGATCCCGCGCGACAGAAACTCGCGGGCGACCTCGTGGTGGAGGACGGTGGGGACGGCGACGCTCACGGCGTCGACCTTCCCCAGGAGCTCGCGGTAGTCGGAGACGTGGGGGACGCCGTGGAGGGCGCCGATCTCGGACGCCCGGCCGGGGCTGGCGTCCGCGACCCGGGCGAGGACCCCGAGCTCCTTGTAGATCCGGGCGTGGTGCCGGCCGAGGTGGCCCACGCCGACGACCCCGACGCGGAGCTCAGCCACGGGCGCCCTCTCCCGCCCGTCCCTTCCGGCCTCCCGCCCTGCGCTTGAGGGACGCCGCGAGCTCCCGGACGAGCGGGTCGGTCTCGACCTCGAGGAGCCGGACGGCGTCGGGCCGGGGCAGCCCGGACTTCCAGACGATTTCGTAGGCCCGCTCGAGGGCCTCGGAGCGGCAGCGCGGGTTCACGCCCTTCACCTCGAAGTGGTTGCCGTCGATCCACATGAAGGGGGGGACGTCCTGGGTGACGGGGATGTGGCTCCGGACCCAGCTCATCCGCCCGACCGTGACGAACTGGTGCGTGCCGCCCTGCCCCTCGAGCCAGGCCCCGTCCTCGACGGTGGTGTGGCCCCCGAGCACCGCGTGGGTGCAGAGGAGAATCCCGTCGGCGATCTCCGAGTCGTGGCCCACGTGGGAGGCGAAGTGGAAGCGGCTGCCGGAGCCGATGCGGGTGGTCCCTCCCGCGACCTTGGGACGGTGCACGGTGACGCCCTCCCGGAAGACGTTCCCGTCGCCGATCTCGATGCGCCCGTCCGGGGCCGGCGGCTCGAGGTCCTGCGGGTCGCCGCCCACGACGGCGTTGGGGTGGAACACGTTCCGGGACCCGATCGAGGCCGGCCCGGTGATCCGGACGCGCCCCAGGAGCCGGCAGCCGGGGCCCAGGCGGACGTCCGGGCCCACGACGCAGAAGGGGCCGACCTCGACGTCGGCCGCGAGCTCGGCCTTCGGGTCCACCAGCGCCGTCGAATGGATCCTCACGGCCTGGCGCCCGCCCCCCCGGGAAGCCGGGGGGAGCCCGACCGGGGACTCGGGACCTGGGAGCCGGGACTACTCAAGGAGATCCGCCTCCGGATCCTGAGCCGCCTGGAGATTCCGGGGCTCTCGGGCGCGCCCCATGCGGCCGCGGTCCGAGGCCTGGAGGAACTCCACCAGCGTGCGGATCTCCGGAAACTCCCCGTCGGACCGGACGAGCTCGGCGATGGCGTCGGGCTTGGGGAGGCCGGAGCGCCAGACGGTCCGGTGGGCGTCGCGGAGGGCGTTGATGGCCTCGGGCCTGAAGCCCCGGCGCTTGAGGCCGACGCTGTTGACGCCCCAGACCTCGCCCTCGAAGCCCTGGCTGATCATGTAGGGCGGGCAGTCCTGGTTGATCCGGGAGCAGCCGCCGACGAAGGCGTGCTGGCCGATCGTGACGTAGTGGTGCACGGCCACCCAGCCCGAGAGGATGGAGTGCGATTCCACGCGGATGTGGCCGGCGAGGAGGGCGCAGTTGGCGATGACGCAGTGGTCCTCGATGATGGTGTCGTGGGCCACGTGGGCGGAGGCCATGATGTAGTTCCGGTTCCCGATGATGGTCTCGCTCCCGCCGCCGAGGGTGCCCTTGTTGACGGTGACGCCCTCGCGGATCACGTTCTCGTCGCCGACCACGGTGACGGAGTCCTCGCCCCGGAATTTCAGGTCCTGGGGATCGCCGCCCAGGACGGCGAAGGGGTGGATCGTGTTCCGGGCGCCGATCGTGGTGCGGCCCGTGACGGTGACGCTGTGGAGGAGCCGGGTGCCGGGCCCGATCGAGGCTTTCGGGCCCACGATGCAGAACGGGCCGATCTCCGCGCTCGCGTGGATGCGCGCCCCGGGCTCGATCACGGCCGTCGGGTGGATCGCCATGGCGCCGCCTAGGGGGTGCCGTCCATCAGCATGAACTTCATGCTCGCCTCGGCGACGAGGGCGCCCTCCACGGTCGCCCGCGCGAAGACCTCCCCGGTGCGCGCCTTGACCTTGATCGTCTCGACCTCGATGCGGAGCTGGTCGCCCGGGACGACGCTTTTCCGGAGCTTGACGCCGTCGAGGGAGAGGAGGACGGCGACGCGGGCCTGGTTGTCGCTCTTGCGCATGAGGAGGACGCCGGCGAGCTGGGCCATGGCCTCGATCTGGAGGACGCCGGGCATGATGGGCTGGCCGGGGAAGTGGCCCTGGAAGAAGGGCTCGTTGAAGCTGACGTTCTTGATCCCCACGGCGCGGCGGTAGCCGTCGAGCTCGACGACCTTGTCCACCAGGAGGAAGGGATAGCGGTGGGGGAGGATCTTGGCGATCTCTCGGACGTCGAGGAGGGTCCCTCCGACCCGGGCGGCGGGTCCCTGATCCCCGCCCTCGAACGCCGCGGCGATCCGCTTGACGAGCTTGAGGTTCGTGGAGTGTCCGGACTTGATCGCGACCAGGTGGGCGCGGAGGCCGGCCCCGAGGGTGGCCAGGTCGCCCAGGAGGTCCAGGATCTTGTGGCGCACCGGCTCGTCCGGGAAGCGGAGGGTGTTCTGGATGGGGCCGTCGGCGCCCCAGACGAGGGTGTTCTCGTAGCTGCCCCCCTTGGCGATCCCCTGCTGGACCATGGCCTGCGCCTCGCTCTCCAGGCAGAAGGTCCGGGCGGGCGAGATCTGGCGGGCGTAGGTCTCGTCAGAGAGGTCGAGCGTCAGGTGCTGCTGGCCGATGGGGCTGTTCGGGTAGTTCAGGCTGTAGGTGACGGTGAGGCCGCCGTTCCCGGGGAGCGCCACGATCGAGGCGTCGTTCTCGGTCACGGCGATGGGCTCGCGGATCACGTGGGTCCGCCGGGGCTCGGGCTGCTCCACGATCCCGGCGGAGCGGAGGAGCTCGACGAAGGGCCGGCTGCACCCGTCGGCGTTGGGGACCTCGAGCGCGTCGAGCTCGACGTCGAGGTTGTCCACCTCGAGCCCGCCGATCGCGGACATGAGGTGCTCGATGGTCTCGACTTCGGCGCTCTCCGCGGCCACCGCGCTTCGGTGGAGCTTGGAGACGACGGTGTCGGGCGACACGGGGATGCGCGGCCGCGCGGGCAGGTCGGTGCGGACGAAGGTGACGCCCGAGTTCGGGGGCGCGGGGGAGACCCGGAGCTTCGCCCGCTGTCCGGTGAAGAGGCCCGTGCCCTCGAACTCGACCGCCTTCTGGATCGTTTTCTGGTTCTTCTTCATCCGCCGAGCCTCTTCCTGAGCTCCTCCACTTCCTTCCTCAGCCGCCGGAGCTCCTCGAGCGCCTCGGGCAGCCGCGCGACGGCGGCCGCCTCCCGGAGGTGCCGCCGGATCTCCACGGCATGGAGTCCGGAGACGGTGGCGCCGGCGGGGACGTCCTTCCCCACGCCGGCCTTGGCGGTCACCACGGCCCCGTCGCCCACCTGGATGTGGCCCACCAGGCCCGCCTGGCCGGCCAGGACCACGTAGTTCCCGAGCCGGGTGCTTCCGGAGACGCCCGCCTGGGCGGCCAGGAGGCAGCCTTGGCCCGTGGTCACATTGTGCGCGATCTGGACCAGATTGTCGACCTTCGTGCCGCGCCCGATCACCGTCCGGCCGAAGCGCGCGCGGTCCACGGTGGCGTTGGCGCCGAGCTCCACGTCGTCTTCCAGCACCGCGATCCCGACCTGCGGGATCTTGTGGTGGACGCCCTCCTCGGTGGCGTACCCGAAGCCGTCCGAGCCCACCACGGCACCGCAGTGGAGGATCACGCGGGCGCCGAGCTCGCAGCGTTCCCGGACCGCGGACTGGGGCCAGAGGAAGCACCCGGGGCCCAGCCTCGCCCCCGCTCCCACGTAGACCTGGGGGCAGAGGACGCTCCCGTCGCCGACCGAGGCGTCCTCCTCGACCACGGCGAAGGCCCCGATCGAGACGTCCTTCCCGATCCGGGCCCCGGGGGCCACGGACGCCTTCGGGTGGACCCCGGGGGCCGGCCTCCAGGCCCCGCCGCCCAGCCGCTCGGCGGCGCGCGCGAATGCCAGGTCGGGGTTCCTGGCGCGGATGGCCGGGAGGGAGACCTCGGTCCCGTCCGCCACGATCACCGCGGAGGCCCGGGTCTGCGCCAGGAGGGGGGCGTACTTCGGGTTGGCGAGGAAGGCGATCTCGCCGGGGCCCGCCTCGCGGAGGCCGTTGACGCCCCGGATCCGCGTGGCGCCGTCGCCGGAGACGGTCCCGCCCACCAGGCGCGCCAGCTCGTCGAGGCTCAGCTCCATCCGGCTACTTCTTCTCTTCCTTCCTCGGGGGCGGGGGAGGCGCGGGGGGGGCGGCCTTCTGCTTCTTGTAATCGAGGTTCAGGCGGTCGATCACCTGCGGGGTGATGTCCACGCTCTCGTGGTGGAAGAGCACCACGCGGTTGTTGATCTGGGCGGTGGGGCTCTCGCGGGTGTCCTCGTCGAGGAGCGGCGCCTCGACGCGGAGGACGAGGTCGAACTTCTGCTCCCGGGCGATGCCGTCGACGACGCGGCGGATCTCGTTGTAGATCTCGACCTTCTTGTCGTTGTAGAAGTCGAGGTAGCGCTGGCGGCCGTACTCGGCCTCGAACTTCCGGTCGGTGACGGCCCGCTGGAGGTCGCGGGTGAGGTCGGCCCGGAGTGTCGAACTGGGGGGGAGCCCTTCGATCCGCTCCTTCAGGGTGGAGATCTTCCGGTCGATCTCGGCGATCCTCTTCTGGAGCTCCTCGGCGTTCTTCTGGAGCTCCGCGTCGACGTCCTTCACGCGCTCGTGCTTGTCCTTGTCGAAGCAGGTCCGGAGGTTGACGACGCCCAGCCGGAAGGGGGCCTTCCCGTCCTGGGAGGCGGGCGGCTGCTGCGCCGCCGCCGCTGCGGCCATCGCGAGGATCGCTCCCACGCTCATCTTCATAGTGTTTCCTTTCCTCTTTCCCTTGCTCCTTGCTTCTTGTTTCTTGCCTCTTGCTCCTGGCGTCCTTCCCCTCTTCCTAGAACAGCGTGCCGATGTCGAACGTGACCGTCTGCCGCTCGTCCTCGTCCTCCCTCGTGAGCGGCCAGCCGAAGTCGAGCTTGACGGGGATGTTCCCGAGCTGGGGGATCAGGAAGCGGATGCCGAAGCCGACCGTGTTCCTCCACTTGTCGTGGGCGAGGAGCTCCACCTCCCGGGTGAGGTTCGCGACGTCCCAGAAGAAGGCTCCCCGGAGGAACTCGACGAAGAGGGGGTACGAGTACTCGAGGGTGAGGAGGGCGTAGCCCTCGCCCCCCACGGGGTCGCCCTGCTCGTGGGGCCCCATGCCGCGGAAGTCGAAGCCGCGGATCGAGTCCCGGCCGCCCGCGTAGAAGTGCTCGAAGAGCGGGACGTCCTCGTCCCGCCGGGCGCCGTGGACCCAGCCGAAGGTGAAGGCGAAGCTCCCCACGTGGCGGAGGCGGCTGTCGGTCTCGAAGAGGGTCACGTGGCCCTCGGCCTCGAAGGTGAGCTTGTTGTAGTCGAAGTCCCCCGCCAGGACCTGCCCGGCGTACTCGAGGCTGACGAGGGACCGGAAGCCTTCCGTCGGGAAGACGATGCTGTCGCGCGTGTCGTAGATGATCGCGGGGGTGAGGGAGAAGACCGTGTTCTCGCCGCCGAGGTCCCGGATGATGAGGGGGGCGTGGTCGTCGATGTCGTCGATCCGGATGCGCTCCGCCTTGAACGAGAGCTGGAAGGCGAAGGGCTCGACCCGCTTGTCGACGGTGATCGACCCGCCCAGGCGCTCGTCGCGGTAGGACTCGCGCCGGGTGTTGACGGCGTAGCCCCGGAGGCCCAGGCCGAACTCGTAGCCGAAGACGTAGGGCTCGCGGAAGTCGAGACTGTAGGACTGGCGCTGGGCGGCGGGGGCGAGGCGGACGCGGAAGAACTGGCCCCCGCCGGAGAAGGCGGTGCCGCCGACCAGGTCGCCGAAGCTCGAGGGGACGTCCGCCAGGTCGAAGTTCCGCTGGGAGAGCTCGAGGATGCCCAGGATGCCGAAGCTGGAGCTGTAGCCGGCGGCGAAGCGGACGGTGCCGGTCTGGCCCTCCTTGATGTCGAGGATCACGTCGCGCGTCCCGGGCTCGTCCCCCTCCTGGGTGCGCTGCACGACGCCCCCCTGGGGCTCCACGAAGCCGCGGTCCTTGAGGCGCTGGAGGGCGCGGTCGAGGCTGCGCTTGTTGTACTCCTCGCCGGGGACGAAGCCGGTACGGACGAACTCGCGGCGGAGGACGTCGTCCCTCGTCTTGGTGTTCCCCTCGAACGTGAGCTTTCCCACGTGCACCTTCTCGTTCTCCTTGACGGTGAAGACGAGGTCCAGCTCCCGGCGCTCCGGGTCGGCCACGTGGTTGAACGACACTTCGGCCTGGATGTACGCCCGCTCGCCGTACTTTTCGCGGATCTTCGCGAGGTCCTTGCTGGCGTTGTTCTCGGTGTACGGCTCGCCGGGCCGGGACTCCAGCCAGGAACGCATCTCCGCCTCGGGAAAGATGCGGCGGCTGGCGGCGTCGAACTCGAAGCGGACGCTGCGGACGGCGTAGCGCCGGCCCTCGTCGACGTGGATCCGGATCGTCACCGCGGTCTTGTCGTCGCTGTACTCGAGGTCCCGGACGAAGACCCGCTCCCCCACCCGGATGTCGAGCCAGCCCTCGAGGTAGTAGTAGAGCTTGATGCGCTCGATGTCCTCCCGGAGGTGTCGTTCCACGAAGGGCTGGCTCTCGGTGAGGATCAGGCCCAGGAGCCGGCTGTTCTCCTTCGTGAGCATGAAGCGGCGGAGGTCGGACTCGGGGACGGAGAGGTTTCCCGTGAACTCGAGGGACGTGACGCTCACGAGCGGGCCCTCGGTCACCTTCCAGGTCAGGATCACCCCGCCGGCCGGGCCGGGCCGGAGGGATTCCTCCACGCCCGAGAAGGGGTAGCCCTTCTGGAGGTACTGGTCGCGGATGAACTCGCGGTCCTGCTTGAGGAAGAAGGGGTTGAGGGGGTCGCCGCGGGCGAGCCGGAGGTTGTTCCGGATCTGGGAGAGGGGGATCTCCAGGAGCTGCTCGAACTGGACCTCCTCGACGAGCGGATACTCGCGGAGCGCGATCCGGACGATGATCCTCCGGGCCGGGTCCGCCGGGTCCGGGGTCGGGGTGATCGTGAGGCCCTCCTCGAACTTGCCCATTCCCCACAGGGCCTTGTAGGCCTTGTCGAGGCGGTCCTTGGTGAGAGGGACGCCCTTCTTGAGGCCGCTCACGTTCTCCAGGGTCGTCCGGTTCTCGTTCCGGAGCCCCTCGATCACGAGGTCGGAGATCTCCTTGTTCTCCCAGTCCTGGGCCGCCTGGAGGGCCAGGAGCGGGCCGGCGGCGAGGAGGGTGGACAGGACGATCCCGGCCCCGGCGGCGACGGTCGGGCGCGGTCGCATAGGAATTGGAAGGCCAGAATACCAGAAGGGAAGGGGAGATTCAACCGGGCCCGCCCGGCGCGCCGGCCCGCCGGGACCGGGCTTCGCGGAGCCGCGCCCGGAGGCCCCGCTCGTCCCCGCGGGCCAGGAGCCGGAGCAGCTCGTCGAAGCGGCCGCGCATCTCGAGGGCGGCGCGCCGGACCGGGCCGCGGTTGGTGAGGAGGAAATCGAGCACCATCTCCACGTCCGAGAGCGCCACCCGCGTCGCGTCCCGGAAGGAATTGCCGCAGACCCGGAGCGTGTCCCGGGGCTGGCGGGCGAGGGCGTAGGCGAGGAGATAGGGGACGTGGCTGATCCGGGCCACCCGGAGGTCGTGCTCGATCGGATCGCTCATCCAGACGGGCCTCGAGCCCACGCCGCGGACCAGCCGCTCCAGGCGATCGCGCGCCGCTCTCGGGGTCCGGGGCGCCGCGATCAGGACCCAGGGGCGGCCCTCGAAAAGGTCCGGGTCGCAGCCGTCCAGGCCGGCCCTCTCGTTTCCGGCCATGGGATGGCCGGCGACGACCGAGGCCTCCGTCCGCGCCCGGCGGAAGGCGGCGCAGACCTCCGCCTTCGTGCTCCCCACGTCCGTCAGCAGCGAGCCGGGCCGCGCCCGGGAGGCCACGCCGGGGATCTGCCGGAGGAGCGTCCGGACCGGCGTGGCGAGCACCGTCACGTCCGCGGCCGCCGCGGCCTCGAGCGCGGTTCCCGCCTCGGCCAGGATCCCCATCCGCCGCGCGCGGCGGGCCGTCTCCGCCCGGCGCGTCACCCCGACCACGCGGGCCAGGCGCCTTCTCGTCAGTGCCGCCGCGAGCGACCCCCCGATCTGCCCCAGCCCCACGACCGCGACCCTGATCACGCGTTAACCCCCAAACGTCGTGTTAGTGTTAACACTTGGGGAGGTGGAGGCCGACGGCCTTGGTGACGGCCCGGAGCTCGTGCATCAGGGCCTCGAGCATGTCGGGGGTGAGGCTCTGGGGGCCGTCGCAGAGGGCCTTCTCGGGATGGGGATGCACCTCGATCAGGACGCCGTCGGCGCCCACCGCCGCCGCCGCCCGCGCCAGGGGGGCCACGTAGTCCCGGACGCCCGTGGCGTGGGAGGGGTCGATCACGACGGGAAGGTGCGAGAGTTTTTTGAGCACGGGCACCGCGGCGATGTCGAGCGTGTTCCGGGTCGCCTTCTCGAAAGTCCGGATTCCCCGCTCGCAGAGGATGACGTTCGGGTTCCCCCGGGAGAGGATGTATTCGGCCGAGAGGAGGAGCTCCTCGATCGTCCCCGAGAGCCCGCGCTTGAGGAGGACGGGCTTCTCCTGGCGCCCGACGGCGTCGAGCAGGTTGAAGTTCTGGGAGTTCCGGGCGCCGATCTGGAGGATGTCGGCGAATTCCGCCACGAGGGGGACGTCCTCCACGGTCATGACCTCGGTGATGACGGGGAGGCCCGTCTCCTTCCGGGCCTCGGCCAGGATCTCGAGGCCCTCGCGCCCGAGCCCCTGAAAGGCGTAGGGGGACGTGCGCGGCTTGAAGGCGCCGCCGCGGAGGACCAGCGCCCCCGCCTTCTTCACCTTCCGGGCGCACTCGAGCGTCTGCTCGGCGGACTCGACCGCGCAGGGGCCGGCCATCACCGTGAAGGTGCCGCCTCCCACGGAGACCTCGCCCACGGCGACCACGGTGTCCTTCTTCCGGAAGTCGCGGCTGGCCAGCTTGTAGGGCTTGAGGACGGGGATCACCCGGTCCACGCCGGGGAGGGTGGCGAAGTTGGCCTGGTCGATCTTCCGCTCGTCCCCGATCACGCCGATCACCGTCGTCTCCTCGCCCTTGGAGACGTGCGGCTTGAAGCCGTGGGTTTCGATCTGCTTGAGCACGGCGCTCACCTCCTTGAGGGACGCCCCGGTCTTCATCACGATGATCATCGCTTTTCCTTCCCGGAGTTCAGGTCCGGCCGCAGCCGCGGCGTCTTCCCCAGGTACTGGTGGCGGATCCGCCCGGGCGGCGTCCGCGTGTTGACGAGGAGGAGGACGCGGACCACGCGCCTCATGGCGCCCGGCACGGGGAGCTCGGCGCAGCAGAGGAGGGGCACGTCCGCCCAGCCCAGCCGGCGCGCCGCGATGGCGGGGAACTCGGCGTCCAGGTCGGGCGTGAGGCTGAAGATCGCCGCCGCCACGCTCGCCGGCCGCACGCGGTTTTCCCGGACCATCGCCCGGAGGAGCCGGTCCGTCGCCCGGAGGATCTCCGCCCGCGAGTTCCTCGCCACGTCGATCGCCCCCCGGATCCCGCGCAGCGGCATCTCAGGCCCCCCGGAGCTCGCGGAGCTTCGCCGCGGGGTCGGCCGCCCGGACGAGCTCCTCCCCGACCAGCGCCGCGTCCACCTTCATCCGCGCGAGGAGGCGCAGGTCCTCCCGCGACGAGATCCCGCTCTCGCTCACCACCGCCGGGCCCGGCGGAATCAGCTCCCGGAGCCGCGCCGTGGTCTCGAGCGTCACCTGGAACGTGTCCAGGTCCCGGTTGTTGATCCCCACGATCCCGGCGCCCGCGTCGAGCGCCGCCTCGAGCTCCGGCTCGGAGTGGACCTCGACCAGCGTCGCCAGCTTGAGCTCCTCGCGGGCCATCGCCACGTAGTCCCGGAGCTGCGCGCGGTCCAGGATCCGGACGATGAGGAGGGCGGCGCTCGCCCTCATCACCTTCGCCTCCCAAAGCTGGTACTCGTCGATCACGAAGTCCTTCCGGAGGATCGGCAGCCCCGAGGCGTCCCGGGCCGCCCGCAGGTCCTCGACGGATCCCTTGAAGAACGTCTCGTCCGTAAGCACCGAGATCGCGCGCGCCCCGCCCTCCCGGTACTGGACCGCCAGCGCCGCGGGGTCCAGGTCCCGCCGGAACAGCCCCTTCACGGGCGAGGCGCGCTTCACCTCCGCGATGATCGAGACCTCTCCCGCCCGGCGGAGATCGAAGGCGGGGACCGGCGCCGCGCTCCGGGCCTTGGCTCTCAGGTCGGCGATCTTCCGGACGTCCTTCGCCTTCCGGAGCTCGGCGCGCTTGGCCTGGACGATCTCGTCGAGGATCATCGGTCGAGAAAGTTCTGGAGCAGGGTCTTGCCGGGCTTGGTCAGGATCGACTCGGGGTGGAACTGGACCCCCTCGATCGCGTGCTCGCGGTGGCGGAGGCCCATGATCTCCCCCTCGCTCGTGTGGGCGGAGATCTCGAGGCAGGCCGGGAGGCCTTCCTCCCGGACTACGAGCGAATGGTAGCGGGTCGCCTCGAAGGGGTTGGGCACGTTGCGGAAGACGCCCTTCCCGTCGTGGTAGACCTTCGAGAGCTTGCCGTGCATCATCCGGTCCGCCCGGTTCACCGTCCCGCCGAAGACGTGCCCGATGCACTGGTGGCCGAGGCAGACCCCCAGGATCGGCCGCTCCCCGGCGAAGGCGCGGAGCAGGTCGTTCGAAACCCCCGACTGGGTCGGGTTCCCGGGCCCGGGCGAGATCACCAGGTGGGTGAAGTCGCGCCGCCGGGCCCCCGGGACGTCGAGCGCGTCGTTCCGGACGACCTCCACGCCGCAGCCCAGCTCCCCCAGGTACTGGGCGAGGTTGTACGTGAACGAGTCGTAGTTGTCGATCAGGAGAACGCGCTTCATGGGACTCTCGATTCCACGATCACAGTCCTTCTTCCGCCAGTTGAATGGCCTTCTTCAGCACCTCCATCTTGCTGCACGTCTCCGCCCACTCGGAGGCGGGGTCGCTGTCGGCCACGATCCCGGCGCCCGCCTGGAGGATCGCGGTCCGGCCCTTCACGATCAGGGTCCGGATCGCGATGCAGGTGTCCATGTCGCCCGTGAGCGAGAAGTAGCCGGCGGTCCCGCCGTAGGGGCCGCGGCGGCAGGGCTCGAGCTCCTCGATGATCTCCATCGCCCGGATCTTGGGCGCGCCCGTCAGCGTCCCGGCGGGGAAGGTCTTCGACAGGAGGTCGAACTGGTCCTGTCCCCCGGCCAGGGTCCCCACGACCTCCGAGACGATGTGCATCACGTGCGAGTAGCGCTCGATCGTATAGAGGTCCGTGCAGCGCACGGATCCGTACTCGGCGCAGCGGCCCACGTCGTTCCGGGCCAGGTCGATGAGCATCAAGTGCTCGGCGCGCTCCTTCTCGTCGGCCAGGAGCTCCTTCTCGAGCCGGGCGTCCTCCTCGGGGGTCTTCCCGCGGCGGCGGGTGCCCGCGATCGGTCGGATCACGGCCTCCCGTCCCGTGAGCTTGGCGTGGATCTCGGGGGAGGAGCCCACGAGCTGGTAGCCCCCGAAGTCGAGGTAGAACATGTAGGGCGACGGGTTCAGGATCCGGAGCGCCCGGTAGACCTGGAACGGCTCCACGTCCAGCTCGCCGCGCTGCCGCTGGGAGAGCACGACCTGGAAGACGTCGCCGATCCCGATGTACTCCTTGGCCTTGAGGACGGCGGCCTTGAAGGACTCCTCGGGGAACTCGGTGACGAACTCCGAGCGCCGCTTCGCCGGGGAGGGCGCCGTCCACTCGGGCGCCAGCGGCCGGCGGAGGTGGGCGGCCACCTCGTCGAGCTTCCCCCGCGGGTCGGCGCTGGCCACGCTGACGAGGAGCATCCTGTGCTTCACGTGGTCGAAGACGACCATCGTGGAGGCCAGGTAGAAGTTGCAGAGCGGGAGGCCGAGCGGGTCGGCCTTGAGCGAGGGGAGCCGCTCGAGGAATCGGACGAAGTCGTACCCGATGTAGCCCACCGCGCCCCCGACCAGGCCGGGCAGGCCCCCGTGCGAGAGGGCCAGGGGCGCCATGATGGTCCGGAGGATCTCGAGGGGATTCTTCCCGTCGAGGGGGACCTCCTGGACGGTTCCGCCCTCCTCCACGACCAGGCGGTCGGGGAGGACCTTGATGTTCTTCAGGTAGTCCAGGCCGATGAAGGAGTAGCGGCCCAGGTTCTCGCCCATCTCGACGGACTCGAGGAGGAAGCGGGCGCCGCGGCCCTTGAGCTTGAGGTAGGCCGAGACCGGCGTCTCGAGGTCCGCGGGGACCTCGCGCACCACGGGCTTCAGCTCCACCCGGATCGACGTCATGGCCTCCTCAGGCGACAAAAAAACCCGCCGTTTCGTCGGCGGGTTCGTGCAGGTCTCTCGGCGAAGGATCGCTGCGTGCCCGCCCTAGCGGGGCCAATACCAGTACGTAAAGTACCGGGCAGCGATCATGAGGAGCCCCATTCTAGCGGCGGGAAGGGTCAAGTCAAGACCATTTCGCCCAGGGGGGCGCGGAATCGCGAATCGGGGCCCTCGAGACTCGATTCGTTGACAGCGTCCGCGGGCGCCCCTAGAATCCCCCCATGCCCGAGCGGCCTCCACCGCTTTACCCCCTCCGTTTCAAGGAAATCTACAAGGACAAGATCTGGGGCGGGCCGGAGCTCGCGAGGGTGGTGGGGAAGAAGGGGGCGGGGCGGCGCTGCGGGGAGTCCTGGGAACTGGCCCACCGTCCCAAGGACACGAGCGTCGTCTCGAACGGTCCCTACAAGGGCTGGTCGATGGACCGGCTCCTCGAGGAGCACCGCCGGACCATCCTGGGCGACGAGCACGCGATGCGCTTCCGCCGCTACCCCCTCCTGGTCAAGTTCGTGGCGGCGCGCGACCGGCTCTCCCTCCAGGTCCATCCCTCCGACGACTACGCCCAGCGCTACGAGACCGAGGGCGTGGGGAAGATGGAGGCTTGGTACGTCCTGCACGCGCCCAAGGAGTCGCGCGTCATCCGGGGCGTCCTCCCGGGCACCACGGTCGCGGAGTTCAAGCAGCACCTCCAGGCGGGGACCGTGGAGCAGTGCCTGAACGTGATGGACGTGAAGCCCCAGGACATCATCTTCATCCCCCCGGGCACGATCCACTCCGCCTACGGGGGCGTGGTCGTCCTCGAGGTGCAGCAGAACTCGGACACCACCTACCGGCTCACGGACTGGGGCCGCGTGGACTTCAACCGGAGGCCCCGCGCGCTCGACGTCGAGAAGGCGATGAACGTGACCGACTTCTACTCGATGGGCGTCTCGAAGTACAAGGCCGTCCGGATCCCGGGCTTCGCCTACCGGCGCAAGCTCCTCATCAAGTGCGAGAAGTTCGTCATGGAGACGATCGAACTCGGCCGCCAGCGGATCGTGGAGAAGCCCCACCCGGCCCGCAGCGTCGTCCACACGATCACCTCCGGGAGGGGCCGGTACTTCTTCGGGGAGAAGAAGAGGTCCTCGCAGCCCTTCAGGAAGGGCGAGACCTACCTCCTTCCGGCCAAGCTGGGCGAATACGACGTCGCCTCCCAGGCCTCGACGGAGATCGTCGTGAGCTACGTCGAATAGCGGGACTTTTTACGGGCGACTCGACGGTCCCGCGACCCGTACAATAGTGAAGTGCGCCCGCTCGCTCTGCTGCTCGCCCTCGCGCCCGCCCTCCAGGACGAGCCCCGGGACCTCCAGGGCGACCCCCTTCCGCGCGGCGCCCGCGTGCGCATCGGGAGCCTGAGGCTCCGCCACGAGGGCGCGGTCACCTGCGTGGCCTTCTCGGCGGACGGGGCGCGCCTGGCCTCCTGCGGCCACGACCGGTCGCTCCGCCTCTGGGAGGCGGCCACGGGGAAGCGGATCCTCACCGTCGAGGGGCACCGCGGGCGCATGTACTCGCTCGCCTGGTCGCCGGACGGGAAGAGGATCGCGACCGTGGGCCAGGACCGGACCGTCCGCCTCTGGGACGCCGCCACGGGCGGCGAGCTCAACAGCTTCTACGGCCACGACGAGCACGTCTGGTCCGTGGCCTTCGCCCCCGACGGAGCCACCGTCGCGTCCGCCGGGGCCGACGAGTCGATCGTGCTGTGGGACGTCCAGACGAGCCGCGAGATCCGTCGCTTCCGCGGCCACCAGGGAAACGTCCTCAGCCTCGACTTCTCCGCGGACGGCTCGAGGATCGTCTCCGGCAGCCTGGACGGGACCGTGCGGATCTGGGATCCGTCCACCGGGCGCGAGCTTTTCAAGATGCGCGAGCCCAGCGCCGCCGTGAACACCGCGGTCTTCTCCCCGGACGGATCGCGGGTCGCCTCCGGGAGCTGGAGCGGCGCCGTGCGGATCTGGGACGCCGCGAAGGGAAAGTCCCTCCTCCTCCTCAAGGGCCACAAGGAGATCGTCTACCGGCTCGACTGGTCGCCGGACGGGAAGACGCTCGTCACCGGGAGCAAGGACAACAGCGTCCGGATCTGGGAGGCGGAGTCCGGGAAGGAGCTGCGGAAGGTCCATGCCGCGGACCTCGCGGTCCTCTCGGTGTCCTTCGCCGCGGACGGAAAGGCCGTGGCGGCGGGGACGGGCGACCATTCGATCCGGCTCTTCGACCCGGCCACGGGCAACGAGCTCCTCCGCGCCCAGGGAGGGGGAGGAGCGGCGGGCGGGGTCGCCCTCTCGCCGGACGGCGCGTCCGTCGCGCTCGGATGCCTGGACCGCACGATCCGGCTTTTCGACGCGTCGACGGGGAAGGAGCAGCGCTGCCTCAAGGGCCACGAGGAGGAGGTGACCTCCCTCGCCTTCTTTCCCGACGGCCGCCGCCTCGTCTCGGGCGGCCAGGAAGGCTCGGGCCGGGTCTGGGACCTGTCGGACGGGAAGGAACTCCACCGTCTCGCCGGGCACGAGCAGGGGCTGACCTCCGTCGCCGTCTCCCCGGACGGCCGCACCGTCGCCACCGGGAGCCGGGACCGCACGGTGCGCCTCTGGGACCCGGAGATCGGCCGGCAGCTCTTCAAATTCGAGGGCTCCGACGAGGGGATCCGCTCGGTGGCCTTCGCGCCGGACGGGAAGACGCTCCTGTCGGGCGACTGGGCCGGGACGCTCCGGGTCCTGGACGTGACCACGGGAAAGGAGCGGAGGGCCCTCCGGGGCGCGGAGCTCTCGACGAACGCCGTCGCCTTCTCCCCCGACGGCCGCCAGGCCGCCGCGGGCGGCGCCGACCAGAACGTCACGCTCTGGGACCTGGAGGCGGGGAAGCCGGTCAAGGTCCTGTACGGTCACTACGACGACGTCCAGGCCGTCTCTTTCCTTCCCGACGGGAAGTCCCTCCTTTCGGTGGCGGACGACCGCTCCGTGCGCCTCTGGGACCTCAAGGCCGGGAAGGAGGCCCGGAGCTTCGACGGGCACGAGAGCCCCGTCATCTCGCTGGCGGTCTCGCCCGACGGCCGCCGCGCCGCCACGTCCAGCCGCGACGCGACCGTGCTCATCTGGGACCTCACTGCCCCGAAGTAGCATCTCGCATCTCGAATCTCGCATCTCGGAACGGAGAGACAGTCCATTCGGCGGGGCGCCGACACGTCCCCCGCCCCGATCCGAGATGCGGGAGGCTAGCTCCGAGCCGCTTCGGAGTAGCGTCCCTTTCCCGCCTGCTTGGCCCGGTAGAGGGCCTTGTCCGCCGATTCCACGAGCTGGGCGGCGGTCATCTCCGGGCGGAACTGGGCCACTCCGACGCTGATGGAAAGCGGGAGGCGCTTCCCCTGGTGCACGCACCGCGCGTCCTTCACGGATGCCATGAGGCGCCGGACCACGGAGAGGCAGCCCTCGCGCGGCGTCTCCGGGAGGAGGATGGCGATCTCGTCGCCCCCGTATCGGGCCGCGAAGTCCTCCCGGCGAAGGGCGTCCCGGATCAGGCCGCCCAGGCGGGCCAGCGCGGCGTCGCCGGCCGGGTGGCCGTGGCGGTCGTTGAGCTCCTTGAACGAATCCACGTCGAGCATGACGAGTCCGAGCGGGCGGCCGTAGCGCGCGGCCCGGTGGATCTCCGTCCGGAGGGCTTCCTGGAAGGCCCGGTGGTTGCGGAGCCCGGTGAGCGCGTCGCTGTGGGCCTGGCTCTGGACCTCGCGGAAGAGTCGGCAGTTGCGGACCGCCATCGCCACGATGCGCGCCAGCTGCGCGGCGGCCGGGAGGTCCCGCTCGGGGTCGAAACCGCCCGCCCGGTCCGCGAAGTTGAGCGCGCCCACCAGGAAGTTCGCCGTGTGGAGAGGGAGCGAGAGGCAGGTTTCCGTGCCGTAGCGCGAGGCGAAGGGGCGGACGAGCCTGGCCCGGTGGGCCTTCTCCCAGCCCGCGAATCCGTCCACCCGCACCGGGACGAGGCCCGCGACCGCGGTGGCCATGACCGTACGCTTGGCGCGCGCGGGGGCGATCCGCTCCGTGAGCGGATAGCCGTGGGTGTGCGCCTTGAGGACGAGCTCCTTGGACCCGTAGTCGTACAGGTAGAGCGAGCTGGTCCGGGCCTCCAGGAGGGCCGACATCCCCTGCGTCGCCGTCCGGGCGATCCGCTCGAGGTCGAGCGTGTTGAGCTCCTCGGTGATCTCGCCCACCCGGGCCGCGCGCCCGGAGAGGACCCGGAGGTCCTTCTCCAGGCGGCGGATCCTCGCCGCGGGAGTTTCCGGAGCCGCGCGCCTTCCCGGTCGCCTGGCCGCCACGCGGTCCATTCAAGCACGCCCCCGCGGCCGAGGCAACGATACGCGTGTTTTCCCGGGCGCCCGGCCGTCCCGGGAGTATAATCAGGTCGAGAGAGAGGGGGCATGTCTCGAACCACCGTCTTCTTCTCCGCCGCGGTCGCGCTCTCGACCTGGGGGGTCTTCGCCCTCCACTCGTGCTTCTCCGGACCGGCTCTCCGCTCGGGCCTCCGGGTGGGCGAGGTGGCCTCCCCGCCGACCGTCCAGGTGGGCCTGGGCCGCTGCCTCCGCGATCCCGTGGCCCGCGTCGCCGTCCGCGGCCCCTACCAGGTGAGGGGGCGGGAAGGGGTCCTGGCGTCCGGCGACGAGCTTCCTTGGTCCGAGGTCCGCGGGGCGGAAGGCGTGTCGATCGGGCGGGCGTCCTTCGGGGAGTCCTCCGTCACGATCGTCCCCGAGACCGACGGGACGATCGAGGTCGAGTACGCCCGGGACCCCCGCGGCAACGAGGTCAAGCCCGCGGGCGTCCGCTACGGGGGAACGCTCATCGTCCACGCGCTTCCCGACCGGCGGCTGGTCCTGGTCAACGAGATCGACCTCGAGGAGTACCTGAAGGGCGTGGTGGGGAAGGAGATGAACCTCTCGGAGGGCGAGGAGGCCCTCAAGACCCAGGTGATCGCGGCCCGCACGTACGCGGTCCACGAGCAGCGGCTGGGCCGGCTCCGGAGGGTGAAAGGCGAGAGGTTCGACCTCTACGACGACGAGCGCTCCCAGGTCTACGGCGGCCTGGAGCGCCACACGACCCTCGCCTCGCGGCTCGTCGACGAGACGCGCGGCCTCTTCCTGGTCTACGAGGGGAAACTCGTCCGGACGTTCTACTCCAGCGCCTGCGGGGGCAGCACGGAGGCCGCCTGGGAGGTGCTGGCCGACGAGACGGATCGCATCCCGCCCCTGGCGGGCGTGAAGTGCGCGTACTGCGAGCGGCGCCCGATCTACCGGTGGAAGGAGCCCGCGGTCGTCCCCAAGCGCGAGATCTCCGAAAAGTGCCTCCCGAAGGAGCTCCGGGGACTGCCGGTGAAGACGGTCGAGATCGCCAAGACGCTCCCCGGCGGCCGCGCCGTCGAGCTCGCCGTCACGCTCGAGAACTCGTCGCGGGTCGTGCGGCTCCAGGCGTCGGGCGATTTCCGCCGCCAGGTCGCGGCCCGGATGCGGAGCACGCTCTGGGACCGGATCGAGGACCGCGGAGACTCGATTGCCATCTGGGGCCGGGGCTACGGGCACGGCGCGGGCCTCTGCCAGGTGGGCGCCTACGAAATGGCCCGGGACGGGAAGGCGGCCTCGGAGATCCTCGAGCACTACTTCCCGGGCGCCCGCGTCGAGAAGCTCTACTGAGTGCTCGCGGTCTCAAGTGCGTATCGGAATTGCTCGCACAGTTTCCAGTTACCAGTTCCCAGAAGTCGAACGCGCGCGCTCTGCTGGAAACTGGAAACTGGGAACCGGGAACTGTGCCGCAA
>Ga0187893_10003162_pt1 | contig 34178 bp, 24 predicted proteins | sample MA1701074metaG_FD_139574 | JGI IMG/M metagenome (GOLD analysis project Ga0187893, IMG submission 139574) | White microbial mat communities from a basaltic lava cave in the Kipuka Kanohina Cave System on the Island of Hawaii, USA - MA170107-4 metaG ...
GCAGCCGAAGCAAGGTAAACTGGATGAGAGGTAGGATTGAGGGATTCTGGTTTTGGGTTTTGCACACCCTCAGAATCCCAAATCCGCCCCTATCATCTCAACTCAATTGGTAAAACACGAGTTAATTGCAGCGAGGAAAAGTTTATCCGCGGCTGTAGGGTCCTTTTCTCTCACCTGATTCAAAAACCAGATTAGCTGTGCGGCTCGCCCTTCGCTGAGATTGCGTTTAACCAGGTCGAGAGAACCATCTTGTTTTTCTTCGGCTACGAGACGCCGCGCCGCCTCCACAGAGAGAGTGCCACGCTCTGCTATAGTTCCCAGAGATTGATGCAGCAAAAGTTCAAGGCTTTCTTTGCCTTTATCATCAAACCTGGCAAGTAATTTGGTCACTAATTCCTTGTCGTGCTTACGTGCTATACCGATAACCTCAGAGCATAACTTGTAGCGGATGCTCATATCTTTTTCTATTGCTGCCGCATCATCGAATGCTCCAATTATAATATCCCTGGCCCACTGCGGATCGAAGGCCCACACGATATCAGCAGCCTGCGATTTTATGTGTACCCTTAATTCGACGTCATCGTATTTCTTCGATTCAGCTACTAAATCCTGAAGCACAAGCAAAGCCTGTTGCTGGGTGATATCTGGCACAGGGACGGTTTTATCCTGGCTTTGATCAGCAAGCGATAAAGTCTCGTTGGAAATCGCTACTGATACTACCAATACCATTTGCAAAAGGCTCGTTATTTTTCTTGTCCTTTTTAACATCAGCTTATGCTCCATTTTGGGGATTCTTCAACAGGAGGCTTCAGACTATGGCCACAAAATACCTTGCAAGGATAATGAAATGACTAACTAGCGATCTACGCCTCACATCAGTAAATCGCTAGTTAAAGACCACTATCTCTATTCACAGAAGCTACAACAACCAGGTGAGGAAGTGCAACAGCAGTTTGTGCCGCAGACAACTGCACAATTTGCGCACGTTCTCACACCATCGCAAGTAACGCAGCATTTTACAAACGGAGCAGCAGTGTATCCAACCGGTGTAAGAGTTGGCTTGGGCGACGAATAAGAAGTAATCATGGCCCTTATCTCGCTCCTCGTTAAAGACTGGGCCTCAATCTTGTACGATGAACTAGCGATGATTCTGCCGGGTGCGCCGACAGAAATATCCAACTTCTCAACCTCTTCGATTACTCTGCCCTTTTCGATCCTGTGGACGCTCACCACTATAACATCTTTGCCGCGGGTGTCGATAGTTGGCGTAAAGCTATGACCGGCTCCAGTTTTTTCATCCTCGATTGTGAGTACCTGCCCTTCGAATATTGGAACCATTACTGGATTCCTGTTAGAAGCGGTGAGCCTCAAAACCAATGTCCGGTCATTGGCTTCAGAAGGTATTCGCTTAGAGTAGCTCGCGTTGACCGCCAAGCTGCTCACGAAGGCTAATGCCATAACCAGCAGTAAGGTTTTTCTCATCAAAATATCTCTCCTTGTGTCGAGTAAGCTATTTCGACAGGTTGAACGTCGTGAATCCCTTACCGGAGAAAAAGGCATAACCGCATATACGTTTTTAGAGAAGTCGGCCTCAAGAAAACTGCTAAAGCCTTGTAAATCAAGCAAGACAGATTGTCCAAGAGGTCGCATCCCAAAAACAATGATTGAGCCAAACACAAATGCCTTTGCTCCTGGTTGTTTTCATTGCAAGAGGCTGACAGCGTGGCTCAGAATACGCAAAACAGGTTTATATGTCGAGAAATTTTTTGTAATTTTCAGTTTATAGAAGGGGGGGGATATGGTACAGTCGTTTAACATTTGGCTTTTGGCTCTACGGCGCGCAAATCAACAAACGATCACCCGACGAACTTGTACCCCGCTCTATGCACTGTGACGATGTGGTGAGGATTGCCGGGATCGTCTTCGATCTTCTGTCGCAGCTTCGCGATGTGTGTGTCAACGGTTCGGGTCAGCGGAAAACTGTCGTAGCCCCACACGGCGTCGAGCAATTGATCGCGCGTGACGACCTCGCCCTGATGCTCGATGAAATACTTGAGAAGCTTGAACTCACGCGGCGATAGCTCTATCTCTTCTCCGTCCCTCATCGCCTCGCACTTCTTGAAATCCAGCATCAGATCGCCAAGCTGATAAATTTCTATCTTCTCTACTCTTCTCGTCGCCCGTCTAAGCACAGCTTCCACACGCGCGGCAAGCTCCATGAAGCTGAACGGCTTGGTCACATAATCATCCGCGCCGAGTTTGAGTCCCAACACTTTATCGATCTCCTGCCCGCGCGCCGTCAGCAGGATGATCGGAATATCGTTGCCCTCGGCTCGAAGCTGCTTGCACACGTCGAGTCCGCTTATGCGCGGCAGCATCACATCGAGTACTATAAGATCGATCTCTTTTTGCGAGGCCATCTCAAGCCCGCTCGCCCCGTCGCGCGCCACAGCAACAGAGTAACCCTCGTATTCAAATCCGTCGCGCAGCGCGACAGCCATAGCCTGATCGTCTTCAACTATCAGAACTTTCGCCATTCGTTCTCCTCCTCAAAAGCAGGGGTCGGTGGTCGGTGGGCAGTGTCGGTTGCTTATTTTCAATTCTCTTACGCTCTTCAATGATCGCCTCGCTATTCTTCATCAAGAGTAACTCTTCACCGACCACCGACCACTGACCACCGACCACTGCCCTCACACTCCGACCGGCACTTCTGTCGTCTTCTCCGAAGGCGGCGATTCCGCTGCCGGGAGATGCTCGGCCAAAAGGTAAATCGTAAAGGTGCTGCCCGCGCCGGGTTTGCTGTTCAGGGTCAACAATCCGCGATGAGCATCAACTATGTGCTTGACTATCGAAAGGCCAAGCCCGCTTCCCTTCACGTCATGCACAAGACCGGTGCTGACGCGATAAAACTTCTCGAAAATTTTGTCTCTCTCCTCACGCGAGATTCCTATGCCGTGATCACTCACGGCAATCGTTATGTACTCGTCGCGCTTGGCCAGCCTGATGGTGATTTCGCGGCTGTCGCCTGAGTATTTCACTGCGTTATCGAGCAGATTCAAAAACGCCCGCGATATGGCATCCGTGTCTATGATAGCCGGGGGCAGAGGTCTCACGGGGCCTTCGAAGATTATGTTGAACCCTTGCTGAGTGAGTTGCACTTCGAAGGTCTTGAGCGCGTCCAGAATCACTTCCTTCACATCGGCTCTTTCGAGCTTATAGGTCTTGCGGCCTGATTCTATGCGCGAAAAATCCAGGATATTATTGATGAGTTGCGCCAGTCTCCGGCTTTCAGTTTCGATGTACTCGCCGTACTCGCGAATTTTTTCAGGCTCGCGGACTCTCCCCATGCGAAGGAATTCCGCAAACACGCGGATCGAAGCCAGCGGCGTGCGCAGTTCGTGAGATACATTCGATACGAAATCCGATTTCATCTGCGAGAGCTTCATCTCGCGCGATGCCGCGCGCAACGCCATGGCGATTCCTCCCACCAGAAGCACAGTCATCAAAAGCGTGAGCGAAAGGTTGAAAGTGAAAGCCCGACGCGCCCATTGATCTTCGGTCATCCGCCGCATGCGTATGCCGAGCCTCCAGTCCTTGAACAGAAATGGAAACGCGCCTCCCACTTCGTAAGGCTGACCCTCGAAAGGCTGGCTCGACATCATCAAACGCTCGCCGCCGTCGAGCGCAGTAACTATCACGTCTTCGTACTGGTCGGGAAAAAATTTCTGCACCGACTGCTCTATCGCTGATGGGAGAACCGTGTTTTTGAAATAAGCCTCATCGATGACCATACCGGCGACGCCTACGACCTGCTTCGAGCTTTCATCGATTATCGGTTTGACGATGACTCGATTATCGGGATCGAATTCATGTACGGTGAGCGAAGGCGATTCCGGCGCGGTGTTCGTCATGCGATGAGCGAGCCACGGCGCGCAGGCCGCGTGCGCCGCGCTCCATTCGGGCGAGTTCAGATCATTTTCCAGAGAGTCGGTTTGAGGATCATAGAAATAAACTATCGCATAGTATCGCTCTTCAGCTTCGGCAGTAGTAGCTACGAAGAGTCGCCTTGCCGCCGGGGTGCGGTTTTGTTTGAAGTGATCGGCTATGATGTCGGATTGAACTATTCGCGGTCTGTATTGATCGAAAGCGCGGGGAGGAATGTCGAGGGTTTGCTCGGCGGCGGCGCGATAAAATTCGTAAGTGTCGCGGGCGACCATCACGAGGTACTTGCGCATGTATTCGCGGCGGGCGACCGGCATCGTGCGCTCAAGTTCGACGAGCGACCGGTATTGCATGGCAAGAATGATAACGAGCGGAACGACCACCGCTATCAATCCGACCCGTAGAAAATGGCGCTTGAGAATCCCCCTCAGCTTCAATGCTCTTTCCTCTTTTTCAACTCTCCACTATACAACATACTTCAACGATCAGTGGGATATCCCAGACCGCCTTTTTACAAATTATTCACACTTTTAACCGCTTTTTACATCCACGAAGAAACGCGAAGTATAATTCTTCGTGTGTCCTCGTGGATTATCTTCTCATCGCTGCGGCACGTCCGACTTCTGCTCCTCGGCTTTCTTCTTGAGGTCGCCTTTGAGATGATCGTCATACCACGCGACGATCCGTTTGTGGTAATCCTTCACCTCTTCAACAGTCGTCGTGGGCATACCATGCCCGCCATTGGTGTAGCTGACCCACTCGACTTTTCTGCCCAGCCGACGAAGCGCGTAATACATCTCCATCGCCTGACGCGCCGGTACGTTGTGATCCTGCTCGCCCGTCATGAGTAGCAGCGGCGTCTTGATCCGGTCGGCGAACATTATGGCCGAATGCTGAACGTACTTTTGCGGCTGCTGCCAGAGAGTCGCCCCTAACCGATCCTGACTCTTTTCCGGCGCGTGAATGTTGCGAACTCCGAGGCGCGGGCTGTCAGTGTAAAAGCTCACCATGTTGACCTTGCCCGAAATATTTATCGCCGCCTTGAAGCGACTGGTCTCGGTGATGAGCAGATTCGTGGCATATCCTCCATAGCTCGTTCCTTGAACGCCTAACCTTTCGGCGTCGGCCACGCCCATATCGATCAGTTTGTTTGCCGAGGCGGTAACTCCCTTCGTCCACGCTTCGCTCGGAAATCCCGTCTCGAAATTAACCGAAGGCTGCATCACCGCATAACCGTTCGACGTGAGAATGTTGACCGTGCTGTTGAAGTTATCGTCGAAGAACTGTTCATAGATGATGAAGACAGTCGGATATTTTTTTCCCGCCTCGTAATCCGCCGGATAGTAAAGCACGCCATAAGACTTCGCTCCGTCTGCGTCGAGATAAGAGACAAGCTCCGTTCGACTGAGCTTCTTCTGTTTCAACTGAGGATTGGCTTCCGTCAGTCTTCTGACAGTCGTAAAACCAGCGTCGGCGAAATAAAGATCGGCGGGGCGATTGCCTTCGGCTGAGGCGAAGACGAAAGCGCGCCCGTCCTTCGAAAGCCTGAATCCCGAATACAAACGCGAATCTCTGAACAGGTCTTCGAGTTTTTTAGTCTTCGTGTTGTAGCGCGAAAGCCCGCGCTCCCATTTCGTTCGCGAAGAGTATGTGAGATAAATACCGTCGTCGCTCCATTCCACCGCCTGATAGCGCGGCGCTTCCCTTTCTTCTTCCGGCAGCTTGAGGAAAAGCTCTCGCGCAGCGGTCGCCGTATCGATGAGCCACAATCCTTCCCTGTTCGAAGCTATGAGTTGATCGCCGCCGGGGCTTAGTCGAACTGCATTGAATCGCTCTTTTTGTTTATCTTTATCCGCCTCGGCTGGTTTATCTGAGGCTTCAGTTTTCTCCTTCTCCTCTTTTTTGCCCGTTACCTGTCGAGGCTCCTTGTCATCGATGGAGGCGAAGAAAATCTGGCCGTCTTTCGAATAGGCATAACGGCGACCGTCCTTCGACCATATGAGGTTTATGCCTTTCGTGGATTTAAGTATAGTTCGCGCTTCGCCGCCCGCCGAAGGGAGAATGCGCACCTGATTTTCCGCGCCGAATATAACATCGTAGTCAGTCTTTTTCGTTATGTCTTCCGAGAAGGAGATGAACGAGCCGTCTTCTGAAAGATTGTACGAATTGATTTTCGTCTCAGGGAGAACTTCGCGCGATTGCGCGGTTTTGAGATCGTAGGAGACGAGCGAGCGCAGTGCGCTCATTCTTCTGAGTTCATCCCAGGCGAGGAAAGGCTCGCGGCTCGAATGCGCGACAACAGGGCCGCGAGTTTCATACGCGAATTTTTCTTTCGCCTTCGCGCGCCAATCTTCCGATCTCAAAGCCATCAGAATACGTGCGCCGTCCGACGACCATTCGAGGTCGGAGTTTTCGGCAACGTAGCGACCCGCAGGCAAATTTATCGAGGTAAATCGGCTCGCGGCTCTTTCCCAGATGACAGGCTCGTAACGGTCGCCTCGGAGCAGGAAGAAGGCCAGCCTCTCGCCGTCGGGCGACCATCGCAGCGAGCGCGTTTGCCGTTTGTCGGGGAAAAGTTTTTGCGCTTTCGCCGATTGAGTATCGATGATCCAGATTTCGGACATTTGCGGCGCGATATAGGTCGGATCGCCGAAGCGATAATTATCTATGCCTATGCGGTCGCCGAGCGTCGAAGATTGAGCCGCAAGCCAGCGGCCATCGCCGCTCAGATCACTGATTTGGACATTCACCACGTCGAGCATGTCGTCGACGGTGAAGGCTGTGGCCTGAGTTTGGGCGGTCGAAAATTGCGGCAAAAGGGAAACAGCGAGCGCGATTATCACGCAGACGGATTTGAGGCTGCGGGTCTGGAGCATGACGACTCTTCCTCCGGGATATATTCGTCCACTGAGTTTGAGTCAATCTACTCCGTGCTGTGTGCCGAGTCAAACCGACGGGGTTGGTGATGATCTGAATCAGATGGCGCGGGCGTTTATCCGGCCTGTCGTCTAACTCCTGTGTCTTTTCCTCTCGTGTAATGCCACATCTGCATGAGTCCCCGGTGAAGCGCCGTATGCAATTTCCAGATAAGACAGAGAACCGCTAGAGAGGTGAGGTATCCGATCCGATCCATCATGGTGATCTCTTTGCCCTCGCCGGGAAGGAATGGCTTGATTAATAGATCAGCGACAGGAGGCAAGAGGCAGAGTATGAAGGCCCAAACCCACCATCCGACCACGAAGAACTTTCGCAACCACTTGATGAGCTTTGCTCCAATGCCTTCGAAGAAGAAAGAGATTTCTTCCAACACCCAGATGAGGGCGAAAGGGGCAATGAATGCGCCAGCGAAATATATCCATTTATCAATCGGCCATTCTTCAATCGGCAATGCCGCGTTTGGCCGTTCGATCCATTTCTTATGCAGGGGGTAAAGGATGCGATTCAAAAACACGACGATGAAGAAAAGCGTCGCTATGCGTCCGAGGAAATATCCTGCATAGGCAGTCCATCTATTCAACCAGACCAGCGGATTGTTCTTCACTTCGCTTTCGTCAGGCTTGGTATCCAACTCCATCACTCTATAGATGATGTCTTTGTAGATCGCCTCATCCTTCCAGTATTTGATGTGCGCCAGCGCGGGGATGAAATAGCGCGAAAAGCCTATGTCATCTTCTACTTCAAATAGTCTTTTGGCATCAGTCTCAGAATTATTTTTGAAGAGAACGTTCAGACCATAAGCGAACGGGTCGCTTCGATCCCAGAAATTGAACCAGGGAATTTTGTTCACAGGCGTATTCGATCCGAGTATGCTTTGCATGTCCTTCCCTTCAAGATTATCCCGTCGAAAACGGTTCTCCCATATAGTGTAAAACTTGTCTATCGGCGTGCCGAAAGTAACAAACCCTTTCACCATTGGAAGCCACGCGCCTGCTTTTGCTTCTTTTTCTGCCCTTTCGTATGCCTTTCTGCCTGCTTCTTTGCCTGCTTCTTTGCGTGCTCTCTCTTCCGCCCTCTCTCGCGCTTCTTTTTTGATTTCCTCGATCAACTTCGGTTCGTAATCGAACAGCCCCGGAAATTCGGCTCTCTTCTCGTCTGTGCGCTCTATGAGCATCGCGGCCTGAACGAGGCTGTTATAGGAAATGACTGTTCCCTGACTATGCGCGACCACATAGATTTCGCATTTATTAAAATCTATTTCCTCGGCAGTGTCAGACTCGGCTTCGAGATTCTTCTGTCTTATGATCTCTTCTCTCGTTTCATGCGAGAACAGGCTGACGCGCGACATAACGTTGAGAAAGCGGTTGTTGATCTCCTGCCGGATTTTGTCGCTTTCGGCGTACATCTGAACGTCTCCGAGATAGTTTCTGGTGACGGAGGCAAGCTCTCCTGATTTTTTATAAATCGTCGCAAGGCGGGTCAAAATCTTGAGCATCTTTTCGACGTTGTCGATAACCTCGTTGATCTTGCGAAACCGGCGATAGGTGCGCCACTTATTTCCGCCCTCGATTTCGTACCTCAGGAATCTCGTATTGATCGAGTGCGCCCACGTTGAAATAGGGATAGGAAGGTGTCCGCCGTTTTGCTCAAGATAATGATCGGGTATCTGTTTCCAGTAGACTTCGGAAAATCCTATGACATGGTTAGCGCTTCCATTCTTGAAAATGATATAGGCCGGGGTAAAAGAGCGACGCGGGCGAGGCAGATCGTCCTTATCACCATATTCGATCTTTTTCGCATCTTTGATATCATCGACGCTCTCGACTAAATTGAACACATCGACCGAGCCTTTATCACGGGGCAGCGCGCGCATGAATTCATTCATAAAATTGAGCGCGGTCTCGTTGGGCGCGGCCTCTCCCATGCCGTGAACGATGACTATGTGCTTGTAGGTGTATGTTTCAGGCAATGGTTCTGGCATAAGTTCTCCGACAGTAATTCGCAGATTTTGGTTTGACTTAATGTAAAGGCGCATCAAGGAAGAGAGGCTGCATAAAGCCTCTCTTCCTTGATCTAATCATTTGGGCAGGCCGAGTTTGCCAAACAGCCTGCCTATGTCGAACTTGGCTCCGAATATGAACCTTACATCATCGGCTCCATCTCCAAGATTAGCGTCGAATCCGACCTGAAACGGAGTTGACGGAATCTTGAGTCGCCCCTCGAAGCCCCATCTCCATCGGCGTTCTCTGAAAGTCACGCCTATCGTTTTCGTGGAATCGTTGGGATCAGGGATTTGCTCCTGCATTCCGGTCACAGGGTCTATGGTCGGAAATATCAGCTCGAAGTTTTCCCACTTGCCGCGCGTGATATCGAGGTAACTCAATATCTCGTGCGCTTCGTCTTTCGTTTTGGAAAGATTCATGTGGCCGAATCGAAGTCCGAACGCGCCAAAGTTGAAAACGTCGTCTTTCCCGAAATTTATCCTCTCAGCAGATGTTTGCTCGCCCGTAATAGTCTGTATCCCGGCCTTCAGAATCGGGGCGATGAAAAGCGAATTGTTCTCGTAGGAAGCCTTCAGAGGGTATTTCCATTTTCGGAGCAGAATCGGCGCATAAGCGCCCAGTTGCATCAGCGCCGATTTCTTCGACGCTATGAATGTATCGAGAGGATCGGGCGTCTCTTCATCGGTAGTGTTGATCGGGAGCGAAGTCAGTCGCACATCAAGGTAGGTATTGAAATTGAATCTCTCGCTCCATATCCAGTTCTTATCGACGTTGAGCGCGAGAAATATATCCTGCTTGGAAAAATCCTCGCGCTCCTTCGAGAAGATCACGCCCCCGGAAAAGAAAGCGCGCACGCGTCCCCAACTGAAATCCCCCTGCGGCCCTTTCACTTTGATCTCCAGGCAGGTATCGCTATCGACATCATCGACCGTTTGTTGCGCCCTCACTACATCTCCCTCCGCAAGGGTTTTGGGCGCAGTCAGGATGAAAGTGACATTGCCCTCTTTGTCCGCTTCCTGGCTTGGCAGTTTGTCTTTGTTGACGAATACTGTGACCGTTGCCCCCGGCGTGGCCGTCACCTGAATGGTCGTGTCCCCCTCCACCAGCGGGGTTTTCAGGTTGGGACACGGGGGTTTCTCAGCGGCGGCGGCTCCCGGCGAATCGTCTTCTTCATCCCCCTCATCTTCGCCCTCGCTTTTTTCAGACTCTACAGAAGCGCGTTTCGTTTTCGGATCGGCTTTTCCGCGCACGCCGCTCTGTCTTTTTGCGCCAGAAGCGCGTTTGTTTTTCGGCGGTTCGGCAGAATGCGCGGAGGATGAATCCTCTTCCGGCGCACTGTCTTCGGGAAGCCGGATTTCCTTGCCCGTCGCTTCCATATAAGGGCCGATTGCGCGCGTGCCTTTGGGAGCCACGATCTTCAACGGCGTCGCCCCCAACACCATTCGCAGCGGCGCGGCTTGTATGGAAACTGCTAACTGTTGGACGAACCTCTGAGGCGGCGTGGAAGAATCCGAAACTTCGACCGCGAAGACATAAGGCGTCCGCCGCGCAGTGGTCGGCTCTCCGCGCAATGCCCCTGTTGTGAGCAACTCTATGCCGGGCGGCAGCTCGCCTCCGACAACTCTCCATTTGAACGGAGCCATTCCCCCTTCAAGCTCAATCTGAAATTTGTATGCGTCTCCAACTCTCCCCTGCGGCAGGGCGAAGGCTTCCTCGCCGGTTTCTCCGAATGCTGCCGGGACAGCCGATTGAAAAATTATCAACGCGATCATACAAAGAGCCATCGTCAGGCGCGAAAGTTTCATAATCGCTCCTCCTCCTTTGTTCTTTTCCTCAAACTGAACGGACAAACCACGCCGGCCCTGAATCCTGAGAGACGCCTGTATACACCGCTATCCCGCCCTCTGATCGCCGAAGATTCGGGCTGCGCAATCAATGAATTTAGCTGAGAGACCAGCCGCCCAAGCCGGGTGTTTATCGCACGGCCCTTGCGGGCTTGATCTACCTTACATGAAATTTTCAGAGAAACATTACACGCGGCAGGTCAGTGGCTTTTGTAACCGGCTCAGGCAAGCAACGCAGGAAAGGTCAGCGTCTTATCTCGAAACTCGCCGCGGTCGAAGGCGTCTCCCACACCCGCACCTTATAAACACAGATGCGGTCGTCGTTGATCTCACTTGCGACGCGGTTAAGTATGAAACCGGCGATATGTTCGGATGAAGGATTGAGTTCGGTGTCGAAAGGGTTAAGCTCGTTGAGATTCTTGTGATCGAGATATCGCATCACTTCGCGGGTCACTGATTTGAGGCGCGTGAAATCGACTAACATGCCGATTTCGTCCAGTCTTTCGCCCCGCACATAGATTTCCACTTTCCAGTTGTGACCGTGCAGGTTTTCGCATTTGCCGCGATAGCCGCGCAGCGCGTGAGCGGCGGAAAATTCTTCTTCTATCATTACCTCGTACATTCACATCTCTCCAGGGGTCAGGAGTCAGAAGTCAGGAGTCAGAAGTCAGAAGTCAGAAGTCAGGAGTCAGAATGTTTGTATTCTACTGTTGACTCGCGTCTGACGGTTTCATTCCTCAAAAATCAACTTTGGCGATTCAAGCCTAAAAGACGAACAGGCAGTTGTCAAATTCACGGGCGGTTGGCATCCTACGGCGCGCTACGGTAGTATTAACGGCTTGTTGCGAACGGCATTTCAGGTCGTCAACTTCATAGAAGCAAAAGTAATGACAGACCGGGAGGCAACAGTTAGCAGTCGCTGGATGGCAGTCAGCAGTTTTATTCTGACTCCCGACTCCAGACTCCAGACTCCAGACTTCCGAAGAGGCATTATATAAATGACGCATAAAATCACTCTCATACCGGGCGACGGGATAGGGCCGGAAGTTACGGGCGCAGCCATATCGGTCATTCGCGCGACGGGGGTCAAGATCGAATGGGAAAGCTTCGTCGTCGGCGCGGAAGCCCTAACCAAATACGGCGACCCGCTTCCGAAAGACCTCATCGAATCGATACGCCGATCCAAAATCGCGCTCAAAGGCCCGGTCATCACTCCCATAGGCACGGGCTTTGTCAGTTCCAACGTCAGGTTGCGAAAAGAGCTTGACCTCTATGCCAACCTTCGGCCTGTCAAAACTCTCAAAGGCGTGAAATCGCGCTACGACGATGTCGATCTTATAGTCGTGCGCGAAAACACCGAAGACCTCTACTCCGGCCTCGAACACGAAGTCGTACCCGGAGTGGTCGAAAGCCTCAAGATCATCACAGACCGCGCCTCGCGCCGCATAGCCCGCTTCGCTTTCGATTACGCCCGCGACGAAGGTCGAAAGAGGATCACCGCAATTCACAAAGCCAATATCATGAAAATGTCCGACGGGCTTTTTCTTCGCTGCTTCCGCGAAGTGGCCGAGGATTACCCCGAAATCGAAGCCGACGATCTGATAGTCGATAACGCCTGCATGCAACTCGTAATCGATCCGAATCAGTTCGATGTGCTGTTGCTGGAGAACCTCTACGGCGACATCATCTCAGACCTCGGCGCAGGGCTTGTCGGAGGACTGGGGATAGTTCCGGGCGCGAACATCGGCGACGAGATAGCGGTCTTCGAAGCCGTGCATGGCAGCGCGCCCAACATCGCCGGTCGCGGAATAGCCAATCCGACCGCGCTCATTCAGACATCCGTGTTGATGCTCAGACATATAGGCGAGCGCGATGCGGCGGTGCGCATTCAGACGGCGCTGGAAAAAATTCTCGCCGACGGCCAACTGCTTACCCGCGATCTGGGCGGGCAGGCCACGACACTCGAATTCACCGAAGCTGTGATAAGGGCGCTTTGACGCCGCCCGATTTGTTCACTCTCTGCAAAGGATTAACAAAATTTCATGCAGATAACTGTAAGCGATATCGACGTGGAGCGAATCGATGCGGACGCGATTGTCGTTCCTGTCTTCGAAGGCGACAATCCGCGCACGGGATCGCTTCAAAAACTTAACAGCTTCTCTCGCGGGCAAATCGCCCGCCTCTTCGAACGCGGAGAAATCACAGGCAAGCGCGACCGCTGGGCCTTGCTGCACGGTGAAGGAGCCGCGCTGCTGCTTTACGGCGCAGGCGGAATCGATGATTCAGCCATCCGACTGCAACGCATGGCCGGAGGCGCTGCGCGAGTCATAGCCCCTCGCGGAATGAAATCCGTCGCGTTTCTGCTCGACGAAAGAATAGATATCTACCTCCAGACGCGAGCCATAATCGAAGGCGCAGAGATGGGCCTGATGGAAGGCGACTTTTATGCAAGCGATCAGCGCCAGCGCAAAATAGAACGGCTCATTCTCGCAAGCGAACAGCCCATCTCGCTTGACGACGCGATACGCACGGGCGCGGCTATGGCCGAAGCGGCGAATCTGGCCCGTCGTCTCGGATATGAACCGGGAAACGTGATGACTCCCTCGGAGCTTTCGCGAAGGGCCGAAGAGATGGCTCTATATGAAGGACTCAGTTTCCAGTCATTCGATGAAGCGGAAATAAAGCGAATGGGGATGGGCGCGATAGCTGCCGTCTCGCGCGGAAGCGATGAGAGCGCGCGGCTGATCGTGATGGGTTACAACCTCGATCAACCCGGAACTGAGTTGACTGCGCTCGTAGGCAAGGGAATCACCTTCGATTCGGGCGGAATATCTATCAAGCCCGCACAGGATATGGACGAGATGAAATATGACATGGGCGGAGGGGCCGCCGTCATCGGAGCGATGCAGGCAATCGCGCGACTCGGCCCGCGCGCCCGAGTGTTGGGCGTCGTACCCGCAGCCGAAAATCTCCCGTCGGGCCGCGCCGTCAAACCGGGCGACGTGATCAGAAGCCTCAGCGGGAAAACCATCGAAGTAGCGAACACCGATGCCGAAGGCCGTCTGATCCTTGCCGATGCGATCACTTATGCGATCAGTCGCGGAGCCGCTCGCATAATCGATGTAGCGACACTGACGGGAGCCTGCGTCGTCGCCCTTGGCGAAGCGCGAGCGGGAATTCTGGGAACGGATCAGGCGTTGATCGATCAGTTGATCCGAGCGGGCGAGCGGACGGGCGAAAGGTTGTGGCAACTCCCTGCGGATAACGAATACGGCGATATGATCAAGAGCGACATCGCCGATATAAAAAATACGGGCAATCGATTCGCCGGGGCCATTACCGCCGGGATGTTCATAAAAAATTTCGCGGGCCGTCTCCCGTGGGCGCACCTCGACATTGCCGGAACCGCATGGATCGAGCGCGAAAAGCCCCACCTTGCGCGCGGAGCTACAGGGTTCGGCGCGCGGCTGCTCGCGGAGTTCATCATCAACGGGTGACTTGCGGGAATACTCCTTCCTCTTTAAGGTATAATCAAAGCGGTGGGCAGTGGGCGGCGGGCAGTCGGAAAACGAACTGCCAACCGCCCACTGCCCACCGTCCACTGTTCACGGAGGAATCAAATGGAAGAGCTTTACGACATTCTCATAATCGGCGCAGGGCCAGCCGGGTTGACCGCAGGACTTTACGGCTCGCGCTCGAATCTGAAAACTATCATTCTGGAAAAAGGCATCGTCGGCGGCCAGCTAAACAACACCGAAGCCATCGAAGATTATATAGGCTTCGAGCATATCAAAGGCCCTGAGCTTTCCACTTTGATGGAAAATCACGCGCGCAAATTCGGCGTCGAGATTCGCACCGGAGTGGAAGTCAAATCCGTGCGCCGAGTGGAAGACGCCTATGAAGTGAAGACGGACGGCGGCGAGACTTATCACGCGACGACCGTCATAGCCACGGCGGGCGGCACGGCTTCGAAGATCGGGGTTCCGGGAGAAGAAGAATTCAACGGGCGCGGCGTGAGCTATTGCGCAGTGTGCGACGGCGCGTTCTTCAACGGCCTGGTCATCACGGTCGTCGGCGGAGGGGACGCTGCGGTTGAAGAGGCGAATTACCTGACGCGCTTCGGCAGCAAGGTTTATGTGGTTCATCGCCGGGAGGAATTTCGCGCGCAGAAAATTCTTCAGGATCAGCTTTTCAGAAATCCGAAGATCGAAGTTATCTGGAACACTGTGGTCGAAGAGATCAAAGGCGAACGGGAAGTTGATAGCGTGGTTTTGAGGAACCTGAAAACCGACGAGCGTTGGGAGCATGCGACGCAGGGCGTTTTCATCTTCATCGGCTTCAAGCCGAACACATATTTCCTCGACGATCATCCGCGGCACGACGACAGCGGCCACCTGATAACGAACGAGCGCATGGAGACGGGCATTCCGGGCCTTTACGCAGCGGGCGATCTGCGCTCGCAGTTGGTTCGCCAGATAACGAATGCCGTCGGAGACGCGACCGTCGCCGCGCTTGCGGCTGAGAAGTACATCACGCATCTTCATCACATCAAAGCGACCGGGGGCGCGTGAGGATATGGCTGTCGGCACTGTAACGCCTGAAACCTCGAAATCGGCTATGGGAGCCGGTTTCGGGGTTCAACTATTAGCTTTCGCGGAGACGCTTCTGATCGCGCTCTGGCTCGGAGGGATGGTCTTCTTCAGCTTCGCGGTCGCGCCGAGCGCGTTCAGCGCGCTGCCTTCGCGACATCTCGCCGGAATGATCGTCAACAGCACTCTCGGCAAAATCGAAATCATCGGTCTCGCCATCGGCTCGCTGCTCCTGCTCATTCAGGCGGCCTCGTGGCGCGCGAGATCAGGCGAAGGCCGAAGCCGTATCATTCGGCTTTCTCTGATCGGGGTGATGATCGCCTGCTCCGCATTGTCGCGATTTTGGGTCAGCGCGGCCCTGCGCGAGATTCGCAACCGCATAGGCAATATCGATGAGTTATCACTGACCGATCCGCTGCGCGTCGAATTCAACGATTTACATCAATACTCCGTCGCGCTGATGGGCGCGGCTATGGCGGCAGGCGTCGCGGTTTTGTTTCTCTCGGTGAGGTCATGGCTCAGGCGATGAAAGACATCGCGCCGTGTCCTTTGTGCGGCGAAGAAATTGACATCTCCAATCCGCGTGCGACCGCGAAGTGGAGTGATGTGTTTTCTCATAGCGACCGATGGGCCGCGGTCGCAGCAGAGTTTCACACAACTCGTTCGATTGAACGAGCGGCCCGCGCCTCTTCGATGACTGCGACACAGGCCCGCCTCATTCTTCAATTTCTCTCGTCTGAAATCTGCGGCTGCCGTCGCGTTACCTGCGTCGCCTGCTTCGATGACGAACGAAGCGAATTGTAGCTTCACGCCATCGGCATTAAATTGCGCCGCCCTTCCCTCTCAAAGTATAGTGTTCCAACTTTGCGGTGGTCGGAGTAGGTTACAGGTTACAGGTTACAGGTGACAGACGGGGAGATTTCCCTCCTGTAACCTGTAACCTGTAACCTGTAACCTTCTGACTTCTGTTTTCAGAGGAATTCCATGAGACGAAAACAATTTCTTGCCGCTCTGATTTTTCTGCTCGCATTCGGTTTTATAATCCACGCAAAGCCGCGCGGCGACTCGATCAATGTCGTTCCCAAACCATCTTTCATCAAGAAACTTTCGGGCAACTTTTCGCTCAACTCTCAGACAAGAATAATCGCCACAGGTGACGAAACTCGACCGTTGGCGGAAATGCTGAATGACTATCTGCTGAAAACTTTCGGTTTCAAGCTTCAGGTTGAAGCCGCTGAGACGCAAAATAAAAACATCATCGTATTCTCATCCGACGCAACTACCGCCGCCGAGAGTTATCGTTTGCGCGCTGACAAAAAAATCATTCGCATCGAGGGCCGCGAAGTCGGACTGTTTTACGGACTTCAGACTTTGATTCAGTTGTTGCCCGCGGAGTCGAAAGCCGCTCTTGAAATTCCAGCCGTCGAAATCAGCGACCATCCGCGCTTTCGTTATCGCGGCATGCACCTCGATGTTGGCCGACACTTCTTTCCAATTGAGTTCATCAAGAAGTATCTCGACCTGATGGCCCGCTACAAGATGAACTATTTTCACTGGCATCTCACGGAAGATCAGGGCTGGCGAATCGAAATAAAAAAATATCCGCGCCTTACCGAGATCGGCTCGCGCAGAAAAGAAACCATCAAAGATCAAATGTTCAATCCCTTCACGGGCGACGGCCTCCCCTACGGCGGCTACTACACGCAGGAGCAGATCAAAGAGATCGTCGCTTACGCGCGGTCGCGATTTATCACCATCGTGCCTGAGATAGAAATGCCGGGACACGCGCTATCGGCGCTGGCGGCTTACGCGGAACTCAGTTGCACGGGAGGGCCGTTCGAGGTCGGCACAACGTGGGGCGTTTACAATGACGTGTACTGTCCGAAAGAAGAGACTTTCAAATTTCTCGAAGACGTACTCGCGGAAGTCATCTCTCTTTTTCCCGGCCCGTTCGTTCACATAGGCGGCGATGAATGCCCGAAAGATCGCTGGAAAGAGTGCTCTCACTGTCAGGCTTTGATCAAACGCGAAGGACTCAAGGATGAACACGAACTGCAAAGCTATTTCATCCGTCGCATTGAAAAATTTCTGAGCGCGAGAAACCGCAGGCTCATCGGCTGGGATGAAATTCTCGAAGGCGGACTCGCCCCTAACGCGACGGTGATGAGTTGGCGCGGCCAGCAGGGCGGCATCGAAGCGGCTCGCCTCCGTCACGATGTCATCATGACGCCGACCGATCATTGCTACTTCGACTATGCTCAGGGCAGTAGCCGAGAGCCTATAAACATCGGCGGTTATATTCCGCTTGGCAAAGTTTACGCATTCAATCCTGTGCCTGCGGAGTTGAGCGCGGAAGAGCAGAAATACATTCTCGGAGCGCAGGGCAACGTCTGGACTGAGTATATGAAGACGCCGGACAAGGTTGAGTACATGGTTTTTCCGAGAATGCTGGCTCTCGCGGAAGTCCTCTGGTCGCCGCAGGAGAGCCGCGACTATCGGGATTTTCTCAATCGATTGCCTTCTCAACTCGCCAGCCTTGAGCGCGAGCGGGTCAGTTTCAGAATTCCTGAGCCTGTAGGATTGCAGGATGTTTTGACTACCGAAGATCGCGCAGTCAAAATTCAGCTTGAAAGTTTCGCGCCCGGAAGCAGAATTTATTACACGCTTGACGGAAGCCTGCCTGATGAGCGATCAAAGTTTTATGAAAAACCTTTCAAGGTTTCGCTTCCGCTCGATCACAAGATCACGCTCAACACCCGCGTCATCACTCGCAGCGGCAGGCAGAGCGTCGTCTACAGCGCAGTTTTGCTTCGTCGCAATCACAAAGAAGCCGTGGCTTACACGGAGAATCGTCCGGGCCTCAGGTTCAAAGTGGTCGAAGGAAAATTCGCAGGCACGAAGGAGATGGAGCAGACCGCGGTGGTGTCGAGCGGCGAAGCCGATTCATTCGACTTGAGCCGCTTTGCTCGCAGGAATGATTATGGAATTATTTTCGAAGGCTATTTGAAAATCGCCAGAGATGGAGTCTATCAATTCGCCGTCGAATCCGACGACGGCTCCGTTTTGTCAATCGATGGTGAAGAGGTCGTCAACAACGATGGCCTGCACGGGCGACAGACAAGAGAAGGACTCATTGCGCTCAGGAAAGGATTTCATCGATTCAGATTGAAGTTTTTTCAAAGGGGCGGCGACGCGGGGTTGAAAGTCTTGTGGGGGCGACGGGGAGAAAGGATGGATCAGCTTGCAGGCAATGTCTTGTTTCATTAGCTTCGGGGGCGATGCCACCGTCCTGCTCCTGATTGAACCATTACGATTTCACGTTTCATCCATGCTAAAATCCGCGATTATGAAGTTATCTTTCGCATTGATCCTGTTGCTGGCCATAGTTCAGGATGGGCATACCCTGTTCGGAGATTTCAAGGTCTCTGAGAGTCAGGCCGATCCCAACGCGCCGATAACTTTCAATCTGGTTCTCTACACGAGAACGGGTCAGGTCGTAGGCCGACAAACGATCACCAACAACGGACGCTATCGCTTCCTCGGCGTCGGGAACGGCGAATATTTCATCGCTGTCGAGCTTGCGAATGAAGAAATCACGCGCATACCCATAATGATTCAGGAACTCAGAAAGGCAGATGTTCGACGCGACATCGCGCTCGAATGGCGCGTCGACTCTAAAAGGTCTTCTGCGACCGGAACGGTTTCGGCTGACACGTTCTATGACCGGACGCCCGAAAATAAAGCCAGATTCGAAAAGGCTCTCGAAGCGATGCGAAGAAAAGATCATGCGCAGGCGGCATCGCTGCTGGGCGAAATAGTCGCTGCTGATCCGAAAGATTTCATCGCGTGGACTGAGCTTGGCACCGTTCACTTCAGAGAAAATGATTTTGACGAAGCAGAGCAAGCCTACCAGCGCGCGCTTGAAGCGAAGCCCGCGTTTCTGCTCGCGCTTTTGAATCTGGGCAAAACGCGAATCGCAAATAAAAAATTCGACGGGGCGATTGAAACTCTCACTCAAACCGTCCGCCTGCATCCGCAGTCAGCCGACGCGAATTACTTCCTCGGCGAAGCTTATCTGCAAATCAAGAGGGGATCGAAAGCGGTGGGCTATTTGTACGAATCGCTGAGGCTCGACCCCACGGGGTATGCAGAAGCGCATCTGCGACTGGCTGTGCTTTATAACGCCGCAGGATTGAAAGACAAAGCCGCCGTTGAGTATGAAGAATTTCTGAAGAAGAAACCTGATCACCCGGATCGGAAAAAGATGGAGCAGTACATCAGAGAAAATAAGAAGTGATTTTGCGCAGGCGTCAGCGGTCGGATTCGTGCAATTTCTCCCATCTCTCGCGCAGGCCGTCGATTATCGCTTTGAAGCGCGCATCTTCGCGCACCGAGTCCCAGTTGTGATCCGCCACGAACCACGGATAATTTTCGTTGCCCATCCTGACAGCTAGTGAGAGCCATTCAATAGCCTGATCAAATTCGCCATCCAGTGCGTAAAGCGCGCCGAGCCATTCGGCGAAATCCTGATCCGCGCACGCTATCGCCCGCACTCGTTCATCGATAAGCTCGAATGCGCGCTCGCGCTCGCCGCGCACTCTGTAACAAATAGCGAGAAGCAGTCTGAAGGAATAAAGGTTGGGATTTTCAGCCAGAATTTTTTCAAGCTCCGCGGTCGCCTTCTCCGTCTCGCCTTGAAGATGATCGATCATCGCGCCGTAGATTCGCAGCAGCGGATGATGCGGCTCGAAGGCCAGCCCTTTGTTGATCTCCATTCTCGCACGCTCGAAATCGCTCTCATAACAATAGACTCTCGCGCGGTTATAACTCGCTACCACCACATCCGTAGGGCTGATCTTCAAATACCTGTCCCACGCATCGAGCGCGCGATCATACCGACCCGACAGGCGATAAACATAAGCCGCTGCCGCATAGACTGAAGGCTCGTTGGGCGCGCGGCGAATCAGGCGACGAATATCTGTGCGCGCTTCGTCGGCATTTCCTTCGATCAGAGAAATGTAGACCATCCTCACTCGCGGCTCGATGAGATTCGAATCGAGTTCCAGCGCGCGGTCGAATGAGGCTTTGGCTTTCGCGTAATATTCGACTCCGCCCATGCCCTTGAGCACAAAGTTTGAATAGCACACGCCGAGACCGCTGTGAGCCAGCGCGAAGTTTGCGTCGAGCGTGACTGCTTTTTCAAACACCGACACGGCGGCTTCGATGTCCTCCTTGTGAAGCGTCTGAGTGATGAACTTGTAGAGCAGCGTGCGGCCTTTCAGATAATTTTCATAAGCCTCGGCGTTTTCCGTAGGAGACTTGACCATTCGCTCCTGCTCTTTGGGGCTGGTTCGGACGCGCAGTCCTTCGACTATTTTCGTCGAGATGGTGTCCTGAAGCGTGATGATGTCGCGCGCATCGACGTCTATCTTGTCGCTCCACATGATTTCGCCCGATGCGACATCTACGAGTTGCGGAGTGACGCGAAACCGGTCTCCCGCTTTCACGTATCCGCAAACGAGTACGGCATCTACGGAGAGTTGATTTCCGACGGCGCGCGGATCGACATCCTTGTTCTGATATTGCGCGATATAGGAAGACGGGCGCACTACCAAATCGCGCAACTGCGCAAGCTCGGTGATTACGCTGTCGGCGAGGCTGAAGCTGTAGAAATCGTTTTCTGCGCTGCCCGAAAGATTTTTGAATGGCAGGATAGCGATTGCTTTTTTGTCACGCGACTGCCACATCGAAGGCGTGATGTCGGGAGTCGAAGTGGGCGTTTCGCTCGATTCTTCTTTCGGCGCGGATTGAAATGCGCGCTGCACCAGACCGCTCACTCGACCGAACAATCCCTTTTTCTTCGCCTGCCGCGAAGCCTGAAGCGATGCCGACTTATCCATAGGCATCGCGCCCTGCTGCGCGTAGTGGCTGCGGACTGAGGCGCGCAGGTCGTCCAGCAACTGATCGGCAGACTGATAGCGCGCCGTTTTGTCTTTGGCCATCGCCTTGAGTGCGATCTGCTGAAGGCGCGCAGGCACGTTCGTCATCGATGCAGGCTCGTCGTGGAGGACTGAGTGCATCACGTCGACGGAAGTCTTGCCCTTGAATGGCAGCCGCCCGGTCAGCATCTCATAGATGACCACTCCGAGCGAGAATATATCCGAACGCTCGTCCGCCGCTTCTCCGCGCGCCTGTTCGGGCGACATATAGCTGGCCGTCCCGAAAGGCGACCCCAGTTGAGTGAGATCGCCGGTTTGAGCATCGGTTTGATGAGTGAGTTTCGCGAGTCCGAAGTCGAGAATCTTCACCTGACTTCGCTCGTTGAGCATGACGTTCGAGGATTTTATATCGCGGTGAAGCACGTGCTGGTGATGAGCTTCGGCGAGCGCATCGACGAGTTGCAATGAAAAATCCATCGCCTGATCGAGCGGCATCGGGCGACCGCCGATATGTTTTTTCAAGGTCTTTCCATCGACGTACTGCATCACGAAAAACAGATGGCCTTCTGATTCGTTGATCTCGTAGACGGTGCAGATATTCGGATGATCAATGGCTGAGGCGGCGCGGGCTTCGCGCAGAAATCTTTTACGGGCCTTTTCATCCCCGATCAAATCGGCTGCCAGAGCCTTTATTGCGACTGTGCGGTTGAGTTTGGTGTCGAGGGCTTTATAGACGACTCCCATTCCGCCCTTGCCGATTTCCTTGAGTACCTGATAGTGAAGAATCGTTTTGCCGACCATTAGCTCACGCCTGGGCAACCAACGCGCAAGACCGAACGGGATTCATTTCTGAACGTCGTTTCAGGCTTGTGAATCGATTATACACTTGGCCGGATGAGGGGCAAACGAAAATGGAAACTCTGTCAAAACGAATTCCTCGCCGACTGAAAACCTCTGCTTGAGATCAACTATCGCCTGCCGGTGAACACGCGGAAAATTACGATTGTTGCGAAAAGTTTCGCGCTCAAAGTTTATCCGGTTTTGCGTTCGAGTCCGGAGCCTTGAGTTTTTCCACAGCCTTCACGTCGAAGCGCATATAGTTACTGTATGTGGTTTTTTGATTGATGCCAAATCCGGCAAACATCATCGCCCGTGCGTTGATGGTGACTTCAGTAAAAGTCGGCAACCATATTTCATCGTTGAAGCGATCCTGCTCAGTGACGAAGCGGGAGCCGGGCTTCATCGCAAAAAACAAGCCGCCGCCGACTTTGAAAGTATCAATCAGCAGGAGTTCGGTGCGGGCGATTTGCATGTCTGCTGCGTCGATCCAAATAGAACCCGCCAGCTTATGCACAAAGCTGTCATCAAGATTGCGAGGCTTGAAGTCGGGATTCGGTTCGAAGTCAATCACTATGACATCGCGTTGACGAAACCGTTCGCGCCGGGGGTTGGCAAATTGCGAGACTCGCAGCATATCTGAAAGCTTCAGCCGCCTTTGATTATAAGGCACATCAGGCTTTTTGCCCTCTTCCAGGTCTCTTATCATCTTTTCAATGCGGCGATCTTCTTTCGCCTGATCCGTGACAGGAAGCGGCTGATCGTTCTTCGCCACCAGGCGTCGAATGCGATAGCCGCGAAAGAAGGTGAATTCGTGAGTTTCACTTTCTTTCTCCTTCAACGATCCATGCTTGTCGAATTGATATGATGTAGTGGTCTCGGTGTAGCCGTAGTTCTCGCGCAGTTGATCAAGTTGCGTCTGATGGCTGCGCACCTGAGCCAGAATCGTTTCCATATCCGGCAGCGGCTCATCAGGGCTTCGCGGAAAGTTGAAAAGCGATGGGGCCAGTTGCGGATTATGCGCGATTCGGTCGACTTTGACAGTATAGGTTTCTCCATCCTCGTGGAGAATCATAGTAAACGGCTCCATAATGCCGCCGACTGCGAGGTAGTCGGCATATTCAATTGCTTTGCTCTCTCCTGTCGTCATCTCCTCTTTGACCGGCAGGCCGGAAGCAGTGTCGAAATAAATTTTGATCTTTACGCCGCGGGCTGTTGTGAGCGCGATAGCGTGAGCAGTTTTGTCGCCCACAGTCGTTATGCCGATGTAAGCGATCCTGGCGCGCTCCTTCCTGTAATCGAGCCAGCGATGGTTGCGATACCAGGCTTCAGCTTGAAAATCATCGCTGGCATTGCCGGTCAATGTGCGCAAACCATTGCGCGAATCCGCACGCCAGCTTGATTTGCCTGTAAATCCCGCGCTCGATTCAAAGTCGCCGACCTGCCAGCTTGAAGTGTAAAAACCGGGTTGCATCGCTGCTGCCCGGTAATTCCCTCCAGCCCCGTCGCGATGGCGAGTAATGGTTCCTGTAATCTGCCATGCCTTTATGCGCCGAAGCGCCTTTTCGCCCCCCATAGCCCTGACAGCCTGCCTGAGAGTTTTGTCGGCAGGTTGAGCGGCATATATTGACCCGCCGGGATGCAAGGTGATGCTACACAGCAGGAGTCCAAAAGCTAGGTGCCTCGCGCAATGCTTATATTTATTTGAAGTGCAGTTGTTCTTCATCGCGCTTCGATCCTGTAACCGGCGGCGGTGATAGTCACGGTAGTATTCAACACGCGGGGCCGGGCCCAGTCGGGCGATTTCGGCTGCCAGCGCAATTCTACCGCCTCGCCTTTTTTTTCGACCGACACAGTGCCGTGAATGATTTTGTTATGGCCGTTCTGATCGATTTGAAAAGCGACTGACGAAGTCACGGCGAGATTGAGATCGGGCGTGAAGGCGAGTCGCATCGTCTTCTTTCCGCTCTTCATCGCGACAGACCGCAGCAATAGTCCATCAGCAGTCCTGCGCGCCTGCAAACTGAGCAGGCCTCCGCGCGACGGCGAAGCGACTTCATCGATCACTATTTCATCGCCCTTGCGCGACGAGATGCGCAATCGCCGCTCGCGCCCGCGATTACTCGCTATGATCCACTCGCCGCCTTCAATTAGTTCTTTCGGAGAAGATGTTACACGCCAGTTTTCCTCGCCCGGAGTCATTACGCCGATGCCTATGCCTTCGGCATAAACTCCGCGATAAGGGACGAAGTAAGGCGGCGCAGCGATCTCAGTCCAGGCCGGGGCTTCGTTGACGCGACTGGCTATCTGCGCGGATGTGCCTTCTCCGGCTGTTGAGCCGAGATCGCGATAAATCACCAGCCACCCCGCGCCGCCTTCCTGCGGAGTAAGTCCCGCGCCGCGCTCGGAAGCGGGAGCGGCAAGCGTGAATCGCCAGTGAATTTTTTGCCCGCGCTCGTCGCTGAAGCTGAATTCATGCGCGGGCAACTGGCCCAATCTGTTAGTCGCCTGATAATCGATCTTCGTCAGTCGCGCTTCGACGCCTGCGCGAGTGAGCGCGCTCGCCTTCGCTTCCGAGTTGCAGTAATTGATGCGACGCGCCGAAGGTTTTTCAGTGAGCGTAAGGGTGTACACGCTGTCGGTTATCGCGGCTTCGATTCGCGAATACTGCGGATCGTCGTCGAGCCATTGCATGAAGTAATGCGGCACGTATTCATACTCCATGATCGCTGGCACGACGGGAAACAGATTTTTTTGAGGCTGTGATGATTGCGCGCTCGTTTTGTGTCCGACGAGCGCGCAGGCGAAGAGAATCAAAATCAATGCGAGACCGTTGCGTTGATCAGTGCGCATAAGTCATTTTCCTCCGGAATCGTGGCGCAAGTTGTTAGCTTGCGCGTGTCCGAATCTCGTTACTTCAGGGCGCGTAATCTGACAGATCGCGCTACTCGATTCACCGAAAGTCAAAGCTAGAAAGTCAGTCGCGCTCCGATTTCTACACGACGCGCGGACACAGCATTGTTCGCGCGACCGAAGAACGGAGAATTCAGCACGCCGTCGACGCCGCTGAGGTTTGCTCGATTGAGAAGATTGCTTGCGCGCACATTGAGCGTCAGTTGATGGCCGCGATCATCTTTGCCTTTGCCGCCCAGAGCGAAAGTCCTGCTCAGATTCATATCCATCGCGGCGTTAAAAGGATTCGTGCCAGCGTTGCGACCGAGCGTTCCATTGATGACTGAAGGATCGAACGCGCCCAGATGAGTTCTCACCGCTTGCGGATCGCTCGCCGCAACGCGGTTCGGACGATCATTGAAATTGCCGTCGCCGTTGTTGTCGCGCCCTGTGGTGATGTTGAAAGGAACGCCCGTCGCAAGATTGATCTCGGTTGACGCGCGCATCTTCCACGGCAGATTGATCAACCCGACGACGAAAACGCGATGGCTGGCTTGCCAGAAGGGTCGCGCCCATTCGCCGCTTGTGTCGTAACTCGATTGGGCGAGCAGAAACGGATGATCGGCGTTCGTGCGAAAGTCGAACCACAGATAGCCTGTGAACAGGTTGAAGCGACGATTGCTCGATTGATTGACTCCGATGAAAAGCACGCGCCCCTTGAGGCTTCCGCTCGATTCGAATTGCAAAATGTTTTCCTTCACACCCAGCGGTCGCGGCGCACTCATCGGATCATCGCTCGCACTAATGATCGGGGCGTTGATATTGCGCGAGCGAATCGATCCCCAACTGCGTGACCAGTAATGGCTCAATTCGATCTTCCACCCGCGCGGCAACTGACGTTCGAATCCCGCCTGCGCCTGAAACGAAACGGGCGGGCGAAGATCAGAACTCATTCGCCTTACGGTCGGAATGATTTCAACCGCCGTGCCGCCGTTGAAAGGATCGGGGAACGAAGGCGAGTCGATGATTATCTGCTGCTGATGTTTTCCGTCGAGGCGCAGAGTTTCCAGCGCGATGGGAAACGCGATGCGGTCATAAAACAAACCTGTGCGAGCGCGCAGCACCCAGCGACGTTTTTTATCCGGCGAATAGCCCAGGCCGATGCGCGGGCCGAGACTCACTCGATCCGAAGGCGCGGTCTGCGATTCGTAACGCAATCCGAGACTCACAAGAAGATTCTGGCGCGCGTGCCATTCGTCCTGCAAAAAACCGGAGATAGTCCACTGACTTTGTTCGACGAGAGGATCGCCTCGACTCACGGAAAAGCGCGTCGGCTTGCCGCCCGCAAGATGGAGCAGCGCGCGACGGTACTGTTCAAGTCCTGAGATGTTCGTCATCACAGGCTTGCCGCCTTCGGTGATAATCTCTCCGTCATCATCTAGCAGAGGCGCGATTGCGCCGCCGAATATGAAAGTCCCGTTGAAATTATCTGCGCGAGAATCCGAGACTCGCCTGACGGTGATCTGCGCGCCGAGTTTCAAACTGTGATTGCCCGCGACGATGGAAAGATTATCCGTCAACTCTACGCGCTTTTCGGTCTGGGTTATCGATTGCGATGCGGAGCCGCCGCTTGAAAACGCGCCCATAACCGTGATGGCTGGCGCGCGGGAATCGGCGCGCTCCGTCGCGCGAGTGAAAGTCAGCGCGAGCCGCGCTTCGTTGAACATCGCTTTGCCGATGATGGCCGTCTCTGCAAATCGAAGGGCATGACTTGTGGCGCGACTCGTCGAAGCGCGTTCAGGCAGATTCAGTCCTCCCGCGCCCTGATTCGATGAGCGGTCTTCATTGAAGTCATAACGCGCGATGAAAGTGTGAAACGCGGTGAGTTGCCAGTCGCCGCGCAGAGAGCCGATCAACAGTCGCTTGGGAGTCGGCACGTTTGCGACGAAGTTCGAAGGCTGAAAGCGGCTGTCGAGGATCACCGCATTGACGGTTGAGGATTCGCGGATATCGCGCGCTTCGAAATCAAAAAGGAAGCCTGCGCGTTTGCGAACCAAAGGGCCGCCGAGTTGCAGCCCGTAGCGGCGCGTGGTTATGGGCGCGCGGGCGCGAGCGAAAACGTCGCGGGCATTGAGCGCGGAGTTGTTGAAGTTGAAAGCCGCTTCTCCGTGAAACGAACCGGCTCCGGGTTTGGTGTAGACATCGATTCGTCCGCCGCGATAAGGCGGCTTATCGTACTCGGCTGAGAAGATGTTGGAATTGATTCTCACTTCGCGGATCGCGGATTTCGGCGGCAATCGGCCTTCGTTCGAGAATCCATCGACAGTGACTGTGGCCTGTCCGGGCGCGCTGCCAGCGGAGGTGGCGAGCAGTTGCAAAAGCTCGATCAATCGGTCGGGATCGTCGGGCAGAGATTTCAACATCTCTGCGGTGAGAACCTGAGCGCCTGCGGCGCGTTGCGGATCGAGAGTGACTTCGCCTGGGTCGTCCTTGATGCTGACGGTTTCTTTGATCAGGGGGTAAAGAGTGATCGACAGTCGCGGAGCTTTTGAATCGCCCAACGTAAATCTTTCTTCATGCGGAGCGAATCCTTCAGCAGTGATTTTCAAAGTGTGCGCGCCCGCGCTGAGTCCCGTGATGCGAAATCGCCCGCGTTCATCCGACAAGGTTTCGCGCGTCAAGCCGCCAGCCAAAATAATTTTCGCGCCCGCGATCACGCTCCCGTGTTGATCTTTCACCTCACCTTGCAACTCGATCACGCGCGACTGCGACCGGACAATCGCGAAGGCTGTGAATATGACCAGCGAGGCGAAGAGGAAGCGGCTCCCTGCGATTTTTGCGCGTCGTTTCACGCCTTGAGAAATACATCTCACGCGCAGGCAGTTCAATTTGCTTCTCAGGAACGGTGTCTTTTTTCTGTTGAACGGCCAGTATCGGGCCGCGAGCAGATGAAGAATTTTTCTGATAGAACAGCGATCAATCATCGACCACAACGGCGCGCTTCCATTTCTGCACCGAGTTTATCAGAAAAAATATTCCGGCCTGTTTGAGTTCTTCTTTGCGAATCACTCTCTCGCACACTCGGCCTGAAGCTATGAGTTCATCGCGAAAAGTTCCGGCAAGCAACCCGCACTCTCGCCGAGGAGTCCACCTCTCGCCGCGGCTTTCGACGACGATGTTGGCAAAACAGGATTCAGTCGCTTCGCCTCTCTCGTTCCATAAAATTACGTCATCACAATCGCCCCGCGCTCGAAGCGCATTTTCGTAAACGTCGCGGCGCGTCGTCTTGTTATAGATGAACGGATCGTCGAGATCGATCGGCTCGCGCGCAAATATCACCCGCGCCACTCGATCTGATTCTTCTTTTATCGCGTAAACCTCTGTTTCAACAGAGCCGTCGCTTGAAACGAGCAGCCTGACTTTCCATCGTCCCTCCGGGTGATGGTCGCGAATGCGATTGAGAGCCGCGGCTGTTTCTTCTTCGTTCCACAAGAAGCCGAAGTATTTTGCTGATGACCTTGCGCGATTGATGTGTCTTTCGAGCAGGAAAAAGTTCCCGCCTTCGAGCAGGAGGCTTTCGAGTATGCGAAACTGCGGGCGTTGTTGATCGAGGAATCGAGCCTTGAGCAGGCATTCGCCGTACTCGCCCTCGACGGTCGAATCGTAAGTGACGCCCCCTCCGACGCCGAAGGTCGCTTCGCCCGTTTGATCGTCTATGACGACGGTGCGAATCGCGACGTTGAACAGACAGTCCCCGCCCGGAAGGATCAAGCCGATAGTTCCGGTGTAAGCAAGGCGCGGAAACCGTTCCAGTTCGCGGATGATTCGCATCGAGCTTATTTTCGGCGCGCCGGTTATCGAGCCGCATGGAAAGAGCGCGCCGAGTATGTCATTCAAATCGGCTCCCTCGCGGCAAACAGATTCGACCGTCGAAGTCATCTGCAAAAGGGTCGGATATCTTTCGACTTCGAAAAGTCGGCGAGTCTCGACCGAACCGGCGACGGATATTTTTCCGAGATCGTTTCTGACTAAATCGACGATCATGAGATTTTCAGCGCGATTCTTCGCGGAATCAGCGAGGCTTGCGATCTGCCTGTCATCTTCTTCGATCCAGCGACCGCGAGGCATAGTTCCTTTCATCGGGCGAGTGATGAGTCTGTTTCCACGGCGCTCGAAAAAAAGTTCCGGTGAAAGAGAGAGAATTTTGTAGCGGCCCGTGTCGAGAAACGCCGAGTAGCGCGCGCCCTGAGACGCGCCCAGTTTCCTGTACCAGCCTCGCGCGTCGCCCGCGAAACGACAGCGAAGAGGGAAAGTGTAATTGATCTGATAGGTGTCGCCCGTTTCGATGCGGCGACGAATTTCGCAAATAGCTTTTTCATATTCGTCTTTCGATATCGCAGGCTCCCACCGCGAAGCCTCGCAAGGGGCAATCGTGTTATCGCCCAACTCTCCTGTTTGATCGTACACGGCGGCCCATGCGAGCGGGAAATCCCGTGTGTCGTGAGTCGCCATCGCTGGATCGAAGGCGGGCGCGGATTCATAAGCAAGCATCACAGCGACCCATCTTCCCCGACGCGCTTCGGCTTCGGTCTCGGCGATCAGAGGCTTGATGTCTTCGAGCGAGTGAGCCGTGAGAACGGTTAGCGGGCGTGTGAGCGCGGCGCGCCACCGGGAGCGTGTGCCATCGAATGATTCGAAGAGGGCTTCTGTCATGGTTTTGCTTTTGAAAGTTATCTACTCATAAGTGAGCCAGCAGTTCAAGCATTCAGATTAGGGGCGCGCTATTAGTTTGCGATACAAATGGAGAAATGATACCGGGCCTTGAAAGACCCGGCTAAAATCAACGCGCCGCTAACGCGGCGGAAGATGTGTCGCAAACTAATGGCGCGCGCTCCCGAGAAGGTTGAGCGCAGGGGCGCGGAGTTGTATGCTATCCGACCGTTGAAAGGAAAGAGCATGAAAATCAAAATCATCGTTTTCGTATTTTGCGCTCTCGCTCTCGTGACAGTCGGAGTCGAGGCTCAACGACGACGATCATCTCAGACCATCACCATAACCATACTTCAACTCAATGACGTGTACGAAATCTCTCCCGTCGACGGCGGGGAGAGCGGCGGGCTGGCGCGAGTGGCGACTCTTGTGGAACGGGAAAGAAATCGCTCGCCGCACAATCTCTTTTTGCTTGCGGGTGATTTCCTTTCGCCTTCGCTCGCCTCGAAGGAATTCAAAGGCGCGCAGATGATCGCCTCGCTCAACGCCATCAAGTTGGACATTGCCGCGCTCGGCAATCACGAATTCGATGTCGATCTTCAGACGCTCGATCAGCGCATAAAAGAATCACAGTTCATCTACTTGGCTGCGAACGTCGTCAAAAAAGACGGCACGCCGATTGACGGCGTAAAACCTTATGTCATTCGCAATCTCGGCGGCGCGCGTATAGCTGTCTTCAGTTTGTTGACCGCAGACACTGCGACGAAATCGACTAACGGGAAAGAGCTTAAAATCGCTGACCCCGTAACTGTCGGCAAAAGATTGGCCAGAAGGCTGCGTCTTCAGGGAGCCGACATAATAATCGCGCTCACTCATCTTTCGATGTGTGAGGACAAGCGGCTTGCGGCAGAGACGGACGTGGATTTGATAGTCGGCGGACACGAGCACGAGTTGCTGCAATCGATGGCGGGCCGCGTTCACATTTCGAAGATGGGATCGGACGCGCGAAATCTCGGTCGCATGGATTTGCATCTGTCACGCACGCGTCAGGGCCGCTATCGCCTCAAGTATATCGACTGGCGGAGCATTGTCGTAGATAACACTGTGACGGAGAACTCGGAGGTCAAAGCGGTAGTCGCTCAATGGGAGAGCCGGTTGAAAGCGAAGTACCCTGACCTCGATGAAAGGATCGGGCAGACGAAAGTGGAACTTGATGTGCTGGCTTCCAATCTCAGGCGCAGCGAGACGAACTTCGGAAATTTTCTGGCCGACGCATACCTTCAGGCTTATGCGAATGCTGATGCTGCTTTGGTCAACAGCGGCGGCATTCGTTCTGATCGCACTTACGGACGCGATGATGCGATGACCGATCTCACCAACCGCGATATCCGGAGCATACTTCCTTATGACAACGATCTTGTGCTCGTCGAGGCGACGGGTGAGCTATTGAAGAAGCTGCTTGAGCATGGCGTGAGCGAAGTGGCGAATGAAGAGGGGCGATTTCCGCAGGTCGCAGGTCTTGCGTTCAGTTACGATGCGGCGAGACCTGTCGGGCAGCGTGTGACTGAAATCAAAGTCGGCGGTCAGCCTTATGATCCGCAGAAGAAATATCGTCTGGTAGTGAACTCATTCACAATCGGCGGCGGCGACGAGTATGACTTCACAGGCGCGACGAGGTTGAGCGAGAAGGGCAAAGAACCGCTTGAAAGAAATGTGCTACTCGATCAGATCAAAAAGAAGACGCCGCTCTCGCCCCGGAAGGAAAATCGAATCACTTCGGCGGGAGAGCAAGCGCCCCCTCTCGATCCGTGCGCTCCATACGCGCCGCGTCGCAAGGCAGCCTGATGTTTAAGGCAAATGTACCTTGAGAGATTGAGTACGCAGAGCAGCAGCCATGTCAACTTCGCGCTGTTTTGGTTAGATTTGCATGGCTCGGAATCGAAACTCTTTCGACTTTCAATCTATTTTCTGCAATACCGGTATATTCTTCGGAAAGGTCCGACACTATGGCGATGCGCCCATGTTTCCTAGCAGCCTCAGCCGTCGTTCCCGAACCGCTCATTGGATCAAAAACCAAATCTCCTTGCTTAGTGGTCATCAAGTACAATCTTTCGAACACGGATAAAGGTTTTTGCGATGGATGACCAGTTTGTTCTTTTCTTCCGACAAAGCCGACCAAAAGGGAAGCTTCGATCACATCCATCGGTTCAAGCAGGTCTGCCTCGATTACGCTGGTTGGCCCGGGTATGTACCTGAGCTTGCCCTGTACCTGTTTGGCTTTTTGCGCCTCATTGAGAAAGTGTTCCGGATATAATTTCGCTCCGGGCTGAGAAAGATGCAAACAGGCGTTTTGACTCGACCTCCAGCCACGAATAACTGATGGGTTGTTTTTGTAATACCAGGTGAGCCAGGAAACCAAAACCAACGGCTGGGGAAGCTTATCGACAAAAAAGGCTACTATTTCAGGAAAACCCCAAAGAAAAACGTGATCTGAAACAAGAGCAGCATCACTCAAGATATCCAAAATGTACTCTCTATAATCTTCTCTCACGCCGCCATATCCTTTGTTGTACCAAGGATCGAGCATCGTTACTTTTGGATTGATGCCCAAATGCTTTATCAGTTTAAGGCTTTCCTTGACATCAATGGGTGGAAGAATCGCCACTCCGTTGGACTGGAGAGACATCTCAACAGCCTCTTTGATAGCCGTTTGTTCGTCTTGTTGATAAGAAATATTAGTTTCCATTTAACCGCTACCTCGTCGTTATAGTACCATCTTCGTTGAGAACATAACCGAAATACTCAAGCAAAAAGAGAAATACAGCCATCTTTTCGCTCTGCGGTGCTGCCTGAACAATAGCATACACATTGAGTTTTCCCGTCGTGTTATTCCAATAATTCTTCTTCACAACCTGATGGCGCGCGCATAATGATTGCCACTGACTCGGATCATCAGGATCGGAACTCGGATCGATAGAATGGGGAGATTTATGATCAGGTGTGAGCCTGACACGCCCCCGCCAACCGCATCTATATCGCCTTCCTTGAGTGCGCATACTTCATTTCCCTCATTCCATTCGCAGGAGAAATTGGCCCGTTCCAGAACTGCCATCCAGGTTGCATCCGTCGGCCTTACACGCTTTCCAGCTTTAGCGCGCCTCTCTGCATTTGGCATCAAGTATTCTTGCACTTTCAGATTGCCCCTGTTTCTCCAGGACAAAATGGTATATCCATCATCTGTGCGAAGTTCAGAGAGTCGCTGATGCCAGTTTTCCGGTTCATTACCTGTCAATGGGCTTTTTGCCGCTTCCAATATCTGCTCACGGGTTACGACCTTTCCAATGTTGTCCAAAAACAATGCTTCAATGCGTGCCTTGACGCTTTTATGCGTATATGGCCCCTTAACTTTTCCATAAATCTTTTCACTGCCCCTATTCGATTTATCTTTCTTTTTCATTCGCGTAAGTTTATAGAGCATCCTACGAAAGCTCATCAAGATCGAAGACGACACAATGAGCCTGATGTCGACCGGCAGTCAGGTTGAGGCACGGGGTGAGCAAGGATTGAGCTAAAGCAAAAAAGGAATCGCGCCGAGTGAGGGCAACTCATTGCTTGCGACAGTTTCCCTACTTTTTCGTTTTGCCTTTTTACTTTTTGCCTTGCTTGTCACGCTTCGGGCGTAAATCCCAAAACGATATCGAACCGCGCCGCCAGTTCGCCGATGCGCGACCCTTTGATGGGAGCGAAATCGACGATTACGGATTCGCGGGCCTTCGGATCGCGAATGCTTCTGAGAATCATGTCGCGCTCGTTTCCCGGATCGCCTTTGATATAGCACTGCGTGGTGAACTTGTCGCGCCCTTTCATCTTCACGGCGAAGTGAATGTGCGGAGTGCGACCGGGATATGGAACAGGCTTGACGGTGCGGAACAGGTATTCGCCCGCAGAGCCGGTCAGGAAGCGACCGAACCCCTGAAAGTTCGCGTCTCTCTTGTCGCCATTGACGCTGCCCGTGTGGAGATAAGCGCCGTTGTTATCGACCTGCCAGATTTCCACGACTGCGCTTCGGATGGGCTGGCCGCGGCTGTCGAGTATGCGCCCGCTCAGATAGGTGACGGATCCGATGGCGGCGGTGATCGAATCGTTGATCACGAGCAGATCGTTATCCGTATCGAGCGGCATGCGGTTGGGATAAAACGGCCCTTCGGTCTGCCGCGGCGTCTGGATCAATTGATCGGCGAAAACGTCGGGCGCAAGGTAGGCGGCTGTCCCTGCGGCTCCGGCTGCCAGGCTTCCGAGGAAACACCGACGTGTGCTGAACGATTTGTTTATATTCATGCTCAGAATCTCCCTCTTTAGAAACTGTTTGAAAATTCGATATGAGCCGCGAAGCGGCACAAAGAAGGTAGCCAGAGGTGAAACCTCTGGAACCATCGTCCCGTTTCCACCCGCGTTGGAGACGCGGCAGATTCTGGCGCTCCTTCA
>Ga0187893_10003163_pt1 | contig 34171 bp, 25 predicted proteins | sample MA1701074metaG_FD_139574 | JGI IMG/M metagenome (GOLD analysis project Ga0187893, IMG submission 139574) | White microbial mat communities from a basaltic lava cave in the Kipuka Kanohina Cave System on the Island of Hawaii, USA - MA170107-4 metaG ...
AGCGAGGCCGTCCTGCGCGACTACGCCGGGCTCGCGGCCAGCGAGCTCATGCGTCGGGGAGCGAGCGAGGTCGGCTATCGGGGGCACTACGTCCTCGTCCAGTCTTTCGGCTCGCCGGGTCGTTTTCCAGGCGCCCCCGCTGGCGGCGGGAATGCCAAGAGCCACCGGGCGGCGGCGCTCGTGCGCCGGACCTTCAGCGTGGACCTGACCTCGCGTAGGGTCGCTTTCAACGGCGACGACGACCCGGCGGTGGCAGCGTGGCTCGCGGAGCACGCCGCCCCGCCTCCGGACCGAGGGCCGTACGCGGTCGTCCACGCGGTTGTCGCCGGCCAGGCGCGCAGCTTCGTGTTCGTCACCCAACACGAGGGCCGGCTCGCGGGCTACGAGGTGGAGACGAGGGCGCTCGCGCCGTTCATCGCCGCGGCGGTCGACGAGGGGCCGCTGCTGCCGGACTCCCTCGGCCACGGAAGGGTCGGCAACGACCGGCTCGCCCTCGTGGTGCGCGATGCGCAGGGCGTTGTTGTCTTTCGTCGCGTGCCGCCGTGGTCGGGGTCGCTACGTGCCGTTGTGGTGGGAGACGACGCCTATTCCGGCGCCCTTCGGGGCTTCAGCGCCGAGGTGGAGATCGATCCGTCCGCCGCCCCCGACCTCGTGATCGGTGGCCTGCCCCGGTCGCGGCTGGCCCAGATCCTGGCCCTGGTCGGCCTGGCCGCGGGTCTCCTGGTCGTGACCCTGGTACAACTGGGCCGCGAACGGGCGCTCGAGCGCCTCCGCGCGGAGTTCGTGGCCAGCGCTTCCCATGAGCTGCGCACGCCACTCACCCAGTTGCGGATGTTCGCGGAGACCCTGCGCCTGGGGCGGGTCCGCTCCGAGGAGGAACGGCAGCGCTCGCTGGACGTCATCGACCGCGAAGCCCGCCGCCTGGCCCACCTGGTGGAGAACCTGCTGCAGTTCTCCCGCTCGGGGCGCGGCGCGCCCGGGCCCGACTCGCCGCCCCGCGAGCTGGGTCCGCTGGTGGCGGAAGTCCTGGAGTCATTCCGGCCGGTGGCGGAGTCAACCGGTGCCCGCCTGCGCGCCGAGATCGCACCCGATCTGTGGGCCCGCGTGGACGCCGACGCCTGGCGCCAGGTGCTGCTGAACCTGCTCGATAACGCGGCGAAGTACGGACCGCCAGGCCAGGAGATCGCGATCTGCCTGGATGGTGCGGACGGTCAGCTGCGTCTTTCGGTCGAGGATCAGGGACCCGGCATCCCCGCGTCCGAGCGCGAGCGGGTTTTCGAGCGCTTCCAGCGCCTGGAGCGCGACCGCGCCTCGACCGTGACCGGCACGGGGCTGGGCCTGGCCGTGGTTCGACGATTGGTGTCGGGCTGGGGGGGCCGGTGTTTCGTGGAGGCCGCCAGCGGCGGGGGCGCGCGTGTCGTCGTCGAGCTGAAGGCCACGCCCGCGGGTCCGTCATGAGCCGCGTCCTCGTCGTCGAGGACAACGTCGACCTCGCCTTCGGACTCCGCAACAACCTGGAAATCGAGGGCTACGAGGTCGAGGTGGCCCACGACGGCGGCGCAGGGCTCGCCGCGGCCCAGGCGCGGCGTCCGGATCTGGTCGTCCTCGACCTGATGCTGCCAGGGCTCGACGGGTTCCGAGTGCTGAAGGCTTTGCGCGACGACGAAGCCGGGCCCCCCGTTCTCATCCTGACCGCGCGAGGCGAAGAGGCCGACAAGGTCCGTGGTCTCAAGCTGGGGGCCGACGACTACGTCACGAAGCCCTTTGGCCTGCTGGAGCTCCTAGCGCGGGTCGAGGCCCTCCTGCGCCGGACGCGGCGCGGGCGGTTGCGTCGTCTCGAGAAGTTCGGCGACGTCGAGGTGGACGTAGCGGCGCGTGCGGTGCGCCGGCGCGGCCGCGCCATCGAGCTTGCCCCCAAGGAGCTGGACCTGCTGCTCGCCCTGCTGGATGCGGACGGTGCCGCGGTCTCGAGGCTCGACCTCCTGCGCCGCGTGTGGGGTTATCCCGCTGCAGTCGTGACCCGGACCGTGGACACGCATGTGGCCGAGCTACGACGAAAGCTCGAAGACGATGTATCGCAGCCTCGGCATGTCCTGACGGTTCGCAAGCTCGGATACCGTCTGCGGCGCTGAGGACTCCCGCCGGGACACGGACCTGCGCTCGCCGGCTCGCCCCGAGCCGGCGCACCTGGTACGATTCGGCGCTCATCCAGTTCAATGGACCGGCCGGTAGGAATCCGCACTTCCGCTCGCGGTCGAAAGGTAAGGGACCATGAAGCCATTGTTGTGTGTGTGCGTCCCGCTGCTGCTGGCTGGCGCCGCAGGTGCCGCACCGCCACCGGAGCTGAAGGTGAGCAAAAGCGTCGAGATCGCCGCGTCGGCCCAGGTTGTCTGGCAGAAGGTCAAGGACTTCGACGGGCTTGCGGACTGGCACCCGGCGGTGGCCACCAGCCCGATCGTCGCTGGCGCGAACAACGAGAAGGGGGCCGTCCGCCTGCTGACCCTGCAGGGCGGGGGCACCGTGCGCGAGGAGCTGGTGGCCCACGACGCTGAGGGCCGAAGCCTGACCTACACGATCCTGGAGGGCGTGTTGCCCGTGAGCGCCTACGTCTCCAGCATCAAGGTCGCGTCGACGACGGCGGGCCATGCGAGCGTCGAATGGCGGGGCACGTTCAAGCGGAAGTCCCCATCGGACAGCCCGCCCCCTGGGGAGGACGACGAGGCGGCGACCACGACCATCACCGGCGTCTACCAGGCCGGGCTGGAGAACCTCAAGAAGATCCTGGAAGGCAAGTAGTTCCGAGGAGCCAAGCAGGGAGGTCCCATGCGGTTTCAGATTCGTGTCCTGGTGGCGGCGATTGCGCTCGGTGCCTGGCCCGTGCTCAGTGAGACACACAAAGGCGATCCGGTCCGGGCCGTGATCGAGAAGCAGGCGACGCTGTTCAGCGAGGCCTTCGCCCGAGCGGACTTCGAGGCCGTTGCCGGAATGTACGCCGAGGACGCCATCGTGTTGCCTCCCGACGCGGAGATGGTGAAGGGCAGGCCCGCCATCGAGGCCCTCTGGAAAAGCGTCCACGCATCCGGCGTCAAGGGAGTGACGCTGACGGTCGTCGACGTCCACTCCAGCGGGAAGCTGGCGGTCGAGGTCGGGACGGCGGTCTTGAGCATCAAGCCGGAGGGCAAGCCGGAGCTGACCCAGTCCGCCAAGTACGTCGTGGTGTGGAGGCGACAGAAGGACGGCAGCTGGAAGCTGTATCGCGACATCTGGAACGCCATGCCGCAGCAGGCTCAGCGTTAGGAGAACACCGGCAGGCTGTCGATCGCCTGGGCGGGTTCCTCTACTCTCGCGCGGTTGACAGCCGCACCGCGTCCCGGAGCAGGCTCACGAGTTCGTTCGCCTCGGGCGTGCGGGCCGCCGCGGGCGGCAGGCCGCCGGCGAGGTCCAGGACGTCCTGGAGCGACTCGGAGCCGTCGAGCCAGCGGCTCCCGCGAAGGTGCTCGGCGAAACGCGCGGCGAGGACCGCGAGCTGGAAAGGCGGGGAGGCCGCCGCGAAGCTCGAGTGAACCGATTCGGCGGCGATCGCGCGCTGGACCTCGTCGGCCGCGCCGGTCTCCGGGTCGACGTACCGTACGCGGACGTCGCCCAGGGCGCCGTCGCCCTCGCGGAGCGCCAGCTCGTAGAGGACCGTGACGGTCTGGCCGGCGTTGACCTCGCCGGCGTCCACCGCGTCGTTCCGGAAGTCCTCGTCGGCGATGTCCCGCTTCTCGTAGCCGAGCAGCCGGTAACGCTCGACGCGGCGCGGGTCGAACTCGACCTGGGCGCGGGCGTCGCGGGCCACGGTCTCGAGTACCCCGGTGAGGTCGCGCAGGAAGAAGCGCTTCGCCTCGAGGTCATCGTCGATGTAGGCGTACTGGCCGTCGCCCTCGTCGGCAAGCCTCTGCAGCAGCGCGTCGTTGTAGTTCCCCATGCCGAAGCCCAGGGCGATCATCTCGATTCCCTTCTCGGAGTGTTGGCTGATCAGGCGGAGCAGGGTCCGGGGGTCGGTCACGCCGTTGTTGGCGACGCCGTCGGTGCAGAGCACCACGCGGTTGGCGGCGGTAGGGTCGTAGCTGCCGGTCGCCATGCGGTAGCCGAGGTCCAGGCCCTGCTCCAGGTTGGTGGAGCCCTCGGGCTCGAGACTGTCGATGGCGTCGAGGATGGACTCGCGCTCGGAGGCCGGCGTGGGCGGCAGCACGATGCGGCCGCGGGTGCCGTAGACGACGACGCCGATCCAGTCGCGCTCGTCCAGGCGGTCCACCAGCAGGCGCAGGCTGCGGCGCACCAGGCCGAGGCGGTTCTCCATCCCCATCGAGCCCGAGACGTCGACGACGAAGGTGAGATGGGCGGGTTTGCGGTCGACGTGTTGGACGTCCCTGGCGCGGATGCCAATACGCAGCAGGGTGTGGCCGCCGCGGAACGGGCTCGGCGCGGCCTCCAGGTGGATGCCGAAGGTGTGGCCGGTCGGGGCCGGATCGTCCTGGGGCAGGGCGTTGACGAACTCCTCGACGCGTACCGCCTCCGGCGGCGGCAGCTGGCCGCGGCGGATGTAGTTGCGCGCGAGGGTATAGGACGCGGTGTCCACGTCGAGGCCGAAGGTGGAAAGGGCGTCTGTCTCGGTGACGACGAAAGGGTTGGTGCCGCGATGCTCGAAGAACATGTCTCCGGGGCTGGCTGGGAGGCCGCCGACCAGGCCGCCGCCCGGGCCGGGACCCTCGAGCGGGCCGCCGTGACCCAGATAGCCGAGGGCGTGGAGTGGCTTGGCCAGGTCACGCTCGTGGGCCGGGTCGGGCGGCGCCTGCGACATCCGAGCACGCAGCAACGACGGTATCGCGACGCTGGTGAGGACCACTGCCGCCGTGGCCGACGCCGCGACCACGAACGGCCACCGCACCTGTGGCCGCGGCTTCGCCGCCCGCTCGAAGAGCCGGTTCCGCCGCTCCTCGGTCAGCTGGGCCTCGGCCGGCCAATCGGCATCGCGCAGCAGCTCGAGCGTCTGCCGGATGTCCTCGACCTGCCCGCCGCAGGCCACGCAGCCCGCCGCATGGTCGAGGATCGCCTGGCGAGCCTCTGCGGGCGCCTCGTCGAGCAGCGCGGCGGTGAGCCGTTCCTGGGTCTCGTGGCAGTTCATGGCTTCCCCCGCACGACGCCTTGCGCCTTGAGCCGCGACGCCACCCTCTTCACCGCCTGGTGGATGAGGTACCCCACGTTGCCGGTGGAGAGGCCCGTGATCTCGCTGATCTCGCGGTAGGACTTGCCGGCCTCGAGTTTGAGATGCAGGACGACGCGTTCGTTGGGGGTGAGGGACTGGATCTCGCGCTCGACCAGCTGACGGGCGTCCCGCGTTGCGATCTCGTCCTCGGCGGTCGGGGTCTCGGCGGGCCGGGCCTGTGCCGCCGCGAGGTGAAGCCGCTGGCGGCGGGCCTCGCCACGCAGGTGGTCCACGGCCAGGTTGTGGGTCACGCGGTGGAGCCAGGCCGCGAGGTTCTGGACGGGCCTGCCGTTTGCGAGCAGCCTGAGGAAACACTCCTGGACGACGTCCTGCGCGGCCGCCGGGTCGGCGAGCACCGAGCCGGCGTGCCGGAGCAGGGGGCCCTGGTAGCGTTCGAGGACCGCGGACAGCCAGCGGGTGGGCTCCTGTCGGAGGCGGACCATCAGGGACGTGTCGTCCAGGCTGTCCGCGGCTGTTCCCGCCATCTCACTCGTCAAGACGTCTCCCGCAGGGAACATCTTAGGGTCGTCTGGACTTCAGCCGCCGGGAAAAGGCCGATCCGGGTCGCACTCGATCGCAGGCCGGGCTGCCTCTGGATCCATGCGTGGGTGACGCGTGGTAACCTCCTCCCCGCGCCCAGGCCTCGACGGAGGTTACTCCCATGTCCACGCTCGTGAAGAACGGGACGATCGTGACGGCGGCCGATCGGTACGTCGGCGATATCTTCATTGACAACGGGGTGATCACGCTGATCGGGCAGGGGCTGAACATCCCCGCCGAAACCGTGGTGGACGCTTCCGGGAAGCTGGTGATGCCGGGCGGCATCGACGTGCACACGCACCTCGACATGCCCTTCGGAGGGACGCAGTCGGCAGACGACTTCGAGACGGGGACGATCGCCGCGGCCCACGGCGGGACGACCACGCTGGTCGACTTCGCGATCCAGAACTTCGGCGAGGGGCTGTATCCGGCCTACGAGGGCTGGATGCAGAAGGCCGAGGGGCGCGCGTGCATCGACTACGGGTTCCACATGATCGTGCGGGAGCTGTCGGACCAGGCCGCCCACGACATGGACAAGCTGACCCGCCACGAGGGGATCACCTCCTTCAAGCTGTTCATGGCGTATCCCGGCGTGTTCATGGTGGACGACGCCACGATCTTCCGGGCGCTCTTGAAGACCCGGGACAACGGCGGGCTGGTGTGCATGCACGCGGAGAACGGCGGGGTGATCGACACCTTGGTGCAGGAGGCCCTGCGCCAGGGGCACACGGCGCCGAAGTACCACGCGCTGACGCGGCCCACCCGGGCGGAGGGCGAGGCCACCGGCCGCGCGATCGCGCTCGCCGAGATGGCGGGGGTTCCGATCTACATCGTGCACCTGTCCTGCTCCGACGCGCTGGAGAAGGTGAAGCAGGCGCGGGACATGGGGCTGCCGGCCTACGCCGAGACCTGTCCGCAGTACCTGTTCCTGTCCTACGAGGACTACGAGAGGCCGGGCTTCGAGGGCGCCAAGTACGTGATGTCGCCGCCCCTGCGCGAGAAGTGGAACCAGGAGGCCCTCTGGAAGGGGCTGCAGAAGAACGACCTGCAGGTGGTCTCCACCGACCACTGCCCGTTTTGCATGAACGAGCCGCCCCAGAAGCAGCTCGGCAAACACGACTTCTCGAAGATCCCGAACGGTGCGCCGGGCATCGAGACGCGGATGATGTTGATGTGGGACGGCGTGCGGACCGGCAAGATCGACGTGTTCCGCTTCGTCGAGATCACGTCCACCAGCCCCGCGAAGATGTTCGGGCTGTGGCCGAAGAAGGGCACCGTTGCGGTGGGTTCGGACGGCGACCTGGTGGTGTTCGACCCCGAGCGCGAGGTTCAGATCTCGGCCCAGACCCATCACATGCGGGTGGACTACAACCCGTACGAGGGACGGGTGGTCAAAGGGGCGCCGGCCTTCGTGTTGTCGCGGGGCGAGGTCATCGTCGACCACGGGACGTTCAAGGGCCGGCCCGGCCGGGGGCACTTCGTGAAGCGCCAGGCGGGGCGGCCCCTGGTTCCATAGGATCGTCGCGACAGCGTCGGTGCGGCCAGGCCCGGCGTCGGGATCCCCTGCCCCGCGGTCTGCGTTCCGGTGCGTGTGGTAGGCTCCGCTGCACCCAATCTTCGAGCGGTAAAGGGGTTCCGTGAGCGATCGCATCCCGTTGATGAGGCGCGCACCCGGCGAGCTGTACGAGTTGCCCGGAGGTCCGCCGGACGCGTCGCTCTCCAACGCCGACCTGGCCCCGACCCGGGTCGGGCAGCGCACCTGGGGCACCTATCACATGGCGTCGTTGTGGGTCGGCCTGTCGGTCTGCATTCCCACCTACATGCTGGCGGCCAGCCTCGTGGGTGGCGGGATGAACTGGTGGCAGGCGGTGCTCACGATCATGCTCGGCAACCTGATCGTCTGCGTGCCGATGGTGCTGATCGCCCACGCCGGAACACGTTTTGGCATCCCCTTCCCGGTGCTGGCCCGCGCCTCCTTCGGCCTCCGCGGCTCCAACCTCCCCGCCATCCTGCGTTCGCTGGTGGCCTGCGGCTGGTTCGGGATCCAGACCTGGATCGGCGGGCAGGCCATCTACACGATGTTGAAGGTCGCGGCCCCCGACTACGAGCCGCCCTACGCCCAGGCCCTCGGGTTCCTGGTGTTCTGGGCCTGGAACATGTACATCGTGGTGCGGGGCAGCGAGTCCATCAAGGTCCTGGAGGCCTGGGCCGCGCCGTTTCTCATCGTCGCGGGGCTGGCCCTGCTGTTCTGGGCGATGTATCGGGCCGGGGGCCTGGGATCGATGTTGTCGGCGCCGAGCCGGTTCCAGACGACCGGCGAGTTCCTGGCCTTCTTCGTCCCCTCCCTGACCGCGATGGTGGGCTTCTGGGCGACCCTCGCCCTCAACATCCCCGACCTCTCCCGCTACGCCAGAAACCAGAGGGCACAGGTGCGGGGACAATTCCTGGGCCTGCCGCCCACGATGACGCTGTTCGCGTTCATCGGCGTGGCGGTGACGTCGGCCTCCAGCGTGATCTTCGGCGAGGCGATCTGGGACCCGGTGAAGCTGCTGTCGAAGATCGAGAGCCCGGGCGTGATCCTGATCGCGTTGTTCGCGCTGCTGATCGCCACCTTGACCACCAACGTGGCGGCCAACGTGGTCGCCCCCGCCAACGGCTTCGCGAACCTGTGGCCCTCGAAGATCGACTTCGCCCGGGGCGGGATCCTGACCGGCCTGATCGGCATCGCGATCATGCCCTGGAAGCTGCTGGAGAACGCCGACCGCTACATCGGCTGGCTGATCGCCTATTCCGGGTTCCTGGGGCCCATCGCCGGCATCTTCATCGCGGACTACTGGGTCGTACGCAAAGCGCGACTCTCACTGGCCGACCTGTACGCGAGGGACGGCATCTACGGCGGCTGGAACGGCCGGGCCGTGGCCGCGCTGCTGGGCGGTGTGGGCGTGGCCCTGGTCGGACTCGTGGTGCCGGCGCTGAGGCCGCTCTACGACTACGCCTGGTTCGCGGGTTTCGCGGTGGCCTTCGCGCTCTACGCCGTGCTGATGCGCGGGACCCCCGTCCTCGACCTGCGCGGCGTGCCGGAGGCCTGATGCGACGGCCGCGCCGTGTGGTGCTCGGGGTCGGCGTGGCGGGCGCAGGGCTCTCCTGCGCTTCGAGGGGCCGCTCCGGCCGGGTCAGGTCCGCCACCGGGGCCCCCGGCTTGGCGCGTGCGTTAACATAAGCGCCGCATGCGAAGGGTGGTCGTCTGCTCCGAACGTGACCTGCGGCCAGACCTCGCTCCGACCATCGTCGGCCGCCAGGGCATCGAGGTGTACCGCGCCCAGAAGTTCGAGGACGCGCGGCTGCTGAGCTCGACCCTGGGCCCGAAGGCGATCCTGGTGGACCGCGACCTGCCCGAGGCGCGAGCGTTCATCCAACGCCTGCGCAAGGATGTCGCGACCCAGAACCGCTCCATCGCGGTGCTGGCGCGGGGCGCGATGCAGGAGAAGGAGCTGGACCTGCTCTCGGCGGGCGCCAACACGGTGTTGCGGCTGCCTCCCGACGAGGGCTGGGACGAGCGGCTGTCGCGCCTGATGAGCGTGCCGCCGCGCCAGCAGGCGCGGCTCGTGGTGCGCATCGAGGCGGCCACCGAGCCCGAATGCGCCGCCGCCATCCTGAACATCAGCTCCGGGGGCATGTTGCTGGCGACGCACCAGCAGCTGCGCGTCAACGAAGAGCTGGGATTCCGCTTCAAGCTTCCCGACGGCTCGTCGGTGGAGGGGCGCGGGCGGGTGGTGCGGCAGGCGCCGCCCACGGGCTGCGGCGTCGAGTTCGTCCACATGCCCGACCACGCCCGCGGCGCGATCCAGGAGTTCATGCGTTCCGCTCGCCTGGGCTGAGGTCAGGGCGCTGGTCCCGGGCGAGCCTCAGCGCTCGGCCGCTCTCTCCATCCGTCGCATCGCGCGCAGATGGTTGCGCCCCGCGATCCGCAGCAGGTCGTCCTCGCCGTAGCCGCGACGGAGCAGCTCCGCGAACAGGTGGGGGTAACGCGCAACGTTGCCGAGCCCGGGCACCATGGAGGTGGTCCCGGCGTCGAAGAAGTCCGCCCCGATCCCGACGTGGTTGATGCCGGCGATCCTGCGGATGTGGTCGATGTGGTCGGCGACCTCGGCGATCGTGCCGCCCGGGTGCGGGTTCGCCTTCTCCCACGCGGCGATGCCGTCGTCCACCGCCTTCTGCTCGTCGAGGCTCTCGCGCAGGTCCTCCAGGGCCGCCAGCCGTCGTTGCTGCCACAACGGGTCGGCGCCGGAGACGAACTCCTTGATGAAGTTCACGTGGACGACCCCGCCGTTGCGCGGCAGCAGGCGCAACACGTCGTCGGGGACGTTGCGGGGATGCGGCGACAACGCGCGCGCATTCGAGTGGGAGAAGATCACGGGCGCGCGGCTCACACGCAGCGCGTCCCGCATGCTGGCCGGGCTGACGTGGGACAGGTCCACGAACATCCCTAGGCGATTCAGCTCGCGCACCACCAACTCCCCGAACTCGGTCAACCCGTCGTGCTGGCTGCGGTCCGTGCCCGAGTCGGCCCACTCCAGGGTGTCCCAGTGGGTGAGGGTCAGGTAGCGGGCGCCCAGCTCGTGGAAGATACGCAGCGCCGCCAGGGAGCCCTCGATCATGTGGCCGCCCTCGACGCCGATCAGGGACGCGATGCGACCGGCGCCATGGATACGCTCGATGTCGTCTGCGCTGCGGGCCAACTCCAGCTCCGGCCGGCTCCGCACGAGGCGCAGCACCACGTCGAACCCGCGCAGCGCCTCGTGGAGCGACCGGTTCGCCTTCATGTTCGCGGAGTCGGTGTAGACCGACCAGTACTGGGCCCCCACGCCGCCCTGGCGCAGGCGGGGGATGTCGGCGCACAACTCCGGCTGGGCGACGCCGAGGTCGAGACCCGCCAGGTCGCCGTCCTTCCGCTCCAGGAGCATCGAAGGCAGGTCGTTGTGGGTGTCGATCAGCGGGGCCTTCGCCAGGATCGCGCTGGCGCGCGCGAGAAGCGCCGGGTCCGGCTCCTCGGCCCAGCCGGGCGCGGTTGCCAGAACGAAGGCGGCGATCAGACACCGGGTCATGCTCCTCACCTCCAGCGGTGGTGCGCCATCATAGGCAATCCGGGTGGCCAGCGCGCGAACGCGATCGCGGGGCGTTACTCCTGGACGTAGCCCAGGGCCTTCAGTTGCTCGACGATGGCCTCGTCCGCCCCGCTCGTGCTCGAGACCGCCGCGTCGGCGTGGCCGCCGTAGGAGGCGATGCGCTGCCGCTCCCGCGTCTCGCTCGCGAACAACTCCAGGGGCAGGCGGCCCGGCATGTCCCGGGACGCGGGCAGGCCGAGGCCGTGCAGCCAGAGCGGAGCCAGATCCAGAACCGAGAGGTCGGGCCCGCGCGCGCCGCGTCTGAAGTCGGGACCACTCATCACGTACACGCCTTCGCGTTCGTGGTACGCGACAGAGCGTTTCACCCCGGCCTTCTCGCGGACGAAGCTGCGGAAACCGTGGTCGCTGACGATCGCCACGGTCGTATCCGGCGCCTGCGCCGCCAGGAAGCGGCCCAGGGTCTGGTCGAGCCAGGCGTAGTAGCCGTCGATCACGCCTCCGAACAGGCGGCGTTCCTCGTCGTCCACGGGCGTCAGGGACTCTTGCGGCGCGCGATGGAACCAGAAGGCATGCTGCGCGTTGTCGCTGCCGCGCAGGTACACCAAGAGCAGGTCCGGTGCGAAGGCCGCGGACAGGCGCAGCCCCGCCTCCGCGAAGGACGAGTCGCGCAGGTACACGCGGAGCAGGCGCGTGTCGAGGGCGGCGTGGCGCGCGTGGAGCGGGTCGTCGGGAGCCAGGGCCGTCTTCCAGTCGGCGCGCAGGGGCAGCGGCGTGAAGCGCCGCATCTCGCCGATGTAGCGGGAGCGCCGCTCCTCGACCAGCGCCTCGAAGGGCGCCTGCAACTCGGCAGGCTGGAAGGACTGGGGCCGCTCGTGGTCCTGGGGTCGCCACTCGGTCGCGCGGTCCGACAACATGAAGCCTCGAACGCGCTCGACGGGCCAGGTCACGAACCAGCCCACCACCCCGACGCTGGCCGCGGCGTGTTCACCCGCGATCTCCCAGATCCGCCGGGTCTTGACCTGGGTCGAATTGACCAGACGTCGCTCGGCGTCGAAGAAGTCGTGGATGCCGTGGTCTGCGTGGCCCCGCCCCGTCGCGATCGTGGTCCACACCACCGGCGAGACCATCGGCCGCTCCGACAGCAGCGCACCCGAGACGCCGCCGTCGATCATCCTCTTGAAGTGGGGAAGCCGCCCGGCCGCCAGCAGCGGGTCCAGGATCCGCCAGCTCAGGCCGTCGAGGCCGAGCACGACCAGGCGGGACCGAGGCCGGTCCTCGCGCAGCTCCAGGCCGTCGATCACAACGCCGGGGCGGTCGAAGCCGAGGGAGATCCAGCTCGAGTCTCCCAACTCGGCCAGGGAGAGGGCGATCTCGTCGCGGAAGCGCCCGGCGGTCGAGATCGTTTTCGTGGTCAGCGGCCGGGGCGCGCGGTCCGCGTCGTTCACCCTCACCACCAGGGTTCCCGCGGGGGCCGTGCCCTCGAGACGCAAGCGCAGGTCGCTCTTGCGGTGTCGCAGCAGCAGGCAACGCGCGGGTCCATCGAGGTAGACCCGGGTCGTGGGCTGGCCCTCCAACCGCACGGCCCCGCTCCACAGGCCGAGCACGGCGCGATCCTCGACGCGGCAACCCAGCACGCTCAGGATGGCCAGGAGAAGTCCGAGTTTCGCCGGCGCCTGGCGCATCAGGCGGAGTCCGGCCTCGGTCTCGCGGCGCGGGTCGCGCAGGCAAAGCCGCCAGGCTCGGACGGGGGCGTCAACATGCGCGAACGAGTGTAACTGCTGGCCCCACCCGGGGGGGAACCGCGCCCCGCCGGCTGTCCCTTGGAACACGTTTGAGGGCTTGACCCCGGCCGTGCCCTCGGGTACCCTTTTTCCGCCTTAGTTGTCGTTCCTCTGCCGTAACCGGAGAGGTCGCCCACGTGGGCGGCCTTTTGTCTTGGGCGAGCAGGCAACGGTCAGCCAGGCATCAGGCTAAGGAGGCCTGTACGTCCATGATCGAAGGCACTGTAAAGTGGTTCAACGAGTCCAAGGGTTTCGGGTTCCTCTCCCGTGAGGGTGGCCCCGACGTCTTCGTGCATCACTCGGAGATCCGTGCCGAGGGTTTCCGCACCCTGAACGAGGGCGACCGAGTCCGTTTCGAAGTCGTCGACAGCCCGAAGGGCCCGCGCGCGGCCAACGTCACCCGCATCTAACGTCCGCCCGCGAGAACCGCCGAACCATCGCCCGGTGGCCGCAAGGCCCCCGGGCGTTTTTGTTCTGCGAGGGCCGCGCGGGCTCGGCGCGGTTTGCGCGCCCGGCCCAAACGCGCCAGAATCACGCCGTAGGTTGTGGCGCCTCAACCTCCGGGGGCAGCCCGAGGGACTGACCATGGCGGTTTGGGAAGTCTACTTGGCCCTGTTGGGCGTGGTCGTGTTGGGCTGGCTTTTCGGGTTCGGCTACCGCCGGCTCGCGGAGGAAGCCCAGTGGGCTGCTGCCAAGGCGGATCTGCAGTCCACTGCAGCGCGAGCGAAGTCACTGGAGATCGCCGCGAAAGGCGCCGTCACCGAGCTGGAAGAGGTGAGCGGCAAACTCCGGGCCCTGGAGCTCGAGAAGGCGCGTCTCAGGACGGAGGCCGCTCGGGTCCCACAGCTGGAAAGCGCCACCTCGGAGTTGCGCCAGCAACTCGCCCACTCGCAGGAGGCCCTCGCGGCCGCCGGTGCGCGCGAGGCGACCGCCCAAGGCGCGGTCAAGGCCGCCGAGGCCGAGCTGGAGAACATGCGAAGCCGTGCCGAGGCCTCCGAGGTCGAGAATGCGCGGCTCCGCTCCGAGGCGGAGCGGCTGCCGGCGCTGGGGAGGACGCTCTCGGAATTGCGGGCCGAGCTGGCGCGGACGCAGCAAGCGCAGGGGGCCGCGACATCCCGCGCCAGCTTCGCGGAGACCGGCTCCAAGGCCGCAGAGGCAGAGCAGGCGCGTTTGCGTCTGCAGCTCGAGGCCTCGCAAGCAGAGAATGGTCGGCTGCGGTCGGATGTCGAGCGCTTGCCGGTCCTGGAGAAGACCCTCTCGGAAGTGCAGGCCGAGCTGGCGCGGACGCACCAGGTCTGGCTCGCCACCGAGAAACGCGCGGAGCACCTCGAGCAGATGCAGCCGTCCCTGGAGCTCCTCCGGGTCGAGCTGGCTGCGCTCGCCGAGGAGAAGTCCCGACTCGAGTCCATCGCCACCCAGGTCCCGGGACTCCAGGAGACCGCGACCCGACGCGAGGCCCAACTCGACCAGCTTCGGGCAGCTCTCGGACAAGCCGAGTTGGAGAACGCCCGCCTGATCGCCCGCATCGACGCGGGCACCTCGAGCGCCGACGAACGACAGGCCCTGCTCCAGGAGACGCGGACCAGCTTGGGTGAAGCCTTCCGTGCCTTGTCGGCGGAGGCCCTCGAGAGCAGCAAACAGACGTTCCTGGACCTGGCGAGGGGCGCCTTCGATCAGCTGCAACGAGACCTGAGCAGGGAACTGGATGCCCGCGAGAGGACGATCGACGGCCGCCTGGGCCCCGTCCTCGAGACCGTGGAACGGCTTCAGGGGGCCGTGCACGACCTCGAGACCAGCCGCCTTGAAAGCCGCGCGGCGCTGAGCGACGACCTGGAGACGCTGCGCAGCAGCCTCCACCTGGAGACCTCGCCCCTCGCCCAGACCACCGGCGGACCCGGACCCGCTCCAGGGGCCGGCGCGATTCCGCTGCGCGAGCTGGTGGAGATGACGGGGTTGACGGATCACTGCAGCTTCGAGGAGCAGGTCGGCGATCCGATCGAGGGCGGGTATCTGCGACCAGACGCCGTGATCCAGCTGCCGGGGGGCCGGACGATCGCGATCGATTCGAAGGTCCCGCTCGACGCCTACCTCGCCAGCTTGCGGGTCGAGGAGGGGCCGGGCCGGCAGGAGCTGCTGCGAAGCCACGCCGCCCAGATGCGCCGCCACGTCGAGCGGCTGGCGGCCCAGTCCGTCGGGACGTCGCCCTCCGGCGATGCGTTCGTGATCATGTACGTGCCGGTTGAAGACGGCCTCGCCGCCGCGCTCCAAACCGATCCCCAGCTGATCCACCACGCGATGGGATCCTCCGTGATTCCGGCGGGTCCCCTCGCGCTGCTGACGCATCTCAAGACCGCGGCGTGGACGGCGGATGCGGCCTTCCGCCATCAGCGAGGGGCATAAGGGGATCCCGGCCGGCCGCCCGCCCGCCTTCGCTCAGGGTGCGGGCGTGGGCGTCCGCGTTGCCGCCGGCGGGAATCCCGACAACATCTGCTTCACCGCTTCGTCGGCCTGGCGCGGGCGTTCGTCGGGACGGCCCAGGATCGCGGAGCCACGCGCGTGCCACACCACGTCCTTGCGTCGCGTGTCCCACAATGTGATCACCAGCGTGCCGACTTCGACGCGGTCGAAGTTCACGATGAAGCGCGGGTTGCTGGGCTGCCAGTAGGAGTCCGTCCGCGTCGGCCGCCCACGTACCTTCTTCTCCAGGCGCCCCTCGTACTGCACGAACAGGTCCGCCGCGCTGATGCTGTCGGCCTTCGTCAGGCCGTGGGCCACGAGCTCGCGCTCGATCGCCTCGCTGAGTCGGATGTGGACCGCCGGCTCCGAGGCCGGCGTCTGGAACGGGGTCCAGGCGAAGCTCCGGTAACTCGAGAAGTCCACTCTCCTGTCGTAGTCGACCTCCACCTTGCTCCGTGTGTCCTGGGCGCTTGCGCCCAGGACGGCGAAGCTGGCCAGGACGGATGCCGTCCGAACCACCTGGGCGCATACGATCACGGCACGCTCCAGTCCCGCTCCCAACGATGGGCGCGCAACGCCGCGAGCTCGGCGGGTGCGAGTGGCGAGGCGTCGGCTGCTGCCAGGTTCTGCTCGACGTGACGCAGGCGACGCATGCCGGGGATCGTCGTCGAGACCGCCGGGTGGTGCAGGATGAAGCGCAGCGACAGCTCCGGGAGCGAGCTGCCCGGCGCCACTCGGGGCCCGAGCCTCTGGACGCGTTCCAGGGTGACGCGCAGGTGCTCCTGCGTGAAGTAGAGGTTGCGCCAGTCGCCCTTCGGCCATTTCTGGTCGGAGCGCAGCTGCCCGGTGAGGCTGCCCTCGTCGAACGGCACGCGGGCGACGACCGCCACGTTCCCGCGCTCGCAGGCGGGGAACAACGCGTCCTCGGGCGCCTGGTCGAAGATGTTGTAGACCACCTGGACGCTGTCCACGAGGCCGGTGTCCAAGGCCTTCAACACGTTGCTGGGCTCCCAGCGGTTGACGCTGATCCCGAAGCCCTCGATCACACCCTCCTGCTTGAGCTGCTCCACCGCGCGTTTCCAGCCGTCGTCCTCGACCCAGGCGTCGCTCCAGACGTGGAGCTGCTGCAGGTCGATGCGCCCGACTCCGAGGTTACTGCGGCTCCGCCGCGTGGCCTCGAGGACGTAATCGGAGGGGAACACCTCGGCCACCGGTGTCTCGGACTTGCCCGGCCAGACGCGGTTTTTTGGCGGGACCTTGGTCGCCGCATATAAGCGCCGGCCGGGGTGGCGGCGCAGCGTCTCGCCCAGCAGGCGCTCGCTGTGTCCGTCGCCGTAGGCGAACGCCGTGTCGAAAAAATTGCAGCCCAGCTCCACGGCCCGGTCGAGGGCCCGCAGCGACTCCCTGTCGTCGGACCCCGACCAGCCGCCCATTCCCCACATGCCGTAGCCGATCGGGGAGACCTGCCAGCCGAGTCGGCCGAAGCTGCGATAGCGCATTCCGGGAATCTTGCCATGAGGTGCCCTCCGCAGGGCCGCGTCCGCACTGATTCGATTTCTTGACGGCCACGGCTGCGGGGTGTAGAGTCCGCTCCGACCCCTCTCTTTTTCAGGAGAAGAATAGGATGAAGGCACGCGTTACGCTCCTTCCGATCCTAGTGGTGTTCACTGCATTCACGGCAGTGAGCTGTGGTGGCGGCGCTGACAACCCGGCCGCCCCCGAGGTCAAGCTGCCGACCGCTGCAGCGGCGCCAGAGGACGGTGATGCCTCCGCGTCGGTCCTGAGGACGCAGTCGTGGAACATCCGGGACGGGTGCAGTGACGGGCTCGGCATCCAGATGCGGCTGTGGGAGGCCAGGGGCACGCGCCTCACCGGGCGTGCGACGCGGGTCTTCAAGACGCGCAGTGGGGGGAGCATCAGCTTCCGACTCCGGTGCGACTCGGCCACCAGCGGGTGTCTCGGCGCCACCACAAACCCGCCCGGGCGCGGCTCCTGGGGTGTCGGGATCAACGCGGAGCGGCCCCGGTTCAACCGCACCTATTGCAAGGCGTGCACGACCAGCGCAGTCAGACTGACGCTGAACTGCAGCCGCAGGGCCACGGGTGAGGGGCTCGTCTGGGACGGCGCCCTCGACGACGGCCTGATGGGCGGTGACGACGAGGGAGTGGTCAGCTTCGAGGACTAGCGACTTCGTCGGCGGCCTGGCCTCCGCGCGGCGGCCTGCGCGCGGAGGCCGAGCCTAGGGTCGCGACACCAGGGGCACGCGGTTAAAATCGCCCGCGATGGGCGCCCTGCTGCCGGTCTACGAGCGCGATCTCACGATCGTGCGGGGCAAGGGCTCACGGCTCTTCGACGCGGAGGGCCGTTCCTACCTCGACTTCGCCGCCGGGATCGGCGTGAACGGCCTCGGCTACGGGGACACGAGGCTGCTGGCCGCCATCATGCGCCAGGCGACCCAGCTGATCCACGTCAGCAACCTGTTCCACACCGGTCCCGGCTCGGCGCTGGCCGACCGGCTCGCGGCCCTGGCCTTCCCCTCGCGGGTCTTCTTCTGCAACTCGGGCACCGAGGCCTGGGAAGCGGCGATGAAGTTCGCGCGCAAGATCGGCCAGCCGGCCGGGCGCACGGAGTTCCTGTGTTTCGAGGGCGCCTTTCACGGGCGCACCTTCGGCGCGCTCTCCACGACCTGGAAGGCGAGATACCGGGAGCCCTTCGAGCCGTTGCTGCCCGGCGTGCGGTTCCTGCCCTGGAACGACCTGGCCGCCGTGGAGGCGGCGCTCGGTCCGACCACTGCGGCCGTGATGCTCGAGCCCGTGCAGGGTGAGGGCGGCATACGGCCCGCGAGTTTCGAGTACCTGCGTGGCCTGCGCGGGTTGTGCCGCGAGCGCGGCGCGCTCCTGGTCTTCGACGAGGTCCAGTGTGGCCTCGGCCGCACCGGCAGGTTGTTCGCGTTCCAGCACGCGGGGGTCACGCCCGACATCCTCACCCTCGCCAAGCCCCTCGGGGGAGGCCTCCCGATGGGGGCGGTCCTGTTACGCGAGGACCTCGCGCCGGCGCTGGCGGTGGGTGACCACGGCAGCACCTTCGGCGGGAACCCGGTCGCGGCCGCAGCGTCCATCGCGGTCCTGGACCGCCTCACCAGGCCCGGCTTCCTCGAGCGCGTGGTGCGACGCGGCGAGCTGCTCGCGCGGGGCCTGCGCAAGTTGGCGCTGGCCCGCCCGGACGTCATCGGCGAGGTCCGCGGCCTCGGCCTCATGCTCGGGATCGAGCTGACGAAGGACGCAACGCCGGTCCTGAAGGGGCTGCGCGAGCGCGGTGTGCTGGCGACCAGGGCCGGCGACAACGTGGTCCGCCTCTTGCCGCCGCTCGTCATCAAGCCCGCGGAGCTGCGTGAGTTCCTGGCCGCCTTCGAGGCCGCGCTCTGATCCGTCGCCGCGTCCGCGCCCGTGTTTGACGGCTCGGGCCCAGGAAGCTAACGTCGCCAGGTTCGCCATGGCCCGAGCGCTCGAGCCCGAGTTCGTCGGCCGTACCTACGACGACTTCCTGTTCCGACCCCAGCGCGGAGTCGTGACCTCCCGGCGCGCGGTCTCCCTGCGCTCGCGCCTGTCGCGAGGGATCGACCTCGAGCTGCCGATCGCCGCCGCCAACATGGACAGCGTCACCGGCGCGCGCATGGCCAAGGCCATGGCCCTCGAGGGCGGCATCGGGTTCGTGCATCGGGGCATGACGATCGAGGCGCAGGTCCACGCCGTGCGCCAGGTCAAGCGCAGCCACGGGCACGTTGTGGAGCGTCCGCTCTCGCTCCCGTGCGACGCCACGCTGCGCGAGGCCCGCGAGTTCACCCGCCAGCACCACATCACGGGGATCCTGATCGAGCAGACGCGGGGGAGTGGGCTCCTGGCCGGGTTGCTCTCCAATCGCGACCTGCCGTGGACGGAGGGGCGCGAAGACCGCCGCGTGGACGAGTTCATGACACCGGTGGAGCGCCTCGTCACCGGGTCCCCCGGCATCAGCCTGGAGGAAGCCGAGCGCCTGCTCTTCCAGCACCGAATCGAGAAGCTGCCCTTGGTGGATGGCGACCGGCGCATCTGCGGGCTGATTACCAAACAGGACGTCATCCTCTCCCGCCGGCGTCCCCACTCGTCGAAGGACGCGAAGGGGCGGCTGTTGGTGGGCGCGGCGATCGGGGCGCGCGGCGACTTCCTGGAGCGGGCGGCGGGCCTGCTCGAGGCGGGCGCCGACGTGCTGGTGGTCGACATCGCCCACGGCCACTCCGACGTGATGCGCTCGGCCGTCGAGGCCTTCCGCGCCCGTTTCGGCGCGGCCCAGCTCGTGTGCGGGAACGTGGGGACCGCGGAGGGGGCAGCCTTCCTCGAGGAGATCGGGGCCGACGGGATCAAGGTCGGCATCGGCCCCGGCCGCGGCTGCCGGACCCGCCTCGAGACCGCGGCCGGTGTCCCTCAGCTCCAGGCCATCCGCGAGGCCTGGAGCGCGGTCGGTGAGTCGGTCCCGATCATCGCTGACGGCGGCATCAAGGACGACAAGGACGTGTTCCTCGCCCTGGTCTGCGGAGCCTCGTGCGTGATGCTGGGCAGCATGCTCGCGGGCACGGACGAAGCGCCGGGGCACGTGATCCAGGACCCGGGCACACGCGAGAAGCGGAAGATCTACCGGGGCATGACCTCGCCGCAGGCGGTCTTGGAGGCGCTCTACGACGCGGAGAGCCCCGACGTGGCGGAGCTGGCGCTGGAGGTCCCGCCCGAGGGCCAGGAGGTCCAGATCCCCTACAAGGGCCCCGTGCTCGACCTGCTCCAGCGCATCCGCGGCCATCTCCGGTCCGCGGTCAGCTACGGCGGCGCCGACACGCTGGCCGACCTGCGGGCGCGCGTCATCACGGACCCGCTGCGCTACCTGATCCCGCTCTCCGAAGCGTCGCGCCGCGAATCCTACGATCGCTGATCCTGCGCGCCCGGCAGCGGCCCGCCGACGCGGCCCTGGGGCCGCACGCCGCTATTCGCGCAGGTAACCCCAGGCGTGGAGCCGGTCGCTGTCTTCTTCGGACCAGCGGTCGCCCACGTCCTCGCGGTAGTACATGTGGGGGATCATCACGTTGCGCACGCGGTTGTAGGCCTGGCGCTGCGCCTGCTTCATGGTGGGCCCGATGCCGCACACGATCAGCACCACACCCGACGTGCCCGTGACCAGCCACTCGCCGTTCACCTGCTTCACGTCCTCGATGTGGATGCCCTCGCGGCTCGGCGTCTTGAACAGGATCACCGCGTCCTTGGACGTGCTCTCGAAGGTCTCCTTGTCGCGGTACGGGAACGGCGGCACCACCACACGCACGCCCACCTGGAAGCCGCTGCGCGTCCGCAGGCGGTTCGTGGAGCCCTCGGCCAGGCGGTAGAGCATCTCGTGGATCGGAGTCAGCAACCCCTCCTGTTGGATCGAGATCGTGGGGTAGCCGAAACGCGCGGTGAACTCCAGGGGGTAGATCCCGTTGCCGTTCACGATGCAGTTCACGTCGATGTAGCCGACGTAACCCTCCTCGGCGAGTTTCGGCTCCATCCTCTTCAAGGTGGAGTTGAACACCTTGTTGGGCTCGGACCAGAACATCGAGGTTCCCATCTCCCCGGTGGGGGGGCCGATGTCGCCGGGGAACAGCTTCTTGTGCTCGAAGTTGACGCAGATCGGCGTCACGAACTCCCTGCCGTTGAAAAACGCGCCGGTGGCCACCTCGACGCCCATGATCCGCTTCTGGAGTTGGAACTCCTTGATGCGGTTGGACCAGGCTCGCTTGTAGTCCTCGAGCACCTGGATCACGTCGTGGCCGTCCTCCTCCTCGCCGACGAACAGCAGCCGCTTGTAGTTCTGCGCCTCCCCCGAGGGCTTGATCACGTAGCGGTTGGGGTTGGCCTGCACGTAGGCGATCGCGTCGTCGAAGGAGGTGAAGTTCTCCTGCGGGATGATCGTGACGCCGGCGGCCTTGAGCTCCTGCTGCCCGAAGGCACGGTCGTCTTCGAGCCTGTCCGTGTAGGGCGAGCCGCCGACCACGAGTTTGCCGCCCTTCCGGACCTCCTGGGCCATCTCGCCCATGCCCAACACGTCGTCGAAGACCACCACGTCGGCCCAGTCCGCGTCTTTTTTCCAGTCCTTGCTGCGGGGCACGAAGCCTTCGGCGATCTCCTGTTCCTCGGGGTCCTTGATCCAGAAGCGGACGTCCTGGCCTTCCTTGACGACCTCCCAGGCGATGTCGGCGATCAGGCCGTCGTAGGAGACGAACAGGAACTTCTTGGCCGCCATCGAACCTCCGTGCTCCGGGATTCTAGCAGCCGCGCCGAGGGCGGGAGGCGTTCCGCGGTCCGCGCTGGGCGCGGTGGCGATCGCGCGGCCACCACGCGGAGTCCGGATCCTTCCGCAGGGTCGAGCCTTGCGTGCGGCTCCGAGAGCGGCCCAGAATGACCTCCGACGTGCGTCCATTCATCCCCGCCGCCACGCTGTTCCTGGCCTTCGCGCCGCACGGCCACGCGCTGGACCCCACGCGGCCCCTGGACCAGTACAGCCACGCCGCCTGGCAGGTCGAGCAGGGGCTGCCCCAGAACACGATCCAGGCGATCAAGCAGACGCGGGACGGCTTCCTCTGGGTCGGCACCGTCGAAGGCCTGGCCCGTTTCGACGGGGAGCGTTTCACGGTTTTCGGGGCGGCCGACGTGCCGGTGCTCGGCGCCAGCGACATCACCTTCCTGCACGAGGCGGGGGATGGGAGGCTCTGGATCGGCATCTACGGTGTCGGGCTGGTGGTGTACGAGGCGTCCGGGTTCCGCGCGGTAAAGGCGCCGGCCGGCGGCGACCTCTCGGGCCTCGCCGCGATCGCCGAAGATTCGAGCGGGACTCTGTGGGCGGGGGGGGACGACGGCAAGCTGTACCGGGTCGTCGCGGGAGTGGTGCAGGAGCCCGAGAGCGGCCCGCGCAGCGAAAGCATCCGCGCCCTCGCATTCGACGGGCGCGGCCGGCTCTGGATCGGGACCACGGCGGGTCTCGGCTGCCGGGATGGGGACAAGACGCGCTGGTACTCGCGCCGGGACGGCCTCGCCAACGAGCAGATCACTGCACTGGCCGTGGACGGCGACGTCATCACGGTGGGGACTGGGGCCGGGCTGCATGAAATCAAATCGGACCTCGTTCGACCCCGATCGTCCAGCGAAGGCGTGCGCGCCCTGCTCCTCGATCGGCAGCGTAGCCTCTGGGTCGGCTACGAGCGGGGGCTGGTCAGGATCACGGGTGGTGTGGCCAGCTCGACGCTGGGCGCGGAGGTCCTCAGCGACGATGCCGTACGTTCCCTGGCCCAGGACCGTGACGGCAGCCTCTGGGTGGGGACCTTCGGCGGCGGCCTCAACCAGCTCAAGGACGGCACTGTCGTCACGTATACGCGGGCCCACGGCCTGCCGAGCGACAGCGTCGGCATCGTCGCGCCGTCACGCGAAGGCGCCGTATGGGTGGGAGCGGACGCAGGCCAGGTGGGCCGCGTGGCCGGCGACGCGATCAGCCGGCTACCGCCGTTGCCCGCGGGCGCGGAGGTCTACGCGCTCCACGAGGATGGGGCGGGTCGCCTGTGGGCCGGGACCGAGCATGGCTTGGCACGGCTCGAGGGTCGGCGCTGGCGCCCGCTGGGTCTCGCGGAGGGCGTGCCGGCGGCCGCCGTGCTGGCCATCCACGTCGATCGCGCCGATCGCGTGTGGCTGGCGCTCGACGGCCTGGGCGTGTTGCGCCTCGAGGGCGGGCGGGCCGTGCGGCTGAGTTCCGAAGAAGGGCTGCCGAGCGACCAGGTCCGGGCCTTCCTCGAGGGGCGAGACGGGCGCATCTGGATCGGGACCTACGGCGGACTGGTGGCCGTCGAAGGCGATCGCCTCACCACCTACACCACGCGCCAGGGCCTGTCCCACAACCTGGTGCGCGCACTGTACGAGGACGCGGAGGGCGTGTTGTGGATCGGAACCTACGGCGGCGGCCTGACGCGCTTGAAGGACGGACACTTGAGCCCGATCACGGCGCGTCATGGCCTGTTCAGCGACGTGATCTACGCCGTCGTCGAAGACGCCCACGGCTCGCTCTGGATGAGCTGCAACCGCGGCGTTTTTTCCGTGCCCAAGGGCGAACTCGACGCGGTGGCCGAAGGCAGCGCCGCGCGCCTGGCGCCCCGCGTCTACGGCCGCTCCGACGGCATGTTGAGCGTCGAGTGTAATGGCGGCTCCCCGGCAGGGGCGCGAAGCCGCGACGGTCGGCTGTGGTTTCCGACGGTCCGCGGCCTCGCGGCCTTCGATCCACTGGCGCCGCAGCAGCCGTTGACACCCCCGGCCCCCATCTTCGAGCTGGCGTTCGTCGACGGACGCGCTGTCGCGCCCGGGCTGGTCGGCCTGCCTGCCGGCGGTCGCCGGGTGCGCCTGGAATTCACGACACCGGACTTTCTCGCGCCCGACCGGCTGAGGTACGAGCATCGCCTGGAGGGCTTCGAGGAGGAGTGGTTGATCAGGCCTCGGCGCGCGGCCGAGTACACGAACCTTCCGCCGGGGGAGTACCGCTTCGTGGTCCGGGTTACCGACGCGGCGGGCCGCTCTGGAGAGGTGGCGTTGCCGATCGTGGTGGCGGCCCACTTCTGGCAGACGCGCAGCTTCGCCGCCGCGGCCATTGTTTCGGTGCTGGCCCTGGGCTACGGCGGCTATCGCCTGCGCGTCCGCTCGCTGCGTGCGAGCGAGGCGGAGTCGAAACGCCGCGTGGAGGCCGCCCTGGCCGACGTGCGCGTGCTCTCGGGCCTGCTGCCGATCTGCGCCAACTGCAAGAAGATCCGCGACGACAGGGGTTACTGGAGCCAGATCGAGAGCTACATCCACGCGCACTCGGAGGCCAAGTTCACCCACGGCATCTGTCCAGACTGCGCCGCCCGGTTGTACCCCGGACTCAAGGCCTCGGGGCGACCGGCGCGGGAATAGGGCGGCAGGCGCTGCCGATCGCTCTCCCTGGAACGGGTCCTGGGAGGCGACATGCGAAAGACACGACGTGGGGGTGTGTGTCTGCTGGTGGCGCTCGGCGCGGCGGCTTCGGCGCCCGTGCTGCGCGGAGACGACGCCACGGATGCGCTGATCACCGCGGTGACGTTCATCCACGGCCTGCCGGGCCAGCAGACGCAGCTGAAGCAGCACCTGCTCTCGCTGGCGGCGCCGACGCGCGCCGAGGCCGGCAACCGCCGCTACGACCTCTACCAGTCCCCCGACAAGCCCAACGAGTTCCTGCGCCTCGAGGCCTGGCGCTCCATCGCGGACCTCGAGACCCACAAGCAGACGCCGCCGTTGCGGGCCTCCTTCGAGCGGCGGCAGCGCGAGGGCTGGACCACCGAGATCCAGGTCTGGAAACGCGTCCCCGAGGATCTGGAGACTCCGGGGCGCAAGGACCCGCTGAAGCTCTACCCGGACAACTACGAGGTGCTGGTGGAGAACGACCGTGTCCGGGTGATGGACTTCAAGCTGCGCAAGGGCGACACCGAGGAGTTCCACGACCACCCGGCCCACGTGTTGTACGTGATCCAGGGGTTCAAGGTGCGCTTCTCGTTGCCGGACGGCAGCAGCCGTATCCGCGAGACCAAGGCCGGCGACGTGATCTTCAGCGAGGCCGTGACCCACAGCCCCGTGAACATCGGCGACAGCGACGCCCACGGCATCCTGGTCGAGCTGAAGCAGCACTGAGCTGGACGGATGGGCCCCCCGGGAAACGGGGTCGGCGCGGCGGTTCTATTCGTATCGCAGGGCGACCACCGGGTCGACGCGCGTGGCACGAGCGGCCGGGAGGTAACCGGCGAGGAGCGCGGCAGCCAGCAGTGTCACGGTCGCAAGCCCGAAGCTGAGCGGGTCTCGGGGGCTGAGGCCGAAGAGCTGGCTTTCCACGAGCCGGCCCAGGGCGTAGCCGCTGGGCAGGCCGAGCAGGATGCCCAGGCCGGCCAGGATCGCGACCTCACGCAACACCAGGCCGAACACCGCGCGGCGCTCGGCGCCCAGCGCGATGCGGATGCCGATCTCGCGGGTGCGCTGCGCGACCGCGTGGCTAATCACGCCATACAGGCCCAGGGCCGCGAGCAGCGTGGCGAGCAGGCCGAAGGCGGCCGAGAGCGCCGCGATCAGGCGTTCCACGAACAACGACTCGCGGATCTGGGCCTGCATCGTCTTCATCTCGGTGACCGGCAAACGCGGATCGACGCCGGCGACCAGCTTGCGCAGTCGCGGCCCCACGCTCTCCAGGTCCGCGAGGGTGCGTACGTAGAAGGTCACGCCGCCGAGGTCGCCGTTCTGGGCGAAGGGCGTGTAGACGAAGCGCCGGGGCTGCTCCCGCAACGTCGCGGCCTTGCCGTCGCGCACCACGCCCACGATCGTGAAGTCCAGCTCCTCGGAACGCCGGCCGAGTCCGAAACGCCGGCCCAGGGGGCTCTGGTCCTTGAAGAAGTAGCGGGCGAAGACCTCGTTGACCACGGCCACCTTCGGTGCGGTCGCAACGTCGGCGTCGCTGAGGTCGCGCCCCGCGACCAGGGGGATGCCCATGGTCGCGAAGAAGCCGGGGCCGACGCCGTTGAAGTTGGGGTTCACGTTCTCGTCTTCTTTGGGCTCGTAACCCTCGACGCGCACCGTCGAGGAGCTGTTGCTGTTGGTCATCAGCGCCACCTCGGCCAGCGACGCGGACGCGACACCGGGCTCCGCCGCGATCTCCTGGCGGATCGTGTCGAGGATGCCGACACGTTGCTCCAGGGAATGGCCCCCCAGGGAGGGGTCGACCGAGAACGCCACGATGCGGCCGGACTCGAAGCCGGGGTCGAGGCTGCGCAGGTTGACGAGGCTGCGCGAAAACAGGCCCGCGCCGATCAGCAGCAGCAGGGACAGCGCCACCTGGGCCACCACCAGTCCCTTGCGGAAACGAAACGCGGCGCCGCCGCTGACCACGGCTCCCGCTTCGTTTTTCAAGGTCGGCGCCAGGTCGGTGCGGGTGGCCTGCAGGGCCGGGGCCGCGCCGAAGAGCAAGCCGGTGAGAACGGAGAGCAGCAGGGCGAAGCCCGCAACCCTCAGGTCGGGCTCCGTCGTGAGCACGCGTTGGGCCGCCTCGTAGGGCAGGCTTCGGACCAGCAGGGTGCCGCTCCAGATCGCGACGAACAGGCCCAGCACGCCGCCCAGAAGCGAGAGGGCGAGGCTCTCCACCAGGAGCTGCCGGACGAGTCGCCGCCGGCTCGCGCCCAGGGCCAGGCGTACGGCGATCTCCTTGCGCCGCGACGAGGCGCGGGCCAGCAGCAGGTTGGCCACGTTTGCGCAGGCGATCAGCAGCACCAGTCCCACCATGCCCATCAACACCAGGAGCGGCGTCTGCGACTGATCGCGCAGCCCCGAGGCGCCGCGCCCGCCGGGGAGCAGCTCCAGGCGCTTCTCGAGGAAGGCCTTCCGGGACCGCTCGGACGGGGCGGTCTGGAGCGTCGCCAGGTCTTCCGCGAGCAGCTGCCGGTACAAGGTGTTGGCGCCCGCCGTCGCCTGTTCCAGGGACAACCCGCGCTTGAGACGCGCGATCGGGGTCAGGAAACGCGTGCGCCAGTCGTCGAGCCCCCGGGGCCAGTTGGGGATCGCCTGGTGCAGCATCGCCAACGGCACGTACACATCCACCTCGGAGCCGATCTCGATGCCCGTGAAGCCAAGGGGCGCCACACCCACCACGACCATTGGCTGGCTGTTCACGAGCACCGGCTGGCCCACCAGCTTCGGGTCCGCGCCGAAGCGGCGTGACCAGAACCCATGGCCGAGGACGACCACGGCGTGGGCGCCGTTGTCCTGATCGTCCTGAGGTCCGAGCAGGCGGCCGTGGGCGGGCTTCAGACCCAAGGTCGGGAAGTAGCTGCCGCTCACGATGTCCGCCGACGCGTTTTCCGTCGTCGCCCCGGCGGTCAGGTGCACCGGAGCGCTGTAGTGAGCCAGGACGTTCTCGAAGACCTCGCTGCGGTCGCGCAGCGCTTCGAACATCGGGTGCGAGATCGGGGTCAGCGTGTCGCTCTGCACGTGGCTCGACCCTGAAAACGCGCCGGGCGCGTCCAGGACCACGAGCCGTTCGGGTTCCTGCACGGGCAACAGGCGCAGGAGCACCTGGTCCAGCAGGGAGAAGATCGCGGTGTTTGCCCCGATCCCCAGGGCAAGCGTGACGATCACGACGGCCGCGAAGCCGGGGTTCTTCGCCAGGGTCCGGAGGGCGTAACGCAGGTCCTGGCTGAAGTCGTCCATGCCCGGCAGGCTATAGCGAGCCCCATGCCAATGCGGGGCCGGGCCCAAACCAAGCCTCGCCCGTGACTTGAACCGGACCGCAGCCACCCCAGGACGTCCGTACCCGGACAAGCCACGTCCCAGTGCCGGGACGCGGATAGAATCCTCCCTCCGTGCCAGGAACGTCATTTTTCGCGGGTCGCCGGCTGCTCGCGACGGCAGGCGTCCTCGCGGCGGTGTCCTTCGCCTCGGGATGGATCGCGTTTCGCCGCTCGCAGATGGTGGCGTTCGAGCACTGGCGGCTCGAGTTGGGCGAGATCGCCGCGCCTCGACAGGCCGCCCTCGACCGTTGGATGGAGGATGCATGGGCCGAGGCCCGGGCGATCGGCGGCTTCCCCACCCTGCTCCACATCCTCGGCCGAAAGGTGACCGCCGGTCCGCCGCTTCCGCACGACCGCGGAGCCCGCGATCACCTGGGCGACGCGCTGGCCCCGTTCAGCGCCGGCCGGGGCCGTCGAGGTCCGTGGGTGGTGGGGCCGCAGGGGGTGATCCTGGCCAGCGCCGGCGCCGCCGCTGCGGGGCCGGCTGTGGTCGAGGCGGGCCTCGCGGCCATGTCGACACAGCAGCCCAGCGTGTCTTTCGAGCGGGACGGCGCCACCGACATGGTCCTGTTCGCCGTGCCGGTGTTGGACCCACAGGAGGCCGCCCCCGGCGCCGTCGGAAGCGTCGTGTTGGCCGAGGACGCAGACGAGTTCGCCAAGGGTTTCCTGGACACCAGCCACCACGGAGCCGCGGTGAGCGTGTTCCTCGTCGAGCGCCGGCCCACGGGAACGATGCGTGTTTATCCCGCCGTGACGGGCCTCGGCCGCCTGCCCCTCGACCGATGGCCTGACGGCGCGCCGGTCTTCGGGGAGTTGGAAGGCCCTGGGGGCCGGGTGTTCGTCCACGCGCGGCCGCTGCGCCACGCGCCGCTGTGGCTGATGGCCAGCGTGAACCGCGCCGAGGCCGTGCAAGCGGCGCTGCCAGAGGCGGTGTTGACGGGTCTCGCGACCTTTGGCGTGTTGTTGGGCGCGGCGCTGCTGGCCCGCGAGCTCCTGCGACGGGCGCAGGCGCAACACGCCGCCGAGCTGGGAAAAAGCCTGGCCGAAGTCCAGCGGCCGCACCACATTCTGGAGCAGATCCCGGTCAGCGTGGTGGTGACCGATCCCGACGGCCGCATCGAGTACGTCAACGCGTGTTTCAGCGAGGTCACCGGGTATTCGCGGGAGGAGGTCCTCGGGCGCGATCCGCGTTTCCTGGAGGCGACGCCCCTGCCGGCGGAGTTCTACGCCGAGATCGAGGCCACCATTCGCTCCGGGGCGCCGTGGCGTGGCCAGTTCGAGAACCGGCACAAGGACGGTCGGTTGGTGTGGGAGGAGGCCGTGATCTCGCCGGGGAAGGACGACGCCGGCCGCATCACCCACTTCATCGCCGTCAAGCAGGACGTCACGGAGTTGCACCGGCGCGAGGCCCAGCTCCGGGCCTCCCGCATCCAGCTCGCCCAGGCCCAGAAGATGGACGCCCTCGGACGCCTGGCCGGAGGCATCGCCCACGACTTCAACAACCTGCTGGGCGTGATCGTGGGCTACGCGGACCTGGTCTTGCGGCGGCTCGCCGACCAGGACCCGCTGCGACAGAAGATCGAGGAGATCGCGAAAGCCGCGGAGCGCGGCGCGGGGCTCACGCGCCAGCTCCTGGCGTACGGCCGCAAGCAGGTGCTGGCCTTGACCGTGGTGGACCTCAACGACGCCGTCGGCAACGTCTCCGAGATGTTGTCGCGTTTGATCGGCGAGGACGTGGAGCTGGTCTTGGAGCCGGGGCCGGAGCTGGCGCGGGTGCGGGTCGACCGCGGCCAGATCGAGCAGGTGCTCCTGAACCTGGCCGCCAACGCCCGCGACGCGATGCCGCAGGGCGGGAAACTCCGGCTGCGGACATCCAACGAAGACGTCGACGAGAACGACCCCCGGCGTCGTGGCCTGATGCCGCCAGGCCGCTACGTGCGGCTGGCGGTGAGCGACACGGGCGTCGGCATGAGCGAGGAGGTCCTGAGCCACATGTTCGAGCCCTTCTTCACGACCAAGGAGCATGGCCGCGGCACGGGCCTGGGGCTGCCGACCGTCTACGGCATCGTGAAACAGAGCTCCGGCTTCATCTGGGTCGACAGCACGCCCGGCGGCGGCGCGACCTTCGAGATCTTCCTGCCCGCGGTCGAGGCACCGGCCGCACCGCTGGCGCGCCCCGCGTCCCCGGCCCGGCTCCCAGCAGTGGATCCTGATCCTGGAGGACAACGAGACCCTGCGCCAGATGGAGAACGAGGTCCTGTCCCAGGCTGGCTACCGCGTCCTGGAGGCGGCCGACGGAGAGGCCGCGCTGGCCATCGCGAAGGAGCACCCCGAGCCCATCGCGCTGCTGCTGAGCGACGTGGTGTTGCCTCGGCGCAGCGGCCCCGAAGTGGCCGCCGACATCCAGCGCCTGCGCCCGGGGGTCCGGATGCTCTTCAGTTCCGGTTACACCTCGGACATGGCGAGCGTGCAGAGGATCCTCGATGAGGGCCACGCGTTCCTGCCCAAGCCGGTGCAGCCCGAGGCGCTGCTCGCGAAGATCGCAGAGCTTCTGGCGCGCTAGTTATACTCCGCGGGGCGTTCCTGCGCCGGGAGGTGGGTATGGGCGACGGCCGTCGGGAGTGGCTGAAGGGATCGGGCCTGGCGCTCCTGGGCGCGGGGTTCCTGTCGCGAGTGGACCGCGTGGCCGCGGCCCAGCCGTCGTCGCTGCGCCAGCGCCTGGCCGCGGAGGCGGAGGCCGGCACCAGCGGACGGCTGTTGCTTCCGGCAGCGCCGGGCGAGGAGGGGCCGCCGGAGCCCGCGCGGGCCGACCGGCTCCCCCTGGCATGGAACAAGGCCGCGGTGCAGCGCTTCAAGGACGCCTTGGCGACGCAGGAGCTGCACGCCTTCCTGGTCCGGGACCCGCTGAACATCATGTACCTCACCGGCTACTGGCACACCACCACGGAACGCCCGCAGGCGGTGTTCATGAACCAGAACGACACCGACCCCTGGTTCCTGTATCCGGGGCTCGACCGCGAGATCGTCACCTCGTGGTGGTTCGGCGGCGGCCGCATGTACTTCGACTTCCTCCACGGCGACGGCGCCTTTCCCCACGAGGGTCGCGTGCAGATGGGCGAGAACGTGGACCTGTTCCGCTTCCTGCTCGAGGGCATCAAGGAGAAGGGCGTGCAGGGCACGCGGATCGGCGTGGACGGCGAGCTCTACCCGTCGCAGCTCGAGAAGGCCAAGGGCGTCCTTCGCGGCGTCGAGTTCGTGGACGTGTCGGAGACCCTGGTCAAGATGCGCCAGGTCAAGACGCCCGAGGAGCTGGCGTTGTGGCGGCGCGCCTACCTCTACATGGACCGCGCGCACGCCTTCGCCCGCGACTACATCCTGACCCACGGCAGCGACGTGACCGACTACGAGGTCGCCATGGCCGCGACGTTGTGGATCAACGACATCCTGTACTCCGACCTGGACCTGGCGGGTGGCAAGGCCCACCACGGCGTCGCGTCGTCGGTGGGTGTCTACGTGCGCGCAGGGGCGGTGACCGGCTACCCCCACCCGAACCAGCCCTGGTTCAACCGCATCGGCCGGGGCATGGCGCTGCAGGTCTCCGGCGGCTGCGCCATCGGCGGCTACGGCGGCGAGAACTACCGTGCCTTCATCCTGGCCGACGCCTCGGGCAACTACGACGCCCACATGCGCAAGTTGTGGGAGGTCAGCCAGAGGACCTGCGACATGCAGGTGGAGCTGTCGGTCGAGGGCGTGACCTGCTCATCGGTCGCCTACGCGATCCACAAGTACCAGGTCGAGCAGGGCGTGCAGCAGTACGTCTATCACCGCCCGGGCCACGGCTCCGGCGTCGAGGGCCACCAGTCGCCCTACCTGGCCCTCGGCGACCACACCATGCTGCGCCGCGGCATGTGTTTCTCCGAGGAGCCCGGGCTCTACGACCCCGAGCGCGGCTGCGGCTTCAACTGGAGCGACACCGTGGTGGTGGGCAACAAGAGCGGCTATCGCATGAGCCGCGTGCCCTACACCAAGCAGTGGTGCTGGATCCGCATCTAGGGTCGGGCTGGTGGCGCCGGCTCGAAACGCACTTGGAACGGGATCCGGTATGGTGCCAGGGCCCGCGACTGCGCCGGAGCCGTGGCGGCCGGGTTGCGGTCGAAGGGACGATCGAAACGATTGCCCGCGCGGTCCTCGACGGCCGGGTGGACACACAGCGTGTAGGCTCCCGGGCGCCACGGCCGCTGCGGGCGGAAGGTCCACGAATTTCGTTCGTGCCGACCTCGACCGCGCCCTCGAGGCGCCGCTCGGCTGCGTCCTCGACCCAGACCAGGCGGCGCAGCAGCGCCTCGTCGAGAGCTTCGGGCAGGTCCACGAGCAGTGCCGAACCGGGCGCGTCAGGGCTCGTCACCCGCACTTCGCCGATCCGCGGCGACACGCGGTCGGCGGGGCCCACGCGAAAGCGCCTCTCGAAGCCGGCGCCCAGCGGCTGGCCCCGTGCGTCGCGCATGGAGCCGTCCACGACGAGGCGGTACTCGCCGCCGTCCCGCAACGCTGGGCCCAACCACTCGCGGGGCCCGACGCCGCGCTTGACCCGGCCCGGATGGAACAGCAGGGTCAGGCGCCTGTGCTGCGGGTCCCACAAGCCGTGTTCGATCTCGACGAAGGGCAACGCCAGCTGGTTGCCCGCGGCGTCCAACACGCGGACCTGGCGGGCCGTGTTTCGCGTTTCCATAGGTTGCGAGAAGTGCACGTAGAGCCGCAACGCGTTCTCGGGAAACACGTCGCCGGAGGGGAACACCGCGGCCACCAGCGGCGGTCGTTCCGGAGCCGCGGGGATCTCGAAGGTCCGCAGCAGCGGCGGCCGGCCCGGAAGCTGAAGGCGGGCCGTGTAGGGGAGACCGGGGATGAAGGGAAACCGCGGTTCGAAGCTCAGCATCCCCCCTTCGCGCCGCAGCTCGCCCAACACGGCGGGCAGGTCCGGCAACAACGCCCGCTCCTCGGAGCTGAAGTCGACGACCCTCACCTGGTGTCGCGTCGCGTCGATCACGATCTCCGCTGCCGACGCGGCTGCGGTCACCAAGAGCCCGAGCCCCGCGAGGGGCGCGCCTCGTTTCAGAACCGACGCACCGACATCGGCGTCAGGTCGAGCCGGCCGCTAGGAGCCCGTCCGAGTAATCACGTTTTCTCTTCCTCGGACAGGGAATGGTTTGGATAATGACGCATGTCCAAGACCTTCCGACCGTACGAGCCGGATCAGCTGTTGCTGCTGCCACCGGCGCTGTCGGACTGGGTGCCGGAGAAGCACCTGGCTCGATTCGTGGGCGAGCTGGTGGACGGCCTCGATCTTTCGGCGATTGAGGAGACGTACGACGAAGAGCGGGGCTATCCGCCGTACCACCCTCGCATGATGGTGAAGGTGCTTCTGTACGCGTATGCGACGGGGACGTACTCGTCGCGCCGGATCGAAACCAAGCTTCAAGACAGCGTTGCGTTTCGGTTTCTGGCGGCTGGCAACCAGCCTGACTTCCGGACCATCAGCGACTTCAGGAAGAAGCATGGTGAGGCACTCAGCGAGCTGTTTTGCCAGGTGCTGCGGCTGTGCCGAAAGGCCGGCCTGGTGAAGCTGGGCCGGGTGGCTGTCGATGGGACGAAGATCAAGGCCAACGCCTCGAAGCACAAAGCGATGAGCTACGGTCGGATGAAGAGCACGGAAGCGGCGCTGCAGCGCGAGGCAGATAATCTGTTGCGGCGAGCGGAACAATCGGACGACGACGGGGATCGGCACTACGGGAAGGACAAACGTGGTGACGAGCTTCCCGAGGAACTGGCCCATCGTGAGAGCCGGCTTAGGAAGATACGCGAGGCGATGGCGGAGCTGCAGGCCGAGGCCAAAGATCAGGCGCGGGCCGAGGGCAAGGATCCGCGACGCGCCGAGCCGGAAGACAAAGCCCAGCGGAACTTCACCGACCCAGAGTCGAGCATTCAGAAGCAAGGTCGGAGCTACATCCAGGGCTATAACGCTCAGGTCGCTGTGGACGAGCAGGCGCAAGTGATCGTGTCGCAACACGTGACGGCCGTGGCGCCCGACGTGAATGAGCTCATGCCGGTGGTAAAGCGAATCTCGAAGCTGCTGCGCGCGAAGCCAAAGCAAGTACTGGCCGATGCTGGGTACTGGTCGGAAGCTAACGTCGATGCGCTGGAGAAGATGGGCGTGGACGCGTTCATCGCTACCCAGCGGCGGAAGCACAGTGATCCGCTGCCGCCTGCGCCACGCGGCAGACCACCCCAGGATCTTTCGCCCAAGCAGCGGATGGCGCGAAAACTGCTGACGCTTCGTGGTCGTGCGACGTACGCGTGGCGCCAGATACTTCCCGAGCCGGTCTTCGGACAGATCAAACAGGCGCGCGGCTTCCGACAGTTTCTGAGACGCGGATTGCAGCGGGTCGGCCAGGAATGGTCGCTGATCTGCACGGTCCACAATCTGCTGAAGCTCTACGGAGCAACTGCGTGAACGCCACCGGCTTGAACTGCCCCCAGATCGCCAGTCGGTACTCGGTCCAGACCGAGTACCGGTCTCTTCGCACCGGCGCCTCAACCCGCGGACCGGCAGTCTGGACTCCTTCATCGCCCGTTACTCGGACGGGCTCCT
>Ga0187893_10003165_pt1 | contig 34156 bp, 35 predicted proteins | sample MA1701074metaG_FD_139574 | JGI IMG/M metagenome (GOLD analysis project Ga0187893, IMG submission 139574) | White microbial mat communities from a basaltic lava cave in the Kipuka Kanohina Cave System on the Island of Hawaii, USA - MA170107-4 metaG ...
TCCTCTTTGAGCGGTCGCTTTTGGATTAATTCAGTTTCTTCGCTTACGATGGAATGGCTAATCATCTGTCTCCTTACAAGTGGGCAGATTATAAATTATATATAATTTTGTGTACAGGAAGGTCTAGAGACTGAGAGGTTACAGAGATGTTTGGTAATTGAAAGGGACAGATAAAGCAAAGACCACTGGGGAGGCGGCCGCTTTGCTCAAGCAGCGCTTCTTATATACAGACCAATTTCACGCCTCTGTGCAGTGAATTTCGCTAATTGAAAATATTTCATCAAAGCTTTCTTTGCCGACTGACCTTGACCTTAGATTGTGGCTTGCCTGAGTTGAATGTAACAAGTTTTTCCCAATTGATAATAATACCTTCGCAAAATTCTTTCTGAAATTCCATAACAAAGGCGCTCAAAACGCGCAAGTATTCCTCTTGAAATTCGTCTCCCCTTTTTCTCGCTTCGTGATTTAGTGGTCTTATGATTTCAAGGTATAGTCTTTCATTATCTGAAATCAACTCCCAGAATGCCTGGCCGCAAATCTTGTAATAATCATCTTTCATAAGTCTATTTGCTCTTCCATAACAACAACCATTTACGGCAACAATGTTTTTTGCTAATAGCGTATTGGTACGGAGAATCTTTTTTGCCTGTTTGAAATTGTCAGTCATATCCCTTATTTGGCCAGAGTTTCCCCAATTGGGACCAGATTTTACAGTGACAATATAAATCACATCGTCTTTTTCGAACTCTAAATCAATTCCTGGTGAGGAGGACTTCCTTCCCTCATAGACTTTTTTGCACACATAAATTGCGAGAGCTTCTAAAAATGACCCGAAAATTCCCTCTTCTTGGGAAGATAAATGTGCATCAAGAAGTGCTTTTACAAGTTCTTCTGATGTTTGGACGCTTTTGGCTCGAAACAAATATGGATTTTTCTTTCTTAACACATTCTCCAGTTTCAACTCTCGCAGGCTTGCAGTCCTGCGTTGGTGAAATGTTCCAATGTTATCTTGAATATATTGTGTAACATCATTTAGATTTAACGGTTGCATATTTCCCCTTTCGCTCCATGAGAGCCATTTGAGTGGCGGGTAATTGCTTTGTCGGCTTTACATCTTGCTGAGCCAGATTGAAATATTCTGGCAAAATTTCTATCCCGACTGCGTTTCGTCCCATTTTTTGGGCGACTCTAGCGGTGGTTCCTGAACCCATGAATGGATCGAGAACCCAATCTCTTTGTTTGGTAAACAACTTGATGAACCATTCGGGTAAATCTTCAGGGAAAACCGCACTGTGATTTCGGTTTTTGGTTTCAGTAGCTAGGTGTAAGACGTTGGATGGATATGCTTTTTCACGTCCAATCCAATTCGCAATGCGTTTGCCAAATCCGCTACCTACTTTGGATGGGTCGCGAACTTTGTCCGTGTCACTCAAGTTTTTGAGTCTACGTTCTGCCCAATCGCCCATTGGAACCATGACTTCTTCCTGATACATGTTGAATTTATGTGTCTTGTTGAACTGTAACAATCTCTCCCACGAATCGCGGAAACGATTGGGCCACTTGCCCGGGTAGGAGTTCTTTTTATGCCAGATAAATTCTTCCGTCCATAGCCAACCCTGCTTGCGCATTGCCATAATTAATTCGATAACGTAGGTGTGCCTTTCGCCATTGACCACCTTTTCCTTGATATTCAAAACGAAAGTTCCCGTCGGTTTCAGTACGCGCAACAGTTCTTCTGAAATGGGTAAAAACCATTCAACGTATTTTTCGGGTTTTATTCCCCCATATGTGTTTGTGCGACTGTCGGCGTATGGGGGAGATGTGAAAATTAGATCAACAGAGTTATCCTTCAAAGTTTTGAGGATCTCCCTGCAATCTCCGAGTAAAAGTTTTGCCTGAATTTCTGGCATTAACTCTCAACCTTCGTTACTTTCAGCACATCATTGGTAGTCATATCTATTTCTTTGACTTCAAACCCAAAGTTTTCTTTCTCCTCTGTAGTTGAATCATCTTTATGGCCCACAAAAAATTCGGATAAAACAGCCGCATCTCGCGCTGATTTTGCTTCGATTTTTACAACGTAGTTGCGTGAAAGGGATACTTCAAACAATGGCATAGTGGACTCCTGATGGAAAACTGCCTTCAGTGCAAATTATACCTGAACCTCTTCCGCCTTCTTCTCTTTCAACATCCATGCTAATGGACTTGCCGCCTTACCGATACGCTTCGCGGCGATGTTTGACCCGATACACCGTAACCAGTTGCATTTTGTCGTCAATATCATACAAAACACGATACGTTCCAACTCGCAACGAATAACCCGCGTCGCTCTTCAATTTCTTCGAATCGGTCGGACGCGGGTTTTGTTCGAGCAAGTCAATGTGTTTGGAAATCAGGCGGGCATACTCGGAGGAAATATCTTTGAAGTCCTTGATTGCCTGACGACGAAGTTCGATTTTGTACACGTTATTCCCCCAAATTCAAATCCTTCTTTGCTACATCCCAGGGAACGGTCTCTTCGCGAACCATCTTTGCCTGTTTCATCTCTTCGGCATCTTCAAGGTCTTCGAGCATCGAGACGATTTCCTCCCAAACGTCCAAATCCATCATGACAGCGGATTTTTGTCCGCTGGGGTTGACTACAAAGCGTACGGATTTCAGAATCTCTGCGATTGTCATATCTCACCTCGCAAACTGATTATACAACTAAACTACTATGCCATCCTGATTCGGTGGTTGAGTAGCCCGAGGCGATAGCCGAGGGCGTATCGAAACCACAACGCCGAAGGGCAATTCTCGTAACAAAATTTCTTTTGGATATTGGTGGTTTCGATACGGCGGGCGAACGCCGCCTACTCAACCACCAGAGTAATCTTTTGTCTTCTCCCTCAACATCCATGCCAGTGGGCTAGCCAGCAGAACCAATCCTGTTGTCATCACCAATACAGTGGGGAAGCCATACGTTTCAGCCAGCGGACCCGTGATCAGCAACCCCAGCGCGCCCGCGGAGAAGATAAAACCGAGAATCAAGCCTGATGCGAGAGCCATGCTGCCTGTGACGATCCGTTGGGCAAGCACCACCATAATGCTGTGTACCGATCCTGTGCACGCGCCTGCCAGTGGAATCAACACGTACAACCACGGCGACCACCCGATCTGGCTGACGATGAAAACAGGAAACGCGGCGAGGAATAACGCTGTCGCCGCAACTTTTCGTTTGGTGAATTTGTCCCCCAAATGCCCGCCGATGACATTTCCCAGCGCAGAGCCGCCCATGAACAAACCTGCGATATTGCCATACGTCACCGCGCTCTGCCCCAAATCCTTGATGTATTTCGGTACGAAGGCGATCATGTTCGATTGCGCCCATGATTGCAGTGTCGCGACCGCCGCGAGTAAGACGATGAATCCGAATCCCGCTTGCAAACGGATCTTGCCATCCCCGTGGATGGGTTTCGGATGGGGATGATTGTGCCTCAACTGGTAGGCGAGTGAAAAACCGATCGGTATCGAAATGGCGGAAAGTATCACAAGCCAATGCAACCCCAGCGCGGCAAGGATCAAGCCGGTGAGTATAGGACCTAAGAAATGTCCCATTTGACCAGCCATAAAAAACAATGCTGCGGCGGTGGTCTCGCGTCCTCGGAGAAGATTTCGTCCCTGGAGAGTCGCTTGGGCGGTGGCAACAGGATGAAAGGAGGATGAACCGAGCGCGGCAAGGATCAAACAGACGAGTCCGCCGGTTCCCGTCACGTAGATCGCGCCTGTGAAGAAAATCGTCATCCACAGTACGCCGCCCGCCGCGAGCCAGCGCGGACCGACGCGGTCTGACATCCAGCCGAATAACGGTTGTGTGAGAGAGGCTGTCCAAATGTATATCGTGGTGATGAAAGCGATTTGTGTTTCGGTCAAGCCGAGATAGGTGAGCAGGACGGGGCGGGCGCTGTTGAACGCATCCACCATGAGATGACTCAACGCAACGGATGAGAAGAGAGAGTCGAGAAGTAAAGACATGGGTCAGTGATAGAGCTGGTTTTGTTTTATGTATTCGTACACGGACGCTGGAAGATAGTAACGAACGGATTTCCGGTCAGCAATTCGATTGCGTATCTCTCGAGACGCGATCTCCAGCAAAGGCGCGTCCACGTAATGCACTTTGGATTTGATCCCCGGCAACTCGCGTTCAAGGGTTTCGAGATTGGGCTCCTCATTCGGTCGGCGCATCACCCCGATCCAGTGACAAGCGAACACGATTTCCTTTGATTGATGCCAGGTGGGCAAGTCGTGCAATGAATCGCCGCCGATGATGGGAATGATCTCCGCTTGCCGGTTTTGCTCGGCGATCAGTTTGATCGTGTCCACAGTGTAATGCGGACCCGGGCGATCCAGTTCCACGTGGGAAAGCTCAAAGGAAGGGTTGTCTGCGATTGCCAGTTGCACCATGGCGAGACGGTGAGCTAAGGATGTGATGGGTTGTTCTTGTTTGTGTGGTGGTTCAGGTGTGAGAATCCACAACAGGCGATCCAACTCCAACTGCGATTGCGCTTCGGAGGCGAGAATCAAATGCCCAAGGTGTGGGGGATCGAACGTCCCGCCGAAGAGACCGATACGAGATGGCATGAGCGAAGTATAATTCAATTCATGGCTACCAAATCCCGTTATGAAGAGCTTAAACAACAGATTCATTTCCACAATCATCGTTATCACGTGATGGATTCGCCGATCATCAGCGATGCGGAGTTCGATAAACTGCTGACCGAATTGAAGAAGATCGAAGCCGAGCATGCGGACTGGGTCACGGACGATTCGCCGACGCGTCGCGCGGGAGCCAAGCCTGCTGACCGTTTCGTCAAGGTGCGCCACCCCGCGCCGATCCTCTCGCTCGCCAACGCATTCGGCGCAGACGATGCGCGCGCCTGGCTGGAGCGCATCACCAGACTCGACGACCGAGTGGAGAAGGCGAAGTTCGTCGTCGAGCCGAAGATTGACGGTCTGTCTGTCGTTCTGCATTACCGCGATGGCGTCTTTATGCAAGGTGCCACGCGCGGCGATGGTGAAGTGGGCGAAGACATCACGCAAAATTTGCGGACGATTCGCTCCATCCCGTTGAAAATTCCTATTGACGCGAGGGGACCGAAGCCGCCGAAGTATCTCGTGATTCGCGGGGAAGCGTATCTGCCCGTCAAGGAATTCGAGGCGTTGAATCGTAAACTGGAAGAGGCGGGCGAAAAGACATATCAAAACCCGCGCAACACCGCGGCGGGTTCGCTGCGACAACTCGACTCAGAGTTGACGGCTTCACGTCCGCTGACGATTCTTTTGTATCAAATCATTCACCATGAAGGCGGAAAAGTTCCGACTTCTCAATGGGAAATTTTGGAATACCTCAAAGCGCTTGGTTTCCCCATTACCGATATTGCCAAACGATTCGATACTCTTGAAAAAGCTCTTGCTTACATTGCGCCCTGGGAAAAGAAACGTGACAACTTATCTTACGAGACGGATGGCATGGTCATCAAAATTGACGATTTGACCCTCGCCGCGGAACTCGGCTTCGTCGGTAAAGATCCGCGCGGCGCGATCGCGTTCAAATTCCCTGCGCGCGAGGTGACGACAAAATTGCAGGATATTCGCGTCACCGTTGGGCGGACGGGTGTGCTGATTCCGAATGCAGTCTTGGAACCCGTCGAGATTGGCGGCGTGATCGTCGAACGCGCCACGCTGCACAACTTCGATTACATCGCGGAGAAGGATATCCGTGTGGGCGACCGCGTGCTGATCAAGCGCGCAGGCGAGGTGATTCCGTATGTCATCGGTCCCGTCGTGGATGCGCGCACAGGCAAGGAGAAGAAATACAAGCCGATCACAACCTGTCCCTCGTGCGGTCAACCCGTGGAACATTTTGAGGGCGAGGTTGCATGGTATTGCGTCAATGCTGCCTGTCCTGCGCAGTTGGTGCGAAACATCGAGCATTTCGTCTCGCGCGGCGCGATGGATATCGTCGGACTTGGCTCGAAGATCGTCGAAAAGCTGATTGAAACAGGCAAAGTTAAAGATGTGGCTGATATTTACACCTTAGCGCGCGCGGACATCCTCGACGCCGTTACGAAAAAAGACAGAAAAACGGATAAAGAACCGCCCGGCAAGATCGCGGAGAATTTGCTGGCCGCAATCGAAACGTCGCGGACTCAGCCGTTGAGTCGTTTGATCACCGCGCTGGGAATCCACGGCGTCGGTGAGGTGATGGCTGGGGATCTGGCGTCAACTTTCCCTGATCTCGATGCGCTCTCCAAAGCCAAAGCGGACGATTTGTTGCAGATCGAGGGAGTCGGTCCCAATACCGCGGAAGGAATCGTGGATTGGTTCTCACGTCCGTTCAACCAGAAGGTGTTGAAGAAGCTGAAGAACGTGGGGATGTGGCCCAAAGGCGGGAAGTCGAAGGTTGAAGGTCGCAAGTCGAACGCGTTTGAAGGTTTGACCTTCGTGGTCACAGGGACATTGCCCACCTTTTCACGAGACGATGCGAAGGCGTTCATTGAATCGCACGGCGGCAAAGTGACCGATAGCGTTAGCAAGAAGACGAGTTATTTGGTGTTGGGCGAGTCTCCTGGCTCGAAGTTTGACAAGGCGAAGTCGCTAGGCGTGAAGATCATCGGCGAAGAGGAATTGAAGAAGCTGGCGAAATAGTGAGCGGAGGTGTGTAATGCCGATCTACATGACCGCCCGATTTGCAGTGCAGGAAGGCAAGCTTCCGGTCTGCGAGCAGGCAATCCGTGAGTTTGTGGCGTACGTTCGCGAGAATGAGCCGAATACCTTCCTGTACACATCCCTACAGGATAAAGAGAATCCTTATCGTTTTTTTTTCATTACTTCATCTTCAAAGACGAAAGCACGCGGGAATTACATTCAAGCTCGAACGCCGTAGATCGCTTTACGAGCGTTCTTTATCCGAACCTCGTGGCACCCGTCGAATTTACGGAATATGTAGTGTTCGCAAATACGAATTGATGTCGAGGAATCATGGCAGAAAAAGTTCTCAACTGGGGTTTTCTCTCGAAAGCGCGCATCAATCGCGCGCTCATCCCGCCGCTTCAGGTCTCCAAGCGGAATGACCTGCTGGCAGTTGCCTCCCGTTCGCAGGAAACGGCGGACACCTACGCCAAGGAGCAAAACATTCCTCGCGCCTACGCCTCGTACGATGCCTTGCTTGCCGACCCCGATATTGACGTTGTTTACAACCCGCTCCCGAATCATCTCCACGCCGAATGGACGATCAAGGCATTGACCGCCGGCAAGCATGTGTTGTGTGAAAAACCGCTCGCCCTGAGCGGGGAAGAGGTGGATGCCATCAAACATGCCGCGAACAAGCATGGTCGAATCGTTGCCGAGGCATTCATGTACCGCCATCATCCGCAAACCTTGAGAGTGCAGGAGATCGTGCGGAGCGGGTCGCTCGGCGCATTGAAGCTGATTCGCGGTTCCTTCAGCTTTGTCCTCACCCGTGAAGGGGATGTGCGATTGAATCCCGACTGGGGAGGCGGAAGCATCTGGGATGTGGGATGCTACCCGATCAGCTACGCTCGAATGGTGGCGCGGTTCGAGCCGGTGGAAGTGTTTGGCTGGCAGGTCAAAGGTCCGACGGGAATCGACGAGACGTTCGTGGGGCAAATGCGCTTCGAAAGCGGCGTCCACGCGCAGTTCGATTCAAGTTTTGTCATCCCTTTTCATTCATTCATGGAAATCGTCGGAAGCGACGGGACGTTGAACATCCCACGCCCGTTCAAGCCCGGCATCAACGAGAACATCTACCTCACGCGTGATCAACACACGGAAAGGATCACCATCAAAGGGCAGGAGTTGTACATTGGCGAAGTGGAAGATATGGCAGATGCCATTCTGCTCGGCAAGAATTCCCTCGTTTCGCTGGATGACAGCCGCGCCAATATCGCGGTAATTCGCGCCTTCATCGAGTCTGCCAATTCGGGCAAGCCCGTAACCCCCAGTTATTAAAAGTCTTGTACTCTCTGGTACACTTGCACCATACTTTTCCGGAGGATTCTTTATGGATTTGCACGCCACCGACGATGCTGTAACCCGCCGTATCAAGGCATTTACTGACCGGGTTTCTTACGTGAAGGAAAACGGTCTTTACTTTTATAACCAGCCGATTGAAGAGTTGCTCCCCGGTATGAAGGTTCGCGTGCGCGGACGCGAGATGGGGATGTACGCCTCCTACAGCTATCTTGGGTTGATCAATCATCCGCGCATCAACGAAGCCGCGAAAAAAGCGGTAGATCAGTTCGGCACCGGCACGAACGGTGTCCGTTCTCTGGCGGGGACGTTGACCATCCATACCGAACTTGAGGAGACGATCGCGAATTTCAAGCACACCGAAGCCGCCGTCACCTATTCCTCCGGTTATGCCACCAACTTGACCGTTGTCTCCACCCTGATGGGGCGGGGCGACTATGTATTTTCGGATAAGTTGAACCACGCCTCCATCGTGGACGGATGTTTGATGTCCGGCGCGGAATTTCGCCGCTTTCGTCACAACGATATGGAGCATCTCGAAGGCTTGCTAAAGAACGCGCCGACCGATGTCGCCAAACTGGTCATCGCCGATTCAGTGTTCAGCATGGACGGCGATATCATTGACTTGCCGAAGACGGTCGAATTGTGCAAGAAATACAATGCATGGTTGATGATTGATGAAGCACACTCAGTAGGTGTGCTTGGGAAAACCGGTTCGGGCATCGAAGAGCACTTCGACATGTACGGCTCGATTGACATCAAAATGGGTACGCTCAGCAAGACCATCCCCTCGGTGGGTGGGTATGTCGCCGCGGGCAGGGATATCATTACGTATTTGCGTCACGCGAGCCGCGCCTACATCTTCTCTGCTGCGCTGCCGCCCGCGCAAGCTGCCGCGGCGAACGAAGCCTTCAAGGTAATTCTGGACGAACCGTGGCGCATCGAACGTTTGAACGAGAATACAAAACAGTTCATAGGCGGACTCAAGAGCATGGGCTTCGATACCATGCTGACCGAAACCGCCATCGTCCCTGTGTTGTGCGGTGCGGACGATATGGCTTTTGCCATGACGCGCGAAGCGCAATTAAATGACGTCTTTGTCCTGCCAGTTGTTTCGCCTGCAGTGCCGGAAGGCCTCGCGCGACTGCGAGCCACGGTCACAGCCGCGCACGAGCCGAGCGAGATCGAGCGTGCCATGGATGTCATCGGTGACGCGGGGAAGAAGCTTGGGATCATAAACTAGGTCAACAGGCTGTCGTAGTGAAACCCCGGCAGTGGACTTGCTATGACGAGGAGAATTACATATGAGATGGCAATGGAAACTCGGTCGTTTTTTAGGCGTTGATGTCTACATCCATACCACCTTTCTCTTATTGATTGGCTGGGTGGGATACAGTTACTGGCTCGAACATGGAACCGTAGCTGAAGTCCTGAACGGAATCCTGTTCATCCTTGCCCTCTTCCTGTGTGTCATCCTGCACGAATATGGTCACGCGCTGACCGCGCGTAAATACGGAATCAAGACCCGCGATATCACGCTCTATCCCATCGGTGGAGTGGCTCGGCTGGAACGTTTACCGGATAAGCCCATCGAGGAACTTTGGGTCGCGTTGATGGGACCCGCTGTGAATGTGGTGATCGCCGCGGGACTCTTTGCGGTTCTTGTTCTGACCCAGAGCCTGGCTCCCATCACCGGCATGACCATTGCCTCCGGCTCTTTTCTCATGCGAATGATGCTGGTCAATATCACTCTCGTCATTTTCAATCTCATTCCCGCCTTCCCCATGGACGGCGGACGGGTGCTTCGCGCGCTGCTCGCCATGCGCATGGACTACGTCCGCGCCACGCAGATCGCGGCGAACATCGGTCAAGGCGTAGCATTCCTGTTTGGGTTCATCGGTTTGTTTGGCAACGCATCTCTTCTGTTCATTGCTTTCTTTGTGTGGATCGGTGCCTCGCAGGAAGCCAGCATGGTGCAAATGAAGAACTCTATTGGCGGAATCCCCGTCACGCGTGCCATGCTGACAGATTTCAAGACGCTCTCGCCGGGGGATACGCTTGCGCAGGTGGTTGGGTTGGTGCTAGCGGGTTCGCAGCACGACTTCCCCGTGGTGGATGCCAACGGAACGGTGGTGGGTATCCTCGAGCGCGACGCCTTCATTGCCGCTCTCTCTCGTGAGGGACAAAGCGCGCGCGTCGTAGATGTGATGCGCCGCGACGTCCCAAGCGTAGACTCCCACGACATGGTCGAGTCGGTCATCACCCTGCTGCAAGAATCGGGAGCGAAAACTTTGCCGGTGATGCACGGCGGTCAATTCGTCGGGTTGATCACTGCGGAGAATATCACCGAATTTCTGATGATTCGCTCAGCATTGAGAGCAGTCAAAAGCGCCGTCTGAACCTATTCTTTGATCTGATAGAGCAGATTGTCTTCCACCTTATAGAGTAGTGGCGCCACTTGAACTTTCGGGTAGCGTAAACGCAAGCGCTGCGCTTCGCTGACGACAAAGTCCACCTCGTTGCCGATCTCGAAGAGCGGAGCAAAATGCAGGAAGTGCTCTTCGGCGCGTTCCTCATCCCAGCCCGCGTTTTCGATTAACCCTTTCACGAACAATTCCCTGCGCGCCGCAAGGTTGACCATCCCGCATTGATTGTGTCCGATCAACGCGATGTGCTTCACCCCTCCCACGGCAATCGCATACGAGACTTTGAACTCACTATGGCGTAAGTTTGCCCCACCGGTGCGGATGATATAGGCAAAGTTATCGGGGATATGCAAATGTTTGCGGTGGTCCATGCACATGCCGACGAGCAGTCGCGCCTGCGTGTACGTTTCGTAGTCCTGGTTCAAATTGTGGTATTCCAACAATGATCCGACCGGGGTTCCCTTATATTCAGGAAAAATATCCTCATTCGTCGAGACTGGAAAGAGTTGATTCATGTTATCTCCTGAGGTGATTATAAACAAAAAAGACCGAGCCTTCCAACCCGGTCTCGAATCTCGAAGCCTCTTTTTTCGCTCTACCCCACAAGCCCAACGATAAAATTGAATAATCTCCAATACAGGTTATACAACGGCTGGGGCCACGCGGTCTTGGGCAATACCGGCGGAAAGGACGAAGACACCTCTTCATCGAAATAATTGTCCGCGCCGTTCGTGTCCCAAATGATGTCGAAGCCCTTGCCGAGCATGTTTTTCACGAACGGGTCGGCGTCGTAGCCATTATTCTCATAGATATTGTCGTGTGCGTACAGATGCTCCGGGTTTGGACCAACATCAATCTCGTTTGAGTCAAATCCAATTCCCAAGTTGAATACCGCCAAACCGCCTGTCTTATTGCCTCGGATCGTGTTGTTGTAGATTTCCACTTCGTCCGCGGCAAGGATGAGTATTCCGGTCCCCGGCGGGATGAGCGCGACGGCAGTACCCGGCTTGCCAAAATTCTCGGCGTTGTTGTTTTCCACCAGATTGTCGTAGACTTTCGTGTACAGCGAGACCTTCGATGGTAGTTGCGGTAACAGGTCAATGAAGATCCCGACCGTGTTATCGTGTGCCACGTTGTTGTACACTTCACCTGTCACCGTGTTCTCGAGTTCAATGCCGATCACATTTCCGTATGTCAACGTGTCGCGGATGATCACATTTTCCGATTTGCCGGCGTAGATCGCCGCGTCGTTCATCAATGTCGCTTCGATTCGCTCCATCAGCACGTTCGTACAACGGACGGGATATACGCCATACACGCCTGTGTTTTCGATATACATGTCATGCAAGTACACGCCCGTAGCGCCTTCGACCAGCACGCCATTCGATGTGTAATTCTTCACCGAGAAAAACGCCATCTCGAAGTTGTTGCCTGAAGCGATCACGCCGTCTGAGCGCATCCCTTCACCGTCAATCACGGGCCACTCGCCACTTTCATTCGGGATGCCAATCAGCTTAACGTCGCTCCAGTCCAACACAACCGACTCGTGATAAATCCCGTATGGGACTTCGATGATGTCGCCGGGACCCGATCGGTCAACGGCTTGCTGGATGGATTCATTCGGTCCGACGCGGACGACGGTCGGTTCATGCGCAGAGATTCCTGATTCAGTTGCCTCGAAGTTCAGCCCTTGCGCAACTTCGCGTGCAAGGTTGGGGACTTGTTCCACCATGGGCAACCCTGAAGGCACAGATCTCGGAACTTCGGGCAAGGCGCCTTCGTCCGTGAGTGCGTAGAGGAACGTGACCAGATCTTCATGTTCCTGCGCGCTCAATTCGATCGGCAGGATGTGACGATCCACTTCGAGTCCGTATTGACTGCCGCCGCCATCAGCATAAAACCACACCACCTCTTCGAGCGTGGCGAAAGCGCCGTTGTGCATGTACGGTCCCGTCAACGCGACGTTTCGCAGTGTCGGCGCCTTGAACGCGCCATCCCGTCCGTCACTGACGATCGCGGCACGTCCTGCATCGGGAGGAAATCCCTCCAAGCCCGGAACGCCCGTGACGAAGAAAGCGTCCGAGCCGAAGGTGGGCGCGGCATGACATTCAAAGCAACGCGTCGCCGCGGAACGAAATAGATTCAAACCGCGGCGTTGTTGCGCGGTCAATGCATTGAATTGGCCCGCGGCATATTTATCGAAGGGACTATCCTTGGATATGAGAGTCCGCTCGAACGATGCAATCGCGGACTGCAAGTTTTCAATCGTAATCGCATCGCTTCCGAACGCGGCTTCGAAGAGACGCACGTATTCAGGGATCGCCTTCAGCCGAGCAATCGTCTCAGCGTCGTCGCCAGCCATTTCGTTCTCAGCATGAAGCGGCACGGACATTTGCTCTTCAAGCGTCTCAGCCCGTCCATCCCAAAAGAGTTTCGTGGAAAATCCGACGTTCCACAGCGTAGGTGTGTTGCGGGTCAAGAAGGTGCCATCGGACGCTTTCGCAGTTTGTAATCCGTCACTGAAGCCGAGGCTCGGGTTGTGGCACGTCGCGCACGACATATCCTGATCCTTTGAAAGCATCGGGTCGAAGAACAACAAACGACCGAGCTCGGCTTTTTCTGGAGAGGTCTCGCCGTTGAGTGCGGGGAATTCGCGTTGCAATCCGCTGTATGCGGGGAGCACACTGCTCGCGCCTGCACCCCAATTTTCCTGCGCGGGCAGTTCGTCGAAAGGCAAGGGAGCGAGCGCGGCGTAGGGAATGCCGATGAGGGCGAACAAGCCCAACGTCAAAAAGATGCGCTTTATCCAGATCTTCATATTGCTCCTCGGAACTCAAATCTATTTTAACGTCATCAAGAATGCGACAACGGCATCGAACTCTTCGCTCGTCAGTTCTTTTCCGAAATTTGTCGGCATTGTGTCCGCAAATCCTTCCACGAGAAAGTCTTTCGGCGACAAAATGGAGATTTCGATGTATTCCTGAGCGTCAACCCCGGGGATGCGTGACGCGGCATGGGTGGCGATTCCAGCCAGCGACGGACCGATCACAACCGTGTCCGGCACGAGAACGTGACATTGCGCGCATCGCAACATGTAAACCGATTGCCCGAGTTGTTCGAGCGGGGTAAGCGTGGGGGTTGGCTCCGCGGCACCTGCACGGCAAGCCGCCATCAGTGTGGCGGCAAACGCAATCGTTGCGAATCTGAATTTCATACGGACTGTCCCAGAAGTAAAATGGATGATTAGATAATCGTTTCCAGATCTTTGCGTAGCAACTCTTTGTCTGCTTCATCTGAAATCTGAGCGGTCCATTCCAGTGCTTGCTCGAGGTAGTGTTTCATTACAACCCGATTGTGTGCGAGCATCTCTGCCCGCGCCAAGGATTCATACGCGTATGCCTTAAAGAACGGCTCAAGTGATTCGGCTTGTTTCAACGAAAGCAGTCCGTACTTTCGTGCATTCTCTGGTTGCCCGATCAGGCAAAAAACCCGCGAGACCTGCCAGTATCCCACCGACAGGTTTTTTGCGTTCACGTCTTCACGTTGAGACCAGTGCCACAGGGAGGCGATTGCCGCGTGCAACATGCTCAGGTCGTCTTCCTGAGAGCGGTCCTGTTTCTCGATATATTCCCAAGACTTGTTGAAATTGTCGGTGGAGAAAAACTTGTGTGCGGCTGTGAGATCGAATTGAAGTTTATCTGCCATGCAAACCTTATCTGGCGAGCCTCACAAGTTGCGGTCTGGAGTTGGGAACGCGTTTGATCTCCCCGCGCGCTTCAAGGTCGAGCTTCACCGTAGTGACATACCACATCACCGAGCCGTCGAACTTGCCGCGCACTTCCTTTTCCACCGCGCGCGAGAGTTTCATGAATGTCATTTCTTTGTTGGTACGCAGTTCACTCATAATTGCTTTGCGAATGATTTCGTATTTGTCCCTGCTGATGTTCACACCCTGCTTCTTTTCCGGGTGTAGGGTTTTTATCATGTCCTTCATTTCCAACCTCCTCTTGTTGGGTACGGAATTTTACTCCCAACCTCGTAATCTGGCGGGGGTAATTCGTACTGCCACTGAGTAATCACCGCTGAATTGTTCCGGCGTCGCGCCGAGCCGGGCAATGCCGCTTTTGTATTTTTTAATGTATGCGCGGTGTTTGTGCGCAGACGGGGCTTTCTTATCGAGATTTGCCTTCCCGGTAAAAACAACCATCCTTTTCTCGCCCTTTTTGTCCGTGGTGTTGAAGTGCAAAGAAACCTGCGGATTTCTCCGAATGTGCCTCAATTTGTACGCCTGTGGCTGGCTATAGAGCAGGAACGAATCTTTTTCCCAGATGAACCATACAGGCTTGGGTTGCGGTGCGCCGCTTGAGTCGGTGGTGGTCAGCCAGATAAAGTATTCGCTCTTCAAGAATTTCCGCGCCACGCGACCGAACTTGGTGTTCAAATTGATCATTGGATGTCACCTTTTTTGAGAATACGTGATCGTATCCTGCTTCGCCTGCGCTTATACCGGTTCCTTCAATCGCTCAAGGACCAGTTCTGCGACATCTTTCACTTGAATCTCGCCGCCGTCTGCTTTGGAGGCATCAGTCAACATAGAAAGACAAAAGGGGCATCCGACAGCGACAGTGCCCGCGCCGGTGGATTTCGCTTCTGCGAAACGTGTTGTGTTCACGCGTGCCGTGCCTTGTTCCTCTTCCTTCCACATTTGTGCGCCGCCCGCGCCGCAGCAGAACGACTTGGCGGAGTTGCGCGGCATTTCGATGGTCAACGCTCCGGAGGATTTCAACGCCTCGCGCGGAGCATCAGTGATCTTGTTGTGCCTGCCTAAATAACATGGGTCGTGGAAAGTTACCGTAAATTGGTCTTTATCGACGTGTAAACTGATCTTTCCTGCGCCAACCAATTCGTTGATAAACTGCGTGTGATGCACGATTTCGTAATTCCCACCAAAGGAGGGATATTCATTCTTGATCGTGTGCAGGCAATGCGGGCAGGTTGTGACGATCCGCCTGGGTTTTACTTCATTGAGAACTTCTACATTCTGTGATGCCATCGCGAAGAAAATGTCTTCCCGTCCAGCCCGCCGAGCCGAATCGCCGGTGCAAGATTCGTTTCTTCCAAGGACAGCGAAATTAACACCCGCCGCGTTCAAGATCTTGGCGAAAGCCTGTGCTGTTTTCTGGGCTCGCGCATCGATAGCCGGAGCGCACCCCACCCACCACAAAATTTCGGGTTCGGGGTTTTGTTCGATGGTCAGAACGTTCAACCCCTCTGCCCACTTCATTCTTTCAGCTTGCGACACATTCCACGGGTTCTGATTCCGCTCGATGCCTTTGAACGCGTTCTCCAATTGTTTGGGGAACTGACTTTCCATCAGCGAGAGATTGCGGCGGATGTCCAGAATGTCGCGCATCGGTTCATTCCCGACGGGACAAATGTCCACGCAGGCGCCGCAACTGGTGCACGCCCATACAGCTTCCTCGGAAATCAAATTCAACATCGGCACATCGGTCGTGCCGCTTTTCAAATGGTAGCGCTTGTTGATCTCCAACGCGGCCGGCGATAAGACCTTCCCGGTGTTGTAGGCAGGGCAAACCTCCTGGCAGCGGAAACATTGGATGCACGCGTACGCGTCCATGATCTGTTCCCAGCCGAGGTCCTTCAACTTCGCCGCGCCAAACTGCTCGACAGTTTGATCGTCGAGGTTGATGTAGCTCAACTGCCCAATGGACTTGCGTTCGGGCTTCAACGCAAAGTTCAACGGTGTCATAAAGAGATGGATGTGCTTCGAGTATGGGAAATATGGCAGGAATGCGAACACCAATCCGAGCGAGATCCAGAACATCAGCCGCTCGTCGAAGAGCAGTTGTGCTTCGGGTTTGTTTGCCCACAACCCCGCCAGCGCGGACGTAAGCGGTTGCCACGCGTCATGCAATCCCTCGCGGGCAAGGTAGAACGATTCCCCGAACACACGCGCCAGCGTGTGGGTGAAGAACGTACCGGTTACGATCATCGAATCGCGATTGATTCCTTTCCGTGCTTTGGGGTCGAGCAAGATGGAATCACGCGTGGTAAGTGCCGCTGGCTTGAGGACATACCGGCGAATGGACATGCCGATCATGCTGAACATCAGCGCGAACGAAATAAATTCTGCGAGAGAACGATAGACATCTCCAAAAAATCCGCTGTGGTGCAACAGATGATAGTCGGTGTAGGCAAGGATTAACTCATTGAGGTTGACGAGGAGATAGACAAACAAGCCCCAGCCGATAAATGCGTGCAATATGCTCGGAACCAGCCGGGTGCGGTATACCGGGGTGAAGAAAAGATACTTGGCAATGAGAGAGCCAAGCCGTTTTGGCGCCAGCGACCAGTCGGGTTTTCCCTGTCCGCTGGCGATCTGACCGATGATGCGACGCACTCCTCGGTAAGTCCACACGACGGAAACGATCATGAATACGGCAAAGATGATTTTTTCGACGAGGGTGAGCATCGCATCTCCACAATTTCCCGCTCAGGCGGGAGAGGGGTTAGGGTGAATCCTAGTTTAGCACAAAACAAAACGCGGAGCCGTTTGTCTCCGCGTTTTGTAGAATCGATAACCGCTTACTCGCCGATGGTGTTGACGTATTCCTCCGCGGTGATGCATCCAGCCGAAAGTTTTGAGGAAACATTCTCCCAGTCGAGTTCCAGTTGCTCGATGAAGGCAAGTTCGAGCGCGTCACCCAAACAACCGGGGCCCGCGTGATAATTGACAAGCGAGAATTTCCATAAGTTCTCGTACGTCGCGACCTCTCCCGCCGTCGAGCCCGTGATGTTCTTTACAAGTTGCCCTGCCTGTTCGCAATTCGCCAGCAAGGTATGCGCGAACACGCCGATGCTGAAATTCGCGCGGTCGAGGTCAATTCCCAGCGGGCAGTCATCGCATACCGCATTCACCGCGCGGATCAGGGATCCTCGAACATATCCTTGTAGCTCTTCGTCGAGTCCGACGTAACCGTCGGCGCATAACTCCGAATCCATTACCAGCGGGCAGAATTGATTGAAGAACGGGGGGTTCCAAAGCAGGGTGGTATCGGCTCCCAGTTCGGTGAGTTGCCCCAACCCCACATCGTTTTTCTGACCCGTGCCGGGCCAAAACTGACTCTCTTTGGCAAATAGGTTTTTCAAAAGGTTTGCCGGAACACCCGTATCTTTGGCTACGTTCAGGATGATCGAGTCGAACTGGTTCTGCCATTGCGTGACCGCTTCACGCGCCTCCTGCATCCCGCAGGTGGAAGCGGTGTTGTCTGGGAGCAGGCCGTCGTTCGGACAGGTGCCCGCATCTACCGCACCCTTGCGTATCAGATTCGCAGCAAGATAGTTGTAAGGGACATCCGTTCCGAGAGATTCGCTCTGCGTGGGAGTACTTAACCATTCAGGTGGTCCGCCGACGGGCGGCAGTGTTCCCCACGTCTGCACGCAACTCGCCACGGGGACGCCTGCCCACTGACTGGATAGCACATCCACATACCAGAAGGATTGATCGGGGTTTCCTGCATCTGTCGGCGCGACGCGTACCAGCGCGTTGAAAATCTGACTGCTGTCACCGTAACTGGAGAACGCCCAGAATTGCAGGTTCGCGCCGTCTTCGCCGGTGATCGGGAGCCTTAAGCGGCACTGTGCATCGCAGGTGAACGTTTGCCCTTCATATAAGCCTTCAATCTGTGTGATGTGGTGGTCAGGGAGTGGTTCGATTCCGGTGAGAACCAGAATCGGCTCAAATTCACAGATACTCGTGGATGAGGTGAATACAGGGTTGCAGTTTTCGAGAGTTACTTGCACGATGGGGGGAGGGAGTTTTGTGGAGATTTCTTTTTGAGCGGGCTCGCTATCAATCAATACCAAGTAATTCCCCTTGCACAGACTCACATCGTGCTCATGGCAGGGCTTCTGTTCGATCCAGTCCTCGTAGTCATCTTCGGTGCAATCGCGAAAAACATCCGCTAGCGTAGGCAAACCCTCATGATCAACTTCAATTTCACAGATCAATTGATTTGTTCCCCAGCGTGCCATCCACCATGTATATTTTGTGTAATCTACAACGGTGACGGAGAATCTATCTGGGCCGGGGGGGTTGCCGAGTGGTGCACTGATCTCCCGTCCGAACGATGCGAAGCCTGTACCCGCGAGGAAAGTCAGCAGGCTGAATGTCGCCAGCCAAGACCTCCATCGCGCCAAAATCCCTCGTATCGCCATAAAAGAAAGGAGTCCGCTCCAATTATAACGGACTCCTATTCCAATTGCCTATTTCTTTCTGCCCTTTTTTGTTACAGGTTTGCCTGCCCTCTTTTTTGGCTTCGGCTCCGCCGCGGCGGGTTTTTCCATCTCTGCCAGCATAGCCATATCCTGCCTTAGATTGCGGTTGCGAATGAATAGGCTCGCAACATAGATCGAGAGGATGAGAAGCGTGATAGCATACCCGGCGATCATGTAGCCGGAGGTGTCCGGTGTGGTTTCTTGAAAGAACATGTTGATCTCCTAAGACCTATCGTTACCAAGCCGCTTTCAGTTTCATTTCTTCGACCTTCTCCTGCGCTTCGCCGAGGCGGATGCGATTCCAGAACAGGTCAACGAAAATAACGGTGAATGCGAATAACGCAAAGAGGAATATTCTAACCATATCGTCGGTCATGCTGAAGTTGCCCTCGGCGGCGGTATTCGAGCCGGCAATCACCACCGGGTGGATGGTGCGGAACAAGCGGATGGCGAAGAAGGTGATCGGCGCGCTCAAGCCGCCGATAAGCACATAGACCGCGCCGAAGCGGGCGCGTCTGTTCGGGTCGTCTATTCCCTGCCGGAGCATGAAGTAAGCGATATAGATCAGTTCAGTGATTGCGGCGGTGGTGAGGCGCGGATCCCACGTCCACCAGGTGTTCCATGCCGGGCGTGCCCAGATCGAGCCGAGGATGATGGTGATTAGGAAGAACATGACACTGACCTCAACCGCCGCGACCTGAATACGATCCCATTTCAGGTCTTTCGTCACGAGATAAACCACGCTTAAGCCAGCCGTGAAGACAAAACCGATGAGCGCGACCCATGCCGTGCCAACGTGGAAGTAGAATACGCGTTGCACATCGCCCATCACGCGTTCGGTCGGCGCGACGAAGATGGCAAGGTAGGCTGCGGTGAACAACAGGATGATCGAAACAACGTCCAGAATTTTGAGAGCAAGAGGTTTTTGGTTCATTTGAACTCCTTTCGAGATTGAGAAATAATTTGCAGTAAGGGCAACCCGTCAATAATGACAAAAGCAATATGTTTCCGCTGGGCGAGTCGCCCCTACAGTTCATTCTTCCACGATATTATCGAATACCATAAAGGAGACGGCGATAAAAATGACATCATACGTGATGAGCAGGTCGATCGGGAACGCGACTTCGGAAAATTCTGCGCCGTCTAAAAATCCGCCGCTGGCTTTGACCGCGGCAAGCAATACAGCGAACGCGACCGGAAACAGCAGGATTGGGAGGAGGATGTCGCGAGTGCGCGTCTGCACGGACATGGCGGCGAGAAGCGTACCGACGGCGGTATAGCCGACCGAACCGAGAAGGATCACGAGCATCAAGCCGGGTTGAAATAGATTTGTGTTGTAGAGCAGGCTGTAGACTGGCAGAACGATGATTTCCACAATAAGCATAAAGGCGAGGTTGCTGAAAAACTTGCCGAAGTAGATCGCGGACCGGTCAACGGGCGCGAGCAGGAGCCCGTCGAGACAGCCGCGGTCCTTCTCGATTGCCATCGAACGGTTGAGTCCCAACGTACCGGCGAAGGCGAAAGTTGACCAGAGCACGCCGGCAGTCACAGATTGGCGCGTTTTCACGTCCAGTTCAAGAGCAAAATTGAAGATGAGGATGATAAGCAAGGAAAAGACGAGCATCGCTGAGATCAATTCCCACGAGCGAAATTCAGCGCGCAAATCCTTCCAGAGGATCGCGCCGATGGCTTTGAGGAACTTGCCGCTGGGCTGAGCGCTGGCTGTTCGCTGACGCCTAATGGCTGATGGCTGACTGCTTCTTCTGGCCATCTCAACCTGCCAGCGCCTGTTTATAGAATGCAAGCAAATTGCTTTTCTTCAATTGCCTCCGAGTTGCTGAAGCTGCAATAACTCCGCGTGAGAGTACGTCGAATCGTGTCGCCAAAACCTCTGCGCGGGCAAGATCGTGGGAGGTCATCACCACGGTGCGTCCCTGTGCGGCAACGGTTTTTAGTACATCGTCGAGCATCGAAGACGCATCCTGATCCAATCCGGTGTAAGGCTCGTCGAGGAGCATGATCTCAGGGTCGTGGAGCACAGCGCGCCCGATGGCGAGGCGTTGTTGCATGCCGCGCGAATAGGTGCGGACGAGATCGCGGCGGCGAAGTTCAAGCCCCACCATTTCCAATACCTCGGTGACACGGCTTTCCGATTCGAGTATCCCGTACATGCGCGCATAAAAGCGGAGGTTTTCCTCCCCGGTCAAGTCGCCGTAGAGTAATGGGAGATGTGACACAACCCCAAGCCTCGCGCGGACTTGTGCCGCCTCGCCGGGAAGTTTGTATCCCGCGACTTTTACTTCGCCCAATGACGGACGCGACAGTGACGCAAGGATCCGTAGAAACGTTGTTTTGCCCGCGCCGTTGGGACCGAGTAGCGCGACGAACTCGCCCGTGTGGACTTCAAAATCCACGCCGCGCAGGACAGTTTTCAACCCAAAGCGTTTGACAAGTTTCTTTACGGTGATCATAGTTTCTGTTGGGGGCGAAGCATCCTTCGCCCCGACTGTCACATCATTTCCTTCAAATATTCTTTCAATTCAGTTCGACGCTTTTGATATGCCTTTTCGCCTATCTTCTTTCTGCCATGCAGATCGTCGAGCGTGATGATGGCATCCATCACTTCCTCTGCCGATTCAAACGTCTCACCTTTTTCTTCGCCTGTATCTTCGTTGCGTTTGTCTTGTCGGTACATCCACAAACCTGCAATGACGAGCGCGAGCCCGAGTGCGGCGGCACCGATTAAGAATCCTGTGCTGGTGTTGGTATCTGCTGTTTCATCATTGGGCTTGCCTGACAAGGTGAATTGAAGAGACTCTCCGGCAACGATCGCACCCGACTCGTATATCCGATATTCGAAGCCCTGAATGGTCTGTACGCCAAGATCAATTATGCCCGGGTTTTCGATCTCCACGCCAATCGGGGTAAATATGTTGACCGATGAAACCGGCAGGGCAAATTCTTGCGAAAAGTTCACCGTGCCGCTCAGCCCAAGCGACGAGAATGCGATCAGCCCGTACGGCTTTTCGCTCGGTGGAATGGCGAATCCATTTTCTGTGGGCATGAACGATTCGCTGTCCTTGGTCGGTTCAAAGCCGAAGTTGAACGAACCTGCTGGGAATCTGACAAATGGTATCTCGCCGCTGGCATCCTGCGGCACAATGACGATTTGCTCGGTTGGATTGCGGAACGAATATAGGCTGTACACCGCGATCGAGTCCCCGCCGTATTCGAAGATAACCTGTACGCCGTCCATCACCAATTTGGTTACGTCGTCTGTAATTCCGTATAACTCCAGTGACGGGATCTCAACAGATTGCGCGCCTTCCTCCACGATGGCAAACTCGGATTGCAAAGTGATTCCTTCGAGTGCGACGCGAGTAACAAAGATGCGGTTGACAGGCATCTCGATATTCTCGAAAGCATACGAGCCATCTTCCTTGACGGTAGTGTCTGCCGTGAATACTTCGACGGGTCCCGCACTCGGATCGTTGAGGTCGTGATCGAATCCGCTCAGTGTGACGATCAGGTCGGATGGCAGAGTCATTTCCGTTTTGTTTTCGATGAAGCCGGTGACATTGCCAAACCCCGGTTGCGGCTCAATCGCCGGGACGGCTGGATTCGCGTCCACCGGCGTTGCCTCAGCGGACGCGGGAGTCACCACTGCCGCGACAGGCTCCGGCGTCGCGAGAGGCGAGGTGTCGAAGGATAGTGTCCGTAAATACGCGGCGACCGCCCACATATCGTCATCGCTCAAGTCTCCGCCAAACGCAGGAACCTCGTCATTGCCTTGTTTGACGAGGCGGGCCAGTTCCACGGCGGTCAACATGGACATCTTCTGTTGATTCTCGAAATACTCTGGCGAACAGTTCATACAATTCTGTTCGAAGAGTTGTCTGCCTTTTTCGATCTGTTCCGGGGTGGTGTGAAGCGTCAACACGAACGCCGTCACATCCCATCGCTCCTGATCGGTAAGGCTGGCAAATGGCGGCATGAAGCGTTCGATGTTGCCGCGCGTGACCACGGTGTAATACTGCGCGGGCGACGCGGGACGCGCGATCTCCGCCAGCCCGAACGCGCGGACCGTGACATTGAGTTGGATTCCCTGCTCGCCGTCGCCGAGACCGGTCTCGCCGTGACAAGCCGCGCATTTTTCGAAATAGATCGCCTCGCCGTTTGCCACGCTCGGTGCTTTTTCCGGGTACAAGGCTAAAGTCGGCGCCGGTGTCGGTGGGACGTAGTCCGGAGGGGGCGTGATATCCTCCGCCAGCGTGACGTTGCAGGCGGCGAGGAGAAGGGTGAATGTTGCGACCAAGAGGAAGCGAAACTTCATGAATTCTCGTGACGGAATCACTTCAATGCCTTTCCACACGAGGGGCAAAATCGGTCAGTCGCCAGCACCGGCTTGCCACACTTCGGGCAAAAGCCATCGAACTTGCCTTTACGCTCTGCGCGGCGTTTGGCGATCATCGATTCGATATCTGAATCGGTGATTTTCTTTCCGCCGGTCTTGGCGGCTTCACGCGGGTGCTCGGCGCTCAACGCATCGATTCGCCGCAGGATGTCTGCGCCTTTTTGTAACAGGTTCGTGCGCTGATCCGGGTACTCGCCTTCGGGGATTTTTCCCAGTTTGAAGTCGAAGTCCAATTCCTGCAAAGAACTGAGGACGCGCTCGCGCTCGGCGAGCAGCGCGGAAAGTTCGCGTTCCTCGGCGGTGACGCGCTGCCCGTAGCCGCGCAGGAACGGCGCGTACAAATATGCCCCGACGAGGATGAGGACTGCCAGTGTCAGGAAGATCGCAACGATGTCCATTCGCCCTCTATCTCAACAAGGGTTCGATCTGCGAGCGGATCTGTTCGATGCTCACGAACGGACCGACGTGCACATAGCGCAGAACGCCTTCCTTGTCTGCAAAATACGTTTCAGGTACGCCTTTGATGCGGAAGTATTGAGAGATCTTCGTGGCAAGGTCGGGGCCATTCGGAAACCTAATGCCAAATTTTTTCATATATACACGCGCATCGGTTTCCGTATCCACATAGTCAATGCCGAGAAAAATAACTTCTCCTGTGGGCTCGTATTCCGTCCACGCCTGCTGTAACTCCGCGGCTTCCTGCTCGCACGGTTTGCACCACGATGCCCAAAAGTTGATTACGACCACTTTGCCGCGCAGGTCGCTGAAATTCACCTCGGACTTTCCGTCCAGTTCATAGCCGTTGTACATCGTCAGTGCAAAATCGTCAATCACATGCCCCGGCTGGACAGTGCCTTCCTGTGCGCGGCTAAGTCCGGTAGCGACGATGGCAAGCAACGCAACCAAAAATGCCCAGACGATGATTTGTGTCCACAGCGGGACCGCGCGACGCGGTGTTCTTTCGATTTCAGTCATCATGATTCCCTCTGTAGGGGCAAAGCATGCCTCGCTCCCACGAGTTAACTTCTCTTCTTCAACTCTTCTTCGATTTGGGCGACGTATTCATCCTGCTGGCTCGCCGGCGAGTCTTTCTTGAGGATAGTTGACTCAGCCGCCTTTGGTTTCTTCCACATTTGCAACGCGCGGAAGAGCAGGAAAGTGCCGCCAAGGATTGCAACTACCGGCAATAGATACGCTCTCACTTTATCTCGCGGATCGCCTGCCGCGCGCTCGCCGTAAGTTACGGCGAAGTAATCAATGATTTCCTCTTCCGCCTTTCCCTCGCTCAACATTTCGCGGATTTGCTCCCTCCACTGCCGGCACGCCTCGGTGGGGCAGACGTCCAGCGGTGTATTTTCGCACACCGGGCAGAACAACTTCTTCGCGATCCTGTTCACTTCGTCGTCGGTGGGTTCCCGTCCCTGAGCAAATGAGGTGCCTTGAAAAGTTAAGGCGATGACAACAGCAAATAGGATCGCTATGAGTGATTGGTAACTCGTAATTCTTTTCAAACCAGTCACAGTTCTAATCTCCAACTCTCTTTACCTTCTGCTCATCATTCGATTCCTCAATCTGCCGCGCTGACTTGCCGAACATGCTTCCCCGCCCGCACCGGTTCGCGCTCCGGGTCTTTGTCGGGCCAGGCCGCGATAACGATGCCGGTGAGGAAGAGCAGGCTTCCCATCCATAGCCAGTTGACCAGCGGGTTGACGTAGATCTTGAACGTCGCGCCAGTAGCCGACGCAGGCTCCCAATTGACGAGCAAAATGTACAAATCGTCTTTCATCGTGGCGCGTTGACCGGGGATCGTCATGGCTTGTTGCGCGTCCCAATAGTAGTCAATGCGCGGGTAGAGTTCACCGAGATATTGTCCGTTTTGGTAAATGCCGACCACGGCACGCGTCACTTCGCGCCCATCGGGACCTGTGAAGCGGGCAATATCCTCATATACTACATCGTATCCGCCGAGGCTCGCCTGCTGATTCAATTCAAGAGTGCCCTGCGTTTCCATTTGGAAGAGTTCGATGCCAAGGACGCCGATTGCCATGAGCGCGATGCTGAGGTGAACGATATAACCGCCGTAGCGCCGACGGTCGCGCCCGGTTAGATTCCAGAATGCAGCAAAAAGCCTCTCACTGTGGCTTCTTTGCCTTGCTTGTGCGCCGCGCCAATATTCATACAAGGTGATGAGAACAACGAACGCCACCAGAAAGAAGCCAATCAGCGCGTAAACGTTTTGGGTGTAAAACGCGAATAACGCTACAGTGACGATGACGGCAAGTACAGTCGGCTTCCACGCGGCGCGACCGAGGGTTTGCAATGTGGAGTGACCCCACGCCGAGAGCGGCGCAATACCCATTAGGAATAACAACGCCGCGAAGAGGGGACCATTGGCGCGCTCGTAAAAGGCGGGACCGACAGTGACTGTCGTGCCTGTGAAAAGTTCAGAAGTCAACGGATAAATCACGCCCCAAAAGCAAACGACCAGAATGCTCATAAACAGCAGGTTATTGAACAGGAACAATGCCTCCCGTGACAGCAGTGAATGCATTTCCGTTTCTGCTCTCAGAGTCCCCCAACGATAAATGACGAGGGCAACGGAGGCGACCAACGTGATCGCGATGTATGTGAAAAACAATGGACCGATAGCGCTTTGTGCGAACGCGTGCACCGACGATAACACGCCAGACCTTGTGAGGAAGGTGCCGAAGATGACGAGGTCGTACGTAAGGATGATCAAGAGCATGTTCCAATGCTTCAACATGCCGCGCTTTTCCTGAATCATCACGGAGTGCAAAAACGCCGTACCCGTCAACCACGGCATAAACGCCGCGATCTCCACCGGGTCCCAGCCCCAGTAACCGCCCCAGCCGAGCACGTCGTACGCCCAGCGCCCGCCGAGTACGAGACCAAACGTCAGGAACAACCACGCCCACAAACTCCAGCGGCGCGTGATGCGGATCCAGCGGTCATCCGTGCGACCTGTGATCAGCGCGGCTATGGCGAATGCAAACGGAATGACGTACGAAACGAATCCGAGGTACAGCATCGGAGGATGGATGATCATGCCGGGATGTCGCAGCAGCGGATTGAGTCCCTGCCCATCTTCCGGTGTGAACAACACACTGTTTGCGGGCTGGATGAAATACGCCTCGACCCCCGTAGCTGTCTGATAGAACTGTTTGAATGGATTCTCGTAGAAGGCTATCATCCCTACGAAGAACGCGAGCGTGAAGCATGAGACGAAGATCACCCACGGGAGAAATTCGCGGTCGCGATCCCACTTGCGGAGTGTGACCAGCGATGCGAACGCCGCCATCAACCATGACCAAAACAATAGCGACCCGGCTTGTCCGCCCCACCACGCGGTCACCTTCAAATACGTGGGCATCGAACGGCTCGTTACTTCATAGACAAACTGCACTTCAAAACGATTGTTGACGAGCAGGTAAATCAATAGTAGTGACGCAAGAGTCAGCAGGGGAAAGGTAAGTAACATCGCGCGGCGCGCGCTCTCCACCATCGAGGCAGCGCGTTGCGGCGTATCCAGTTTCTCGAGTTGATTCGCCAAACTCTCAGTTCTTGCACCCGATATACTGCGGAAAAGATGTGCAAACGCTTTGGGGTTCGAAAAAGACGCGGCAAGCGCGCTATACAGCGTGACGAAGAAGGTGATGAGCAGGACACCAAATCCCAGATTTGCGATCATTAAATCTCCTCGAATACTTAAACTTCACAGGTCGTTCGACCTGTGAAGTCTCCATTCATTAACTTCCAGCCTGGTCCGGCACGGCTTCTTCGTAGCGGGTGGGGCATTTCAACAACAACTCCTCTGCGTAGAAGTTGCCGTCTGCGCCGAGGTAGCCGGTCACAATCGCTTGAGCCTCATGCCGCAGGAGGTCCGGCTTGACGCCGACATACACGACCGTCATACGTGAACGTGTCGGGTCGTTCACCGCTTGATGCAGGGCTTCAGCCAGCCCGCCCTCGGTCTCGATCTCCGGCGCATCGGCCGGGACGTGCGCCACTTCGAAGATGAGGGTAAGCGTTTGAGGGTCGTATTGAATCGTGTCACCGATCACTGCTCCCGAGACGCGCAGGTTTTTGTCCACGACGTCGGGTCCCTTCGCGTTGAATTCATCCACTGTCATGAAATATTGAGCGGAGCCTGCCGTCGCGTTCGCGATGAGAAAGATCACCGCGCCCAGGATGAGCAGGCCGCCAATCACGAATTTATTGATCTTCATTGATTATCTCCGAGTCCAGTTCTGCATCTTGACATTCCTGTCTGCATTCATTTTACATGACGAGATTAACAAGGCGTGAGAACGATGACTGACGAATGTCATCAAAATTATCTGCATGTATCATCATTGTCCCCTTCCGACGCGGGAGATCAATCATCGTCATCGGCTGTATCAACACCATAGATTTCATCAATTTGTTTCATGACTTTCGGGGTCAATTTGGAAACGACTTTCTCCGACTTCAAGTTTTCTTGCAGCTGCTCCACGCGGCTTGCTCCGAGAATGACCGTGCTCACATTTGGGTTTTTCAAGCACCATGCGATTGCAAGTTGTGAAAGGGTGCACCCCAAACGCTTCGCGACCGGCTGTAGCGCACGTACCTTGGCAAGCCGTTCTTTATCTTTTACCCTTTTTTGAAGCCAGCCATAACCTTTGAGGTTGGCGCGGCTTTCCTTGGGTATCCCCTTCAAATATTTACCCGTCAACATCCCGGATGCCAGCGGACTCCAGATCGTTGTGCCGTAGCCGTAATCCTGATACAGGCGCGCATATTCCTTTTCAAAGCGTTCTCGCACAAAGAGGTTGTATTGGGGTTGCTCGGTGATCGGTTTGTGCAAGTGATATTTTTCTGCAATATGGATCGCCGAAACGATCTCGTCGGCTCCCCATTCGGATGTGCCCCAGTACATTGCTTTGCCCCATTCGATGATGTTATGCATCGCCCACACGGTTTCCTCGATAGGCGTGGTCTTGTCCGGGCGATGAGAGTAGAGCACGTCCACATAGTCGAGTTGTAATCTTGCCAGAGAACCATTGATGCCTTCGATCAACCGCTTGCGGTTCAGCGTATCGCTTTCGTTCACACTATCGTGCAAGCCCCAATAGATCTTGGTTGTGACGAGATAACTTCCCCTCCGCCATTTTAGACGCTGCAACGCCGCGCCCATCACCTCTTCTGATTTGCCGTTTGCATAGACCTCAGCGTTGTCGAAAAAATTTACGCCGGCATCGTGCGCCGCCGCCATCAACTCCACCGCCGCGTCCACATCCACCTGATTCTTGAACGTGACCCACGACCCGAACGAAAGTTCACTCACGCGAATCCCTGTGCGACCTAAATGCCTATAGTTCATTTCGCTCTCCGTGATCTGATTTTCTGTCCATTATAATCTCCTCATGCGATGCGCCTTCGTTCTTGCTATTTTGATGCTTTTGACCTCCTGCGCCTCCGCGCAAACGGATTCAACGTCTCAGCCTGCAGACCTTATTCCGTTTTTGACCTCCACCCCGCGCCCGCTTCAGGCGCCGGTTGGTCTTGTCCCGCCGACCACGCCTCTCCCCAGCCCGACTCCGTTCACATACACTGTGCAAGAAGGGGATACGATGAGCGAGATTGCGGAACGATTCGCCGTCTCCTTGGACGATCTGCAAGCCGCGAACCCGCAAGTCCCTGCGAACGCTATGTCAGTGGGTCAGGTTCTCAACATCCCCAGCAATCCCGACAATCCCTCCGGCGAGCCAACGCCGACGCCAGCGCCCTTCATGGTAGAGCAGATCGAATGTTACCCAACGATAGATCGAGGCATGTGGTGCTTCGTGCTCGCCCACAACGACTTCCCCGAATTGATTGAGAACGTCAGCGCGCAGGTGACCCTGATTGACACGAACAATACCACTCTCGCAACACAAACCGCATTTCTTGCTTTGAATATTTTGACGCCGGACGTCTCCCTGCCGATGGCTGTGTTTTTTCCGCCAGATATTCCCTTCGACGCGAAGCCGCAAGTGCAGATATTGACCGCGATTCGCCTGTTGCCAACCGATGACCGATACATTCCTGCGACCGTTAACAACACGCTGGTGCAAGTCAACGCGGAGGGGCACAGCGCGCAAGTCAGCGGTGTAGTGTTGTCGCAGAGTCAAACCGCTACGGCGAATCAGGTTTGGGTGGCGGCAACGATCTACGACGACGCGGGACGCGTTGTCGGAGTCCGACGGTGGGAATCTGAGGCAAGTCTTCCGCCCGGTGGAAGCCTACCGTTTGATCTTTTAGTTTCGAGTGTGGGGGGGCGAATCGCGCGTGTTGAGTTTGCCGCGGAGGCACGTCCGTAGGAGCGAAGCACGCTTCGCTCCTACTTGCCCTCCAACCACATGTACCTCTCAATCGGAATATCAATCGGTGTATAGACGTAACCTTTCACATAAGGCTTGACCAATTGATACCATAGATAATGCGCGGTGAACAGCGCCGCGGCGTCATCTACGATGATCTGTTCGGCTTGTTGATACATCTGAATTCTTTTTGTCACATCGCCTTCGATGCGCGCTTGCTCCAGCAAGGCATCAAGCGCAGGGTTTGAATATCCACCATTGTTCTGCGGCGAACCGGAATGGAAGAGCACATCGGCGAAGTTTTCAGGGTCGGGGTAATCGGCACACCAGCCGCCGCTGAAGAGTTGACCGTGATTGCCTGAATAGATTTGTTCCAGATAGAAATTCGGCTCAAGGTTTTCGACGGTAATGGTGACGCCGAGATTCTGCTCCCACATTTCTGCCATTGCGGCAATGCTACCGCCGATGTAACTTCCGATGCCGCCATCCGTGAACACAATGGGGGGCAAGCCGGCGGGTCCGCCGTAGATGGTTTCAGCCAGCAACTGCCGCGCCTGTTGCGGATCATAGGGCAAGCCTTTGAGCGTGAGGTTGTATCCCGGCAACGCCGGCGGATATAACCCGATGGCGGGAAGATCATGACCATCAAGTACGACATCAATGTATTTCTGCCGGTCGAAAGCCATGCTGAAAGCCTTGCGGACATTGACATCGTCGAACGGCGGGCGCGTGGAATCAAAATTCACGTAGCCTGTGCACAGCGAAACACCGGTGAGCAGTTCATTGTGAAGCGGCTCGGTGGGGTCGATGAACCGGTCTACAGAGTAGACGCCTGTAATATCCACATTGCCAGTTTCATAAAGACGTTGACTATCCCCGGAATACAGTTGGAAAACAACGTACGGAATGCTCGGCGCGCCGAGATAAAAGTCTGCGTTGGCTTCGTAGACTATCTCCTCGAAGCGCTTCCACTCGCGCAATTTGAAGGGTCCTGTTCCATTCGGCGTGCGATACCACTCTTCACCGCTTTCCACGTTTTCCCGGTCGACAACAAAGGCTGTCGGATACGTGAGTTTCAATAGGAAGTATGGTTTTGGTGCGTCAATGGTAACTTGCAATGTGTGGTCATCTAAGGCAGTCAGTCCCGTGATATGTTCCGCCTGACCCGTGTTCATTTCGCGAACGCCAACGATGTCTCCCAGATAAGTCAGAACGGTGTCAGAAGCGAGCGCGGGACTGGCGGCGCGCTCCCACGAGTAGATGACATCTTGCGCGGTGATTGTACGCCCGTTGTGGAACTTTGCATTGGCACGCAGGTGGAAGGTGTATACAGTTCCGTCCGCTCTGACCTCCCACCGCTCGGCGAGGTCAGCGGTGAGATTCAGATTCGGGTCGAAAGATACAAGCCCACTGTAAACGAGTTTGTCGCCCGAACTGTAAGTCGTTGCAGGATCGTAATCTCGAGGATTTGTCGATTCACCTCCCGCCAAGACCAATGCCTGATCCAGCGGAATATCTGACTGCCATGCCGATGCGCGATTTGGCGCCGCAACCCCGATCATGAACGTGAGCACGATCAAACACATCGTGCGATAAATTTGCCTAGCCATTTTGCCCTACCGTATTTTGGTTTCCGCGGCGGACGATAAAACCTAAGGCGAATACTCCGATGACGAGAAGGAACAGGCAACAGAAACCGATCAATATCAGGGTCAAGGAAAGAGGCGGGCCGGTCTGTTGTGAAGATTCTGGCGTAGACTGAGAGCCAAACGACGATGTTGGTATTGCCGTCGTAGTCGCTCCCTGCAAGAATTGTGACCCGGACAGAGGAACGATTGTTGGAACATGTGTCGGTGTTGGTTGGGCGGTCGGTTCCGCCGAAACTACGCGCGGTCGCGCGCCGATAGCTTCGCGCCATTCATCCTCCAGCCCTTCTACATTGAATCCGTAAGTTTGCAGTAGCGCTTCATCAATGGTCAAGCCATCGCGCAGGGACGTGAGCAGCGCGGTCATTTTTTCCTGCCCATGGGTTTCGATGAGAAACTTTACAATGCTGTACGATTGACTGTAAGACAGATAGGCTTTATCCGGCACTTCAGAGAATCCGGTGCTGAGCGAACGGACGCTCAACAACGTATCGTTTTGAATCGCGCCACCCAGTTGTTGTTGAGAGGACGGATCGAGATCGCCTTCGCTGAAGACTGCCAATCCTTCATTGAGCCAGGTGGGCACATCGCCCAAGCACGTAAAGGTGAGATGACCGACAAGGACATGGGTGAGTTCGTGCACCATGGCATCGCGTCCCCATGCCATGTCGGTTTGTGAAATTCCTAAGATGACAATATCCTGATCGGGGAACGCCTGTCCGCCAGTCCATGAAGGCTCGTAAAGTACCGCGTCACGCAGGTCGTTGGTGTTGGCGTAAATGTAGATATCAATCGGCGATGCGGCGACCAAGCCGGATTGCGATTCGTTGAACTCCAACCCTGCTTGCGCAGCACTGAGAAGATCGCGTGCGAAGGACTGATCGCCTCGATACCAGTGGAAGTTGACCAACCCTTCGTTGATGGTTTTCCAATCGTGGATATCATCGAGCCAAACGGCAGTCTTCATTGTGCTGACGGTTTCGTGCCCATCGGCGGTGCGGATGCGCCAGCGCCACCACAATGTTGCTCCCGGCGGAAGCGATCCGCTCTGACGCATTTCCCAAGTCCATTCTGCCACCACGCTATTCCCCGGTGTGAATTGCGGAAAGGCTTTGGCGATCACTTGGCCGCAGGTCTCCTGTTCGTTGCCATATTCCAGAACAACGGATTGGATTTCGGTATCGCTAGTGATCGTCACACGAAAAGTAGCAGTATTGGGGAAATCAAAGATAACTTCGTTTTCTGTCACCGTACCATGGGCGTACGCGGGCGTTGGGGTTGGGAGTAGCAGGCTCACTGTGAGAATGAGCGTGAGAATTTTTATCCGCATGTAGGAAGCTCCGTCATTTGGTTTTGCAAGTGTAACACGTGTCGTTTACTGCCTTCCAATTACCTATCAGCCAAGATAGGCTAGTTTGACGCACCCTACCCTTGCATGTATAATCCCTCAATCTCCCAAGTGGGAGATTTTATTGAGGAAAACATGGCTTTGCGCGGCAATCTGCGCGATTTTACGATCACGCAACTTCTCAACTTAATTAACCTTGCACGCAAAACAGGCACCTTGGTGGTGGACGGGCCGGGTGAACAGGCATATGTCTCGTTTCGAGAGGGAAAGCTGGCCTACGCACGCGTAGGACAGGACGATGGAAGCCTTGCAACTGTCCTGCATAAAGCCAACAAACTTACGGTAAACCAGTATCGCGCCATTGTCGAACGCGCAGGCAGGATCAACGACAAGGAACTTGGGCTGTTGCTTATCAATGCGGGGTATCTCTCGCAAGAGGAGATTCTGGCGAATCTCCAATCGTATTTCACCGAAGTCATCCGCCGTTTGTTTACCTGGGTGGAGGGGTTCTTTCGTTTCGAGAACGAGATGTTGCCGCCCGAGGACCGCATCAATGTGCGGTTAGATCTCGAAAACATCATTATCGAAGGTTCGCGTCAACTGCGCGAGTGGGAGCAGTTACAGGATGAAATTCCGAGCCTCGATATGGCATTGAAATTTACCGACCGACCGTTGAAGAACGTAAACCTGAGCGTCGAGGAGTGGCGCGTGGTCTCATATATCAACCCGAAGAACTCCATGAAGCAGATCGCGCAAACGAACAAGATGAACGACCTCGAGATTCGACGAATCGTATATGGTCTGTTGCAGGCTGGGCTGGTGGAGATCGTGCGTCCCGAAGGGATGGTCATTCCTCAAAGCCCCAAGATGTTCCCCACGCAGGATAAAGAGGAACAGAAATCCTTGGTCAATAAATTGATCGGGCGTATTCGCTCGCTTTAAATGTATAGGTAGAAGGATCAGTACTCATGCAAACGGTCAAAATGGTTGTCACAGGACCCTTCAGCGCTGGCAAGACAGAATTCATCCAGTCTGTCAGCGAGATAGACGTGGTTTCGACGGAGCGCAAGATCACCAGCGCGGCAGAACGCGTTGTCAAGGAATCTACTACCGTTGCGATGGACTTCGGGCGCATCACCGTCAACGACGACCTTGTTCTTTATTTGTTTGGCACGCCGGGTCAGAAACGATTCGACTTTATGTGGGAAATCCTCTCCGAGGGCATGTTGGGCTTTATTGTGATGGTAGACAGTACCCGCCCTGAGACGTTTCGCGAGGCGCGCTCGATCCTCGAGACATTTCGCGCGTACGCGCCGACCCCGTATGTCGTTGCGGCAAACAAGCAAGATATTGAAGATGCATGGGAATTGGAAGATATGCGCCATGCTTTGCGTCTTGATGGCAAGGTGAAGCTTCTTCCATGTGTGGCTACCGACAAGGAAAAGGTCAAGACTGTTCTTGTTGAATTGCTCAATAGTGTTCTGAGAGAATTAAAGTAAAGATAAATAACTCAAGTTGCTACCTTGTGTGTCCTACTCATCCCTCACCCTGATTTTGACGGCTTTTCGTCGGGACGGCTCCCCCCTCTCCCGCTGGGAGAGGGCAGGGTGAGGGTCTTTAGTGAGAAATCAAGA
>Ga0187893_10003166_pt1 | contig 34149 bp, 26 predicted proteins | sample MA1701074metaG_FD_139574 | JGI IMG/M metagenome (GOLD analysis project Ga0187893, IMG submission 139574) | White microbial mat communities from a basaltic lava cave in the Kipuka Kanohina Cave System on the Island of Hawaii, USA - MA170107-4 metaG ...
CAGCGCTATTTCGGCGAACAGGTGGAGGTATGCGGGCTGATCGTCGCCGACCGCATTCATTCCACCAACCGCGGCCCCATGAAATTCCTGACGCTCGCCGATCACACCGGCTTCGTCGAAGTGTCGCTGTTCACCGACGCGTATCTATCTTACGGGCACCTGACCGTACAGCCTGCGCTGGCGGTGACCGCCGTCGCCGATCCGTTCGACAACCGCAAAGGCTGCTCGCTGAATGGGGTGCGCGTGAGCATGCCGGCGCGGCTGAATGACGCGAATCGCGCCGGATTAACGGGGGTCCTTCAGCAGATCAAAGCCTGAATCTTTGCACGCACGTCAGCAAGTTCTGCCGCTGACACCTTCCCCTTTCTTGTGGCCCTGCGGGCGCGCCAATCGAGATTTCTGACCTGATCGGCCTTTGGCGGGGGATCAGGATTCCTTGACGAAGGCCTGTTTGACTCCGAGCTGGCGGCCCCCTACGGCTTCCGACATTTCTCGAACGAGTTACCGCGCTCGGGGCTTGTACGGAAATTTCTCCCACTCCGTCGCGGCGCGCCCGTTCAAATCCCACACCACGGCGCCCTTGCGGACGGTGATCTCCGCCGCCAGGCGCTGTTTGCCGGCGCTCCGAGCGCCTGCCGAATCGATAAAACCGAAATCGCCGCGCTCAAGCTTGAGCACCGCGACATCCGCTTCGGCGCCAACGGTCAAATGCCCCAATTGCGGACGCTGGATCTGGTTGGCCGGGTTCCAAGTGGACATTTTGATCACTTCCTCAATCGGTGCGCCCAAATTGAGGATCTTCGCCATGACGTTGAGCATATCTTTCATACCAGCGTTCATGCTTCCCGTGTGCAGATCGGTTGAAATGGAATCCGGGTGGAATCCGGCCGCCATCGCCACTGTGGCGACCGGCCAGTAGAAGCTTCCGCCACCATGGCCGATATCGAATATGATTCCGCGCTTGCGCCCCGCCACCATCGCCGGATTCAGCTTGCCGCTCACCACTTCGTCGCGGTGACCGGAAAAGCAGTGTGTGTAGATATCGCCGGGACGCAGTTTATCGAGGAAGAGCGTATTGATGTTGCGATCCTGGTCGATGTAGCCGAAATCCACCATCACTGGAAGCTTGGTCAGTCTGCCCGCCTGGACGGCTTTCTCAATCGAGGGCCAGCCCTTCCCCTTGAAGTGGGCCGTTTTGAACCCGACGACTACATCGGAGTGCGCTTTGGCCATTTTCGCCGCGGCCTCGGCGTCCATTTCGGCGGGGTCGTCTTCACCGGATGGGCCCATGCCGCCCCCTACAATGTTGATCAAGGCAAGTACTCGCGTTCTAGTCCGATCGATCACGCGCTTGCGAAAGTCCGGGAAGTTGCGCCAGCCGGTAGTGCCCGCATCGACCATCGTAGTGACCCCGCTGCGGAAGGAAAACGCGTCGGGAGCAACGCTGGAGTCGCCGGTTAGGCCGGCCTCACCCGTTCGCGGGTAGACATGAACGTGAATATCGATGAGTCCGGGCGCGACATAAAGCCCGCGCACATCGGCCGTGCGCTTGGCGCGTGAGGACGGAATCTCCTTTTCGACAGCGGCGATCTTGCCGCCGGCTATTGCCACATCCATCACGGCATTCAAACGATTCTTCGGGTCAATTACGTGTCCGCCCTTAAGCAGCAGGTCGTAGGTCTGGCCGCTGAGGGTAGCGGCCAGCAGCAGTCCGGGAAATATCCTCATCAAGGCTCTACTCCTCCATCAACAAAACGATTTTACCGATGTTCTGATTGCTGGCCATATACTCGTGAGCAAGGCCGGCCTGCGGCGCGGTGTACGTGCGGCCGATCACCGTCTGAAGCTCGCCTGAGGCGAACTTGTCCCAGTAGCGCTCGCGGAATGCCTGCGTGATAAGGATATGTTCGGCGCGCGGGCGCGAACGGAGCGTCGAGCCGAAGATCCGCAGCCGTTTCATGAGCACAGCGGCCATGCTGAGCTCACCCTTGGGTCCGCCCAGCAGCCCGATATTAACCAGCCGCCCGAAACGCGCGAGCACGGAAATGTTCTTGGGAAGATAGGAGCCGCCAACGCAATCGAGAATGAGATCCACTCCGCGGCCGCCGGTCGCCTTCATCGTCTCCGCGGCGAAATCGGTTTCCTTGTAGTTGAACGCGCCGTCGGCGCCCAATTCGAGACACCGGTCGGCTTTCACGTCCGAGCCGGCGGTTGCCAGCACCTGCGCGCCCGCGTCGCGGGCAAGCTGAATGGCGGCGGTGCCGACGCCGCTGGCCCCGGCGTGAATAAGTACCGACTCACCCTCGATCAGCCCGCCTTCAAGAAACAGATTCACAAACGCCGTCAGCCAGGCTTCCGGCACAGCCGCGCCGCGCGCAAAGGACCAGTCCCTGTGCAGCGGAAGCAGCATTTCCTTGTGCACCGCGGCCTTTTCCGCGTAACCGCCGCCGGGGACCAGCGCGCAGACACGCTCGCCAGTGTCCTCGACAACCCCTGCGATTTCCAGACCCAGGATTTCGCTTGCTCCCGCCGGAGGCGGATAAACTCCGTGGGCTTGTAACAGGTCGGCGCGATTCACGCCGGCCGCAAGCACATTAACCAGCACCTCATCGGGTCCGGCAACCGGGTCCGGCACGTCCGCCCAATGCAAAACCGGTTCGTGCTTTTCGCCGCGAACGACAATCGCTTTCATGCCGCCAGCACCCCCTTGACCACGCTCCCATGTACATCGGTGAGCCGGAACCAGCGGCCCATGAACTTGTAAGTTAGCCGCGTATGATCGATGCCGAGGCAGTGTAGAATCGTCGCCTGCAAATCGTGAACGTGAACCGGATCGCGAGCGATGTTGTAGCAGAAATCGTCGGTTTCGCCATAAGTGACTCCCGGCTTGACGCCGCCGCCGGCCATCCAGATGGTGAAGCAGCGCGGATGATGATCGCGGCCGTAGTCGTCTTCGGTGAGCCGGCCTTGACAGTACACGGTGCGGCCGAATTCGCCGCCCCAGATGACCAGTGTCTCGTCGAGCATGCTGCGCTGTTTCAGATCCTGAATCAACGCGGCCGAAGCCTGATCGGCTTCCAGGCAGCGCTTGGGCAGGCCATCCGGCAGCTTCCCGTGATGATCCCAGTCGCGATGAAACAACTGTATGAAGCGGACACCTCGTTCGGCGAGCCGGCGCGCGAGCAGGCAATTCGCGGCGAAGGTTCCCGGTTTGCGGGCATCGGGGCCGTACAGTTCGAACGTGGCCGCCGATTCGCCCGATAAATCCGTCAGTTCGGGAACCGAGGATTGCATCTGGAAAGCCATCTCATACTGCGCAATGCGGGTCGAGATCTCCGGATCTCCGAATTCCTCAAGCTTCTCCTGGTTCAGCTCGGCGAGCGAATCGAGAAACCGGCGGCGGTCCTCGCGATCGAATCCCGCCGGGTTGTGCAGATAGAGCACGGGATCGCCGACCGATCGAAATTTTACGCCCTGGTAGCGAGTGGGAAGAAAACCGCTGCCCCACAAGCGGTCATAAAGGGGCTGGCCGCCTCCGCCCTGCCCAGGGGAAATCATGACTACGAAGGCAGGCAGATCCTTGGTTTCGCTGCCCAGCCCGTAGGCGAGCCACGACCCTATGCTCGGCCGCCCAGCGATTTGAGCGCCGGTCTGAAACAGCGTGACCGCCGGGTCATGGTTGATCGCCTCCGTATGCATGGATTTGATGAAGGTGAGCGAATCGGCGATCCGGGCCGTATGCGGGAGCAAATCACTGATCCAGGCGCCCGAGTCGCCGCGTTGTGCGATCGGGAACCGCGACGGAACGATAGGGAAAACCGATTGTGTCGCGGACATGCCCGTCAGCCTCTGCCCTTTACGCACCGATTCCGGCAGATCGATTCCCTGAACCTCGACAAGCTTCGGCTTGTGCTCAAACAACTCAATCTGCGATGGCCCACCCGATTGAAAAAGATAAATGACGCGCTTGGCCTTGGGAGCAAAATGCGGCAAGCCCGGCAGCGCGCTGCTGGCGTCCCCTTCTCGCGCCAGTAAACCGGCCAGCGCCGGAATCCCAATACCCGTAGCGCAGCGCCCGAAAAAGTGGCGGCGCGTCAGATGCAGAAGCCGCCGGCGGCGTGGGTCCATGTCGCTACTCCTTCGTCACCGTTTCATCCAGGTTGAGAATCAGACTGGCGACACCCGCATAGGCCGCAAGATCGGCCGCATCGAGCGAAGTATCCCGAGGGGATTCCCCCTGGCTCAGGAATGTCACGGCGGAGTCCCGGTCGCGATCATATTTCAAACGCAAAGGCTCCCAGGTACGGCGTAGCACCGAGGCTTCTCCGGCGGTGGGCGGCCGGGTAAGCACCAGGCGAAAGCCATATGCCAGCCGGTCATCCAGTGACGAGCCGCCTTCCCGCATCATGCGCTCGGCCATCTTCCGCGCCGCTTCGAGATACGTGACGTCGTTCATGAGATTGAGCGCTTGCAGCGGCGTATTGGTGCGCGTCTCCCGCACCACACACGTTTCCCGTGTCGGCGAGTCAAACGTGATCATTGAAGGCGGGGCCACGGTTCGCTTCCAATACGTGTAGAGACTGCGGCGGTAAAGCCCCTCTCCTTTGTCGGCCTTGTACCCGCTGCCGCCTGCAAGCTCCTGCCACAATCCTGGTGGTTGATAAGGTTTTACGGAGGGCCCACCGATTTTCTCCACGAGCAGGCCCGAAGCCGCCAGAGCCTGATCGCGAATGGCTTCGGCGGAGAGGCGCAGACGCGGCCCGCGAGCAAGCAGAACGTTCTCCGGATCACGCCGCAGAAGCTCCGGCGTGACTTTCGAGCTTTGCCGGTAGGTGGCGCTGGTAACGATCGTCTTGAGGATGTGCTTTACATTCCAGCCGCTCTCCATGAATTCAACGGCTAGCCAGTCGAGCAGCGCGGCGTGCGTGGGCCAGTCCCCTTGCGCGCCGAAATCCTCGGAAGTTTTCACCAGCCCATCGCCAAACAGCATCTGCCAGAAGCGATTCACCGTAACGCGCGCCGTAAGCGGATTGGACCGGCTCACCAGCCAGCGCGCCAGTCCCAACCGGTTGTTCGGCCATTCCGGTGGAAGTGGCGGAAGCACTTCCAAAACACCGGCCGTCACTTTTTCTCCAGGCTGGTCGTAGGCGCCGCGCTTCAGAATTGTCGTGTCGCGCAATCCGGGCTTCTCGACCATCACCATTACGGTGGGAATGGAGTCATAACTCTTGCGCCATCCAATGCGCGTTTCAAGGAGGCGTTGCCAGCTTGCGCGGATATCCTCCGGCGCGAAGCGGTCGAGAAACGCCAGCCGCAGTTTGTGATTCGCCGCCGGGCCGCGTGCTTTTGGCGGGGAAGCTGCAATCGTGTTCAGCGAATCGAGCACCGTGAGCGCCGCCACCTGCTCGGTAGTCAACGCGCGGTTGTAGGCGCGAACTTCGTCAATCAGCCCGCGAAAACGATATTTCTCTCCGCCTCCCGCTCCGACACGGAAAGGTTCCTTCGGGCTGTACGGATAAGTCAGCTCGTCGAAAAGAATGCGCAGCGGCCGCGATTCCCCGTTGACGTACATGCGCACACCGGCGCCGGCGCGGTATCCGTCCACGGTGACGGCGACATGCTGCCACTCACCCAATTTGATTGGCTCCTCGGTCTCGATGCGCAGACTGATGTCCGTAAACCGGCGCGTGATATAGAGTCGCAGGCGGCCCTCTGCGAGGAACCACGTATACCCCTCTCCTTCCAGGTAATCCTCGGCACGGGAGACAATTGCTCCATTCGGTGATTCCGGCTTGATCCACGCACTCAGCGTGAACGGATCTGTGTAATCGAACCGGGCCACGTTGAGTCCGGCTTCGACAAACCGTCTGCCGTCAAAATGCAGAGCCTGTCCCACTTTGCCACCCGCGGCCGTCAGCCCGGATTTGCCCGCCTCATCAAGCGGCAAGTGCAGCGCTTGCCCTGCTGTCACGGTCCAGTCCGCCGGCCCGGTATTGGCGAGACTCTTTTCCCATTTGCGCTGCTCCCGCTCAAGGCGCGGCTTGAGTGACGCCCACTGCTGCTCGGCTTCGTTCAGCTTGCGTGTCCAATCCGCCATCTTTCGTGAGTCCTCCGGCGTTGGAGCGGGGATATAAGGCTGCTCGTTGCCAAAATTGAACACCAGGCCGCGATCCGGGGTGCTATTGAAATAGGCGGAGAGCCGGTAGTAATCGCGCATTGGGAACGGATCGTACTTATGGTCATGACATCGGGCACAGCCGATCGTCAGCCCGAGCCAGACCGTGGAAGTTGTTTCCACGCGGTCGGCGACGTACTCCACGCGGAATTCCTCTTCGACGATCCCGCCTTCGGCGTTGGTTCGATGGTTGCGGTGAAAGCCGGTGGCGATGCGTTGTGGCAAGGTCCGGTTTGGGAGCAGGTCGCCGGCGAGCTGCTCGATGGTGAACCTGTCAAACGGCATGTTGCTGTGGAAGGCGTCGATCACCCAATCGCGCCAGCGCCACATGTCCCGCCTGCCGTCGCTTTGATAACCGTTTGTGTCGGCGTAGCGCGCCGCTTCGAGCCATCGCATGGTCATGCGCTCGGCGTAGCGCGGGGATGCCAGCAGCCGGTCGACGGCTCTTTCATAGGCTTGGGGCGAGGAATCGGCCAGAAACGCATCCGCTTCCTGGGGCGTTGGCGGAAATCCGGTCAAATCGAGCGACACCCGCCGGAGCAGAGTAAGCCGCGAGGCCTCCGGCGCGGGCGACAAGCCTTCGCGCCTCAGGCGATCCCGCACCAGGGCATCGATGGAACCGCTCGCCGCGCCACCCGGCCGCACCGGCGGCAGAAACGACCAATGCTTCTGCCATTGCGCGCCCTGCGTGATCCACAGCCGGATGCGTTCGATATCGGCGGCCCGCAAAGCGTCATGCCCCGCGTAGGCCGGAGGCATCCGAAGAGTCTTGTTCTCGCTCGTGATGCGCCGCATCAATTCGCTTCGCGCCGGATCGCCGGGGACGATCGCATACTTGCCGCGCAGCTCGCTTTTTGCGGCGGCTTCCTGGTCCAGCCGCAGTCCAGCCTGCCGGTTGCCCGCGTCGGGTCCATGGCAGGTGAAGCAACGGTCAGAGAAAATCGGGCGGATGTCGCGATTGAACTCGACTTGCTGCGCCGGAGCCAGAATCGCCAATGTCAGAAAAATCCACATGCCAGTTATCGGTAAACCCTTATCGTATCGTGTGACGGGCCCTCCCGGTTCTCGCGTACAATCGAATCTGTACCATTATGGCGGAAGCGATTCTCGGCATCGGTCTGGTAGTGTTTGTCGCTCATTTCTTTGTGGCGCTTTTTAAGAAGACGCGGATCCCCGACGTGTTGCTTCTGACCATGCTGGGACTTGTGATTGGACCCGCTACCCACATTGTGACGCCGGAAGAATTTGGAAAAGTCGGCGGCGTCATCAGCACCATTGCCCTCATTGTCATCCTTTTTGAGAGTGGAATCACGCTCGACCCACAGGTTATCCCCAAGATTTTCCGGCCTACACTGTTTCTGACATTGGGCACCTTCACCATTACAGTTGGCCTGACGATGGTCGTGGGCATTTACCAACTCAAGCTAAGCGCGATGATGGCGGGAATGCTCGGCATTACACTGGGAGGGACGTCCGCGGCGGTCGTCATCGCGTTAGTCAAGAGCATGAAAATGCGCGATCCGGCAGGGACGATTCTTATTATGGAATCGGCTTTGGGCGATGTCCTGTGCATCATCCTTTTGCTCGGCTTCCTCGAAGGGGCGCAGCGCGGGCAGCTTCATGCGGCACGTATGATCGGGTCCATCTTCGCCTCGCTGGTGTGCGCGGGCATTGTCGGAGTACTGGGGGGAATTCTCTGGCTTTCGTTGCTCGATGTTGTGCGGCGGTCGCCAAACACCGCATTCACCACGCTGGCGTTCTTGTTTGTGCTGTACGGGATCACGGACCTGATCGGATTCAGCGGAGCGGTCGCGGCGTTGACTTTCGGCGCCACACTGACCAACTACAGATGGATGCGCATTCAAAACATTCCTTACTTAGCCGAAAAACAATTCGCCAAGATCCCGGAGTTCGATCATAACTTTTATAACGAAGTGCTGTTTCTACTGAAGGTATTCTTTTTCATTTATCTGGGCGTTTCGATCCGTTTCACGGATCCTTGGCTATTGCTCGACGCCACGGGGCTGGTGGCGCTTGTGTATTTTGCCCGAATCTGGATTACGAAAGCCACCACGCGCCTCACATCCGTAGATTGGGAGGATGCGGGCCTGATGTCGATTCTTGCTCCGAAAGGGCTCGTATCCGCGGTGTTGGCATCCATTCCCGTGTCGGCAAAGATTCCCGGCGCGGAGCTTGCGCGGGATTTTACGTACCTGGTGGTGATTCTTAGCATTATCGTGACAGCGGTGTGGATCCCGCTGATCCAGCGTAAGCCGTTCCGCGGCTTTTACGAAGCCCTCTACAAAAGGAAGCAAGCGGTGGTTAGCATGCCCGCGGATGTAGCATGACGCATCAGCTCTCGGAAACGGTCACGTTGAGCGAAGCCAAATCATTGATCCACGCCATGGCGCATGATCAGAGTCTGTTGCTGCTCTCCCCGCCAGGAGCCGGCAAGTCAGACGTCGTACGCCAGGCGGCGGCAGAGGCCAAGCTGCCCTATCGATCTTTGCTTGGCACGCAGATCGCGCCGGAAGACGTCAGCGGGATTCCACGCATCGTCGGAGAGCGCAGCGTATTTTGTCCGCCACGCCTGCTGCTGCCGGAGAATCCGGAGCCGTTCTGTCTGTTCCTGGACGAACTTCCGGCATGCTCTCCGGATATTCAAAAGGCGTTCTATTCGCTGCTGCTGGAAAGGCGGCTGGGTGAGCATTGCCTGCCGGCGGGGACCTGGGTGGTGGCAGCCGGCAATCGGGCCGAAGACCGCGCTTTGGTCCGGGCGATGAGCTCGGCGCTTGTCAACCGGGTCGTGATCCTGAACATCCGCGTGGATGTGCCTGAGTGGTTGCAGTGGGCGGCGTCGAACCATGTACGGCCTGAGATCCGCTCGTTCATTAATTTCCTTCCGGACGCGCTGATGCGGCCCGTTCCGAACACGCCGGTTCCCTTCTCGACGCCTCGCGCCTGGACGTCATTTTCCCGTGCTCTCGATCTGGCCGCGCAAGCGGGTATCCACAGCCCCGGAATTCGCCGCGCCCTGGCTTTCGGCCGGGTCAGCGCGGAGGATGCGGCCGTATTCTGCGCGGTCGCCGAAGATCACTTGAATGAACTGCACCCTCCCCTGCACTACATTCAGCATCCCGAACTCCTTCCACTGGACCAGACGCCGCTCTGGTTTCTGCTGTGCCGCGTACGTAAGCTGGCTGCCGGCGGCGGTCTGAATCACGTCACCGCGGATGAGTTGAACCGCTTTCTGGAGGCGATTCCACTGGAGCAGCGCCTTGCGCTTTTCGTGGACATGGTTGACACCTGGGGGCGGCTGGGCGCTGACGGCGCGCTGCTGGGCGCTCTTCGCGAAACCATGGGAATTGGCTAGCCGGCATGGCCGAGTTGCAGCCGAATTCGAAAATTCAGACCTTCGCCGAGCAGGCGTTGCGCCGGATGTGCCTCTACATGCCGGCTCTAAGCGGATTGGCTCACGTGGTGGATCTGAAGCCAAGCCGGCTGGTTCCGCTTGCGGGAGTCACCGCCAGCGGGCGCGTTCTCTACAATCCCGACTTTCTGGCGACGCTGAGCCAGCAGGAAGCCATCTTTGTCATGGCGCATGAACTGATGCACCTGGTGCTGCGCTCGCATGAGCGGCAGGGGAACACAAATCCGGAGATTGTGAACATCGCCCACGATTACATCATCAATGATCTGGTGGCGAAGGAAACCGGCCTGAAGCCGCTCGAGGGATCGCTGTACCAGCCGGGCATGGGCCAGTATTCCCTGGAGCAGGCCCTTCTCATGATGAAGAGCCAGGGATTGACCCAGCCCGAGCGGTGGAAAGGCTCCGGGGGAGCCGCGCGCACGGCGATGGGCGACGCCATGACCCGCGCCGGCTTCCCCCCCGCCCAGACGCCGGTGCTCGAATGGGATGTAATCACCGGGGAGCAGGAACGCAAACATCTCCCCGAAGACAGCCGGATCCGGGAGCAGCGGCGCCAGCAAGTGGAGCGCGCCGCTTCGAGCGCGGCGGCTCGAGAAGCTATCTGGCGCGCGCTGGAAAAAGGTCCAGCGGAACAATCCTCCGCCGAAATCGAGGCGCTGCGGACTACCTATCAGCCGCCTTGGGAATCAGCGTTGCAGCGCTGGCTGGAGGCGCATGCCGGCTCGACCAGAACTTTCGCCCGTGCCTCCCGCAGGGGAGCAAGCCGCTCCGATGTCGTGCTGGCCGGCCGAAACCGCGGCGGATGGGTTCTTCATATCATCCTCGACACCAGCGGCTCGATGGAAGCAGATCTGGCGACGGCCCTGGGTGCGATCGCTTCCTTTGCCGCGGCGGCTGGCGTGAGCCAGATTCATTTGATCCAGGCCGATGTCGAAATCACCGAAGAGGCATGGGTGGAGCCGGAAGATCTCGACAGATTCCGGATCAAAGGCTTCGGCGGAAGCGACATGTCCCCCGCGATGCTCCATCTGGCTCAGGATCCTGAAGTGGAGGCGGTAGTGCTGATCACGGATGGCGCCATCGAATATCCGCAACAGACGCCGCCATACCAGGTTCTCTGGGCTTTGACCGGCGCTTCTTTTGACTTCGATCCACCTTATGGCTTCGTGATCGAGATCGCGGCGTGAGCCTGTCGGGTCCGTTTCCAAGCTTCAATAACCCTTGCGCTTGTCGACCACGTTGAGCAAGGGCTCGCCGGCCACAAACCGGCGGACGTTGTCGACGACCAGCTCCAAACGCCGCTTCTGCACCAGGTCGGAAGTGCCGGCGATGTGAGGAGTGATGATCGCATTTTCGAAGTTCCACAACGCGTGTCCCTTGGGAAGCGGCTCGGGGTTGGTCACATCGAGTCCGGCGCCGGCCAGCTTCCGGCTGTCGAGGGCCTTAACGAGAGCATCGGTATTATAGAGGCTCCCACGCGAGACAACGATGAAGTAGGCGCCCTTTTTCATAAGGTCGAATTGGCGCGCGCCGATCATGTTGTGCGTTTCCGGCGTGTGAGGGGCCGAAACGAAAACGACATCGGCTTCCGGCAGCACGGTGTCCAGCCTGTCCGGGAGCACGACTTTCGAAAGATACGGCGCGTAGGAAACATCCTTCGGATCGACGCCGATCACCCGCATGCCGAAAGCCTGAGCCCGGACGGCGATTTGCGACCCGATGCCGCCGACCCCGACGATCACGGCAGTCTTTCCGCCCAGCTCGATCACACCGTTGTGCTGGCCGCGCGTCCACTCCTGTTTGGGCCGGTTCGGGATGATCTTATGCAGATCGCGTGTCAGTGCCAGCAATAACGCGAACGCATGGTCGGCGATGTTCGGCCCCTGGATAATCTTGGCGTTGGTGACGACAATATCGCTGTCGCGAAGCTCCGGCGTGGACAGGTGCAGATAAGTCTCGACGCCCGCGCTGTAGCTTTGGAACCATTTCAACTTCTTGCCCGCGCGCACCATGGCGGGGTTGATGGTGCCGAGCACGGCATCGGCATCCGCGACCTGCTGGAGCGTCTGCTCCTGAACCCGCTTCATTTCCTCCGCATCCCGAACCCGATAGCCAGGGCCAACCGCGACAAAGTTTACCTGAGGCACGGCTTTCTTAAGCTCTTCCACTTCGGCGGGGGTCAGGCCGGTGACGATAATTTTCTTATTTGACTGGGCGTGCGCGGCCGGGCACAGCGTGGCGGCGAGCGCGAGCGTTGCGAAGAAAGACTTCATGATCGGCGCTTCCTTTTCTTTGGAACGATCTTAAGAATATACGCGGAAGCACCGGGAACTGCAACCGGTGGCGGATGAAATCGATTACGCCAGAATCTCCTTCACAATGTTGCCGTGAACGTCGGTGAGCCGGAAATCGCGTCCTCCATAGCGGTAGGTGAGTTTGGTGTGGTCGAGCCCCAGCATGTGCAGAATGGTCGCATGCAGGTCATGCAGGTGGACCTTGCCGCTGATGGCCGAGCCGCTGACAGGATCCGTTGCGCCATGCCGCAAGCCGCCTTTTATGCCGCCGCCCGCCATCCACATTGAGAATCCGCGATTGTTGTGATTACGGCCGTCGCCGTTCTGGCCGTTTGTCGTGCGCCCGAATTCACCGCCCCAAACCAACAGCGTGTCTCTGAGCATGTCGCGCTGCCTCAGGTCAGCGATGAGCGCCCCCATGGGCTGGTCGATCTCTCTCGCGCTGGTCTCCATCCGTGTGCGGAGGTTATTGTGGTGGTCCCAGTTGCCTTGCGAGATTTCGATGAAGCGGACGCCGGATTCCGCCAGGCGGCGGGCCAGCAGGCACTGCAACCCAAACCCGCGCGTTGCGTTGTCGTTAAGGCCGTACATCTTCCGGGTGGCCTCCGTTTCGCCCTTCAGATCGAGGATGCCGGGGACGGCCGATTGCATCCGGAAGGCCATCTCATAGGATTCGATGATTCCTTCGATCTCCGGGTCCGTTGTCGCTTTCTTTAAATAGCCCTTGTTCAGCGACTGGATCAAGTCAATCTGCTTGCGCTGCGCGTCGGAGGCGAGTTCCGGATTCTTGATGTTCGGAAGCGTACCGGTTCTGGTCTGATAGGGCGTGCCCTGGTAGGAGGCTGGCAGGAACGCCGAGCCGTAGTTCTGCGCTCCGCCAAGCTGCGGCGGATTGACGGTGATGAAGCCCGGCATGTTCTGGTTCTCGGTCCCCAGCCCATAGACAACCCATGCTCCCACCGACGGCCGCACGAAGTTCACGCTCCCGGTATGCATCTGAATTGTCGCTTGCGGATGCGCAGGCGAATCTGTGTGCAGTCCATTGAGGATGCACAGATCATCAGCCTGCCTGGCCAGATGCGGGAACAAGTCGGAGATATAGAGCCCGCTTTCCCCGTGCTGGGAAAACTTGCAGGCCGGCGCCATGATGTTCCCCGATGATTTCTCAGCCGCGCTGACCAGCTCTGGATTGTAATCGAAGGTCTCATACTGAGTGGGACCGCCCTGCATGAACAGGAAGATCACCCGCTTGGCCTTGCCCGCAAAGTGGGGCGGCCTGGGAGCCAACGGGCCCTTGAACGAGGTGGATGCCTCGGTGGTCATTCCGGCCAGCGCCAGGTACCCGAAGCCGCAGCCCCAAGTCTTCAGCAGTTCCCGCCGGTTCATCGGATAGAGCGAACGTGAATCCACAGCAAGTCTCCTTCAGCAAATTGTATAACACCAGTTACCGGATCTTGAGCCAAATCCCATACCCGATCGCTGCCAGGGCGGGAAAGAGAAAACAGAGCAAAACGATATAGACGAACCGGACTCTTTCAAACCCGCCCGCTTTAAGAACGGCATCGGACGGACATTCCGGATTGACCCTGCACTCGGTAGCGGCGCCGGCAGGCAGGGATTCGACAATGGCGCGGGCTTTGGACTCGCCAAAAGATCCCAGGCTGTAATCGAAGCGGTCGCCATCATAAGTGCGCCCCTCGTACTCGTAGCGGAAACGAACCCGGATGTGGTAGTTTGTCCGCGTTTCCTTGATAAAGTATTGCTCGACTCGCGATTCCAGGATCGTGCAGGGCGCACTGCGCCACTGAAATGTAGCCTGGCAGCGCCGCCTGACCCGCCAGAAATAGACCGACAGCGGGACCGCCAGCACAGCCGTCCCCACCGCTGCCTCCAAAATGCCGTTGGCGCGCATCGCTCCTTATATCCATCGGAGGCTGGGCGCGCCGGCTGTAACATCAAGCAAATCCTAACTGCGGTAGCGGAATTCGGCGGAGGCGAAAAGCGCCTGGTACAAACGGGCCCAGGCCGACTTTTCGTCGTTGTCTCCGGAGGTGTTTGAGCGCATCGCGTCAATGAAACTGAGCGACCGCTGGACTTCATCCTCGGTGGCGGCTCGCGACAACACCTGGCGATACACGCGCTCGACCCGCTGCCGGCCAGTGGCTTCAGAATCGGTCAGCAGACGCTCGGACGCGGACTTGGAAAGATCCATGACGAACTTCGAATTCACCAGGAAAAGCGCCTGCGTCGGGATGGTGGTGATCTCGCGGCGGCCCTTCATTTCGCTTGGCTCGGGGAAATCGAACGTTTCGAACATGGATGGAAGGAAATTGCGAATCACGGGCACGTATACGCTGCGGTAGGCCATTTTCACGGCGTAATCCTCAGGCACCGTTCCCTGGCCCCGGCCGACATCAAAGCCGCGTTTAAAGTGGAGCACAGGCGAGGCTTCGGGCCGGGTAAGGTCGAGTTTCCCGCTGATGAGCATCATGGAATCGCGAATCGCTTCCACTTCCAGCCGCCGCCGGTTCATCCGCCACAGGTAATCGTTGTAGGGGTCGATTTTCGAATTCCTGACATTATGCGCCGTGCTCATTCTATAGGCGCGGCTGAGCGCAATCTCCCGCACCAGCTTTTTCATGGACCAGCCCTGATCCATGAACCGCACCGCCAGGTAATCGAGAAGCTCCTGGTTTAGCGGCGCTTCGCCCATCTTGCCGAAGTTGTCGACAGTAGCGACGATGCCTTTGCCAAACAGATGGTGCCAGACGCGATTCGCCATCACGCGAGCGGTGAGTGGGTTTTCGCGCCGGGCCAGCCAGTTCGCCAGTTGAAGCCGGCCGCTTTCCTTGGCCCCGATCTCGAATCCGGTTTCGCCGGGCTTAGCGAGCACCTGCACGAAACCGCGTGGGACGGTATTGCCCAGCGTCTTCACGTCGCCCCGGATGTGAAGCTCACAATCGGCGATGTTCCCCTCCCGCACACCCATCGCCAGGTCCTTTGGCAGAGGATATTTGTCCATTTGCAGGAGAATCTGTGTGACGTTCTGCCGGATCTGGGCTTGAGGCCGACGCTGCTTTTTCTGGTTTTGCCCAGGCAGAAATCCCTCCCGGGCTTCGTCCAGTTTTTCGACGAGCGAATTCCATGCCTCAGCCCTTTGCGGGTCATCGAAAAAATCCTGCTTCTTCTGCTCCGGACTCATGTCCAACTTTGCAAGCAGGTTGATATTGAAGTAGCTGGCGTTGTCGCGAGGCCGGCGCTGCAACCCGCTCAGCATTTCGGTGCTGCGGAAGATGCCCGCCATGGCGTAATAATCCGAGGTTGGAATCGGGTCGAACTTGTGATCGTGACAGCGGGCGCACCCTACCGTGAGGCCGAGGAAAGCTTTCGTAGTTGTGTGGACCATTTCATCCACCGCATCCATTTGAAAGATGGCCGCGTTCAGCTCGATCAGATCATGCGAGCCAAGCGCCAGAAAGCCAGTAGCGATGGTCTGCTGATTGCGTTGCGCCTGGCTGGCGGCCGGGAGTAGGTCTCCGGCGATCTGCTCCCGGATGAACTGATCATAAGGCTTGTCCTGGTTGAAGGAGTCGATTACGTAGTCGCGATAGCGCCAGGAAAGCGGCATGGCATAATTGCGGCCACGACCCACGGATTCGCCATAACGCGCTACATCAAGCCAATGCCGGCCCCACCGCTCTCCGAATCGCTCGGAAGCGAGCAATCGATCCACCAGCCGGGAATAAGCGTTCGGCCGCCGGTCCTTGACGAAGGCGTCCACCTCTTCCGGCGTGGGCGGCAATCCGGTCAGGTCGAGCGCCACGCGCCGGATATAAGTGGCGCGGTCCGTGTCCGGCGCCGGCGTCAAGCGCTTGTTCTCAAGCTTGGCCAGCAGCAGCCGGTCAACCGGCTGCGACGACCACTTGGCGTTTCGAACCTTGGGCGCGGCAGGTTTCACCGGTGTCTGGAATGCCCAGTACTTGCGTCCCTTCTCAATGTCGATGGTGCTTTCCTTCCAATCGGCGAGCTTGCCGTCGCGAGGATCGGGCGCGCCCATGGCAACCCATTTCTCAAAGTCGGCGATCGCGGCGTCGGGAAGCTTACCCGTCGGCGGCATCTTGCGGCCGTCGTGACGAATCGCCCGGATCAGGGGGCTTTCCTCTACCTTGCCCGGAACCACAGCCGGACCCGAGTTTCCTCCGCGCAGCATGCCAACTCGCGTATCGAGTGTAAGGCCACCGAGGCTGGTCTTGCTGTCGCCGTGGCAGGCGTAGCAGTTCTTTGCCAGCACGGGTCGAATTTTGGTTTCGAAGAACTCACGCCCTTCGGGAGACAGTTTCTCGGGGGCGGGGGTTTGGGCGGATAAGGCGACTACGGCGAACACACTGAGAACGCTAACACCCAAATGGCTCATGACAATACTATACAGCACTTTTTCGAGAAAGAAGTTGCGACGTTGGGAACTTTTTGTTATCCCCGATACTGTTATTGGTAAGCAATGGTCCGAGACGAATTCGACGACCAGTTCACCTGGCCAAAGTCGAGCCCTGATGCCTCAAGGCGAGTACCTGGATTCAGTGAGCTGGCTACGGAAAGAAACCCATTCCTGGACGCGGGGAGGGCTGAAAGCACCCATGATGGCACGGTGAACCGGCCTGCCGAACCCCGCTCAATGCAGAGAAAAGTCGCTGTGGCACGGGTTTCGCTGGGCGAGACCCCTGTGATTGTGACCAAGTCATTATCTCCAGGGCCCGTCCAGGTGATGGGCAGATCCGCCGCGCGGGAAACCGTATTCCTGTCCGCAGTTCCGACGGTAGATCGATTGGCCCAATTTATCGATTGACCTACGATCAATGTATTTGAGAATGCGCCCACGTGCTCGCCCCCTGGACCGCTGACCGTATACGTACCTGGATCGAGGTACGTTTCCACCGGCAACGGAACCCCGGGTATCAAAGTCGTTGTGGCGAACTCGGCCAAGTAAACACCTTCCCGCTTCGTCAATTGCCGGCTGCCTTTCGGTCCGGTTACGGTGAGCGCCGGCCCGGCATCGAGGATTTGAGAAGTGAAGGAAACGGGTTGAATCGCATCGGAAAATGTGAAAACGGTACACGAGCCAATCGGCGGGGCACTGAATGGGCTCTGGAACGCGAGCAAGTCGTCGATGCGATACCGGGTAAAGGCCGCCGATCCGGCTTCGGAAACCGACTCAAATTGGTCCAGGGCAAAGCTGGTTCGTGTTAGACCGATGAAGCCGGAAGAGTAGTTTCCACCAGGTTTGAGCGTCTCCAAGTCAATGAGGGCATCCGGGCAGCCCCCTGCCACGGACACGGCCATTGTGGCAAAGTTACTGACCACGCTTCCTGCCCGTATGGCGAGGGGTAGATAGCAGCCGGCCACGCCTTGCGGAACCTCGAAGGTGACTTGATCCACCCCGGCGCAACAATCCGCCGCCCTGCCTTTTGCGGTAACGTTAGCCGGTTTGCCGGCCACCCATACTTCCACATCCTCGGCGATATCCCCGGTGATGGGGCCCGCCGCCTCGTTTCCGGCGACTGGCCCGAGACCAGTGCCCCTTAGGCTCACCCGCTGGCCAGGCCTTGCCGGGGAGGTCAGTGAATTCTCGGTGGCGGATCCGTCTTCAGCGATATTGCGGAGCACCGCCGCTCCGGCGCCCGAATCGCCGCGGTTGAATATTCCGAAGTTCGTCTTCACGATCAAGATTTCCGCGTTAACGGCAGTTCCCTGATAGCTGAGGCTGACCTGGCCCGTGCCGACCGGAACAGTCGAAGGCAAGACGGCAACGACCTTATTGGCCGACACCGAGATCATGATGGCATCGACCGTTGATCCTCCCGCGGCCACCTTTATTGTCACGCCACCCAATCCATCCGTTGTGGGAAAAGGGAACGCTTTGGCCTGCACGGGCTCATCCGGGCCTATGCCGGTTCCAAAGATGGCGAACTGGGATCCTTGCGCGACGCCCTGATTCGGAAGCCCGCGGCCTGCCAGCGAGGCTGCGTTCACAACCCCACCGGAGCGAATGGCGGGCGATTGCGCCGCAATCGGTGCAGCGGGAAGTATTGAGATGGCAATGGCAACCAAGGAACTCTGTTTCATGCCTCCATTCTCCTATACACATTGGCTGAAGGAAAGGGACGCCCCACACCGCTAAGAATGTTATTCTGGCGATCTAAGGAGACTATCAGCATGCCAGGAATCTATAAACTCACTGAAGTCGTAGGCACTTCGCCAGTCAGCTTTGCCGAAGCGGTCAAGAACGCTGTCGCCGAGGCGGGGAAAACCGTGCGTCACATGGATTGGTTTCAAGTTGTCGAGCAACGGGGCAGAATATCAGGCGCCAAAGTGGAGGAGTTTCAGGTGACCGTGAAAATCGGCTTCAAGATCGAGCATTAGCGCGTACAGCCAGCGCTCTAGCGGCAAGCCGTCATCGAGCGCCGGGGCCGGAAACGGCTCCCATGTATTCGGGCCGAAGCGCGAAAGCGACGTCTCCAGGTAATGGCGCTCATTCGCGCCGTCTCCAAGAAGAGTGGCGAAGGTGACCACCGGACCGACTATAGAAGGGTGCGAACGATCGTAGTCGCCGAGGCCGCCGGGGATAGTTCGGCGCGGTAGTGCGGCGCGTGCGCCACATACATCTCCCGGCTTGGCTCGAAGTGAAGTGGCAGCCGGGCCAGAAGATCGGTTTTGGACGGCACGGGAGCGGCGAACACACCCAACGTTCCGCAACAGGGTTGCGCTTGCCGTCCGCCAAAGCCACGCTTCATCCAAACTTGCGTGAGAAGAATGCCTGCCGGAGGTTACTGAGAGAGTATGGTCCTTTCCGATAAAACCTGGTTCGGCAAAGCCCTGCGCTTACCGTTCTGGTTCATCCCCGATAGCGCCTGCTGGCCAATCCTTTCCGGACCCCTCCGGGGCAGGCGCTGGATCATTCAATCCAGCTGTCGCAGTTGCTGGCTGGGCGTTTATGAGCGCGAAAAGATGGATCTACTGGTCAAACGGCTGCAACCCGGCTCGGTCTTTTTCGACATAGGGGCGCAGGCTGGCTATTTCACCGTGCTGGCCTCTTCTTTGGCGGGACCGGCCGGCCACGTGGTCGCCTTCGAGCCCGCGCCCCGCAACATTGATTTCCTGAAGCAGCATGTGCGCCTACATAACCTTGGAAATGTCGCGATTCTGGAGGCTGCCGTCGCGGGTCAGAGCGGAGTGTCGTATTTTGACCCTGGCCCGAGTTTTGTTGCCGGGCGTCTTTCAGAAGCCGGATCCATTCCGGTTCGGACGCTGGGACTCGACGAGGAGATTCAAGCCGGCCGGCTGCCAGTTCCCCATTTCCTCAAGATCGATGTCGAGGGCGCTGAATTAGAACTGCTTCGAGGCTCGGAATGGCTCCTGGCTCGTCATGGACCGCAAATCGCGCTCGATATCCATTCATTTCTCGGGCCGCGCTTTGATCATCTGGACAGCGGTTGCCGTGATCTGCTCGCCAGCCATGGCTACAGGGTGAAGAGATTGGGAGCTTACGATGTTTACGCCTGGCGGTCCGATCTCCCAGAATAGAAAACCCGGCTGCGTTGCCAAGTTCTGCCCATAGGGCCGAGAGCGGTCCTTGAGGAGGAAAATACGGCTTGCATGATCTAGAAGTGTGGCCCGATGTATACTCAACTGTGCTGAGGATCCAAAAATGGAAACGCCGGCTAACACCGGGCAGTAAGGGAGTCTCATGGCACGAACCAACTACCTCATCCGATTGTTACTGCTCTCCGCCGTGATCGCGGGAGCAGGCAAGGCCCAGGAAGCCAGGCTGTCGGGAACTGTCACCGACGCTAGTGGCGGAGCCGTGCCCGCGGCCAAAATTGAAGCAATCCAACAGGAACGAAAGCTGGTGTTCGGCGCTACAACGTCCACCGATGGACGTTTCGTCCTGCCGCGGCTGCCCATTGGATCCTACCGGATTCATGCCGAAGCCCGCGGATTCAAACAGTACGTCAACTCCGATCTCAATCTGACGACGAACGCCGACGTTCTATTGAACATCACCATGGAGATCGGGTCAGTGACCGAGCAGGTAAACGTCACGGGCGACGCGACACGCGTGGCCACCGAATCAGCCACCATCCAACAATTAGTGGACTCCAAACGAATTGTCGAGCTGCCGCTGAACGGCCGGGACGTCTACCAACTCGCCAGACTGGTACCCGGCACTGGGACCAGCGGCTTCAATATCGGCGGCGGCCGAACCGGCGGCCAGAATTCCAACATGGCGAATGTGCGCTTGGACGGCAACCTGAATGTCAATACCTCGTACGGTCAGATACTGCCGAGCCCCAGTCCGGATGCCGTGCAGGAGTTCAGCGTTCAAACCAGCGTTCCCTCCGCCCGCTATGGTTGGGCCTCCGGCGTGATCGAGGTTTCCACTCGCAGCGGCACGAACGCTCTGCACGGGTCGGTGTACGAGTTTTTGCGCAACGACAAGCTCGACGCCCGCAGTTTCTTTCTGCCAACGCGCACCAAGCGGAAGCGTAATCAGTACGGCGTGGCGGCGGGGGGACCGTTCATCATCCCTAAGATTTACGACGGCCGCGACAAGACGTTCTGGTTCCTCAACTTCGAACAGCAGAAGGAACCGTTGGGGGCGGCGGTCAATCTATTCGTGCCGACAGCGCAGCAACTCAATGGGGATTTTTCCAACGCCGGCCGCGTGATTCGCGATCCGGTGAACAATCAGCCCTTCGCCGGGAATGTCATCCCTCGAAGCCGGTACGACACTCTGGCCGTTAACTACACGCGGAAGTTCGTTCCCACTACAAGTGATCCGTCCGGGCTCTTGCAATACCAACGGCCTGCCGATAACAATCCTTCCACCTTCCTGACGCGCGTGGATCAGGCGATCGGAAGCAGGCATCAGTTGAGTGCGCGCTCGTTCATCGCGCGGCGCGAGGGACCATCTGCGGCAGGCACGCTGCCTGCGTTCCAGCAATCACGCGGCATTAACGACTCAGACTTCGTGGGCACATCATGGGTGTGGACCGTAGCGCCCAACAAAATCAACACGGCGCGATTCGGCTTCAACGGGATCTACTCCAATGCCGAGTTGAATCCCAAGCTCAGCGATTCGGAAATGCGCGAACTCGGCTGGTCTGCGAACTACCCGCGGTATAACGAGAACGCTCCCTCGATCAGTGTTTCCGGGTTCTTCGCGGGCTCCACCGAGCTTTCGACCCTGCGCGACTATTCGACGTATAGCTGGAGTGATGACTTCTCGTGGATCATTGGGCGCCACACGCTCATGATGGGCATCGATACGATGCACACTTACCAGGAGGGGTACAGCGTATCTCGCACACATGGCCTTTACACTTTCTCCGGCAACTACTCCGGGCTGGGCTTGTCCGACTTCTTCCTGGGGCGTCCCAACGTCTTCCGTCAGGGCAATCCAGCCATCGACCGCACGCTCGGCTTTCACACGGGCATTTACTTTCAGGACGACTTCAAAGTGAACCGGCGGCTTACCCTCAACCTCGGCATGCGTTACGAAATCCCATTGCCGCCGAAATCCGCCTTGGACCAGACCGCCTTCTATCGTCCAGGCCAGCGGTCACGCGTATATCCGAATGCCCCTCCGGGAATGCTTTATCCCGGCGACAAAGACGCCGGCGGCGCAACGCTTGGGCAGGCTGGTTATACATGGAACAAGAACTACTGGGCTCCCCGGATAGGTCTGGCGTACTCGCTCACCTCTGACCAGAAGACAGTGCTGCGATCAGGCTACGGGATCTACTACGCTCCCGCGTGGACCAACGTTTTGGGACAGCTTCAGATTTATCAGCCGTTTATCCGGATCATCGACCTGCAAAATCCGCCCAGCTTCGCCGATCCATGGGCGGGATATCCGGGCGGCCGTCCGCATCCTTACGACCGCACGCAAGGCGCCGTTTTCGATAAGGAGATCGCCGCCTTCGCGATGGCGCCGAACTATCGTGAGCCGATGATGCAACAGTGGAGCATGGGGATACAGCGCGAGTTTGCCAGAAACTTCCTTACAACCATTAGTTACGCCGGCACGCGCGGCACTCGAATCCCCTACCTCCGCGACATTAATCCCGCCGTGTACATCCCCGGGCAGTCGACCGTTGCCAATACTAACAACCGCCGCCCGCTGCATCCGGACTATTCCCGGTTCAGTCTCGCGGAATCGGTGGTGAACAGCAACTACCATGCGCTGCAAGCGTCACTGGACCGCCGATTCTCTTCCGGCCTCACGGTGCTGGTTTCCTACACTTTTTCGAAGACGCTCACCGATCTGAACAGCGTCCTTACAAACAACGGCGGCGTGCCGGATGCCAATAACCGCCGTCCGGAATGGGGACCCGCGGATCACGACCGGACCCACGCTTTAGTATCGTCGTGGATCTACCAGATTCCGTTCGCCTCCTCTTACCGGGGCGTGCCTCGCGCTCTTCTCCATGGATGGGAGTTGAACGGTATATTGTCGATGTACAGCGGTCCGCCGCTGGCTTTCGCGGCGTCTCAGGACCGCGCTCTGCGTGGGCAGCCAAATCGACCTGACCGGCTGCGGGACGCACGGCTCCCCACGGACCGCAGCCGCGCCGCGCGTATTGCGCGCTACTTCGATACCAGCGCTTATGCTCCCAACCGAATCGGTGAATTCGGCAGTGCGCCGCGCGCCGAAAGCCAGTTGCGCGGACCAGGCTCGGCCGACGTGACTCTGGGCATATTCAAGCGCTTCCGGGGAATCGCGGAGTCGCACAATGTACAATTCCGAACGGAACTGTTCAACTCTTTCAACCGGCCCAACTTCAATAATCCTGGGGTCAATGTAGATACTCCGGCAGGCTTCGGCCGCATTGTCGGCGCCGGCGACGGACGAATTATCCAGCTTGGCTTGAAATATATATTTTAGGGAAATCGCCGGCTACGTTCCTCCAACGTTTCCGGCCCCAGACGATTCCGGCAATGCCCGCAACGATGATCCACATGTTCGAGGGCTCCGGCACGTCCGCCTGCACGGAGAACGCCACATCCACTCGCGCAAGCCAACCCAGCAGGCGCTGCAAGTATTCGGGTCTGCTGAGTATCGTTCCGCGTTCCTGGTGACAAGTGATGGCAGGCCGCCTGTGCGCTACTCCCCGCCGGAAGCCCGCTCCCGGCCGGCTTCGACGAAAGAGTTCATTTACCCGGTATCGCATCGACGACCTGCTCGCGCTCCAGAGCCCATTCAGTGCCCCACCGATTGGCTCGTGTACCGTTTTCACATGTTCGATGCGATTCAACCCGTTTCCTTCACTTCTCAACTCCTCGATGCGGGGCCCGCCGCCCGGTGACTGGCCCGAGACCAGTGACGCTTAGACTCACCCGCTGACCAGGCCTTGCCGGGGAGGTCAGTGAATTCTCGGTGGCGGATCCGTCTTCAGCGATATTGCGGAGCACCGCCGCTCCGGCGCCCGAATCGCCGCGGCTGAATATTCCGAAGTTCGTCTTCACGACCAAGATTTCCGCATTAACGGCAGTTCCCTGATAGCTGAGGCTGACTTGCCCCGTGCCGACCGGAACAGTCGAAGGCACACTTGTCCGGAAGCGAACAGGGGAACCGCCGCAGCCAAAAACATTTTCCCCAAGCCAACAAATTCTCTCCGTTTCAGTCTTAAATAGCGTAGCCGGCTTTCAAGCTGGCAAAGCGGAGGAATCAAATGACATACCGGGTCTCTAAACTGTACCAAGACGTTCGCAAGCGTTACATACCGGAGCGAATCGTTCTTGCCCTTGTTTTTGTTCTTGGTTGCCGGTCACTGATTGTTGATTCAATGGACATGGACGCCGACGGTTGGGAGATTGTCTCCCAGTGCTGGCTGGCAGGGGCCATTCTTTGGTGCTATTTCCTGATCCATCGCCATTACCGGCAATTCAGCGCGGCGTTCCAGCAAACTGGTCCGGAGACTTCGCGCAGGACTCTGCTGGAACTGTACAGCCGGGAGATCCGGTTCCGGCGCGGCACTCTTATCTGGACCAGTGTGTTCGCGATCGCTGGATGGATTCTTATCGATTTTTCGCGGCTGGCGTGGACGGGTGACCAAGCCAGGATATTAGTTGTGACCTTCGTCATCCTCATCGCCGGCGCACCGGGTTTATCGAGCGCCGAACGGTATTGCGCCCAGCTACGACGTGAGCGCGCCGAGCTGGCGGGCGGCGAGGAATCCAGTCCACAAGACTCAACGAGCGGCGCAATGCAACCTTCTAGGGATTGAAGTGGTGAGCCCGGTGTTCCGAAAGAGGAGGATGTTATGTCTGTAAAGCTGGTTGCGATGGAAGGCCACTGGTTGGTGTTCAACAGGGCAGCGATGAGACGTGAAGTCGTGGAGTACATGTGGGGACGAGGCTTCGTGCCCACCCCCACGGAATTGTACTCGCAAACGGAGGATATCCGAATCCTTCGGGGCCAAACGATTGAGCTCCCGCACACTCACTGGGCGCTGGCTCGAACCACTTTCGCCGCCCGGCCGGACCTCCATCAAAGGATACGTCCCGAGATCCGGCAACTCATGGCGACCCTTCCGAGGCGTAGGGCCGTCTGGACTCATACTCCTCAACGCACGAGGCGATGGTATCAATGATGGTGTCAATAAGGACGGCAACCATTCCTTGAGCCTCAGATGCAACTTGTAGTCTCCCGTTTCAAAAAAGCCGGCGCGGAGCGCTGTTGCCCTTCGCCGTTGAGGATCAGCGTAACGGAAGGGCCTGCGGAGGCGATACGGATCCCGGTTCGCCGATTGTGGATCCCCGGAGCGAAGACGTGTTTTGCCGGGAATAGATGTCGAATATGGCCGTGTTGATTGCTTGGCGAGCGAAGCGCGGCCAGCAGTTGCTCCTGTTGTTTGATCGTGAACCATCCGCAGCATCACGCATCGGCGGATTTGATCAGGAAGCTCTCCCATTGCGGAAACCACACTAGCCATTTTTTTCCGGTCGAGAGCCACTTTCAGCGGATTCTGGTTCTTCTGCCGCGATGGCAAGGAATCCATATCGCCGCAAGCCGCATCCTCGCCGCCGGAGATCGGGGCAACCCGCACGGCGGCCCGCTTCTTCGTTCCTTGCGATTGCGAACAGCCAGCTTCGAAACAACGCGGGGTCGCGCAAGTCCTTACCCATGAAGCCGGGCAAACCAAAGTGGCCTGCATCTACTCCCCGCCGGAAGCCCGCTCCCGGCCGGCTTCGACGAAAGAGTTCATTCGCTCCAGTTGCTTGATCAGGAAATCCATCTTCGAAAACGGCTCGCCTCCGGTTCGCGCCCAGTGCACGCGGCCCTTGCGGTCGATCAGGATGGTCGAATGCAGCTCCATCTCCTCGAAATCGTCGTAGGAGCGGTAGCGGCGTGCGTTGTCGAAACTTTTATCCGACAACAAGCGGACCGCGGCCAGATTGATGGAAGCGAGGTTTTTGGCGTTTTCTTCCGGGGCGTTGCCGCTGATGGCTAAGACCGTGGCGCCCAGCCGCTCCCACTCGCTCTTCTTTGCATTTAAATCGCCGAGTTGCTTCATGCAATGCAGGCACTCGCGGCCCAGGTAGAAAACGAGAATCACGTTCCTGCCGGTGTAATCGGCCAGCGAAACGCGCTTACCTTCATGGTCCACCGCATCGAGCGCCGGGGCCGGAAACGGCTCCCATGTATTCGGGCCGAAGCGCGAAAGCGACGTCTCCAGGTAATTGCGCTGCCGTTCGGGGGAATTGTCTTTGGGCTCGGCGCGAACGCCGGCCGCCAGCGCGCGGTCGATCAACTTTGATCCTTTATCCGCGCCGGAGGCGGTGAACTGCAGGCGGCTGAGCATTTGCCCGGCCTCCTTGTCGCGGCCCAGCCGATGGTAAGTTTCAACCAGGCCCGCGAGTGCGAAGATATCGTTCCGCGTCAGCGTAAGCGCCTTCTCGTACGCTTTCAAGGCCAGCGCGGGGCTATCGGCATCAAGGTAAGCGCGCCCGAGCGCATTGTAGAGCACTTCAGGATAGCCTGGCGGATCGTTGTCGCCCTTCTGCATGTCGTACTGCTTTCCGGCTGCCTCGGCCAGCAGCGCCAAACCTTGCAGCGTTTCCCCTTTGGCCAGCGCCAGACGCGCCTTCAATTCCGTTGCCTGAATCTGATAGATCCGCTCGAAGTTTTTGTTCTTTTCAATCTCCGGCTTCAGCGCGGCGTGTGCGGCGAAACTTTTCTCCGTGTTGTCGCGGTCGCCGAGGCCGAGGTGTGCGCGCGCTTCCGCGTACGCCTTGTTCATCCTGTCCATGAAAATGTCTCGCCAGGGAATCGTCTTCGATTTAAGCAGATCCTGCCAGCGCTCAAACTTGACGAGCGCCCGCAGCATGGCGCGAATCCCCTGTGAGTGGCTGCTGTAGCCGTTGTCGGCGTTGTGGTCGGGATCGAGCGGGGCGTCGATCAACTGGCGCGCTCCAAAGATGGCCGCCTCAACCATTCCCAATTGCTCCTGAATGTAGCTCAGGTAGGCGCGATTGTGGCCATAGTTCCAGTTGTTGAAGGGAAAAGTCAGCCGGTCAAGCATGTAGCGCTTTTCGGCCCGCGTGGCCGAATCCATGCTGATGGCCGCCTCATGCCACATGCCCGCGGTCGAATAAACATGGCCGGGCATATGCAGCGCATGCCCTACGCCGGGCGCGATTTGAGCGTACCTGCGGCAACTGGCCAGTGCCTGCTCCGGCTCGTGGTAGTTCCAGTTGTGGATGCGGTAGTGGTGCGCGCCGGGATGATCGGATTGCTTGTCGAGAATTTCGCGGATGATTCTCTCCGTGCCATAACGCGAGTCCCCCATGCCGGCCAGGGCCAGCATCGCGCGGGCCTCCATGTCCTCGGGATATTTCACGCATATGGTTTCAAGAAACTTTCTGGACTCGCGATTGCGCTGCGCGTAATCGTCGCCGCGGTCGCGCAACGGGTCACGGGAAACTACGGCTTCGAGAGCCTCGATGTAGAGCCGCTCACGCTCAGTTACGGTGTTCTTGCGCTTGACCGCCTGGCGCATGAATTCCTCCGAACGCTTGTCGCCGGAGGCGCGCGCCAAACCCCAGTAGACCATGGCGTTTTCCGGCTCCAGCTTCAAACACCAGCGGAAAGCCCGCTCGGCTTCGTAATCCCAGAAGGAGTGCAGCAAGGTGACGCCCTGGTCGAACCACTTCTGCACTTCCTGGCTCTTCGTCGTGATCGGGAAATGCACTTTTCCAATGCCTTCCATCGCCCACGGCTTTTGGCGCGGGCCGACATTGAAGGGCTCGCCGAGGTGGGAATGGCCAAGCTTATACTCTTCGAACCTGGACTTGGGAGACGATTCCTGCTGGGCTAACGCGCAGCAGCAGGTCAGCAGCAATGCGGCGGGACGGTAGAGCGGCATCTATTTATTCCTCACATCAATTGTTACTCAAGTTCGCTGCCACCGGCGGCCGGCTTCTATCGTCAAAAGGGTGTAGAGTTGCAAAAAGTTGTTAAAGCTTGTAGGGGGTGACTTGTGGAGATTCTGCAATCGCTGAGTCCGTACCTCTGGGTATTCGGATGGGCCATCGTTATCTATTTTTTCTGGACGGAACGTAATAAGAAATACCGCCATGTCCAGGACCTGATTCACAAGGAACGAATGAACGCAATCGAAAGGGGAGTTCCTTATCCCGAGCTGCCGCCGTACGCGGCCACGGAAGAGAAATATCACGTCAATGGATCGTCTCCGAATCCGCGGCGCATGCTGGCTTGGGGCGTTGTGTTGCTGATTGGTGGCGTGGGGGTGCTGGTGTCTTTGCTCATCTCCCAAAACGACGACCTGCGGCATAATTGGACCCTAGGTTTCGTTCCCATGTTTTTTGGATTTGGCTTAGGGCTGGCGTACTGCTTGCTGCGAGTGGTCAAGTAGAAATGGAAGAAGGCCCGCTCGAGCGATTCCGCTCAACCGGTGATCCGGAAGCCTTTCGCGAGCTGGTGGAAGCATACCAGGGAAAAGTCTTCCGGCTGGTTTGTTCGATTCTGGGCCCCTACCGCGACACCGAGGCTGAAGATGTAGCGCAAGAAGTGTTCGGGCAGGTTTTTTCGCAGTTGGCAAGTCTGCGGCAGCCGGAACACTTCGCTAGCTGGCTCTATCGAATCGCATACAACCGCGCGCTCGACTGGCGCAAGCAGGCGCGGTTCCGCCTTCCTCACACCTCGCCGGAAGCCCTTAAGGCAATTGCCGCCGCCGGTCCGCCGCTGGCTGATGAGGCCGAAGCCGCCGAGCGGCGGCGTCAGATCGCGCAATGCCTCGAAGCGCTGCCGGAAACTTATCGCACGCTGCTGTATCTTTATTATTGGCAGGAGGCGAGCGTGGAAGAGGCCGGGGAGTACCTTGGCCTCACGCCGGGGACCGTAAAGTCCTACTTGATGCGCAGCCGCCAACGAATGCAGCGGGAATTGGCGAAGAAAGGAATAGGCATCGATGGATAAGTTTCTCAAGGAGACGCTCGGCCGCGAGAGGAAACCGAAACTGTCCCCGGCCTTTTCGGCACGGGTGATGGGGGCAGTTCGAGAAGCCGCCGCCCGCAGGGGAAGGGTCTGGCTGCGGCTTTATTGGATTTTAGCGATGACCGGCGCCGCGGCAATTCTCTGGCGCGTGGAATGGCCGCAGTGGACCGCTCAAATGTTGCCGATGGTGGCGGCGCCCGTAAGTTTCCTGCTGGTGCTGAGCGATCCGAATCGCCTCCGGCGCTACCTCCGGATATTGACGCTGGCACTGATAGCTACCGTCTTATCCGCCGAGATCAAGGCGCCGCCCACGGGATGGCGCGCGCTTTTCGATGGCAAGACACTGGACGGCTGGCAGAAACGCGGCGACGGGCAATGGACGGTTACTTCCGACGGCGCGCTCGCCGGCCAGCGTGTTTTCAGCAGCTACATGCTTGCTCCCGGGAAAGCGCCGTTTAAGGACGAAAAGGAATACCGGGCGTGGCTGAATACTCAGGCATGGTTGTACACGGTGGCCGAATTCGGCGACTTCGATCTGCACGTGGAATTCTGGACCCGAACCGGGGGCAACAGCGGCATTTCGCTGCGCGATCCCACTCGCGGAGAGCATGCCATCTCCACACCGGCCGACTTCAACCGCACCCCGGCCAAGATCGGCTACGAGATCCAGATCAACAACCGCTATCCCGACCCGACGCCAACCGGCAGTGTCTACACCTTCACCAAGGCGCCCAAGGAAGCATTGCGCGAGGACGACTGGAACACCTTCGACATCGAAGTCCGCAAAGAAACGATACGGGTGAAGCTGAACGGGCAAACTGTTTCCGATATGCAGTGCGATCCCAAGCGCGCCGTGCGCGGCCCCATCGGCCTTCAGTTGCACGATCAGTTCAGCGTGATTCTGTTCCGCAATATCTGGATTCGCGAGCGGTGACCGCCGCGGCTACTTCTTGCCGAGCTTCTGCTTCAAGTACTCTTCGTATTCCTTCCTGAGCGCCGGGTCGGAAGGGCTTGGATAAAGCTCGCTGGCCTTGTATTTTCCGGTCATGAACTTTGCCTTCGTCCATTCGTCGTGAATCTTTGTGGTTTGCGCGCGGGTGACCACCTGCTCCACCAGATGCGGAGGAATGAAGTAGACTCCCTCGCGGTCCCCGAAAACGACATCGCCTGGCAGCACGGTGGTGTTGCCGATGCGAACCGGCACATTAACTCCGGTGAGCATAACGTTGCGGATGGCCGAAGGATGCACGTTGCGGAAATAGGCGGCCATGGGGAGCTCGAATATCCCTTCCAGATCGCGAATCGAGCCGTCGATTACCATGCCGGTCTTCGTAGCCGCGTAGACCGCGGTGGCAAGATTGTCGCCGACAAAGGTGCCGCCTTCCACCTTGCCGAACAGATCGACGACGATGACGTCGCCGGGCTGTAGCATGTCGATTACGCGCTGGTTGGCGTTGCGGCCTCCGCCGCGTTTCTTGGCTTCGGCTTCGGCGATATCCATCACGTCGGGACGCGCGGGCATGAACTGGGCGGTAACGGCCCGCCCGGCGAGCTTTTTACCCGGATGAAGAAGTTGCCAGCCACCTTCCCACTGGTTGGCGAAGCCGGCGCCGGGCAGCACGCCAAAGATATCTTCAGCCGCCAGTTCGCGCACCTTTTCAAGCAACTGATCGGGAACGTTCGGACGCCCGTCTGGAAAACGGTCAAAGGGATTCTTCGCCGTGTACTGGAGCATCTGCTCCCGTGTGAATGTAAATACCTGCGCGTAGAGTGAAGACGCCAGCGAGGCAGCCCACAAGAGGACAAAAAACTTGCTCATGGGCAGCAATCTATCATGATTCCGGCCGGCCGCGCGAGGCGTGGTCCTACGGCTTTCCGGTTAGCGCGGCAACACCTGGCAACTCCAGACCGGAAAGGAACTCCAAAGATGCGCCGCCGCCGGTGGAGATATGCGCGATCTTGCCGGCCACGCCAGCCGACTTCACGGCTTTTTCCGAATCGCCGCCGCCGACCACGCTCAATGCTCCCGATCCGGCCACCGCATGGGCTACCGCCACGGTTCCCTTGTCGAAGGGCGGTATTTCGAAAACGCCCATCGGACCGTTCCAGATCACCGATTTGGCCGACCGGATGACGCTTTCGAATTTGGCAATCGATTCCGCGCCGATGTCGAGCCCCATCTTGCCATCCGGTATCCGAGCAACGGTTTCGCAATCTGCGCCCGCTTTCAACTCCGATGCCACTACGTGATCGGAAGGCAGCACAAGTTTACTGCCGGCTTCGGCCATCAGGCTTTGCGCCAGATCGAGCTTGTCGTCTTCCACTAGCGACTTGCCCACGGGCTCGCCCTTGGCCTTCAGGAACGTATAAGCCATGGCTCCTCCGATCAGCAGGAGGTCGGCGAACTTCATCAGGTTCTGAATGACTTCGATTTTATCGGAAACTTTCGCGCCGCCAAGAATCGCAACACAAGGACGCGGCGGGTTTTGCGTGACTTTGGTGAGATATTCGATCTCTTTGTCCATGAGCAGACCCGCGGCGGCTTGGGGCATGTATTGGATCATTCCCACCGTGGAGGCATGCGCGCGGTGCGCGGTTCCGAACGCGTCGTTGACGTAAATATCGGCCAGCGAAGCCAGCTTTCGCGAGAACTCCGGATCGTTGGCTTCTTCTTCTTTATGGAACCGGAGATTCTCGAGCAGCAGTATTTCGCCGGGCGCGGGCTTCATAGCCGCTACGTCCGACCCGATGCAGTCCGGCGCCATTTTCACAGGTTTGCCGAGCAACTCGGCCAGGCGCGTGGCAACGGGCTTCAAACTCATTTCCGGATTCGGTTTGCCCTTGGGCCGCCCCAGATGGGAGGCGAGAATCAAGCCGGCGCCCTGTTGAACCGCGTATTGAATCGTCGGAAGAGAAGCCCGGATGCGCTTATCGGAGGTAATCTCCTTGCCTCCGGCCTCCAGCGGCACGTTGAAATCAACGCGGATGAAGACGGCTTTGTCCTTCAGATTGAGGTCGCGAATGGATAACTTCATAGAGAGGATTCAGAAATCCGATTTTAGCAATTCGAAAAAGATTCTCAGGCCCTTGTAAAATTCGGCGATGGGGATTCTTTCCTCGTCGCTGTGCATCGTGGCGACGGTTGCCGCGTCGAGAATCATTGGCGTGAATCCGTATGCAATGACGCCTTTTTCGCGAAGGCGCACCGAGTCGGTGCCGTAGGGAATCAGGATGGGGGTGACCACCGCGCCGGGGTGGAATTTAAGAATGGCGGTGCGCATGGCGTCAAATAATGGCGTCTCCATTCGGCTGATGCCCGGGTCGCTGGGCTCGCTGACACGCTCCAAGGTCACGCGGGAGTCGTTGATACGCGCTTTCATTTCCGAGACGAATTCGTCGGCGTTGACGCCGGGCAAAAGGCGGCAATCGAGCGTGGCTTCCGCGTTCGAGGGGATGACGTTCACCTTCACCGGCGAGCCGACTCCGGAAGTGAGCGTGGTGAGTGAGATCGTGTTCCGCTGAATCGCGCCCGTGAATTTGTTCTCCGCAAGCCGGCCTTTGAGCATTTCGCGCATTTTCTCCACGGCGGCGTTGGTTTTACCTTGGGCCAGAGCGGCGAGCGCTTTGGCGATCGCCTCGAGCAGAATCAGATTTGCGTTGTCTGGGATCGGTTGCGAGCCGTGACCCGCGATCCCTTTGGCGCGGAGGCGCACCCATGCCACCTGCTTCTCTCCGACCGAGATGCCGAAGGCGAGCCGGGATGGAGAGAATACATCACGGCTGCCGAAGCCGCCCTCGTCCAGCACATACTCGGATTCAATTTCCGGCCAGTGATCGCGGATCATGGCGCGAATCCCGTAATCGCCGCCGAGCTCCTCATCGGATGTGCAAAGCATGATGATGTCGCGCATTGGTACGATGCCCATGCGCTTGAGCGTAATCAGCGACATGAGATGGATGACGCCAGTGCCCTTCATATCCATTGCGCCACGTCCCCAGATGTACCCATCGCGAAGAATGCCACCGAACGGATCGACTCGCCAGGCCGCCGGATCGACAGGCACTACGTCGAAGTGATTCAGCAGAAGCAGCGGTTTTTTCGTCCGGTCGCGGCCGGGGAGGCGGACAACAAGATTGGTTTGTCCCGCTGCCCCTGTGGTGTAGATCTTGGGAGAGAGTCCATTGGCGGCCAGTTCCGCGCGGAACAATTCCGCCGCTTCGCGTGTATCGGCGGGCGGGTTGATGGTCTTGATTCGAATGTAGGTTTGCAGAAATTCGATGGCGCGTTTCTCGACAGCCGTCCAGTCCGGCCCGGCGGATGGCAGAGCTTGGCATAACAGTAGCAGCGAAAAGAGTGCTTTCATTTTTCAGACTCCGGCACGTTTGATAATGTCACGGAAAGGCCCGCAATGCGATAGGCTTCGAGCAGCGCGCCAGCCGCGGGGCCGTATGCCGGCTGGATGACGCGGTTGCATTCTTCCAACTCGACCAGCATCCGGAAACGCTCTTTAAGCAGCCGGCTGTGAAAAACGCCGCCGACAGGCGCCACGGCGGCGGAGTCTCCGGGTTTAAATAGCTGATGGCGCACGGCCGCGATGAAGGTAGCCAATTGTTGCGCGGCCTCATTCAAAATGTCGCGCGCCACCCCGTCTCCATCGAGAGCCGCCTGATCGACCAGCTTTGATAGACCTGCGATTCGGGGGCGGGGAAAGTCGACCGTATAGAAGCGATGCAGCAGGTCGTTGGCGTTGTCAGCTCCGGTTTCCGCAAGCAGGATTTCACGAAGCGCCGTTGCGGGACCCCATCCTTCTTCCATTCGCAAGGCCGCGCGAAGCGCCTGGCGGGTAAGGTGAAAGCCCCCTCCTTCGTCGCCGTAAACATAGCCCCATCCGCCGGCGCGGGCGGTGACGCCGGCTTGGTTGCGTCCAAAACAAATCGAGCCGGTTCCGGCGATGACGATGATGCCGGGCTGGCCCGCCGTCGCTCCGGATAGCGCCACCAGGGCGTCCGTGGTTACAAGGATTCGATCAGAAGGAAGCATCTGATGCAGTAAATCTTCCTTGTCGGCGGGGCCCCCACTGAAGCCTAGACAACAGACCGAAAAGCGAACAGGTCCCAAGTGAAGACGTGATGAGGTGAGCGCTTGGGATACAGATGTCTCGATCGCATCGACGAACTTCTCGCGGCCTTCCGGACCTCTCACATGGTTACAAGGCCCGCCACGGCCATATCCGAGGACGCGGCCGAATTCATCGCCGACCATGGCCGTTGTGCTGGACTGCCCCCCATCGACTCCCAAGAAGAATTGTGTGCTCATTTTGGATCCGGAAGGATGGCATAGAGGCGAACGCCGCCCCGCTCGCCCAGCAGGCGGATACCCCACAGAACTGCATTAATCCTATAATCCTCCGCCGCCGGGTCGTCAGGAGCGGCCAGAATGTAGCGGACTCCGCGCGTCAACAACTCCCTGGCAGCGGCGCGGCGAAGTCCGCGCATCACGGGAACTTCTGTTTCTTGTGGCGAATCGCTCAGAAGTTTCCATTCTCCGGTTTCACGCTGCCCGTAAAGGGCGATTTTGACCTGATAGTGGTCTTTCACGGTTTCCAGCAGAACCGAATCCATCGGATATTCCGCCCCGAGATCCACCTCGACGAACATCCCGGCGCGGATAGTTTCCCATGTGCGCCAGCGGGTTACCGGGCTGTTGTCAAATGCCAATTGCACGTCCCATGGG
>Ga0187893_10003167_pt1 | contig 34148 bp, 32 predicted proteins | sample MA1701074metaG_FD_139574 | JGI IMG/M metagenome (GOLD analysis project Ga0187893, IMG submission 139574) | White microbial mat communities from a basaltic lava cave in the Kipuka Kanohina Cave System on the Island of Hawaii, USA - MA170107-4 metaG ...
CGCCGATGACTGCCCCGCAGCTATCACCACGCTCCCAGTTAAAGTCTGATAGTCCACCCCGTTGGTCGCACTGCCGCCCACCGTATAGTTCACCGTCAACGAAGAACCCGTGCTGCCCGTGCGGTTGACAGTGAATACTCCATTGGGCGCACCCGATTCGGAAGTCGTTGGACTCGAGGCCATGAGGCTGACCGTGGATAATGCTGTGGTAAACGTGGCAGTGACTGAAGTGTTGGCAATTACATTGAGCATACAAACCCCAGTGCCACTACACCCTCCTCCACTCCAGCCGCCAAACGAGAATCCTTGCCCCGGCGTGGCCGTAAGCGTGGCGATGGTGCCGGAGGTATAAGTCTCCGAGCAGTCGCTAGGACAGTTAATTCCAACAGGGCTGCTGGTAACGGTTCCAGTGCCTACTCGATTTACCGTAAGGGTGGCAGCCGTGGTGGCACAGGCCTCGTTGGAATATGCCGAGTACCCTTCAATGTTAAATGCGCGCAAGCGATAGCAATAGGTTGTTCCACCCGCGAGACCTGTATCGGTGTAGGAGGTGGCATTGGCGACCTGCACCGCGATTACGGCATACGCCGCTGTGGTTGTTCTTCGCTCGATGTCAAAGCCGTCTTCGTTGCTCGATTTGTCCTCCCAGGTCAGCCTGAGCTGAGTGGCGCCGGATTCGCATGTCCACACCATGCCGGCAAATAGCAGTAATGACGCAACAAAAGCTTTGAATTGCCCGAGAGTCATATGCGTTATCGAAGTTCTCCAGACCAGAAGCATGATTCTGAGAACAAAACCTCGTGAATCCTTGTATGAGGCACGATGTCGAAGTTTCAGGCATAATACATGCCAAGCATCTGATCCTTACCTGGTTATTATGAAAGGACATTATTTCTCCAAAAGGCTCCTTAAGTGAATGGGAAACGTTTAACAAATTGCACAAATATGTTCTTAGTAAACGTAGCTTGTGGAAGTGCTCGCCGCGCCATGTTCACGACTCAGGATTTTCTGCGGCTACTTTGCCCATGGCTGTAATCTCTGTTCGTTGAACGAACATTGCAGACTTTGGCGGTTTTGTTCCTATAATGACATCGCCTTTCCGCGCTTGATCAATTGTGTTATTCGTTGGCTAATAATTTTCATTGCTACTCAGCCATGCGCGAAGAACGAATCTCATTTAGCAACTCTCGCAGCGACACGCTACGCGGCGTTCTGCATCATCCCAAAAATGATAGTGTTGAGGGGGCTGTAATCCTCAGTCACGGGATGGAGTCCAACAAAGAAAGCGAGAAGCTGGTGTTTCTCAGCCGGGCGCTAGCGCAAAAAGGAATCCTTGCGCTGCGATTCGATTTCGCTTATGCCGGCGAATCAAGCGGCAATTTCGAAGACATCACCTACAGCGGCGAAGTGGAGGATCTCCGGGCGGCGTATGCCCTGGTTCAAAGCCGCCACCCAGGCAAGACCGCGATATTCGGCTCCAGCATGGGAGGGGCTGTGGCGTTGCTTTTTGCGGCAGAGGAGCCGAGCGTGGCGGCACTCGTGACCCTTGCCGCGCCCATTCATCCGGAGCAATTTCCAAAGCGTGTCCTGACGCCCGAGCAGGTCCAGGAGTGGCGCCACCACGGTTTTACTTATTACAACGGGCAACGACTTAACGTATCGTTGCTTCATGATTTGGAGCGGATCAATGTCCCCGAATCAGTAAAGAAGATCGACTGTCCCGTTCTGATCCTTCACGGTGACAGTGACGAAGTCGTACCCGTTAAGGAGGCCTATGAACTTGACGCTTGCCTCAAAAATTCGAAAAGACTTTCAATCCTGAAGGGAGCCGACCATCGCCTTTCGAACCCCACATTGATGCAGCAGGCCATCGCTGAGGCGCTGCAATGGCTCGCCGAACAGGTGGGCTAAATCGACATGTACAAGCCCTTTGCCATACTGCGGTCCTCGGTCTATATATGGGGAATATTTCTTAACGCCTGCACTCGTGACCTCGGCACGGCCCAAGGAGTGGTGGAGGAATTCGTCGACCAACATTACGTCTCAATCGACCTGAAAAAAGCGCAAGCCTACACGGTGGGCCTCGCACTGGCGAAGGTCAACGAGGAAATCCGGCTCACTGCGGGTCAAACCATCGACCAGTCGACGCAAAAGCCGCGGGTGAATTACCGGCTCTTGGAAAAGAAAGAAGGGGATACGCGCGCTTCTTTTCTCTACGAAGGAACAATTCAATCGGACGACGGCACGCAGTTTACGCGAAAATGGCTCATCGCCGCGCGCAAAGAGGGAAACCGCTGGCGGGTGTCGAATTTCACTGAGTCGGATTAGAGTAGTTCATGGTTTCAGGTTTGCAATAAACTCGGAACTCCAAACTTGACACTCGTGCTATGCGCCCACCGTTTGAGCGGCCGCCGGACCGGGTGGAGTTTCCTTCCGCGGCGGTTTGATCTGTAGCGCCAGGCCTGCGGCAATCATCGCGACCATGCCTCCGGAAAGAAAGGCGAGATTATAATCACCAAGCCAAGTCCGCATCGCGCCCGCGGTGGAAGCCATAATCGCCGCGCCAATCTGATGTGACATGAAAATCCATCCATACACTTTGCCGACATTCTGCCTGCCGAAAGTGTCCGCGGTCAGCGCCATCGACGGCGGGACTGTGGCAAACCAGTCCAAACCGTATATCACGGCAAATAGGAACAAACCGGACATGTTTTGCACAAAGGGAAGGATGAGTAGTGACACGCCACGCAACGCATAGACTAACGCGAGCCACCTTTGTGGCTGGACCCGGTCGATCATCCAACCGGAAAAAATGGTGCCCACCAGATTCAACCCGCCCATGACGCCTACCAAAGAGGCGGCCGCTACCTGCGGAATCCCGATCTCAATCTCGTGGGGAATGAGGTGGGTTCCGATTAGTCCATTGGCGGTGCCGCCACAGACGAAAAAGCTGCCGGCGAGGAGCCAAAAAGTCGGGTGGCTGATTACCTCTTTCGCAGTGATCGAAGCGCTTCCGGCGCGTACGCCCCTCAAAGAAGCCACACCGCCGGAACTCCCAGCGCCCGTTTGCCCGGCGCCGTAGGGTTCCACCCCAATTTCCGACGGATCATCGCGCATGAAAAAATAGATCAGCGGCAAGAGTACCAGCGCCACGATGATGAGTGTCATGGAGCCCAAGCGCCAGCCGGCATAGGTGATGGCGATCATAAAGAGCGGGATAAAGATCAACTGGCCCGTCGAGCTGGCGCTACCGAGAATGCCCAGGGCTAGTCCACGCCTAGCCACGAACCACCGGTTGCCCACCGTCGCGGTGAGCACCGATCCGACGCCGCCCGCCCCTAATCCAACGATGATCCCCCATACCAGAAAGAACTGCCAGAACTCGGTCATCGCTATGGTGCCACTGACTCCGACAATCAGTAAAAGCAAGCTCCCCAGCATCACCTGTCTTGGGCCATAGCGATCGATCAACCAGCCACTGATGGGCGCGGCGACACCGAACAAAAGCAGATTCATGCTGACGGCGGATGCGATCAGCGCCCGACTCCAACCGAATTCCGCCTCCAACGGATGGATGAGAACGGAAGGCGAGGAGCGGACTCCAGCGCTGGTTAAAGTGGTTACAAAGCAGAGCGCCAAGACAAACCACCCATAATAAAAAGGCAAGGATAGAGGAGGGCGTTTTTGTTGCGTGCTCATGATGTGTTCATCCACAAAATGATATAACGTGCTTCAAGTAAAATCACAATGGCCGTAGATTCCTTGAACTCGCCGAAGCGCTACGCACGGCTTTATCAGCTACTTCGTCCATGCTATAGGAAAAGTTTCATGAGACGGACTTTAGAAACAACTCTGTTGCTTTGCCTGTCGCTCTTAGGTGCGAACCCCATCGCCGCAGACTATCCGGAAGAAATCCCTTTTGTGCCTACGCCCATTGAAGTGGTCGATCGCATGCTCGCGCTCGCCGAGGTAAGACAGAGCGACGTGGTGTACGATCTCGGCAGCGGCGATGGCCGTATCGTGATCCGCGCTGCGAAAAAGTATGGCGTTCGCGCTGTGGGCATCGAGATGGATCCGCTCCTGCTTGAGAAATCACGGCAGAGCGCCATAGCCGAAGGGGTCAGTCATCTGGTCGAGTTTCGCGCCGAGGACGCGCTCAAGACGGATCTCTCCCCCGCAACCGTGGTGACTCTCTATATGCTCCCCTGGTTTAACAAGGCGATGAAGCCCAGCTTTCAAACCATGCTTAAACCTGGCGCCCGCATCGTCGCCCATGACTTCGGCATCGAAGGCTGGGAGCCTGAAAAAACGGAGAAACTGCCGGAGATCGTATTGAAACCGGGAGGATACAAGCACCAGCATATCCTTTACCTATGGCGGATTAACTCCCGATTGCAAAGTAAAAACTGAGCTAACGCTTTTTATCTCCTCTAAGCTGTAAACTGATGACAAAATACCTGATAGCGATTTTTTTGCCATTTATCTCTCCGCTAGGATTATTCGCCCAGGACAACGAGAAGGTTCCTTATGTCCCCACGCCCATTGAAGTCGTGGATCGAATGCTCGAATTCGCTGCGCCGAAAAAAGGCGACATGGTTTATGATATTGGAAGCGGCGACGGTCGCATAGTAATCCGAGCGGCTAAGACATATGGGGTAAGAGGGGTCGGAATCGAATTCGACCGGCGATTGGTCGAGTTATCCCGAGCAGCGGCCAAAAATGAGGGCGTTGCCCACCTGGTGGAATTCCGCCACCAAGACGCGTTCAAGGCCGATATCTCTCCGGCCACGATCGTCATGCTCTACATGCTGCCCTCATTCAACAAGCAGCTGCGGCCGGTTCTTGAAAGACAACTCAAGCCGGGCACGCGGGTCGTTGCCCATGATTATCCCATCGAAGGTTGGCAGCACGCCAAGTGGGAAGAGATGCCGCTGATGGACACCAGACCCGAAGTTGAACCCCACAACCACATCCTTTATCTCTACCACTGGAACCCAAGCTCTAAGTAACCGCTGAGCGTTTAACAATGACTCCGCGATCGTAGAATACGATTAGACCTTCACGGCAACGCAGCTCAAACTCAAACAATCGGCTCGGGACCATATCGTTCACGTTTCACGAACCGCGGAAACGGGTTGGACCCCACCCCTGTAACCGACGCTCGTGTGGCATGCTTTTGTCCTTGACGGATTCGTGACACTTATCACATAGTATGAACCACCCAACTCAGGGCAAGCACGTTGACCAGAACGAGGGCGGCTCCTTCCGATTGCTAAAAGTTGAGAGGACATGAGAAAAGCCAAAGGTCGTTTTCTGTTTCGCTTGATGGCATGGGCAAGTCTTTTGAGTTGCGGATGTGCCAGCTTTGAACCCGCCACGCGGCACCAGGAAATGCTCGGGCCACGTCATCCCACCGTAAGTGAGACTCGCGATGGCTTACAGATTTCCCTGGAGGAGTTTATTTCCTCTGAAAAGTCGCGTCGCATGTTTGATGCCGATCTCGCTTCACAAGGGGTGTTGGCGATTTTATTGAAGGCCGAAAACAAAAGCCACAGCGCTATTAAAATAGAGGATAAAGAAACAAGGGCATTTCTAGAAAATCTTCCTTTATTGTTTTTGCCCAGCGTAGATGCGGCCAACCAGGCGGCCACCAGGGACTATACGACCAGAGCGGCCGGCTGGACGCTCGCCACGGGGCCACTGGCGCTGATATTTTGGCCCGTAACGGTCTCCCTTTCCGGAATGCACACGGGAGGCGTGAATCGTCAAATCGAACAGCACTTTCAATCATTGAGTTTCGGTAAGGCAATAGTACAGCCCGGCCAGAGCGCTGTAGGGTTTCTTTACTTCAAACTCGCCGAAAACTTTAAGGGTAATGAAACCATCGTGGTGGAGGTATTGACTTTCGAAATTGATAGCGGGAGGCAAATAATCTTCAAACTACCCATCTCAAAAGCAATCTCGCGAGCAGAAAATTAGATCTCCCCAAGGAGGAAATGTGAAGCGGATCAATCCCATTTTCAAGCTCAAAGCGTTTTCCCTGTTATCGGTGTTCCTTATCACGGGTTGCGGTGTAGGAAGAGCGATGATTGTTAAACCGCCCGAAGCAAAGTTAAGAGTCAATTCAGTCGAGTTCACCGAGGGAATCTCGCCGGTTGCGGTTCCGGCAGATGTCAAAGCGACGCTTACGGAAAAGCTCAATCAGTATCTCTATGGTGAAGGAGGCTTTCAAAGGGGAAAGGAGTTAAAAATAAGCTATCGCTTCATCCAGTACGATCCCGGAAGTCAATTTACGCGCTGGTTTTGGGGAGGTATTGGAAATGCCGGCGAGGGGTCACTTACCATTGAGACGAAATACTACGATCCCAATGACAAAGAACTTGCCACCATTAACGTCGAAGGGCGCATTGGCAGCGGTTTTTTTGGCGGTGCTCTCGCGGAGGCTATCGACCGAGCCGCGGAAAAAGTCGCGGAATATACAAAGGCAAATTTTCGATAAGGTGATCTGGCGCGTGGTGCCAAAAGCCATTACAATTTTTTTCATGCCTGAACGCGATTTACCTATCGTTCCCAATTCGTGTCGCCTCGCTATATGCAATTGTCCCGGTATAGAGAGCTTTACCTACAATCACGCCCTCCACCCCTTCGTTTTCCAGCGGGAGTAGCGCCCGGATATCCTCCAGGGTTGCCACACCCCCAGAGGCGATGATCGGGATGTTAACGGCACGTGCGATTTTACGGGTCTCCTCGATATTGACCCCGACCGTGGTACCGTCGCGTTCAATGTCGGTATAGATGATGCGCGCGGCGCCGTCTTGCTCGCAACGCACGGCTAGCGCTACGGCCTCCATGGCGGTGGTTTCTGTCCAGCCTTTGACGGCGACTTTGCCGCCCCGCGCGTCAATGCCTACGACGATTTTTCCGGGAAACCTTCGGCACAACGCCCGCAAGAAATGCGGATTTTCGTAGGCTGCCGTTCCGATTACCACGCGAGACACCCCCAGAGCCACGGCTGCCTCCACCGCTTCCAGAGTGCGCAGCCCCCCGCCCAGTTCCACCGCAAGGCCAGGAACCCGGCAAATGGCCTCGATTTCTCGTGTATGCACGGGCCGTCCCTCAACCGCCCCGTTGAGATCGACGATATGAATAAAGTCCGCCCCCTCATCCACCCAATGTCGGGCGGCGGCGAGCGGAGCTTCGAAATAGACCGTCTCCTTGTCCATTTCTCCTTGGAAGAGTCGCACGCAACGGCCGTCCTTGATGTCGATGGCAGGGATAATGAGCATGGGAGCTACTATTCTCGCGATTCGCGCCTTGCACGGAGCTAGTGCGTCGCAACAAATTGTCCGAAATTCTTGAGAATTCTCAGCCCGATTTCTTGACTCTTCTCCGGGTGAAACTGGCATGCGAAGAGGTGTTCGGTTGCAACGCTGGAGACAAACGGCCCGCCGAAGTCGGTGATCGTGGCGACCATCGAACCATCCTCAGGAACCACGTAGAACGAGTGCACAAAGTAAACGTAGGCGCCGCTCGAAATGCCTTCGAGAAAAGGGGACTCTCTTTTCTTTTCGATTCGGTTCCAACCCATATGGGGAATCTTAAGCCCATCGTTGGGTTGAAATCCAACAACTCTTCCCGGAAAGAGATGAAGGCCTTGCTGCATTCCGAACTCTTCGCTCTCCTTGAAGAGCAATTGAAAACCCAGGCATATTCCGAGGAAAGGTTTGCGTTCCCTGACTACTCTGCATATGGTTTCGGTGAGCTCGTATCGCGCAAGATTTTCCATACAGGCCCGAAAGGCGCCAACCCCGGGAAGCACGACACCCCGAGCGCTGGCGATTTGCCCACGGTCGCGTGTCACCTGTGCCTGATAGCCGACGCGCTCGAAGGCCTTCTGGACGCTTCGGAGGTTACCCATGCCGTAGTCGATAATCGCAATCATTTTTTGAAAGGGTTCAATTAGTTCCAGCCGTTCAAAACGTTCAAGCCGCCCGAATTATAAACTGCCCTTTGTAGACAATACTCCCTTAATGCGCTCGTCAAGGGCCGTCGCCAGGTCCATCGCCCGGGCGAAGGCTTTGTAGCACGCCTCGATGATGTGGTGTGGATTCTCGCCACGGATAACATCCATGTGCAGGTTCATGCCTAATTGATTGGCAAAGGCCTGAAAAAACTCGTGGGGCAAATCGGTATCGAAATCCCCTACTCGACCCGGACGGATTTTGACGTTGTATGAAAGATAAGGCCGGCCGCTGATATCCACCACGACTTTAGCCAAGGTCTCATCGAGAGGGCAGCTGGCCTCGCCGAATCGCCGGATGCCCTGCTTGTCTCCTAAAGCCTCTTTGAACGCCTGCCCCAGGGCGAGACCCACATCCTCCACCGTGTGGTGATAATCCACTTCGATGTCCCCCTTGGCCTTTATTTCTAGATCGAACAAGCCATGACGGGTGAAGATGTCGAGCATATGATTGAAAAACGGCATGCCGGTTTCAATGACGCCCTTTCCGCTGCCGTCGAGATTCACGTTAACCGTGATATCGGTTTCTTTGGTTTTTCGGCCGATCTTAGCTATCCGTCCCATGATTTTCTCCCATGCGCAAATCTAAAGCAAATTTTTTGCGCTCCCGTTTAAGCTTGCTGATTCCAGAGTTTTACGCCGAACTTGAAATTAAAAACTCTCTCCGAACCGGACCTCAACCGCCCGCGCGTGGTCGTCGAGCCCTTCCAGGCGCGCTAGATGAGCGATCTCGGGTGCCAGAGCGCGCAGCGCCCGGCGCTCCGCCTGAATAATCGTGGTGCGCTTTAAAAAGTCATAGGTCCCTAGAGGCGAGAAAAAGCGCGCGCTCCCGCCCGTTGGCAGCACGTGATTGGGGCCGGCTAGATAATCTCCCAACGGCGGCGCCGAATAGGGACCGACAAAAATTGCCCCGGCATGACGGATTGCGCGCGACCATTTGAGCGGCTGTTTGACTATCAATTCGACATGCTCCGGCGCCACCGCATTGGCGATATCGATGGCCTCTTGCAGCCCGCGGGTGATGATGATCGCGCCGTACTTTCTTAATGCCTTGACTGTGATAGCGCGGCGCTTGGTCGCTCCTAGTTGATGCTCGAGTGCGTTGCGAATGTTTACAGCCATCGTTTGGGACGGCGTCACGCATAAGGCCGCCGCCAGTTCATCATGCTCGGCTTGTGAAAGCATGTCCGCAGCGACATGCTTGGGATCCGCGCTGGCATCGGCAAGCAGCAGGATCTCGCTCGGGCCGGCAATGGAATCGATATTGACTTCACCGAACACGAGCCGTTTGGCCGTGGCGACAAAAATATTTCCTGGACCGACGATCTTATCGACTTTCGGAATGCTCTCGGTACCAAAGGCCAGCGCGGCAACGGCCTGTGCGCCACCGACGCGAAAGATCCGGTCGACCCCCGCTATCCTGGCGGCAGCCAGAATAATCGCCCCGTTCTCTCCGATGGGCGAGACCATGATTACTTCTTTTACCCCCGCCACCTTGGCGGGCACCACGTTCATGAGCACCGTGGAAGGATACAAAGCTTTGCCGCCGGGGACATAGACGCCGACCCGGCCCAATGGCGTAACCCGCTGTCCGAGGAGCATTCCCAGGGGATCACGGTAATAAAAACTCTTCTGCATCTGGCGGCGATGAAAGGCGGCGATTCTTCTGGCTGCCGTCCGCAGAGTACGCATGTCCTGGGGAGAAATTGTTGTCATCGCCCGCTCGATCTCGCCAGGCTTGACTTCCAGCCTGGCGCGAGTCAAGTCCACATGATCGAAGCGCTTGGTGTAGCGCATCAACGCCCGGTCTCCCTGGCGCTCAACGGCGCGGATAATTTCATTGACTCGCCGTTCCAATTCGCCGCTGCGAGCGCCGCGGCGCTGGAGAACCCTCCTGAGCCACGGCTGGAACCCCGGCGCTGTCGTTTTGATGACCCTAATATTCATGGTTCAGTCAGGATCCAACCCCTCATATCCTCTGCCTTCTGAATTCTAGTTTCTGATTTCCCTCTCAATATCCCGTAATCCGCTTCGCGCCTTCAACCCCGCACCCGTTCGATCTCAGCCCCCAACTTAGATAGCTTGGTTTCGATATGTTCGTAGCCGCGATCCAGATGATAAACCCGGGAAATTTCCGTGGTGCCGTTAGCCACCAAACCGGCAAGGACCAGGGAAACGCTCGCCCGCAGATCCGTCGCCATCACCGGCGCCCCCGACAATCCTTTTACCCCGCGCACCACGGCCCGGTTGCCCTCCAAGCGAATATCGGCACCCATGCGATCCAATTCCTGCACATGCATGAAACGATTTTCGAAAATCGTTTCCGTTACTATGCTCACACCATCGGCCACGGCCATCAACACCATCATTTGCGCCTGCAAATCGGTTGGAAAACCGGGGTAAGGCAACGTGGTCAGGTTAACGCTTTTGATTGCACCGGGACGTCGCACTCTGATGCTCCCCGCAGCTGAGTCAAGAGCAACCCCGGCCTCTCGCAGCTTAATGAAAAACGCCTCCAGATGGCCTGGCTCGGCTCCTTTGATAACCACCTCGCCTCCCGTCAGAGCTCCGGCAATGACGAAGCTTGCGCTCTCGATCCGATCGGGAATGACCCGGTGGGAAATTCCCTTCAAATCCTTAACGCCTTCGATACGAATAATGTCGCTACCCGCCCCTTTTACCTGGGCCCCCATTTTGTTGAGGGCGCCGGCCAGGTCTTCGATCTCGGGCTCCTTGGCGGCATTTTCGATGACCGTGGTACCCTCCGCAAGCGCGGCCGCCATCATCAAGTTTTCCGTGGCCCCCACCGACGGCAAATCGAGATAAATCATCGCCCCGCGCAACTTCGCGGCTTTGGCTTCGACGTAGCCATGCACCTGCTCAAAGGTCGCGCCCATGGCCTCCAAACCCTTTAAATGCAGGTTGACGGGACGGCTGCCGATAGCGCAGCCCCCAGGCGTGGAAACTCGCGCCGCCCCGAAGCGGGCGAGCAGCGGACCTAAAACGAGAAATGACGCCCGCATCGTCTTAACCAAATCATAAGAAGCCTCAAGCTTGGTTACGTTATCGGCTTGTAGCGCAATATCCCCCTCACCGGCCACCCAAGACTCCTTGTCCACTTTTACACCCAAGCCGGCCAGCAGCTTTAAAGTCGTGTGGATGTCCGCCAAGCCGGGAATACCTTGAAAGCGACAGGGCTCAGAGGTCAATAGGGCAGAGAGTAAAATCGGCAATGAGGCGTTTTTCGATCCGCTGACCACCACTTCTCCCGTCAAGCGACGGCCACCATGGACAACGATTTTATCCACGACCCTTACCTCCGCTGCCAACCGTCGGCGAAATAATCTTGCGCGTCACAATGACACGTTCTTTGCCGCCATAATCCCGATGGATTGAAACAGCCGCGTATCCGCCAACTCGCGCAATCAATTGCGCCACACTCTCCCCGATGTCGCCGCCGATCTCCAGCATGATAATGCCTTCCGGGTGAAGGTAACCGTGAGCACCGATGATGATTTCCCGATAATAATCGAGCCCGTCCGCTCCACCGTCCAACGCTTGCAGAGGCTCCCAATCGCGAACGTCTGAAGCCAGATTTGATAGCTCGCCCCTCCTGATATACGGCGGATTGGAAACGATCAGATCGAAAAGCAACCCCAACCCGGCCACTGGCTCGAAGAGATTACCCGGGAGGAGATGAATTCTGTTTTCTACACCGTGGCGCTCGCAGTTTTTACGGGCAACGGCCAACGCTGCGGGGGAAACCTCAACGGCCCAGATCCGTGCAGACGGCATTTCTTTGGCGAGGCAGACAGCCAAAGCGCCGCTCCCAGTGCCGATATCGAGGATCGTCAGCGGAGACTCGGCGGAAAAATTTTTTTTGAGTTCCAGAGCAATCTCGACAACCCTTTCCGTTTCCGGCCGGGGAATCAACACCTGTGGCGTCACGACAAAGTCGAGGGACCAAAATTCTTTTTGCCCAGTGATATAGGCCACTGGTTCATGTTCCGAGCGTCGTCTTACGTATTCCGAAAAACGCTCCACCTCTTTGGCGCCCAACTCTGCATGACTGTGCAAATACAATTGAGCCTTTTCCACTCCCAGCGCGTGACCCAGCAGCACCTCGGCATCGAGCCGTGCGCTTTCGATTCCCGCCTCGCCCAAACGTTGCGCGCCTTCTGCCAGGACATTTCGCACCAGACGCGACTGACCTTCAGCCGTTGTCGGTTGATTTTCCATTTTGGTCTGGCCTTTATCCCGTCGCCTTGAGGGCCAGGGCTTGATAGTGCGTAATCAGACCTTCAACCAGCTCATCGATCTGGCCTTCCATCACACGATCCAGCTGATAAAGGGTCAAGTTGATCCGATGATCGGTCACGCGCCCCTGGGGAAAATTGTAGGTGCGGATGCGTTCGCTGCGATCACCGCTGCCCACCATTAGTTTACGTGTGGCGGCGATTTCCGAACGTTGCTCTTCCTGCTTTCTCTCGAGCAAACGGGCACGCAAGATTTTCATACCCTTGGCCCGGTTCTTATGCTGCGATTTTTCGTCCTGACACGAAACAACTATTCCCGTAGGAACATGGGTGATACGCACCGCCGAGTCCGTCGTATTGACGCTTTGTCCGCCTGGACCGGAAGAACGAAATACATCGACCCTGATCTCTTTGGGATCGATTTGTATTTCCACTTCATCCGCTTCCGGTAGCACCGCAACGGTCACAGCGGAGGTGTGAATGCGACCCGATCCTTCGGTCACGGGGACGCGCTGCACGCGATGAACTCCGCCCTCGAATTTAAGCCGGCTATAGGCCCCCCTTCCCTCCACAAGCATGATCATTTCTTTAAAACCCCCGAGTCCCGTCGGGTTGGAACTCATGATCTCGACTCGCCATCCTCTGGACTCCGCGTAGCGCGTGTACATACGGTAGAGCTGCGCCGCGAATAGAGCCGCCTCTTCCCCGCCGGTCCCGGCACGTATTTCGATCATGACGTTTTTGTTGTCGTTGGGATCTTTCGGAAGGATGAGAACCTTCAGCTGCTCTTCCAATCCGGCCTTGAGCTCACGAAGCGTCGTCAACTCCTCCTTCGCCAGTTCGCGGATGGCTTCATCATGCTCCTCTAGCAATTGGCGGTTTTCCTCAATTTCCCGCTCCACTCGGCGCCATTCGCGGTAACACGAGACAATCTCCTCCAGTTCGGCGCGCTCCTTGGCGACTTTGGAATACTCCCGCTGTTGGCTTAGAAGCTGGGGATCCGTCATCAGGCCTTCCAGCTCCACATAGCGCTTTTCAACTTCCGCTAGTTTTTCAAGCATAGTCCATCATTGATCAGGCGCATTGCGATGTCTGCCGGCAATAAAAAAGGGCAAAGGGAATATCTTTGCCCTTTGCCCTTTGCCCTGCCGCAAAAATCTAGTAGATCACATTTAGCCTCAATCCCCCGTTTGTCTTTAGGTCTTCAAGCCGTATTTTTTCCTGAATTTTTCTACGCGACCCGCAGAGTCGAGAAATTTCTGTTTGCCGGTAAAGAAAGGGTGGCAGTTGGAACAAATTTCCACATGGATGTTGCCCACCGTGGAGCGGGTCTCAACTACGTGGCCGCAAGCACAGGTAACAGTTGCCGCCTTATATGCTGGATGAATTCCCGGCTTCATAATTTCCTCGTGGAAAATTTATAACATAACGAATGGCTCGCTTCAAACGCCGAGTGCCAAGGTTTAATGAGCCCGGCTGGAACAATTTGAGCCCGCTGCAACTGAAAAAACCCCTGAACTGGGGAGTCTATATGTTTTAGGTTGCCAAACTTCTTATTAAACAATAAAATATAGACAATCGTTTCTGGTATTGGAGACCGTTTTTCAGACAAATCCTATTCTAGGCCCACTCAATATTGAAAAGTGGAGGGTTTAAATAAGCCATGAGTATATCAGAGCACAATTTTTCGTCGAGGCCGGATTCGGTCCCACCCCGACCGATCAACGTGCAAAATACCAAACTGGATTTCGGCTTCCTGGCCGATCTTGCCTTAAAGATTGTTTACGCGGACACCAATTGTACCACGGATCGGGCTGCCGAAAAACTTAAACTCTCGACGACGGTAACCGAGGATCTCCTGCAACACCTCTACCGGGAAAAATTCGTCGAAATCCGAGGGCTCAAGAGTTTTGGCAATAACCGCTACGGGATGCTGGATCGAGGGTGGCAGAGGGCCCAGCGTCTGCTCGATATGAACGGATATATCGGTCCTGCCCCCGTATCGTTGGAAGCCTATACGGACATGATACTGCGCCAAACCACGGCGCGGGAGGCGATCAGACCAGAAGCGGTGCGGGGCGCGATGTCGGGATTGGTCCTTCCCGAAAGTACCGTGCAGACACTTGGTTTAGTGGCCAGCTCCCGCCGCAGCCTCTTTATGACCGGCCCCTCCGGCAACGGCAAAACCAGTATCGCCACGGCGTTACACCAGGCTCAAAGCGGCGATCTTTGGATTCCATACGCCATCGAAGTCGATGGGCAAATCATCAAGGTATTCGATCTGCATAACCACCAGCCGATCCCCGTGGAGGGCGTGGGCGAATACGATGAGCGTTGGATCAAAATCAAGCGCCCTCTCATAATTGTCGGCGGTGAGATGACCATAGAGACTATGGACTTGATCTATAGCCAAAGCGTCAAGTTTTACGAGGCGCCCTTTCAGATGAAATCCAACGGCGGCACTCTCGTTATCGACGACTTCGGCCGCCAACGGGTAGATCCGCACGATCTCTTGAACCGATGGATCGTTCCCCTCGAGGGGCGGGTTGATTATCTGACTCTGCATACCGGAAAAAAGATCGAGGTCCCTTTTGAACAACTGCTGATTTTCGCGACCAATCTCGATCCCAGCGATCTGGTCGACGACGCTTTCCTACGCCGCATGGGTTACCGTCTTTTTGTCCATCCCCCAACAAAAGACACCTATGCAGAAATTTTTCAGAAGTACGTCCAAGCCAATGGGCTGCGATACGATCCGAGTCTGCTCGATTTTGTTTTTCAACTTTACGCAAAAGACCAACGTCCGCTGCGGGGTTGCGAGCCTAGGGACATCATTCAGCGCTGCGTCGATCTCTGCAAGTACGAGAACCGCCCTAAAGCTCTTTCCGACGAACTTTTGGATTTGGCCTGGAAGAATTATTTCGGCACAAAACCTTCGGCGAATTAATTTATCCGGTTTTAGCCAATCGAAAAACCGCAATCCGCCGGGAAATCGCCGCAGAGGAGCTGACCGTAATGGGTAACATCCAACTAAACGTAAAGGCCGCTCTTATCGGTGCAGCGCTTTGGCTTGCTGGGTGTGCATCAGTGCAGGTCGTCTCAGAACGGGACGTGGAGCAAAGGGTGTCGAGTATTGTGCTGGGCCAAACAACTCTGGTCGAGGTGGAAGGGCTATTTGGGACGAGCCATAACAAGGAACAATCGCGTTGGGTGTACAATCTCTCGGACACGGCTTATGGCATGGCGCATCGGCGCAGCGGTAAACTCTCCGGCATGTTTCCCGTAGCGCCCGTCGTCGCGCCCACCGACACCCGAGCGGTAATAACCGTTTGGTTCACCGAGACCGGGATAGTCAAAGGGCTGGAAGTCACGCGTTATTTTGACGCCCCTTTCACCAACGACTACCGCTACCTCGTCAAGGCGTCAGAGCAAAATACCTTGGAGTCGGTCACTCGCATAGGCGAGTCAAGCAATCTTCGAGTGGCGGGCTCCGATAAAGCGTCCGGCACCTTTGCCCTGGAAGACGGCAGCGGCAAAGCGCGCATCAACGTCAAGCTGGAAAATCAGATACTGCATATCACATCACGGAATGCCCACGACCGTCTCTCCACCGAATACCGCGTATTCGCCAAACGAGAGCGCGCCTTTGCCGACAAGATAGCGTCTGCCGAATTCATCCGCTAGAAAACAGAAATATTTCCCCCTTCTCAGCGCTTCTCCGACCCGGCGCTAGCCCGGCGCAAGCGGTCATTGAGCGCCAGACCGATGCCTCGATTCGGCACCGGCTCGGCTAAAATCAGATCGAGCCCCAAGCGATCAAGCCGGCGCAGGGCGGCAAACAAGTTGGCGGCAGCTTCTATTAGATCGCCGTCTTTGGATAGGATCTCCACTGCGACAAAACGCCGTGGATTCAAGGGAGGCTGAAGCGCCAGCAGGCCGACCCTCTTGCCAAGGGTCGCGACATTGTCCCCGAACCATATGGCCAGGGGCGTGCGGGGAGCGTAGTGCGCTGGCAACCTCCCGGGTGACAGCGGCTGCTCCTCCGTTAGCTCCGGAATCACCACGGGACCGACGATGGCTTCGATCTCCTCCACCGCAAGCCCCCCAGGGCGCAGTAGCAAAGGCTGGTTGTCCGCAAAAAATATAACGGTTGATTCAACCCCAATCCGGCACGGACCACCGTCCAGAACCAGGTTCATCGCATCGCCTAACTCCTCGTTTACTGCAGCGGCATATGTTGGGCTTATTCTTCCGAAGCGATTCGCGCTGGGCGCGGCTATCGGTCTTTGCGTTTGCCGAATCAAATCCAGGGCCACGGGATGAGCCGGTATTCTAACCGCAACCGTCGCAAGGCCGGCCGTTACGATATCCGGAACCACAGCCTTTTTAGGGAGCACAAGAGTCAATGGACCGGGCCAGAAGCGATTTGCCAGCGCCAATGCGTTCGGCGGCAGATCAACGACAAGCTCACCCAGTTGCGCCTCATCTGCCACATGGACGATCAAGGGATCAAAGCGGGGCCGGCCCTTTGACTCGAAAATACGAGCCACGGCTATTGGATTAAGAGCGTCGGCTCCCAGCCCGTAGACTGTTTCGGTGGGAAAAGCCACCAGGCCGCCGTCGCTGAGAACGGCTGCCGCCAGCGCAATAGCGCCTGGCTCGGAAGCAGCTAAGATTCTTGCCATTGGAATCCAGACTTAATGTTATACTCTCCCATTCCTGGGATCCAAAGCGAACTACCGGGCGATCGAATATCGCGGCGCAGGAACCTATAGTTAGCGATTTTTTCGTGGCGACGATGGAGGTCTACCCCGCAATTTGTTGCACGCCATCAGATTTAGCGCCGCAGGTCGACCAATTGGCGGTTGACCTCTATCGTTTACCCTACCGCTCCAGCGTCTCCTTGCCCACGGACGCTAACAGTGTCGCCGCAAAAAGCAAGAGAGGCGCGTAAACCAGAAATGGCACGCCGGGATTGAATATGTTGGCCAGATAGCCCGCCACTAACGGCGCCAGACCGCTGCCTAATTCGGCAATCGTGCGTCGCAACGCCTGCAGGCGCCCGCGCACATGAACCGGCACAACATCATAAGTCGAAGTCGCCAGCGAGCCCAGGGACAAGCCCTGCGCGAAACCCGCGATGCCCACAAGAATTGCCAGTTGAATAAAGCTGTCCGTAAAAGGTATCAGCAAGAACACCAAAGCGGGCACGCCCGTGCTGGGCACCGTGCACCACTTCCTGCCAACTCGGTCCATGATGAAACCGGCCGGGATAATCATCGCAAAGACGACGACTCCTGAAATGCTGAACAGCATGCCGACCTGGCTCGGCGATAGGTTCAAATACGCGGCGGCATACAGCGGCAGCATGCTTTGCACGATGATCCGTTGCGACTGAGAGACCAGGGTTGCCAATACGAGAGCGACATAGGTAGTTCTCAAATCGGGGCGAATTTCATGAAACAGCTCAAGCAGGTTGCGCCACTTGCGTTTTAACCCTTCAAGGCCCCGAACCCGCCTCAGCCCGGGCGTCGTTGGCGGCAAAACCCGCGCCGCCGAAGTCGGGCTCACGAATCCTAAAAAAACGGATACAGCGCAAACCGCTGCGTAGCCGATGAATGCCGCTTTGAAACTGAACAGCTCGGCGAGTGAGCCGCCGATGAATGGGGCCAGCGCCGCCCCCATATTGTGCGTGCCATGCATGCTGCTGATCAATCGGCCGCGCTGATCGCGATTAGCAAGATCAATGGCGGCGAATTCCCTTGCCGTCGCCCAGAGGCTATCCGCTGCCCCGATACACAACGACAAAAACAGCATCATCGAAAACCACGGCACCGCCGTACAGAAGAGCGCGGCGGCGCACGCCGCCAGCGGACCACCTATCAATGGCAAGCGAGTGCCCACTCGATCGAGCAAAAAACCGGCCAAAACGGTGCCGAAAATTTTACCGGCGACTGTTGCCGTGATGATCTGCGCCGCTGCGCCGGCCGAAACCCCAAACTCGACAGCCAGCACCGGTATGGTCGGAATGATCATTGCCCATCCGCCGGATAAAAAAGTGCCGGCGTAGAGCGCGGCGAAGCGGCGCGCCACGGGATTCTCGAATGGGGAATGGGACATCAGCTCAGACGCAGAGGGGGAGCAGGTGGCAATCGGGGGCAAGCATCTTAATTCAGTAGATTTCCATTATGCTGACTGCAACCGGCGTTCGGCTGGGACGAAACGAATCTCGACAAGGTGATTCAAAGCCACAGCGATGCGGTTGAGCCTCGCACGGGAGTGCCCTTCATATTTGGCGCCCACTGCATCCGCAGCCGGTCTCTTTTTTGACATGATCAGCCCTCCCTGTAAGTATGTCGTTCGGGGTCCAGTTCGAACTTGCGTTTACTCCGGATCGTCTGTTCAATCTGACGTGGTGGCACCTCGCGCTCGTTGACTAGACCGTGGGCAATAACCGCAGCAACCCGATGCGCACCCTGCACTTACCTTGCGCTTTGGCGGGAAGACGATCCAGCCAATCGTGCAGGGGATAAGATTAGACAACGGGAGGACTCCTCCGTCAGATTTCTACCGACTTGGCCTGAGAAATCCTCCAGTTGGTAATACCGCAGGCGCCGAGAGCCGATCCGGAAATCACCGGTAAATCGCCACTCCAGTCGGTCCTGAGCAAGATGTAACGACCTCCCCTAAGTTCTCTTACCGCGGGGGAAGCGGCTCCGGGCCTGCGATCTTCCGAAAGAGTTCCACGATCTCGCGCTCCCGGGGCAACTCCCTGATGGCTTTTTCCATCCCCTCAGGGTGGAGCGGCGTGGCGTCGTCGCCCGTGAGTTTTCTGTACTCCTTGTGAAACTCCGGGTCTCGGAACGTCTTGCGGAAGGCCTCCCTCAGAATCTCCGCCCGTTCCTGGGGCGTTCCCGGAGGGAGAATGTAGGGAGAGCCTACTTGGCGAAAGGCGCGAAACATGGCTAGGACCCTGTTCTCCTTGTCGCTCCGGGCGAAGCTCTCAATTTCCGGCAGGGACGCGAAGCGGGGATGGGGATGCTTATCCCCCTTGGGAATTTCCAGCATGGCGTGGATGTGAATTAGGCCTTTGGTCAGGAGATCAAAGTTGCGCCGCAGCACGGTGTCGGCGATGTTGGAGCGCGAATCGATCTCGCCCCGGATCAGGTTTGCGTCCAACTCCGTTCCCGAGTAGCCGGTGACGAAGCGGGGATCCCTGAGCGCGATGAGCCAGGCAAAGAGCCTGCCGGTCATGTAAACGAAATGGCCCACGGAGTGGGCGCCGACGCGGAGACCCGTATGAGCACGCAGTTTCTCAAGCGAGTTGAGGCCAAGCTGGCCGCCGGTCACGAAGACGTAGTGGCTCGCGCTGTTGGGGGAGCCCAAATAAATGAACTTGTCGACATCGTACTGCACCCCTGACTGTCCCTCGATGGCGTTGGCCACGATGCCTCCCACGGTGCCTATGGTGAGACCATCGGGGCGGGCCGAGCCGTACATGTAATTGCCCGCTTTGCGCCCTCCTCCCCCCGGCATATACTCCATGAAAATATTGGGGTTGCCCGGAATATACTTGCGCAGGAAGGGAATCACCGATCTCACACGCAGATCTCCGGTTCCACCCCCCTCACCCGCTTGAATCAGCGTGATGGTTTTTCCCTGGTAAAAAGGGGCCTGGCCATGGACCTGCTGGCCGAGCCATAGAGGTAGGAAAAGGCCTCCCACAAGAAGGCTTGTATTTAATTTCATCTTCTCCTCCCACGGGATTCGCTGAGTTTCTATTATTCGAACCGCCCTCCTGTCAAGGGCCATGAAAGGGTCAGCACCCCACACAGCTAGCAGCAGCTAAGGTCACAGCTAGGGCAGCTAGGGGAAGTTCTTTACTCTTGATTTATCCCGTCCCGACATAGCAGAAAAACCACATAACACGGCCTCTTTTGTGACAGACTGAGAAAAGCTTACGCCATAAATAAATATTTAACCCCACAGCCCCCCGAACACCCTATGGACCGCTTTCTAGACCATATCGCATTCCTGCGTATAGCCATCTCTATCACCGAACGTACCTCACAGCCAAATAGACGGGAATCCGGCTCGCTTCTTACAGGGAATAGCAAATTTGAGAACTCTGAAGATCGACGGACTTGCGAGGACCACTTCTAGCAGGTAAACCTACTACCGAGTCGATCAACTTCGAAGGGCACCCGTCTCTAATTGACTGGTGGAGCCCGTAGCGAGCCGGCCTCGGAAACGGTATCTCTGAGCTTTTACTGCTGAGAAGTTTCAAGCGTTGCAGGTTACCTTGGACCAACGCCTCTTTTTTCCCATGACTCCAGCGCTTAAGCTGCTGTTCTCGTAGGACAGCCTCGTGCTTCGAGGCAAAGGCTTCAGAATAGATCAGAGGAACGGGGCGATGCTTGAACATGTGCTCGGCACCTCGCCCGTCATTGTGGGCCTTTAGGCGGGCATCAAGGTTCTGTGCGTGGCCGACGTAGAGACTCTCGTCGGCACAGCGGAGGATACAGGGGTAGTACGGCATTGGACTTGACCGGTCGGGGACTAACTGGCCCCTCGACTAGCGCGGGGCACCATTCGACTCGCGGCGTTTGCGCCGCTCGCTCATGGCAGGCCAGCAACCTAATCGAGTCGAATGGTGGAGCCGATCGGGATCGAACCGACGACCTCTTGAATGCCATTCAAGCGCTCTCCCAACTGAGCTACGGCCCCACGAATCGAAGGCGGAAGGATAAGGTATGAAGGATGATAGGATTCCCGAAGGTACCCTCATCATTAGCTGCGTTTAATATCCTGAAACCAACTTGAAAAGTCAAATCGCGAATCGCGGCGAATTCAAAGACAACGGCTTAAAATCAATCTTTGATCACCACTATTTCTTACTCCTAACGCTTTACTACTAACGCCTAGCTTCCCCTTTGACCATTTCTTCTGCGTGGCGCAACGTTTTATCGGTGATCTTAATCCCGCCCAGCATGCGCGCTACCTCTTCGATGCGCGCATTTGCACCCAGTTTACTGACCATGGTTGCCGTCCGACCATTGACAATCTCTTTGCGCACAACATGATGCGAATCCGCCAATGCCGCGATCTGAGGCAAATGGGTAACGCAAATGACCTGATGGACCGAAGCAACCTGCTTGAGCTTTTTGCCTACAATCTCCGCCACCGCGCCACCGATACCGGCATCGACTTCATCAAATAATAGTGTCGGGCCATTGACCGGCGTCAGCACAAGCGATTTGATCGCGAGCATCAAGCGGGACAACTCCCCGCCGGATGCAATTTTCGCCAGCGGCTTTGGCGGCTCACCGAGGTTGGGGGAAAAATAAAATTCAATAGGGTCGATCCCCAGCGCCGTGAGTCTCTTGCCGGCGATAAGAAAAGGAGGTTCATCTTCGCGCTCCGCCAACTCCAGGAATCTAACCTCAAATACCGTTTCCGGCATACCCAAACGTTTGATCTCTTTTTCCATCTCTCTTTTGAACCGTGTTGCCAGTCGCTGCCGTTCAAGGGACAACACTCCGGCGGCTTCCCAGGCTTCCTGGCGCGCGCTTTCAAACACTCGTTCTAGAGCGGGAATCTCCTCCTCACCCCTTTCCAGCTCTTTAAGCTCCGCAGCCACCTCAGCATGCATCCGGAGAATGTCCTCCACAGACCCGTTGTATTTCCTCTTCAGCCGGTTAATTTCCGCAAGTCGATCTTCCAGCTGCTCCAGAGCCCCGGGCTCAAAGTGAACCCGATCCCCATAGCGGCGAAGCTCCATGTTCGCTTCCTCCAACTGTGCCCGCGCCGATTCCACAAGCTCCCAGGCGGGGCGCAATCCGCTATCGATCGCAGCCAAATCCTTGACCTTGCTTCCATACCTGCCGAGGCGGCCTACCAGCGCGTTTTCTCCTTCGTAGAGGAGTTCCATCCCCTCTAGACAACCTTGATAGAGCTTTTCCGCGTGAATCAAAGTGTTCTTCTTCGCTTGAAGTTCTCCCTCCTCTGCCGGCTTTAGTCGAGCATTGGTGATTTCCTCCAACTGGTCTTCCAGCATTCCCTTATCTTTTTTTCGCTTCTCCAGGGACTCGCGCGATTGTTGGAGACTGTCCCAGGCAAATTTCAGCGTGTGAAACTTTTCACTGGTCTTACTGACCGCATCGGCGAGACCCCCGAAAGCGTCCAACAGCCCAACGTGGGTTTCAGGATTGAGTAGCGTATGATGCTCGTGCTGTCCGTAAATATGAATGATAGAGCCGCCGATGTCTGATAAAAGAGCCAGCGGGCATAAGCTGCCGGATAAGTAAATTCGATTTTTTCCCGAACGGCTGACAACCCGCTTAATAACCGGTTGGTCATCAATGTCATCAAACCCCGCGTCCCGGAGTTTCTCGATAACCTGGGCCGGCACATCTTCAAACAAGGCTTCAACGCTCGCCTCATCTTGATTATGACGAATGACATCTGACGTCACCCGAATGCCGGACAAAAGCCCCAAGGCATTGAGAATTATGGATTTTCCGGCGCCAGTTTCACCGGTAATGACATTCAAGCCGGCTCCCAGCTCCAGCGCTATTTCATCAATCACTGCGAAATTTTTTATTCGAAGCTCGCGGAGCATATCGACCTTCCCTAGCGTTCTCCCCATTTGAGTTTGCTGCGCAGGATTTCATAATAACTGCGCGACGGCAGCTTGATTAACGAAACCGGCAGGCCGTAGTCCCGCACTTCTACCTTGTCGCCGTTGTTCAATCGCACTCCCTGTTGTCCGTCAGGACTTAAGATGACGGTGTCGCCAAAGGAGCGCAACGTTACCCGGATGGCCGCTTTGCTAGGAACGACGATAGGGCGGTTCGTCAACGTGTGGGGACAAATGGGACTTAAGATGATCGCCCCCAACGCCGGCTCCAGGAGGGGGCCTCCGGCGGCGAGAGAATAGGCGGTGGATCCCGTGGGCGTAGAAATAATCAACCCGTCGGCCCGGTAGGTACAAAGGTAATCCTCGCCCACGTAGGTCTCTAAGTCGATGATCCGGCTGCGCGCTCCTTTGGCGATCACGGCATCGTTGAGTACTCTGAATCGGTGGGCTTTGCCCTTCTTCCCTCGCACACGCACTTCCAGGGTCATGCGCTTTTCGACTTCGAAATCTCCATCCAGAGTCTTGCTCAAAACGGATTCCAATTCGTCGGCTGCGATTTCCGTGATAAAACCCAGCGCGCCTAAATTAACCCCGAGTATCGGAACATCCGGCCGTTCCACCAGAGGCGCGATATTGAGCAGGGTGCCGTCGCCACCGAGAGAGATAATCAGATCAGCCTTTGCCGCCATCTGTTTTTTGGTACAGGAAAGGGCGACGCCGGAGACCAGGCCATTTTCCACCAATACCTTCTTTCCCCGCTGCTTGAGCCATGGGATAAGCCAACGAACCAATTGGGCGGCTTTGCTTTCCTGATATTTTGCGACTAGGCCGACGGTGCGAATCATCGAGATGGTTTCTCCTAAAGAAGATTATCACAAGGTTGAAAAAAATGTCCATGACGACGCGGGTTCCCTCGCTAACCGCTTTCGCCTTTCATCGCTATACCACAAGGTTTCTCAATCGAGAACTGACGTAATCGACCGCCATGACGAGGACGATGAGAACGATAACGATGGCAGCCGCCTCTTGATACTGAAAGGTGCGAAAGCTGGTATTCATCAAATAACCGATGCCGCCGGCGCCGATGAGGCCTAGAACCGAAGCCGCTCGAATGTTGGTTTCCAGACGATACAGAGTGAAGGAGATTAGATCGGGTAAAATTTGCGGCAGCACGGCGAAGGACAGAATCTGCGTATAGCCGGCGCCGGTTGCGCGCACCGCCTCTACGACGCCTTCATCGATATTCTCCACGGACTCCGACAGCAGTTTGCCAAGCACCGTCGCCGTGTGGATTGCCAAAGCCAGCGTTCCAGCAAAAGCGCCCAAGCCCACCGCCGCAACGAAAAGAAGCCCAAGGGCGAGATCCGGAATCGTCCGCAAAAAATTCAGCACGGTGCGGATGCCGTGATAGATTAGCGGGTGGGGCGAGGTGTTGCGCGCCGCCAGGAAACCTACGGGAAAGGCAACCAGAAGAGCTAGAAATGTTCCAGCAAGAGCCATTTGCACCGTTTCCAACGTCGCGCCTACGACGGTTTGCGGAAAGGTATTGTTCCACCAGCGCTGTTTGACCCTGGATTGGGCGTCCGACAGAGGTAGCGGAAGCAATAGCTCCCACTGCGAAACGCTGTCCGGGAAGTAATAGTTCTTTGGATTGGTTACCTTGGAAAAGTCCGGCGGCAACATCCGACCCAAAGTCACAACGATTTGCGGCACGCCTTCGATCAATTCGCCGGGCCTGATCTTGGCCCCTTGAAATGACCAGACCAAGACCCCCATGAGGACAACGGCCCAGATAAAGAGTTTTCTGCCCCTTTTAAGCGCCGCTGGCGCTTCAAGAAAAATATCCGTTTCGTTTCTTGAAATCGCTTGTTGAGCCAAGGTTGCCTCCTTGTACGCCGGAATTATTTTCGGATTCAGGAAAGATCACCACACGCCGACCCGTTTACGATCTCACACCCGGAAAGATCTTGGCACAATCCGCGAGCTGAGAGCGGAACGCAAAGCCCAAATGGTTACACGCTTTGCGCCATGCGCTATGCCGACTCAAGGGCCTACGCGAAGATCGTTTTTTGCACGGTCAGACTGGCAGGTGCGAACGCCTCCAATAGGGCTAGCGCTTGGACTTTGAGAGGAACTCCGCCTCGCCGTGCTCATCTGCGGCAAGATTCTTAAGACCTATCTTTTCGTAAAGCTCGCCCAGAACAAAATGAAGGGTAGGCTCATCAGGGTCAGCGACTATGCCTTCGAGCAAGACTTCGCGCGCCTCGTGGAATAACTCATGTGACATAAGTACGTTGGCCTTTAAAACGGCGAGAGTAGTTTTTGAGATTCCCGAAGCCGTACTCAACGACGCCATCTTCTCCTGAATGGCACTTACCCCTCCTGGTGTCAGCAGCGTAAACAGCGCCTTTTGCGGCGGGAAACCTTTCTTCTCAATGGTCCAAGAGTATTCGACGCCTCGCCTGAGACGCGGCGCGGATGCGGGGTAGGCGATCTGCGTCAGTGCGATATTCTCAGCGCTCCACACCAGCCCTTCCGGACCAAACACTTTTACCGTACCCGGCTGTCTGTCCATCCCCATCCACTGAAGTGTGGGCGCATCGGTCATTACTTTCGTACTGCGTGGCGATAAAAGGGTCGGCGGCTGGGTTTTCCCACGGACAGACAACGCCACATAGCTCGGGGGTTTCTTCTTCCCTAGCAGAAGCCGCGTGACATCTTTGATTAAGGAACCTGCCTGGCTCTCTTTCGCCTCAAACGCTTTTATCTCAAAGGGAGAATTTTTCTCCTCGACTCGCACGGTTCTCATTCCCTCGGTGAATAACACAACGGCGACGGCGTCTTGCGTGGCATGAACCAGATTTCCGGGATACAACGACTGCAGCACAGCAGGCCGCTCTGGAGCTTTATTCGCGGCAGAACGAATCTGGATTTCGCCGCGATTAAGTTTTAATTCAGTGATAACCGCGACGGCATCTTGAGATTGACCCCAAGCCGGTATCATCAAACTCAAGACCCCAGCGAAGGCTGACAGGTGGAAACTTTTCATGGAATACTCCTACGAGAGTTGAGTCCCTGGCCGAATCACTTCGAACACCTCCACCGGTTTTTCCCTGCCTTTGACTTTGACCTCACCGCAACTCTTGATATTGAATATTCCGTTCACACGCTCCAGCGTTTCGCGTGTAATGAGAATGGACGTGGCGAATTCTTTGTTCAGCCCCTCCACCCGAGAGCCCGTATTGACGGTATCTCCCGTCACACCGAACTTTTTTCTCTCCCCGGACCCGACAATACCGGCCTGCGCCTCCCCGGTGTGAATCCCTACGCCTATATGGAGCGGGGGCATATCTCTCTTCTGCCATTTTTCGTTTAGCTCGTCCAGCTCTTCTTGGACTTCGATGGCGGTTTGTACGGCGTCCCAAGCATGATTGGGGTTGTCTTTGGGAGCGCCGAAAACCGCCAATACGGCATCGCCTACGAAGTCTACGATACAGCCGTGGTGACGTGCAATGACTTTTCCCATCATAGAGAAAAGCTCGTTCAAACTCCCAACGACCTTTTCCGGCGGTAGGCCTTCGCACAGCGCGGTGTAGTTTCTCACGTCGGTAAAGAAAACTGAAACCTCCTTCTTCTCACCTCTGAGACTTTCCTCCTGATCGACGATTTGATTGGCAACTTCTCGGTCGACATATTCTCCCAGCGATTTTCGAATATGGCGGCTTTCCAGAAAATCGCCAATGTAAGCCCCCCAACGGATGACCAGCAAAGGGGTCACAAAATCCACCCAAAGTCCCAGATAAGCAAAAACCAGATAGCTTGGAATCAGCAGCGCCGGGATCGCCAGAATGGACAGTATATTGACCAGTGAAGGGCGAACCAGGGTGAGGATCAAACTAATCCCGACAGCAAAAAAGAGTAAAATCGATAACCCCAGCAACCGGTGGGCAGGTAAAATTTGCGACCGCGACAGCAGCGTGTGAATGATGTTGGCATGGATCTCCACCCCGCTCATCAACCCCCGTGGCGTCGGAAAAAAGTCCCTGCCGTCGCTGAACGTCGCCCCGATTAAAACAATTTTGTCGCGGAAAGGGTTGTCCGCCGCCAGAGTCAGTTGCCGCCGGGACAGTTGGTATACGGGATCGCTAGGAACCGCTTTGAAAGTCCCCTGCGCCCCGGCAAAGTTTATTTTCCAAGCATCGTTCAAATTAAACGACAATGGGGTCGGCTGCGGCAGGAGCCGGCCGTGAAATTTGGCCCATTCGGGCAAAAGGAGGGTCGGTGTCTCTCCTTGGGAGAGCGCCTCACTCAGCCCACCCGAACTGTAACCCGCGTGGCGCGCCAGAACCGCGAGAGCAAACGATGGAAGAATTCTACCGTCGCTCCCCCGCACCGCCAGTGGAACCTGGCGCACGAAGCCGTCCGGGTCCATCGGAGCATTGGCAAAACCGGCCACCACCGAGAGTTTTGGGTTAAAAAAAGGTGCGTGGTTGTAGCGAATTTCGCCTTGTCCTTCCTTCTCCGGCCGGATTACATAAACTGGCACCAGTCGGCTGATTCCGTTCATCGCAGTGCGTTCGACGGCACTGAGAAGCTCTTCGTCTTCTAGAGGATCTGTTGCAAGTTTTAACTCAATGTCCATACCGATCACCTTCGCGCCGCCGCGGGCGGCGACATCGATGAGACCAGCCAGGTAGGAACGCGGCAGCGGCTGCTTTTCTCCTAGGTTGTGAAAGGCTTGGTCGTCTATCTGGATGAGAACGATCTCCGGGGATTTCTCTTGTCCGCGCACCCAGAATAGGAGATCAAGGGCCTTGACCTCCACGACCTCGAAGTAACCCAGATAGGAGGCAAGGGAGGTAAGCAAACTCACGGACAAACCCAAAAACAGCGCCTTAAAAAAGCGCCTTTTCCTCCGTCTCAGAGTCTCGACTATTCCCATCTCCGTAAGCTTATTTCAAGGTGAAAGCGGTAACTGTAATCAAAAAGGCTCCGGCACTGCTTGCCCAGAAGGCGCGTCTCAACATGTGATATTTTTTAGTTGCCGTTATTGAGACGTAGTATTGTTGCTCCGCCATCTTGCGGTCGAGTTCATCGTCGGTGACTTTCATGAGATCATCCATGTAGTCATCGGCGGAGCGATACTTGGCGATGTTCTCCCAAAAGACCAGTCCTTTTCTGCTGCCGGAACCTCTCCTCGGAAACACCACGGCCAAGGACAATACGATTCCAAGGATCAGAAAGGCCGAGCCAAAGATCACAGAGAACCGCCCCACCGACGTGAAGGATTCGAGAAGAGTCTCAAACGTGATGCCGGCCGACTTATAATATTCTATCGCCCCTCGCAGCAGCAATCCATCCATGCCGATCAGCACCCCTGCCTTTGAGTCGGCAAACTTGATGTTGTCGGTAAGATACCCCATCTCAAATCTATTATAGTCGGTTCGGTTCATCTTCTTCCCCGTGGGCGGCCGCCCCTGAAGGTTGGCGAGGCAACTCGTGCTTCATTACGGCTCCCCCGTAAGCCCGTAGGCGGCCCAGAAAAACGGCTCGGGAAATTCTTTCATCGTCTTGAGCTGAGCTTGTCTGAGCGCCTCGGATTTCTTCATGGTCTTGAGATTGGAATAAAACTCCCGCATCAGCTCATAACTGGCGCGATCATTGACCTTCCACAGAGTCGTAACCACAGAGGGAGTCCCCGCATATATAAATGCACGGGTCAACCCGATGATCTCATCCCCACTGGAAATCTTTCCCAACCCTGTCTCACACGCGGACAGCACTACCATGTCGGCCTTGAGATTGAAGGAGAAAACCTCTCCCACCTTGAGCCTACCATCGTCTTGTCCCTCCTTAGCTAAAAGCAGAGCCGAGCTCATAGGATCCTCTTCGTTAAACTCCGCATGGACAGCAAAGTGCAGAATATCGTTGGCGGGACTTAAAGAGATCGCCTTAGACTTGGTCGCCTGCTGTCTTAGAAACACGGCGCTCTCGGGATAAACCCGGGCAATCTCCCTTGCCTCCCTTTCCGCAAAGCGTAAATCATAAGCTTGATCCCCCAGATCCGGATTCCCCATCACCAGGGCTTTCTCTCCAACCCGGCTCGCCCGTTTCTTCTCCTTGGTAAACTGCATGAGGCTGGCGCTGGAGAGATAGTGGAGCGGAAAGTCTTCAATCAGATATTTTTCCTGGGGTGAAAGCAATGCCTGGTAGGGGAGGTAGTGCAGCACGTCATTAGGAATGATCAAAAGCTCCTTGCCCCGGATGTGCGCCAGCGCCGGCTCGATAAGGGCCTTATAGAGTTCCTCGGAGGCCCGCTTAAATTTCTCCACCTCGCCTGGCTGATAGATGGTTTCCCTGAGAGCGGTTACCCTTGAGATCAGCTCGCTTCTATTCAGCGAAAGCCGGAGAAAGTTCACTCGATCTTTTTCCACCACCCACAAAATGGCTCTTCCCCTGACCACAAAGTATTCGAGCAGCGTCACCCCGGGGTCCAACTGCTCTTGGACCTGTTTCAGCGTCAAAGGCTCGACGTTCATGAGCGAGACCTGCTCTCGGTTCTCTTTTCTAACTCTGCTAAGGAAGTCGGCATAGGCCTTCTCCGCCCCCTCCAGATCTCGCCTTAGCTGCCTCAGGGCACGGTCAGTCAGCGCTTCGGTCTCTTCGTCGTCCTGTCCTAGTAGACCGGCCAGCCTTGTCCTAAGCTCGCCAAGTCTTGACTGTAAGGATCGCTCTTCGTCAATCAGTGACCTCTGCCTGCCCAGTTGTACCTTGCTCCCCAATATATCCAAGAAAGCTCTTGAACGGGCGCGCTCATTGTAATCGAAGGCCTCTGCGACCTTGCCCTCGGCCAAGTGCGCCAAGATAATGCCACCGTAGATCTGCCCTTTGTCCTCAAAAAAGGAACTGCGAAACTCCTCGGATTCAAGCAACGAACGGGTGGACTCGATACCATCAATGGCCTTCTTGTAATACGCGATTGCCTCAGCGGGCCGCTCGGTCTGAAGGTAAAAGTCTCCGACATTACCGCTAATCCGATAGAGGCTGGCACCATAGTGCTCTTTCTCGGCGATTTGCAATGCCTTTAAAAGCGTCTCAAGGGCGCGGTCGAAGTCCTTGGTACGGAGGTAGATCCGACCCAGGCTATGATAGAGTTCAATTTCCACCTGAGTCTTAATCCCAGATTCCTTGATCAGGCGAATGCCTTTCTCGTAGCTCTTCACCGCCTCTTCCACATTGCCTGCCCGCTGGTACGCGGAAGCAAGCCCCGCAAGGCTGATAACCACAGTGTTTTGTGCTTCGGGCAGGGCGCGAGGATTTTGTCGCTTGAGAAAGCCCAATCGTGACTCTTGCCGCTGTAGAGAATACGAAAGGTACTCGATAGCTTTTTGGTCATCTCCCCGGCGCAAGAAATCACGGCCCAACCGATGGTATAGGAGCCCCTCAAAACTCTCTCTGACCAAGCGCTGAGAAATCTTTCCTCCGGTCTCAAGGCCTTTCTCCGCAACCTCCTTTGCCTTTTCCCACTGTCTCAGGGCGGCATAAACCACGCTGAGGAAATACAGCGCTTGGGTTTGAAGCCGTGGATCCCTCACCTTATTGGCTATTGCCAACCCATTGTTGCCAAGAGAAATGGCCTTTTGGAGTTGGCCATTATGCCGAGCCGCCAATGACGCCACGTTGTAGGATACTGCGGCTTCATGCCAGTCGCTGTTTTTTTCGGCTTCTGCGGCTTTAGATTCCATGAAGTCAATATACTCTCGCAGCTCGCCGTTTCTTTGAGCCTGCCGCATAGAGAAGGTTGTAGCCTCATATTTAGCCTGCGCGGCAAGATTGGGAACAAATAGAAAAATGGTCAAGGAACAAAGCAAATAAGTGGTCATGGCCTTGCTTCCTCCGATTTCGCTACCTTACTCATCCCCCGACTGTGGCGCCGATGCCCGCTAGCTTCGGGCCTATGGTCCCCCGAAAAGAGGGTCTGAGTCTCTCAGCGAGCTGGCTTAAATGCGCCGTACAAAAACATTTTCACATCACTGATCGCTTTTTGATGCGCTTGGAGATTATAGCCAACTCGGATACCGTAGCTCACGCATTGGTTTTTAGGATTGGCGGGCTCCCCAGTGCTGCGGTGAAAGACTGAAAACTTACCATCGCCTACCTCGATGAAAGTGCAGTTGCGCGCGCTAATCACCTCTTTGTCGAAACGCAGCGCCGGGAGATTTGAACGGTCGAATGCATGGTAGGCACCCGGGTATTCGATCAGGGAAACCCTCTTACCTGCGCGCCGCACTCGTTCCACATATTCCCGGCATGGCTCGATGGGAACCTGATCGTCGGCAGTGCCGACAAAGACCTGAAGCGGTGCATCGCTGACATGATGCTCATCCAAAAGTTTTCTGGTCGCGCAAAATCCCGGGTAGAAAGCCAGATATGCGGCAAAGTCCCCCTTGCTGCTCATCCAGAGCGCCTGGAAACGTTTCTGGCGCGCCCACATGGCTACATTGCCGCCCTGCGAAAACCCCAGCAGGGCAATCCGCGCCGGATCGATTGCAGGATGGCTCGCCAGGAACTCTAAGGCTCGATAAACATCAATGATCCTGCTTCCCATGTTAATTATTGACCGACCGCTGCGAAGCTCCGAACTGCGAAGTTCCCGCGCGGTAAAGCTATCTAGCAGGAAACTCGCAAACCCCGCGCGATTAAGCCCTTCGGACCAAAGCCTGTCATCCGCTGCCACTCCACCTCGCCCGTGGAGGATGATAACAAGCGGCACTCGCTTTTCTACTTCCCGGGGAAGATTTAGCTCTCCCCAAACGGTCGTAGGTTCGCCGTTTTTGGTTAGAGTCAAGATTTCTGTACCGGGGAGGGTGAGGCTTTGAATACTGACCCTGCCGGAGCTCTCGCCGCCAAGGACTTCCGAAGGATCAAACAACGCGCAGGGTAACAGTAGAACAATTGATAAGCCCGATACTAATCGCACTGCAGATACCTTCCACTCAAAAATCTCGCCAAGCCTAATCCTTCGACTACTTCTCTTGACGATCGTCATCGCGACTCACGGCTCCCCCGTAAGCCCATATGCGGCCCAGAAAAATGGTTGGGGGAACTCTTTCATCGTCTTTAGCAGCGCTTGCCGGAGCGCTTCCGACTTCTTCATTGTTCTTAGGTTGGAGTAAAAATCCCGCATCAGCTCATAGCTTGATCGGTCGTTGACCTTCCATAGTGTGGTGATCACGGAGGGTGATCCGGCATAAATAAAAGCCCGGCTCATTCCAATAATTTCATCCCCGCTGGAGATCTTCCCCAACCCCGTCTCACAGGCCGACAGTACCACCATATCGGCTCTTAGGTTCAAAGCGAAAATTTCGCCTACCTTAAGCCTTCCGTCATCGTTTCCATCCTTTGCCAGTAAAAGCGCCGAACTCATCGGGTCCTCTTCGTTAAATTCCGCATGGGCCGCAAAATGCCATGATTCGGACTCAGACTGAGCGCCTTTGACTTGGTCGCTTGCTCTTTCACAAACACGGCGCTCTCGGCATAAACCCGAGAGATTTCTTTGGCCTCCCTTTCCGCAAACCGTAGATCGTAGGCCTGATCCCCCAGATCCGGATTCCCCATCACCAGCGCCTTCTCCCCAACCCGACTCGCTCGTTTCTTCTCTTTGGTAAACTGCATGAGACTTGCGCTGGAAAGATAGTAGATGGGAAAGTCCTGAATCAGATACTTGCCCTGGGGTGAGAGCAAAGCTTGGTAGGGAAGATAGTGCAGCACGTCATTAGGAATAATCGAAAGCTCTTTACCCCGAATATGCGGCAGGGCCGGCTCGATCAGAAGCTTGTATAGTTCTTGGGAATAGCCGTTGAATTTATCTTTCTCAGCCACCTGATAGATGGTCTCTCTCAACCATGTGACTTTGGTAACGAGATCGCTGCGGTTTATGGGAATACTGACAAATCGCAGCCTGTCATGTTCCACAACCCAGAGCCACACCGCGCTGCGCCCGACAAAATATTCGAGCATCGTCACCCCCGAATCCAATAATTCCTGCACTTGCTTGAGGGTCAGCGGCTCAACATTCATTAATGACGCTTGTTCTTTGTTCTCCTGCTTTACTTTGGTCAGAAACTCATTGTAAGCTTGTTGCGCTTCGGCCAATTCTTTCCTCAATTGCGGACCTTCGCTCGCCCCCTCTTCCCGTCCTACCATCATCGCCTGCAAGACACTGATCCTGGCCTGCAACGCTCGTTCATGCTCCATGAGAGTGCTGCTCCTGGCCAATTGGACCTTGCTTCCCAGGATATCCAAAAACGCGCGCGAGCGCGCCCGCTCGCTATAACTAAAAGCCTCCATAACATTGCCTGTCGCCAAATAGGCCAGGACGGTCCCACCATAGATCTGCCCCTTGTCTTCAAAGAAGGAACTGCGGAATTCCTCGGATTCTAGCAGGGAGCGAGTGGACTCGATGCTTTCAATTGCCTTTTTGTAGTAAGGAATGGCCTCACCAGGCCTTTTGGCCTGAAGATGTAAATCTCCCAAGTTGGCACTGACCTGGTAGAGCAAGTTATTATAGTGTCCTTCCTGAGCCATCTGCAGTGTTTTCTGGAGAACCTCCAGAGCGCGGTCAAAGTCTTTGTTACGCAAGTAAATTTGACCGAGGCCGTGATGGAGCTCAATTTCTATCTGGGTCTTTATCCCCGATTCTTTGATGAGCTCAATGCCTTTCTCATAAGTCTTCGCCGCCTCACTAATCTTACCGGCCCGCTGATACGCAGTGGCAAGACCACGAAGACTGATCACCACAGCGTTTTGCGCGTCAGCAAGGCGATTAGGATTAGCCTTCAGCCGGCGTAGAGTGGCCAATCGCGATTCTTAGATCGCAACAGAATGCGAGGCGTATTCGATGGCTTTTTGAAGTTCCCCGCGCCGCATGAAATCAAAGCCCAATAAATTATATAGGAGCCCCTGGAAAATCTGCCTGGGAAGCGGTTGCGGGATAGCTTTACTTAGCTCAAGGGCCTTCTCCGATAGCTCCACTGCCTTTGCTCTTAGCCCCAAACTAAAGTAGGGAAGACTCAGGTAATAAAGCGCCTCTGTTTGAAGCACTGGATCCTTAAGCTTCTCGGCTATCTCCAGCCCCTTGTTTCCGTGAGAGATCGCCTTCTGCAATTGGCCATTATGTCGAGACGCCAATGAGGCTAGATTGTAGGCACGTGCAGCCTCATCCCAGTTGCCG
>Ga0187893_10003168_pt1 | contig 34145 bp, 29 predicted proteins | sample MA1701074metaG_FD_139574 | JGI IMG/M metagenome (GOLD analysis project Ga0187893, IMG submission 139574) | White microbial mat communities from a basaltic lava cave in the Kipuka Kanohina Cave System on the Island of Hawaii, USA - MA170107-4 metaG ...
GCATGGCTGGGAAACTTCCGGCGACTGCTGATTCGATGGGAACGGCATGTTCATATGTACCGAGCCTTCATGAATGTCGCCTGCCTTCTCATCACCGCGAGACAGTTATGAAACCGGTTCTAGTGACTCCTTCATCGGCCGGGAGGCAAATTCGACAGGCACAGTGACGGTTGCTGGCACCAATTCGACCTGGCTGATCGGCGGGCAGCTTGAGATCGGCTACGATCTTGACGCAGGGAACAACGGCGGGACGGGCACTCTCCGTATCCAACCCGGCGGGACCGTGAACGTCCCCTTAAACACTTTTGTGTCTGTCGGCGACCTGTTAAGCCTCGAAGGCGGAACGCTCAGCACTCAAAGTTTAGGTTTTCCGGACGGCGGAAACGCCGACACGAATTTCCAATGGACTTCCGGTACGCTCCACGTGGCATTTTTCGATGGCAATCTCGTGAACCAGGCCGGCGTCCTGGCCCCGGGCAATTCGATTGGCTCTACCGTTATCAATGCTGGCAACTACAATCAACTGGCCGACGCCACGCTCGAAGTCGAGATTGGCGGAACTACACCAGGCATTCAACACGACTTTGTATTCATCTTTGGAAACGCCTTTTTGGGCGGCGATTTGGAACTCGCCCTCATCGACGGCTTCGTTCCCGCGTCCGCGGACACATTCAGAATTCTCCAGGCTACTCTCAACGTCTTCAACTCGTTTGCAAACGTCGCCAACGGCCAGCGGCTCGCAACCACGGACGGCCTCGGCTCATTCCTCGTCAACTACGGAGCGGGAAGTCTCTTCGCCGATAATGAAATCGTGCTCAGCAACTTCCTGTTTGCAACCCCCGGCGACTGCCAAATTGACGGCCGCGTCGACCTGGACGACTACGCCCGGTTCCGTTTCTGCCTGGGCGGACCGGGCGTTCCCTTCGGTCCCCCCGAATGCGAGTGCGTCGATCTGAACGCCGATGGCGTTGTGGACCTGAGCGACTTCGCGGTCTTCCATGCGGGTTTCACCGGACCGTAGGCCGGCTCCAGAGTGTTTTTCCAGGCTACTAAAGGACGACCGGCTCGGTGGCGTAGCCGGCTTCCTTCCAGGCCTTGACCCCGCCGCGCAGGGCCTTGGTGTTGGTGAATCCCTTCTGTAACCGTCGCCGTCATGATAGTCCACATCGTGGAAGCCGCTGGTACCCACCAGGGCGCAGGTATCCGCAATGAGGGGGACTTCGAAGCTGGCGGCCCCGCGGTGGGAGTTCATGTTGTACAGGGCATATTCGTACATCCACATCCCAGAAGGGCCGGACGAGGCCTTCGCGGCCAGGATGAACCGCCCGTCGCCGCTGACGTTGATGATTGTCTCTCGTACGCAGTTCTGGTCGCCGCTGCATGAGGCTTCGCTGTCCTGCCAGGCGTGGATCGCGGGCTCCTGGCAGAGGAAACTGCCTGGATCCCTCGTAAATGGGTACATGCACTTGGGTGAGCCGCAAGAGCCCGCGAACCCAGCGTCCTCGGTGCAGGGTTGCAGACTGCCACAAAAATTCGGGAACTGGGGGTTGAGATTACACTGCCCGGCCGCGCAGGCGCCGATCGTTTGCCCGATGTAGGACACGTTGTTATTCCGCGTGCCGGAAGTGGTGGTTTCGTCCTGGTTGGAAACGACCACCTGCTGCTCGATGAAATACTCAAACGATCCGGCCTGGTCGAGCACGGCCTTAGGAACCTGGAGGTGGCAGGCGACGGCGCTATCAAGCACTGCAACGTACGTCGGGGCCGCCCAACGGCCCGGCGCCGGTTACGACGTTGATTTGCGAGCGCGGTCCGAGAGTGTTCTGAAAACTGTTCTCGCAATGGTAAACGTCCTCGCAACCCGGATTCAGCGCGGGCTCGGTGCAGGTGTCGCCCGAAGGACAAGTGGTCGTGCAACCATCCCCCGGACAGCCTCCGCTTGCAACGTTCCAAGGGGCGTGCTTGACCCAGCTCATACCGATCTGTTCAAAGCGCGTTGCCGACAGACGGTAGAGGTTCTGCGTCCACATGGGATGATTGGAGTTGATATTCCCCGGAAGGCACTGGTTGCCGATGTTGCACACCCCGCCATCGCTCGTATAGGCCAGCGTTCCGTTCTTGCAACCCCACAGCCGCACCGTGCCGTTGGCCGACGCCACCGCGTCGGGATACTGATCTTGGGCTTGTGCGCCCCGTCCCAGAGCCAAGGTGAGCAGAACTGCAATTCGTACCTCCCCCCCCCCCGACGATCGAACGGAAATGCTTTTGGCATCATCTTGTTTTCCTCCAACGCCGAGTTGCCAAGTTCATCCAAACCGCGGGAATGCCAACGTTTCCTCAACACGAGGCAACCAGCTCCCAGAAGCAATGCCGCCGTCGCTACGAGGCTAGCGCTCGACATTGCCGGAATCGGCGATACGTTGGACACGATAGTGAGCCCGCGAATATCGAAATTCGGGTTGCCTACATCAGTTGCCGTGACGAAGTCCTCTACGTTCGAGCCGTCCAGGTTCGACCGCTGGATGACCTGCGCGTCGTTGTCGGCCCAGTAGAGCTTCCGACCCCAGGCGTCCACAACAACCTGTGTCGGGTACGAATTGAATGACTGCCATTGGGGAAGAAAAACGACCTGCTCGAAGCCGCTCCCGTCAGCATTGATCCCCCAGATCGCCTCGGCCGCCAGGTAAAGCTTGTTCTCCACCGGATCGTAGCCCAGGTCCCAGGGCTCGGGACTGCCGTGAAGGAACTGTTCGTTGGCACCGTCGGCGTCAGCCCGCCAGACGCCTTTTGCCATGGCCCCCCCGGCGCCAAAGAACACATCATCTCCGAAAGCTTCCAGGCATTTGAGCGTCCCACTGGGGTAGTTGTGCGACGCAGCCCCGGAGCCATCTAGCTCGGAGTAGTGCAGGGCATTGAAGGAAGGGAACGTGATCCAATATAGCTTTCGGGAGTCCACGTTGAGCGTGAACTTGCCCGCGCTTGGGGTGGGGATGTTCTCAGGATCGGACCCGTCGAAATTGGACCGCTGGAACCCGGTGCCGCCCGTGTAATAAAGCTTCGCAGCAACCGGGTCGTAGTGGATTTGACCGACTCCGTTGGGCGGTTGGAACTGTACGACGGTCTCAACATTGCCACCACTCGCGTCTTTCTTCTGAATACGAAGGCCGTTGTTGTCCGTCCAGACGATGGTCTGCGCGAGAGCGGCCGTGGGCGCGGCCAAGCCGACAAGCATGAATAAGCGGGCGCTCAAGAATGGGCGGCGTAGAGTCATGAGATGTTCCTCCTAAACGGGAGGCATTGTACCAGCGCGGGTTACGAAGTCAACAACCGATTACACTGGACTGGTTCTGGCAGACCTCGCCTTTCCACCTCACATGGCGGCCAGGACGATCTCCTTCGATAATCCGCTGCGTGGGCGCTCAAACGTCGTCTCTCGCCGCACCGCTTGTCGTTTCCCGTCATTTCATTCTGGGCACGGCGGGTCACGTCGATCACGGCAAGACGTCCCTGGTCAAGGCCCTGACCGGCACGGACGCCGACCGGTTGCCCGAGGAACAGCGTCGCGGCATGACCATCGAACTAGGCTTCGCGGAGCTGGTCGTCGGCGACACGCGCTTCGGTGTCGTGGACGTGCCCGGTCATGAGAAGTTCGTCAAGACCATGGTCGCCGGGGCGACGGGCATCGACATCGCCTTGCTGGTGGTGGCCGCGGACGACTCCGTGATGCCGCAGACTGTCGAACACCTCGACATCCTGCACCTGCTCGGGGTCCAGCGCGGCGTCGTCGCCGTGACCAAAATCGATGCCGTCGATTCGGGTCTCATATCCTTGGTCGTGGAGGAGGTGCGCACGCTGCTTGCCGGTACGGCGTTGAAGGACGCGCCGATCTGCCCCGTATCGTCTCTCACCGGCGCGGGTCTAGACGAACTCAAGCGGTCCATTCTCGAAGTATCGCGGGGAGTCGAGCGCTCGATGCCGGTGGCGCCCTTTCGGATGGCCGTGGATCGCGTCTTCACCGTCCAGGGTCGCGGAACGGTGGTCACCGGCTCGGTTCTTCGTGGTGAAGTGACACCCGGTGACAGTCTGGAGGTCTTCCCTGGGCCTCACTCCTGCCGTATTCGTGACCTTCAGACTCACGGGCTGCAGCAGAGGGCGCTGTCCCGCGGGCAGCGCGCCGCGATCAACCTCAGCGGGATCGACAAGGAGAAGATCGAACGCGGGTCGGAGCTGGCTACCCCCGGGTATCTGCGGCCAACTCGCCTGGCCGACGTGATCCTCCGTTGTCTGGGCTCCAACCAGCGCCCGCTTCGTTCCACGACGACCGTGCGCCTCGAAGTAGGAACGACGGACCTGTCGGTGCGTGTGGTTCTGTGGGAAGGAGATTCTCTCACTCCGGGTGCATCGGGCTACGCCCAATTGCGGTCGGGCGAGCCGTTCACGGTCACGTACGGTCAACGTTTCATCCTCCGCGACGCCTCCGCAACGCGGACGCTGGGCGGGGGGACCGTGCTGCGCCCGGTTGCACGGCGTAAACGCCGTGACACCACGGACATGGTCAAGTCGCTGGAGCGACTGGAGTGCGGCAGGCCAGTGGAGCGGGTGGAAGAGGTCCTACGTGCGGCGGGGTTCACCCAATTGACCGACCTGCAAGTGTGCGCCCGCGCGGGCGTGGAACTCGCCGCCTTGCCCGGCATCCGTGAGCGGTTGCGCGAAGAGAAGCGCTGGAGCGCCGTGGGCGGCACGGATGCTCAGGTCACGCCTTCGGCGATCGCGGACGTCGCTGTCCGGCTGACGGCTTGGCTGAAGCGCTTCCATCAAACGCACTCTGATCAGCCGGGTCGACCCGCGGACGCGGTGCTGGGATGGCTGGAGCGTGTGACGATGAACCGCACCGTCGCACGGCCCCTGTTCGACAAGTTCGTCGCCGACGGAGTCATCCGGCTCTTCGGGCGGTTCGCCGGCCTACCCGAGTTCACGCCCTCGCTCTCCGCGGCCGACGAGCGACTCCTCAAAACCATGGTCCAGGAGATTCAAAGCGGTCGATTCCAACCTCCGATACTGCCGGAGTTAAGCATCGCGGTCCGCGGGGATCACAAGCGGCTCGCACGCTTGGCGACCCTGGCCTGCGCCCTGGGTGAACTCATTGCCATCGCGCCGGAAATGTACTTACACGCGGATGTCGAACGGGAACTGCGCTCGCTTGTGGCGGACCTGATCGGTCGAACGGGTCCGGCCACCGTCGCCCAGATTCGCGAAGCGCTCCAATCCAGTCGCAAGTACGTCGTTCCGTTCGTAGAATACCTGGATCGTGTGGGCGTGACGCAGCGTGTCGGCGACCAGCGGGTCTTGCGCAAGACGGAAGCGACGTCATGAGTCCGAATACCCAGCAGCTTCTTCGTTCCCTGCCATCTGTGTCCACTTTGCTCGAGCATGACGAAGTGAAGGACTGGTTGCACGGCCTGCCGCGCAGCGCCGTGGTGACGGCGGTGCAGGACGCGATCGCGGCCACACGGAAGGCGATCGTAGACGGCGCGGTGCAAGGGCCCGTCGATGTGCATCAGGTCCTGGCTCGCGCGGAGGAGGAACTCGTCCGTCGATCGACGCCCTCGCTGCGACGGGTCATCAATGCCACCGGCATCGTGCTGCACACGGGCCTGGGGCGGGCGCCGCTGAGCGACGCGGCCATCGAAGCCATCGTCGACGGCGCGTCGGGTTATTGCAACCTCGAGCTCGATCTCGCCACGGGAGAGCGCGGTCATCGAAGCGCGCACGTGGACAAGTTGTTGCGCGCGATCACCGGCGCTGAGGCGGCCACCGTGGTCAACAACAATGCCGCTGCCACTTTTCTCATTCTGCACGTGTTTGCGAGCGGTAAAGAAGTCGTTGTTTCCCGCGGACAGCTTATCGAGATCGGCGGGAGCTTTCGTCTGCCGGACATCATGCAGGCCGGCGGTGCTTTCCTTCGCGAAGTGGGCACGACCAACCGCACGCGTGTCAGCGACTACGAGTGCGCGATCAACGAGAAGACCGCCGCTCTGCTTCGCGTACACACCAGCAACTATCGAGTCGTGGGTTTTGCGGAAGATGTGGCCATCGGGCAGTTGGTCGAACTCGCCCACCGGCGTCATCTTCTTGCGATCGACGATCTGGGCAGCGGAGTCCTGTTCGATCAGCGGAGCGTCGCCCTGCCGGACGAGCCGTCGTCGGCGGCGTCGATCGGCGCCGGCGCTGACCTGGTGTGTTTTTCGGGCGACAAGCTGCTCGGCGGCCCGCAGTGCGGCGTCATCGTGGGCAGCAAGCATTTGATCGATCGACTCAACGCCCATCCGCTCATGCGCACGTATCGCGTGGACAAGCTTACGCTCCTCGCCTTGGAGGCCACGCTGCGTCATTACCAGGATTTGGACGACGCCATGGCCAGCGTCCCGACCCTGGCGATGCTGAGAGCGTCGGCCGATGAGCTAGCCGGTCGCGCGCGCTGCCTGCAGCAGGAACTGGCCCACGCGTTGCCCGGTGAGCAGTTCTTCGTTTGCTCGGACGTGGGTTTTGCCGGCGGCGGTTCGATGCCCGCGGAGGAACTGCCCACGGTCGTCGTGCAGTGGCGACCGTCGCACCGGTCAGTCGCTGAAGCGGTCGCGGAGCTTCGCCAGGCCGACGTGCCCGTCATCGCCCGCGTGCGAGATGACGCCATCTTCTTCGACCTCCGCACCCTTCGCCCCGTTGATTTCGAGTCGCTCGTGGCCTCGGTATCGTCCGTGGTTTTCGACGACGGCGATGAAACTCCCCGCGAAGGAACCCCGCTGCCTTTGTTGTGAGCGAGGTCATAGCGGCGAGTTCTGATCCCTTCCGATACGATAGCGTGATGAGCGAGCCTCCGGTGATTCTGCGTGAGTTGACGGTCGGGTTGCTGGACTGGCCGGCGGCGTTGGAGGGAGTGCGCATCGCGCACGTGTCCGACCTGCATCTGCGGCGATGGAACGGCGTCGCCCAAGCCGCCCAGGAGCTGCTGGAGAGCCTTGACTACGACCTGCTCGTGGCCACCGGAGATTTCGGCAACTTCCATCGGCACTGGCAACGTGCCGTCGAACTGACGCGACGCTTCTTCCAGCCGCTGCGAGACCGTGGTGAGATTTTTGCTGTGTTGGGCAACCACGATGACGCTCGTATGGCCACGGCGCCAGACGTGCCGCTGACCTTCCTGCGCAACGAATGTCGCCGCATCGAGCTTCGCGGCGCCGCGTTCACGCTGGCCGGGCTTGAGCAATCCACAAGGAACTCGGAGTGCATCGACGCGGTCCTCGGCGAGGCCGTAGCGCCCTCGATTCTGCTGGCTCACTACCCTTCGACCGTGTTTCGTCTACCTGAAGCCGCTGACATCTCGCTCGTCCTCTCGGGCCATACGCACGGCGGGCAAATCCGCTTTCCGGGGCTCGGTTGCTTGTGGTGCAACGACAAGGTCCCGCGATCGATGGCCCGCGGCCTCCACCGCGTGCGGAACACTGCCGTGCACGTGAGCGCGGGAGTGGGCGTTTCGCTTCCCCTGCGGGTTCGAATCAACTGCCCGCCGGAGGTGGCTCTCCTGACCTTGGTCGGAGTAAGGCGGCAACACGAGCCGCGCGGACCAACCCACACTACGGCCGATTGCGGCAGCACTTGACCTTTGACACGACAGTCGTTCGCCGATAAACTGGGAGGTTGAGAGATGCAGTCGCGGCGGCCGCGGACATCATCATAGAACGGTACGCGGCATTATTTCATCCACCCCCGTCTTGCGGCCTGCCTGTCTGCCTCTTTCGGTTGCAACTGTCCAGCATGGGTTGGCCGGTTGCGCGAGTTCGGAGGCGCGCGGCGCACCACTTACGTGGTGCGGCGCACGCGCTTAGCCATGGCCGTCGACATTCCAAACTATCGGATCATCGAGAAGCTGGGCGTTGGCGCTCAGACGCGGGTCTTCCGCGCTCGGGACATGCGCACGGGGCAAGACTACACCGTTAAGATCGTCAAGATCGTCAAGCCCGAGGATGCCGGCTTTATCGAGCTTCTCAAGGCGGAAAACGCCATCGGATCGACCATCGATCACCCGGTGATTCGCAAGGTCTATGAGCTGCGCCTGTTGCGTCAACGCTTCCGCGTGCGCGGGGCCATCCTCTTCCTCGAATATGTCAACGGCTCGCCGCTGGGAGACAAGGAGTTCCGTCGTCCGCTGGATGAAGTGCTCGCTATTTTCGGTCAGGCGGCGGGCGGGCTGCACGCCATGCACGTGGCCGGTTGGGTCCATGCGGACTTGAAGCCGAACAACATCCTCGTGTCCCAGGACGGGGCGGTGAAGATCATCGACTTGGGGCAGAGTGCCCGCATCCACGAGGCCAAGGCCCGCGTGCAGGGCACCATCGACTACATGGCCCCGGAACAAGTGCAGCGCGGCAAGCTCGACCAGCGGACGGACGTGTTCGGCCTTGGGGCGACGTTGCACAAGGTCCTGATCGGCAAGGCCATCGCCACGGAGATGAATCAGACGGTCAGCATGCACTCGCAGAGCCTAGTCGGCCGCCGTATTTCCGAAATCCGCGAGGCCACCGTGCACGAGCTGCCGACCTGCGTCACGCGGTTGATCGACGACTGCTGCCACCCCGATCCGAGCAGCCGCATCGCGGACATGCCCGCGGTGATCCAGCGCATCGAGCTGGCCCGCACCATCCTCGCCAGCCGCCCGGAACCGGAGCCGTCCCCGCCGTCCGAAGCGCAACCCGAAGCCCGCGAACTCGAGCGATCCGCCGTCGCCGACCCGGTCGCCGACGCCTTAGGCCTGGCGGACGATGATTCCACCGATGTGGACGATTTTCGGCCGGATCGTTAGGTGAACCGCCCGGAGGCGGGAACACAGTTCCGCGACATGTCGATTGACGGGCCCGGTGAAGACGTGCGATAGCAAGCCGAGGTCGTGCAGGTCCACGTCTACGTCGCCGTCGAAGGCGCTAGCAGACCGAGTCTAGAGATTGGGGATTAGGGATTCGGGTCGGGTCCGTCATGCAGGGTTCCCAATTCGCAAAATCGGTCAGGTTCACGGCCTGATCGCAGGCTACGCAGGGATGGGCTGTGTGCGAGTGAAACGACTGCCCAAGCGTGCCGTGCGCGAGGTCGAACGGCGGGCGTGGCGGTTTTCCTCTTCGCGGCGCAGCTCGCTGGGCGACTCGTAGAAGCTGCCCCATCGTCGAACGCGACCCTGCCGCTTGGCGAGGAGCGAATCGACGGTGAGTCGCGTCAGATCGTCAAGCGCCCCCACCACAAACTTCTCAAGGTTCGCTCCGGCCGCCTCGGGCTCGCGGTGCGCGCCACCGAGCGGTTCAGGGATCACGTGATCAATGACGTCGAGCTTGAGGAGTTCGCGCGAGGTCAGGCGTAGGGCCTCGGCCGCGTGTTTACGCTTTTCCGCCGTTTTCCACAGAATGGCCGCACATCCTTCAGGGGAAATCACCGAGTAGAAGGAGTTCTGGAACATGGCCACGCGATCGGCGACGCCGATGCCCAGCGCTCCGCCGCTGCCGCCCTCCCCGATGACCACGGCGACGACCGGCGTGCGCAGCCGGGCCATTTCCATCAAGTTCGTGGCGATGGCGAAGGCGATGCCCCGCTCCTCGGCGCCGATGCCGGGATAGGCGCCCTGCGTGTCGATCAAGCAGACGACCGGCAGGCCGTATTTCTCGGCCATCTTCATCTTCTGCAACGCCTTGCGATAGCCTTCGGGGTGGGCACAGCCGAAGTTGCAGGCCATGCGCTGCTTGATGTCTTTGCCTTTGTCCTGCCCGATGAGCATCACCCGATGGCGACCGATGCGCGCGAAGCCGGCGATGATTGCCCGGTCGTCGCCGAAGGTCCGGTCGCCGTGCAGCTCGCAGAAATCACGGAAAGTCGTCCGGATGTAGTCCGTGGTGAGCGGCCTCTTGGGATGTCGGGCGACCTGTACCGTCTCCCAGGGGGTCAGGTTGGCATAGATTCGCTTCAGTGTAGCCTTGAGATTGGTCCGAAGCTGCTTGAGCTCTGTGGAGAGGTCCCGCCCGGTCTCGCGCTGGCAGCGAGCGAGTTCCTCGATCTCCTGTTGCATTCGAGCGAGCGGCTTTTCAAAATCCAGGAACGCAACGCCACTCGCTGCGGCAGTTCCCCCGGACAACGTCGTTGCCTCAACCGTAAGCACGTCGGTCATAGATCGAACCATTGAGCCCCGGGCGGCAACCCCGCGCCAACGGTTGGCGCCGCCTGCAAGGGGTAGAGAGCTTAGCTTCTCATCGGCCGTAGACAAGTCCTTTTACCAGTCGATAGGCAAAAACTGCCGATTGCGGAGCCTCCGCGGATTTCCACTCCATGGAGCGCAACTATTTGACAGCAAATAGTTTAGAGGGTTCCTTGGGGCGTTTTTCATCGCCTTGGCGCCGTCTCCATCACCTGGATGGTCTCCTGCAAAAGCTCCGCAAGAGCGTTAAGGGAGGCAGTTGGGTCCGCTGCCTTGGTTGCAACCCTGCCGAGCAACGCATCTAGGTGGCGCATGATCTCCCGCTTGCGGGCCGCCGCCGGATCGACAGTCGGGTCAACGCGGACCACAGACTGCGCTAGCGCAGTCGTCGAGGAACCGGCAGAGGACGCCTTGTAGCGCGAAACGAGCGCGTCCGCCAGCGCCGTGACGGGGCCGGCTGAGTCCGGGTATGCGTGCTGCAAGCCCTTGGCCACGGCGCCGACTCGGAAGACGAGCTGGCCAAGCCAAACTTGGTCATGGGGCGGAATCCGCCGGCCGACCGGCATCAGCTGCTCCGCCAATCGGGCGTACCGGCCAGCCTCTACGAGCACCTTGATCGACGAAATCGGCTCCTCCGGTTGCGTCGCTTCCTCGGTCCGGGCAGCTTGAGACTCGCGGCCGTCAACGCCAGCGACCTTGGGCCGATTCGCTTCCGCCGCGGCACCGCGCCGCACCGGCACTTGGATTTCTATCTGCTCGTCACCTGTCGTGCGGCCTGGCGCCCGGGCAGGGTAGATTTCCAGGATGGGCCCGATGGTTTCGTGGCCCTGTTGCTTGATCCATTCATAGATCGGCGTGTAGTAGCGTGTGGTCGTTCCCAAGGGACCGCTCACTTTGGCCGACGCGACGTCCGCCGGTTCGAACTCTGCGCTCTGGAACGGGGCGGCGACGCGCCAGTCGCCATCGGCAAAAAAGCCAACGTCCGTACGGAGCGATCTCGACGACGTCGCTGTGGGATCGGCAGAGTAACGCACGAAAAGCGGACCGCTTTGCTTTCGAGCCTTCATCTCGGCTTGGACCAGCGTAATCGGCGGTCCGAGTGCCCAATACGGTCCCTCGTGTTCAAGGAAAACGGCCCGCGCCGGTTGCGTCCGTTTCAGGCTCATCGGCGGGAGATCCTTCTCGGAATCCTGACTCAACGCCAAACTGCCTGAGACAGGCAGAATGAGAGCAGCCATCCACCGGCTGGAGTTGAAGGCCGAATATCCCATGCACCCTCGTGAAAAAGCCGCCTCTTGGCAGATGATGATACCGCAACCTCGGGCTACGGATGCAAGATGGACCAGCATGCCCAAAAAAAGGCCGGGAATCGCCCGTCTGGCGATCCCCGGCCCATCCCGACCGCGTCAACCCAACTGGCGAGGCAAGCCTCGCGCAGCCGTATTCAGTTGTTCGAAAGCACGTCGCAGCCCGTGGGTGTCTCGGCCTCCTCCAACTCGGAATCAGGGTCGGAGACGACCTGCGGGTTACACAGCCCGCAGTTTCGGGCAATTCGTCCTCCCGCAGAGTCGCACTGCGCCGGCGTCATGTTGACTTCGCATCTCGTGCGCGGACCCTCGACGGGAGGCGGGATGATGGGGACGCAGCAAATGGCAGCCACCTTGATCGGTCGCGACAACGGCACGGGCGCGCCGACCGCGGTGTTCGTGCCACCGCGCAGCCCCGCGTAAACCGCCAAGCCGACCGCGAGAGCGCCGATCGGCAACGAAGCCTTCACCCAGGGAGTCAAACGTCCATCTTTCATTGATCCATCTCTCCTTTCGTGTACGGGGTACGTGAACCCAGCTTCCCAACATGCGGCCAGGACACCAGTCCTCGCCGATCGCATGCTTCTACCTCGCCAGCGGGTTCAGCGGGCCGGTTCGCGCGGCTGCGGGACGAACCGCACAACCAGCGTGGATTCAGGTCCCGCCGAACTCGTGGTTATGTTCTCTTAGAGCTTCCCGACCCTCCGAGGCCGACACCCGGCGCGTTCTTCGAGGACCGCACACGTCGTTGTGCAAGCGATGGAGCGGCACAGTCTACGGACTCGAATGCACGATTGCAAGAGTCGAAGACAGTTTTTGGACGACGGCGCTATCAAGGACGCCTAGCCTTTCTCGACCCGCCGACATCTTTGTACAACCGTGCAGATTGCTCGAGTGTTTGGGCCGCATGACGCAAGTGCGGCAGAATACGGAGGTTAGAGTTGAAAGTGTAGGCGGAGCGCCCTACGCCCGCTATCCTTCTCCACCATGAATCGCACGTTTGGGGGAATGTTGCTGGCCCGGGCTCCTGTGGGGCTGTATATCCACATTCCGTTCTGTGAGACGAAGTGCGGCTACTGCGATTTCTATTCCGTTCCTCTCGCCGGGCGCGAAACTGCGCCGCTGGTCGAAGGCATCGTCAGAGAGCTGCACTTTCGACTCACGGCCCGCGCGTACCCTGTGTCCACGATCTTCATGGGCGGGGGGACGCCCACGATTCTGCCTTCAGCGATCCTTCGCGACCTCCTCCGAACGGTCGGGCAACTCGTCGACATCGGCGACGTGGAAGAGTTCACCGTGGAGGCCAACCCGGCCACGGTGGACGATGAGAAAGCCGCGTTGCTCGTTCAACACGCCGTGACACGCGTGTCCATGGGTGCACAATCATTCTTTGCCTCCGAGCTTGCTGCGTTGGAGCGGCTGCACTCACCCGGCGACATCGCGCCGTCGGTGCAGGCGCTTCGCCGTCAGGGCGTTGCCCAGGTGAACCTCGACCTGATTTTCGGGATCCCGGGGCAATCGCTACAAACCTGGTCGCAGTCCCTTGACCGGGCGATCGATCTCGGGCCAGACCACATCGCGTGCTACGGGCTGACCTATGAGCCGGGCACTCCGCTGACCGCGCAGCGCGTCGCAGGTCGAGTGATTCCGTGCGAGGAAAGCCTGGAGGCGGACCTGTACCTGCTGGCGATCGACCGGCTCGCCGACGCAGGTTACGCGCAGTACGAGATCAGCAACTTCGCGCGGCCGGGTTGCGAATGCCGGCACAACCTCATCTACTGGCGAAATCAGCCCTATGTCGGCGTGGGACCGTCGGCCACGGGTTACGTCGCCGGTCGGCGTTACAAGAACGTTCGCGACATCAACGGCTACATCCGCCGGATCGACCGCGAAGGCCACGCGGAAGGCGAATCTGAGATGATCGATGATGAGAAGCTGATCCTCGAGATGGTGATGATGCAGCTGCGGCTCAACGAAGGTCTGAACGTGGCCGACTTCACGACCCGGCTGGGCGTCTCGCCGCTGAGACTTTTTGCCGCCGGCATCGCCCGTCTGACGGCGGGGGGCCTCGTGGAGGTACGCGCGGACAAGAAGGCGATCTGCTTGACTCGCGCCGGTCGCCTCCTGGCGGATGCCGTGATCGCGGAGCTGGTTTCCGCTCAACGCTCATACCAATCACGCCCGCTGCCGGTCCTGCAATAGGCCGCGCGGTTGGCCGTCGCGTCTCCAGGAAGTAAAATGGTCTCGACATGACGGATTCAGGGAAGACCGTTTATCTCGAGACCATGGGCTGCCAGATGAACGTGCTCGACAGCGAGCTCGTGTTGGGACAGCTTCGCGCGCTCGGGTTCGAACCCACGGAGAAGATGACGGTGGCGGACGTGGTGCTAATCAACACTTGCTCGGTGCGGGATCATGCCGAGCAGAAAGTGCTCTCGCGACTGGGAGCGCTCAAGAAGCCAAAGCAGAATCGCCCGGAGATGGTCATCGGGGTGATCGGCTGCATGGCCGAGCGAGACCCCGACGGCATCTTCGAGAAAATGCCCCACGTCGATCTGGTCTGCGGCCCTGGCGAGCTCAACAAAGTGCCGGCGCTAATTGACGAGGTCCGAACGCGGCGCACGCGCGCCGTCGCCCTCGCCCAATCGCCCTCCCGCAAGAGCACGCCACTCCAGCGAGCGCTGGAGTATGACTCCGTGGAAGCCCTGGACCTTGCCCGAAAACCGGGACCGGATCAGAACGTCTTGCAGTCCTACATCCGTGTGCAGCGCGGCTGCGACAAGTTCTGCACGTTTTGCGTCGTGCCCTTTACTCGTGGGCCGGAGCGAAGTCGGCCGTGCGCGCACATCCTCGCCGAGGCAAAGATGCTCGCCGACCGCGGGGCGAAGGAGATCACCCTTCTTGGGCAAACGGTCAACAGCTACGTGAGCCAGGAAAACGGGCGGCCGTTGCGGTTTGCGGAGCTACTCGAACGCGTCGCCGCGGTGCCCGGCGTGGAGCGCGTGCGGTTCGTTACCAGCTATCCCGGCGACTTTACGGATGACATTCTGTACGCGATGCGGGACATCCCGCAGGTCTGCGAATACCTGCACATTCCCGCCCAAAGCGGCAGCGATTCCGTGCTCCAGCGCATGCGGCGGCTGTATTCCCTCGGACAGTATGTCGAGCTGATCGACCGGGCGCGGGCGATCGTCCCCGACATCGCCATCGCCAGCGACTTCATCGTCGGCTTCTGCGGCGAGACGGATGAAGATCACGGGCGGACGATGGAATTGATCGAGCGATGTCGCTTCAAGAACATCTTCGTTTTCAAGTATTCCCCGCGTCCGGGGACGGTCGCGGGCAAGCGCGGGGCGGATGACGTACTGGAGGGCGTCAAGCGCCGTCGCAACGTCGAGCTTCTAGCGTTGCAGGAACGGATTGCGCTTCCGGCCAATCAAGCGCTGGTCGGCACCGTTGTCGAGGTCTTGGTGGAGGGTTACAGCAAGGCCGCCCTCAAGGCCCAGGAGGCAGAACAATCGCGCGGCGATGAGGTTGGCTGGCGACGCTGCGACCAGCTCGTGGGGCGCACGCGATCGGACCAGATAGTGGTCTTTCCGGGCGCGCCCGGTCAGATCGGCGAGTTCGCCGCGGTACGCGTCGTCGCCGCGACGGCGCTCACGCTGCATGGTACACTGGTGGAAATGCGCGCCGCATCACGGCCGTCAAGAGCGCGGCTCGACCGGCCCTTGCCGATCCTCGGCGCTGCGTAACGCACGAAGTTTGCATCGCTTCCGAGGATGGGGTAGAAGAAGCAGGCATGACCACGACGATCCAGTCGAGCGGCGTTCCGCAGACGCGACCCGCGCCCAAGCCGACCGAGCGGTGCGAGCCCCCTCCGCAGTATCACGTCATCCTCTTTGACGACAACGACCACACCTACGAGTACGTGATCGAAATGCTGCGGAAGCTATTCGGGACCCCGACCGAAAGCGCCTTCCAACTGGCGAGCGAGGTGGACCATTCGGGTCGCGTGATCGTCGACACTACGACGCTGGAGCGGGCTGAGCTCAAGCGGGACCAAATTCACTCCTTCGGCCGGGATTGGCGCATCCCCCGCTGCCAAGGAAGCATGACGTCGGTGATCGAACCGGCGCCCGCTTGACGCGGTCCTGTCCGCGGTCTGCACGTCATTTATTCGCCGACCTGCACGGTGGGTTGATGCGAGCGAAAAAGAAGGACGCTTCCGGCTTTCTTTGGACGGAAGAGGGCGACGCCCGGTCGGGATTGGTCGCCGAAGTCGCGGTCGCCATCCCCGTCGAGCACACCTATTCCTTTTCCGTACCGGAACCGCTCGAGGGATCGCTTCGACTCGGCCAGCGCGTGCAAGTTCCCATGGGTCGGCGGGGGCATCTAACGGTCGGGTTCGTGGTCGCACTCGACCGCCGTCCGTGGGACAGCACGCTGCGCCCCATTCAATCAAAGGTCGACGACATCAGCTTTCTGAGTGCCGAGCTGATCGCCCTGGGGCGGGAGATATCCGCCCACTACTGCTGTCCGCTCGGTCAAACCCTCCAAGCGATCACGCCCGAGGCCGTTCGCCGGCAAAGCGGCCTGCGAAAGGTCCGCTATGCCGAATTGGCCGAGCCGCCTCCGGCCACGCCACGCATGTCATCGACGCGTCGGGCGCTTTTGAACGCACTTTCAAACGCTGGTAGTCCCATGCGCATCGATGCTCTCCTTCGAACCAGCGGGGCATCGAGCGCCGTGCTTGCCGGGCTGGCCAAAACGGGCTTGGTCCGGGTAACGATTCGTCGCGAAGCGACGGCGGAGGTCGAGGGCGAGTGGCTGGGGGCGGAGCCGACGTTCGACCTAACGCCCGAGCAACGCGAGGCGCTCGCCAAGATCAACGCCGTAGTCGACGCCGGTCGATTCGGCATGACCTTGCTTTTTGGGGTGAGCGGATCGGGCAAGACCGAAGTGTACGTCCGGGCGATACGCGGCGTCTTGGAGCGCGGGCGGCAGGCCATTCTGCTCGTGCCTGAAATCGTGCTCACCACGCAGCTCGTGGGCCGATTGGCGGCGCGATTCCCGAGCGTCGCGGTCATGCACAGCGGGCTCACGGACGCCCAGCGATCGCTCATGTGGCGACGCGTCGCCTCGGGAGAAAAGCACGTCGTGATCGGCACGCGCAGCGCGGTCTTCGCCCCCTGCCCCAATCTCGGTCTGATCTGCGTCGATGAGGAACAAGAGAGCAGCTATAAGAACCTGCAGGCCCCGCGCTTCCATGTGCGCGACGTGGCCGTCATGCGCGGCAAGCTGCTGGGCATCCCCGTGGTGCTGGGGTCGGCGACTCCCTCGCTGGAGACGTGGCACGACAGCGAAACGCGCTCGGATTTCCAGCGCGTCGAGCTGCCGCGGCGCGTGAGAGACTTGCCGCTGCCCGCCGTTCATCTCATCAATATGGAGGACGAGATCGACGAGATGAAACGACCGGTGACGTTCTCCCGCACGCTGGAGAGGCTTCTCGGGGAGACGCTCGCGCGCGGCGAGCAAGCGATCATCCTCATGAACCGCCGGGGGTTCGCGCAGCGCATCTATTGCCTCGACTGTCGCACGCGGATCACGTGCCCGAACTGCAACGTCGGTTTGGTTGTACATTCCGCGGCCGGTCTGTCCGTTTGTCACTACTGCCGCAGCAAGATCATCACGCCCACCCACTGCCCGAACGTGACCTGCGGAGCGAAGCTCCTGCAGAGCGGCCTGGGCACGCAGCGGGTCGAAGCGGTGCTTCGCGAGCTGTTCCCCGCGGCCCGGATCCAGCGCGTCGACAGTGACACCATGCGGCACCGCTCGCACTATCAACGCATCGTGGACGATTTCGAGGCCCGCAGGATCGATGTGATGGTGGGCACGCAGATGATCGCCAAGGGGCTGGATTTTCCGTTCGTTTCCTTCGTTGGCGTGGTGAGCGCAGACCCCGTGGCTATGGCCGTGGACTTCCGCGCCCATGAGCGGCTCTTCCAACTCATCACTCAGGTCGCGGGTCGCGCCGGGCGGGCCGATGCGCCGGGACAGGTCGTCGTACAGACCACCAACCCCGAGTTGCCGGCGCTTGGCTTCGCCTTGCGGCATGACTACGCGGCTTTTGCGACCGCGGAGCTGAGCGATCGTGAACGCGTCGGCTGGCCTCCGTTCTGCCGTCTCGCGCGGATCATCCTAATGCACGCCCGCGAGGAGACCGCCAAAGCAGAGGGCGAAGCCGTGGCGGACCGAATCCGCACGGAGATTCGCTCACTTGCGTTGGAAAACGGTGACGTGCTCGGGCCGAACCCCTGCGCTTTGGCCCGATTGCGAGGGAAGTACCGCTACGACGTGCTCGTACGTGCCGCCGACGCGGCTGACCTCCGACGACTCATGGCTCAGCTCGCTGCCGACGGCGCCCTGCGTACCAAGGCCGAATCGACGATCGTCGACGTCGATCCGGTGGCGCTTATGTAAGGCGCTGCTCGGTTAAGAACCGACCAAGCGGCCGTGTTCCTGGGCGCAGAAGCGGTCGGTCATTCCGGCGATGTAGTCGCAGATGACGCGGTCGAGGCCCTGTTCACCGACGCGGGCGCGGAAGCGTTCGGGGAGGCGGGACGGGTCTTTCCGATACGAATCGAAGAGCGATCGAATCATTTCGCGGCCTTGTTCATCCGCCCGGGCGATCTCCGGGCGGCGATAGACGCGTTCGAGCAGGAATTGTTCCAGTTCGCACAGCTCGCGATCGGCCTGCGGCGAAAGAACGACGCGTCGTGGGCGCGAGGAAAGCAGCGGACGCGAGTTCTCGACGGCGTCCTGCAAGATGCGGTTCACGATCGCGTCGAGCACCGGCCGGCGTACGGTGTGAATGCGAACGTCGGTGTCGCCGCTCACGGACTGACGCCAAGCCCAGCGCCACAATGAAACCGCCGTAAGCTCCGGCAAGTCCAGGAACCCCGCGCCGATGGCGTCTTCGAGGTCGTGACAGTTGTAGGCGATGCGGTCGGCGAGAGAGGAGATTTGGGCTTCGACGCTCCCACCCTCACCCGGAACCGACCCCCCTGAGTCACCCCTTGGCAAGGGTGGAGGCAAGCCCTCACCCGACGACGCTCCCGCCTTGGTCGCGTCGTCCCTCTCCCGCGGGGAGAGGGGAGAATCATAGCGGGTGGCGTGGTGGCGCAGGCCGTCGAGGGTCTCGTACGTCAGGTTCAGGCCGCGGAAGGCGGGGTAAGGGTGCTCCAAGTATTCGACGACGCGAAGAGTATGGGCGTTGTGATTGAAGCTGCCGTGCGCGGCCAGGCACTCGTTCAGCGCCGCCTCGCCGGCGTGGCCGAACGGCGGATGGCCGAGGTCGTGCGCCAGCGTGATGGCCTCGGCCAGGGCCTCATTCGCCTTAAGTAGCGTCGCCAGGCAGCGCGCAATTTGGGCGGCCTCGAGCGTGTGCGTGAGACGGGTGCGGAAGTGGTCGTGATACGACGGAGCGAAAACCTGCGTCTTGTGCTCCAGCCGGCGGAAGGCCGTACACTCGACGATCCGATGGCGATCCAGCTCGAACGGCCCGCGCAGCGGATCGGCCGGCTCCGCATGAACGCGACCGCGGGATGCTTTGTGCATGGCAATAGACCCATCGGGGAGGGCGAGGCTCCTGCCGAGCCGTCACATGAAAGCGACACGTCTCCGTGCCGCGGCTCGCTACGTGCGCAATCCCGCGGCGCGGGCGGCGGCCACCAGTTCCGCACACACGGAGTCGAGCGAGTCGGGCACTACGCGGGCGTCGCCGATGACGGCCATGAAGTTCGTATCCGCCGACCAGCGGGGAACCACGTGGGCGTGAAGATGCCCCGGCAGCCCCGCCCCCGCGCACTTTCCGATGTTGTAGCCCACGTTGAAGCCCTGCGGCTTGAGCACGTTTCGTAAGACTGTGACGCTGTCCCGTATGGTGCGGGTCATTTCGCAGAGCTCGTCATCCGCCAGTTCGGAAAAATCCCCCTTGTGGTTCGTATGAGCGACCAGCAAGTGGCCGTTGGTGTAGGGAAATCGGTTCATCACCACGAACGTCGATTGCGTTCGCCACACGACGTGGTTCTTGGGATCGTCCTCCGGCTCACGCCAGTACCGGCAAAGGAAACATCCCTCATCGGTCAGATCGTCACCCATGGCCCGGATGTACTCCATCCGCCACGGGGCCCACAGGTTGGTGCTGTATTCAGGCATCGAACTTCTTCGACCTTGAGTCTATCCGTGCTGCATTTCTTCAACAAGACGGGACCCTGATGAGGCAGCTCGCCTCACTCGAACGTCGCTTACTGAACGAACACGAGGAGCACGCCGGAGGGGTCCCAGACATGGAGCACGAGCGAGTCGTCAACCGGCTCCGGCGGTTTGACGCGGGCGGCGGGAAACTGGCCGCTGTCCGCGATTCTGCGAACGTGCCGGTGCCAGGCTTCAATATCATCGACGCCGATCACTACCATGAAGTTCTCGGCCCAGTCCTTCACGTAGAAGTCCTGAAGCCGGAAGCGATGGCCGTTGAGCTCGAAATCGGCCGTGCCGCCCCAGCCTTCGGACATCTTGAACCCGAGGGCCGTATAGAAGCGCTTGGACTGCTCGAAATCGCGTGCGGGGACGTAGACCTTGAAATCTCGGATGCTTAGCGCCATGCGATCCTCCTTCGTGCAAGTAGCGTTCACATGAACCGGATGCTCGCTCGGTCTTGCGAGCGCACGCGGCCGATGGTCGCGGCGGCGCGGGTGGCGCGTTTGCGGAGGGCGGAGATGAGCGCGTCCGCGCGGTCGGGCGCGACGGAGAGCAACAGGCCGCCGGAGGTCTGGGCGTCGGCGAGGACTTTGACCAGCGTTTCGTCAACGCCGTTGGCGGAGAAGGCGTCGCCCACGTGTTCGAGATTGGACTGGTGGGCGCGGGTGACCACGCCGGCTTTGGCGAGTTCGAGTGTTCTTTCCATGAGCGGCACTTTCGCGGCCTCGATTTCGAGACTGACGCCGCTGGCTTGGGTCATTTCGAAGGCGTGGCCGATCAGGCCAAAGCCGGTGATGTCGGTACAGGAGTGGACGCCGACTTCCAGGGCGGCCTCGCAGGCGCCTTTGTTCAGGTCGGCCATGACATCGATGGCCTCGGCCAGGTCATCCTGTGAGATCATGTCCTTCTTGCCGGCGGTGGTGAGCACGCCGCTGCCGATGGGCTTGGTGAGAATGAGCACGTCGCCGACTTGCGCGCCGCCGTTGGTCAGAATCTTGTCCGGGTGCACGACGCCGGTGACGGCCAGGCCGAATTTGATCTCGCTGTCGCGGACGCTGTGCCCGCCGGCCACGACCGCCCCGGCCGCCGACACGCGCTCGGCCCCGCCGCGCAGAATTTCGCCGAGAATCTCCACGGGCAGGTCCCTGTCGGGGAAGCCCACGATGTTGAGCACGGTCAGCGGCCGCCCGCCCATGGCGTAGACGTCGGAAAGGCTGTTGGCCGCGGCGATGCGCCCGAACTGGAACGGGTCATCGACCAGCGGCGGGAAGAAGTCCACAGTCAAGACCAGGGCCGTCGAGGCGTCCAGCTTGTAGACGCCCGCGTCGTCAAAGTGCTCCGTGCCCACCAGAAGGTTGGCGTCCACGGGCTTGGGCATGTTGCGCACGACCTGCGCCAGGGCTCCCATGGGGAGCTTGCCGGCTCAACCCGCACAACTGGCGTAGTCGGTCAGTCGAATCTTGCGTGACGGAGTCATATAAACGAATCGTATGCGACGCCGCGGGTGAGGGCCAACTGCGCCGCGGCGCGTTTCAAAAAGCGTGAAAGTGGGTTCCCAGCGCATGCGGCGATGGCACGGGGTCGGCCCGCCCCTATAATTCGACGGCGATGACGACGAACAATCGTGGAACCTCCGGGCGAGCGAGCCCCCGATGGCGCTTAGGCGTGGTGTCTTATCTGAACGCCAAGCCGCTGATCGCCGGCTTGGAGGCGGCCGACGATGTGGAACTCCGCTTCGATGTTCCCTCACGGCTTCCGGCGATGCTGGACGCGGGGCAGGTCGATGCGGCCCTGGTGCCGGTCATCGACTTGGCCGCGCCGCATCGCGACTGGCAGATCGTGTCCGACGCCTGCATCGGCTGCGATGGCGAAACCCTGACCGTTCGCGTCTTTTCCCGGGTCCCCGCGGAAGCGATCCGCCGCCTGCACGTGGACGGCGATTCGCACACTTCCGTGGCTCTCGCGGACATCGTTTGGCGCGAGCTCTACGGGTGCGAACTGGAGATCGTCCCATTCGTCCCGGGCGCGGCCGATGATTGCGAGGCCGTCCTGCTCATCGGCGACAAAGTGGTCCACAACACGCTGATCGACCACGAGATCGAGACGGACCTGGGTTCGGCTTGGAAATCCCTGACTTCGCTGCCCTTCGTGTTCGCCGTGTGGGCCGCGCCGCGCGGGCTGGATGTCGCCGAGTTGGCCGGCAAGCTGTCGCGGGCCCGGGACGCAGGCGTGGAGTCCGCGGAGATGATCGCCGCCGACTACGGACCGGCCATGAACTGGCCCCTGACCCTCGCCAAGCGCTATCTCACCAAACGCCTGAAGTTCACGCTCGGCCCCAGGCAGCGGCTGGGCATGGAGCGTTTCTTTGAGCTGGCCCGCAAGCACAGCCTGCTTTCCAGCCCCAAGGACTTCATCGCCGCATGAGCGTCGCCACGATCGCGCCAACTGCTCGCCTCTCGCGCCTCGATGAGGCCGATGCCCTAGCGCTGTACCACGATTGCTCGATCCATGAGCTCGGCCGGCGGGCGCATGAAGTCACCATGCGGCTCCATCCCGAGCCGTACCGTACGTACGTCGTGGACCGCAACATCAATTACGCCAACTACTGCACGGCCAAGTGCATCTTCTGCAACTTCAAGGCCGACCCGCCGGGCGTGGACACCGGACGCAAGGACCTGCCCGACGGGTACGTACTCTCGTTTGAGGAGATCGGAAAGAAAATCGAGGAGCTCATCGCCATCGGCGGCACGCAGATCCTCATGCAGGGCGGCCTGGTGCCGGCGGAGATGCTTCCCTTCGAGTGGTATCTGGACCTCATGCGCTTCATCAAGCGCCAGTACCCCGCCATCCACATCCACGCCCTTAGCCCCCCGGAGATCCACGCCTTCCATGAGATCTTCGACATGACGGTGCGAGACATCCTCCTGCGGCTGCAAGAGGCCGGCCTTGACTCCATCCCCGGTGGCGGGGCGGAAATCCTGGTGGACCGCGTCCGCCGCAAGATCGCCCAGGGAAAGACCGACACCCAGCAGTACCTTCACGTCATGCGTGAGGCCCACCGCATCGGCATGCGTACGAGCATCACCATGATGTTCGGGCACATCGAGTCGGTCGACGAACGCGTCGAGCACCTCCGCCGCGTCCGCGACTTGCAGGACGAAACCGGCGGGTTCACCGCCTTCATCTGCTGGACCTTCCAGCCCGGGGATACGCCGCTTGGCCGAGTCGCCCAGCACGAACCGGACTCTGATCCGGACCCCGATGGCAAGCACCTGGTCCTCGCCGATGCCCACGAGTACCTGCGCATGAACGCCATCGCTCGCCTCTACCTGGACAATATCCCCAACATTCAGTCGAGCTGGGTCACGCAGGGTGTGAAGATAGGTCAACTTGGCCTTTTCTTCGGCGCGAACGACATGGGTTCGGTGATGATGGAGGAAAACGTCGTCTCCGCGGCCGGGACGACCTACCGCCTCACCGAGCAGCAGATCCGCGAGGCGATTCGCGGCGCGGGCTGGCTTGCCAAGAAGCGAAACTTCTATTATCAAATCATTGACGATGGAACGCCATCGCACCCTTAAGGGTATTTTTCTCTCGCAGTATCGATTGCGCCGATGGTAGAATCGGGCCATAGTCGCCGCATGAGTCCGCGTGGCGGGTCTGGGCAGGAGGCTTGGACTGTCTGCGGATCGCTTGGCCCTCTCGGCGAATCGAACTGTCGGAAGCGTAGGATGGAACGGTAGGCGGAAAGAACGATCCCGTTCCGTTGTCCAATTGCAAGATCGTCGATCTGTAGAGCGAGCCTTGGCCGCGATGGACCTAGAGGCCATTTGGAAGCGCGCCCGTGCGGACCTTCTCATCCCCAATCGACGGGGTGACCCCGACCTATTCCTGTGGGAACATTCCTTCCGCGTGGCGCGGACCGCGCAGTATCTGCTGCACCTGCCCGAGGTGCGCAAGCGAGCGCCCGACGACTGCGCCGTGCTCGCGGCCGCGCTTTACCACAACGCAGGATGGGTGAGCCGGTATCGCGGGGCGGACGCCGACCGCCTCGAACTGCTCCTCGGCTCGCTATCGGAAGGGGATGACGAGGAGGGAGCGCACCTGATGGAGCGGAGCCTGAGCGGCCTGCTGCCCGCCGGCTCCCTGCAGCTTGCCGCCCATGTCACCCGTGCCGTGCGGGATCGCGCCACGGACCTGGTGGAGGCCCATGTCGTGTCCGACGCCAACAACTTGCAGGAATTCGGCGTGCTGTACCTTTGGCCGGCCATTCGTCGCGGCCTCTTGGACGGAAAAGGCGTTCAAGCGCTCCTGGATACCTGGCGGCGCAAGAAAGAGTACCGCTTCTGGGAGGCTCGTCTGACCGACTCCTTTCGCTTCCAGGCCTCCCGGGAGATCGCACGGTCGCGACTGGAGAAGATCGAGCGCCTGCTGGCCGAACTGGAAGAACAGCACAACGCCTCGGACGTCGCCGCCATCGCCCGAGTCCCTCACGCGGCGTCGCGATGATCCGGGCCGCTTTCTTTGCGATGGGCGGCATGGGCAAACGCAGCGCCGCCTTTGCCAGCGCCCGCCGTTGGCGGGCTTAGGCATGCCACCATGGCTACTAGTTTTCGTCCAAGGTCACACAGTTTTCGTAGGAGGGTCGACCCGGATGGCGCCAGTACAGATCGGTGCACAGGAGTTCGGCGGGCAGCGTGTCTTTCTGCCAGCCCGGTCCGCGCACGATGATACAGCGATAATTCTCGAAGTCGGACTCCCATCCGCGGTCACTTGGACCGCAATCCGGCCAGCGCGGATAGGTCGGCAACGCTTCGTTGCGGTAGTGATTCGCGTACCCTTCGCGATCCTCGGTGCCCTCCATGTAGATCCTCTGGTATTCGGCGTGAGCATCCACAAACGCGCGGTTGTAGGTCCAGTCCTTGCCGTGCCAGCCGCGCAGCGACTTGCTCGGCCCCAGATCGACGCCCAGGCCGATCCACTGACACTCGTCCAGCTCCCGCCGACAGGCCCAGGCCCAGCGACCGACGTTCTCTTCGTAATAGAGCGTTCGCGCGGGTGTGGGCACGCGCGTGATGGGTCGCAGATACGGCGAGTTGCTGCGCATCTCATTCTGCCCGGAAGCGTTCATGAAGACGTTGGCGGCGTAGCTGTTGCCGAAGTGGTCGTAGGAGGACCGTTCATCCTTCGCGACCCAGTCCGGACAGTGGGCCCCACGCGGCGGACCGTCGTCGCCCGGACAACGAAAGAGGTCGAGATTCAGCTTGGTGTCGGCCAAGGCGCCTGAACGATTAAAGACGGGCACATTGTGTTCCTTGAAGCCGCCCTTGTAGAGGATCGCGTTCATCGGTCGCGTCGCCGGCCCCAGGCCGATCTTCGTGCCGTACTTGCTGTTGATTGGGTTGGCGGGACCGGCCCAGTCCTCCCAGCCGATGCCGCTCTTGCCGCCCCACTCATACGCTCCGATGAACGATGGTGAATTCGGCTCCTGACGGTACTGAAGCGGGTTCACCGGGATGCCCCAGCCTTGGGGATCATCCGCCTCGTAAACCCGGCTGCTCGTAGCGATGCCCTTGATGTGCGACAGGCACGTGCTCTGCTTGGCCTGGCGACGCGCCGCCTCCAGCGAGGGCATGAGGATGGCGATGAGCAGGGCGATGATCGCGATCACCACCAGCAGCTCGATCAAGGTGAATGCTCGCGGCATTCGTCGAGCGAATGAAAGCGATGGCCCGTCGTTCGCCTTACCCCGGGGGCGCGTCTTCACGCAGCCATTCATACCCGATTGCGCGATGACGATCGTCGCCACAAAAACCTCCTTCAGCGGGGGGTCGGTCGCCGCCGTCCAACCGGACACTGCAGCGCCCTCATTGTATCGACGCGGGCTGGAAGAATGCAAGAGTGAGTTACGCCACGACGAGTCGCACGAATTTGCGATTGCCGCGTTGTAGGATATCCCCGGATTTGACGGTCACGGGCGTGTTGGGGTCCTCGATGGCTACGCCATTGAGCTTCACGCCTCGCTGGGCGACGAGCCGCCGCGCCTCGTTGCGCGACTTTTCACCCAGACAGGCCAAAATCAAATCCAGCGGAGAAATCAGCCCGTCCGTTAATTTCTCGGCCGGAACGCTGGCTTCGGGTAATTCATCAGGCAGTCCTTCCTTGCCGCCTCCGTGAACACGGCGGAATTCGTCGGCCGCGGCGTGGGCCGCCGCGGCGGAGTGGAACTGCGTGATGACCTTCTTGGCCAGTGTTTCCTTGGCATCCCGCGGATTGACCTGAGCGGGATCATGGAGCGCCGCGACTTCCGCTTCCGGCGTGTCGGTCACCAGCTCGAAGTAGTTGCGCATCAGCTCATCGGGGATGCGCATGATCTTGCCGAACATCTCCCCGGGCGGATCGGTCACGGCTACATAGTTGCCCAGCGACTTGCTCATCTTGTTCGTGCCGTCGGTGCCGATCAGCAGGGGCGTGACCATGACGATTTGTGGCGGCTGGCCGGCGCTGCGCTGCAAGTCGCGCCCGCAGAGGTTGTTGAACGTCTGGTCCGTCCCGCCCAGCTCCACGTCGGATTGGATCAACACGCTGTCCCGCGCCTGCATGAGCGGATAGAGCAGCTCGTGCAGGAAAATCTCCCGCCCCTCGGCGCGGCGCTCCGCGAAGGTGTCCCGCTCCAGCATCCGCGCCACGGTCATGGAGCTCATCAGCTTGACCACGTCGGCGCAGGTCATGGTCTTGAGCCATTCGCTGTTGTAACGCACTTCCAGGTTGTCCGGAGTAAGATCGAGGACTTTTCCGGCCTGAGCCATGTACGTGGCGGCATTGGTCTTGATTTCGGCCTCGGTCAGCATGGGGCGAGTCTTGGAGCGCCCCGTGGGGTCGCCGATCATGGCCGTGTAGTCGCCGATGATCAGCACCGCCTTGTGCCCCAAATCCTGGAACTGCCGCAGCTTGCGCAGCACCACCGTGTGGCCCAGGGTGAGGTCCGGCGCGGTCGGGTCCATCCCCAGCTTCACGCGGAGCCGCTTGCCGCTCGCCAGGCGCTGGGTCAGTTCGTCGACAGTGTAGACGTGCTCGCACCCGCGTGTGAGCAGCGCGACCTGCTGATTAATGGGCACGTGGTGCATCGCGTGCGCAGTGTATCGCATCATCGATTTCCTAGCCACGGAACCAAGGCGAGGTCGCTATCAGAGCGCGGAGCGTGGCACGGTCAAGCGACGAGGCCTTATCCGTCGTTTGGCCGCGGGGCGAGACGCGTCGCCACCACGCCCAAGCTTCGCTTGCGTGCCACCCGACGCTAAGCGGAGTCGAGGGCACGTAGAAGCGCTTCGGCTACGCGTCGGGTTTCGGTAGGGCTCGCCCCGCCGATGGTCTGGTAGGCGTGGCAGTTGAGATCGTCCGCGGACGGCTCGTCGCCGGGGTCGCGCAGCTCGGCGGCTATCTTCGCGTGCGCCTCTCGCAACGGAACGCCACACTTTACGAGCCGCTCCATTCGCAAGGTAGCGTCGAGGTTTCCCAGAGTGAGACTTACCTTGAGCCGCTCGCGATCGAATTCGAGCTTCTCGAGGAACGCGGTGGTCATACTCAGCAAGGCGCTCAGCTTCTCGGCGGTCCGATGAACGATGGGCTTGATGCACTGCAAGTCCCGGTTGTATCCGCTGGGCAGCCCCTTGAGCAGCATCGTCGCTTCGGCGTGCGCAGCGAGGACAGCGCAGGTTTCACCGCGTAGCAATTCCATGGCGTCGGGATTGGTCTTGTTGGGCATCATCGAGGAGCCCGTGCCGAAGGCCTTGGGGTAATTCGTCCAGCCAGAGGGAGTCTGCGAGAAGGCAATCACGTCCGTGGCGATGGACTGCAGGTGAAGCGCGATCTGCGCCGCGAGCGAGAGGTACTCCAGACACTCATCGCGCGTGCTCGTAGAGGCCAGGGCATTCAGGGAGGGCTGCGCGAAGCCCAGCTCGCGAGCTTGGATGCGGCGATCGACCGGGATCGACGAGCCGGCCGCCGCCGCGGAGCCCAGAGGGCAGAACTCCCGCCAGCGATCCGTAAAGAACCGGACGTGCTCGCGGGTGCGGTTTGCGGACGCCGCGTAGCGCAGGACCCAAAAGCCCACCGTCCCGGGCATGGCGAACTGGGCGTGCGTCTGCAAGGGGAAAACCACCTCGCTCCACTCCGAGGCGCGCCGACAACACACCGAAATGAGCGAAGAAAGGTCTTTGCGTAGGCGTTCACCCTCGGCGATCAAATACAGGAGGAGCAGGGTCGCGACCTGATCGTTGCGCGAGCGGGCGGTATGGATTTTCTTGCCCGCCTCGCCGATCAGCTCGACGATAGCGCCTTCGATCCAGGTGTGCAGATCCTCTGCCTGCGAACTCGGACAGGGGGCTTGGGCGAACCGAGCCTCGATCTGTTGCAGCGCGCCATTGATGTCGCGTCGTTCGCCGGCGGTCAGAATGCCGGCCGCCTCCAGTGCCGTAGCGTGCGCTCGCTGCAGCTTGATCTCATGCGGGAGCAGGAACCAATCCTCGCGCAGGCTCGCGTTGATCGGTGCAAACGTCGGATCCAGCGGGGTGTCCTGCTTCCAGAGCGCCTGCATCGCCGTTCTCCGCCACGGGGCGCCCGACGCACGTCAGCCAACTCAGGTTGATGAACCCCTTGGCGTCCGCATGGGCGTAATCGCTGGACTCGAAGGTGGCCAGCGTCTTGCGGAACAGGGCCGCGTCGGAGCAAACCCGCGACACATAAGGTATCGGAAACGGATGGACGGTCACGCGCCCGCTCAGGCGTTCCAGGACGGCGTCCCCCGCGGCCTCGACGACCCCCCGCTGGTCGGAGAAGTACTCGCCGCGATAGAGGATATTCCCATAGGTGCGGCCGAGTCCCACGTATTCATCGTACGTGGGTTTGTTAAGGCAGGTCCGCGCCAGGGCATCGACCGCGGTGTGCAACAGCTTGGCCGCGGGGTTGATGTACAAGCCGCGCGACTTGATCCCTGTGAACCGGTTCTCGATCACCAGGTCCCACGCCCAGGGGGCAAAACGGTAATCCTGATTGAGCATCCTCAGGATGTCGCCGAGGGGCAAGGGCACGCCGTCGAGGGTGGTGGGAACGCCGGCCTGGAACGTGACCTCCAGCGGCGAAACCTCGCTGCACCCCACCGGGCCGACGGCAAAGCGGTTGCCAACCGCACTCAGCACTTGCTCGATGTCGAACTCGGCGCTGGCGTCCTCGAGGGGCCCGCCCTCGACGCTCAAATGCCAGAGGTTTTCGTCAAAGCTGTAGGCCTTGGTGACCTCGTAGTCGTCGTCGAAGCCGTGCGCCCGCAGGTAATGGATCATGTCCTCGCGACCCGCCAGGTCCCACACTTTCCACGGAGCCAGCACCGGGTACGTCGGGGCCAGGGACTTGTAGGCGAACTCGAAGCGAATCTGGTCGTTGCCCTTTCCGGTCGCGCCGTGAACCAGGGTCGCCCCGCCGAGCTGCTTGGCGGCGCGGACCTGCTCGGCCGCGATGAAGGGTCGGGCCAGCGCCGTCCCCAGACGGTAATTCCCTTCGTACGTCGCCTGTAGGGCGATCGCCATGGGCACGACGGTACGAAGCATGTCGGGCTTCGCGTCGCGAATGACGGCGGACACAGCCCCCAGGCGAAGGGCCTTCGCCCGATGCGCTTCGAGATCCTCATCCTGCCCCACATCCACCAATACGGCGTGTACGTCGTAACCCTGCTCCCCGAGCCACACCACGATCGTGGAGGTGTCCAGCCCGCCCGAGTACGCCAACACACACTTCTTCTTACCGCTCATGCTTGTCTCCGAACCACTGTCTGAGTCTTCGCAGAGCCACGGTCTGCGATCGTCGATTTTTCGTGGCCACGAACACGGTATCGTCGCCGGCGAGCGTCGCGGCGATGGCCGGGTCCGCCGTCGCATCGATGGCGACGGCCACGGCCTGGGCCTGCCCCACGACGGTATTCACGGCCGTCAGGTGCGGCCCGCACGTCGTGAACCGTTTCACCACGCCGGCCAGGTCGCTTAGCTTGGGCGCTCCCGGCCGTTCTTCGACCTCCGACAGCACGTACCGCCCGCCGGCCTTGCGGATGCCCAGCTCGGTGAGGTCGCGGCTCAGCGTCGATTGATCGACGCGCTGTCCCGCACCCCGCAAGGCCCTCAAAAGCTGCCCCTGGGTACGCGCCCCTGCCTCGCGCACCAGCCGCTGGATGAGGGCGAGTCTTTCCTCCTTGCTCCCCACGCGCCTTCATCGTACATATTATGGCCTAGTATGCAACATAATTCAAAGAAAAAATGGCTTCGCAAGCGGCCCCCGGCTTCTCACAGGTTGGACGCGGCGGGGAGGCTGATTCGCTCGATGTGGGTGGCCCGCCCGGTGGGCGGTTCGACGGTCACCAAGACCCCGCAGAGCCGCGCGTCGCCCTCGGCCACGTCAAACAGGCTGGGCACGCCGGTGCGCATGTTGCCGATCACCCGCTCTTTCAGCCGTCCCAGGACCGAGTCGTAGGGCCCGGTCATGCCCACGTCGGTGATGTAGGCCGTGCCCTTGGGCAGGATTCGCTCGTCGGCCGTGGGAATGTGCGTGTGCGTTCCAAAGACCAAGCTCACCCGCCCGTCGAGGTGCCAGCCCATCGCCACCTTCTCGCTGGTCGCCTCCGCGTGGACATCGACCACGACGATTTTCAGATCGGGCGGCAAGCCCTCCAGAACGCGATCGACTGCGGCGAAGGGACAGTTGGTGAGCGGCTTCATGAACATGCGGCCGAGCAAGGAGATGACGGCGACTTTCGGACCGCCCGTGGTCTGATAGACGGCGAGCTCGCGTCCGGGCGCACCCGAGGGCAGGTTCGCCGGGCGGACCATGCGGTCGGACTTCTCCAGCACCGGAATGATATCTTTGCGGCGGTAGACGTGATCGCCCAGGGTAATCAGATTGGCCCCGGCTTGGACGATTTTCTCGTACATCGCCGCGGAGAGCCCCGCGCCGTCCGTGGCGTTCTCGGCGTTGACGATCACGCATTCGACGCCGCGCTGCTTGACCAGATCGGGTAGCGTGTCGTGCAGGATCCGCCGCCCGGGGCTGCCCACCACGTCGCCGATGCAAAGGAGGTTCAGCGGCATAGCTCCAACCATTCGGTACCAGCGGCTGATTGTAGGTGTTTCCCGATCGCGCGGCACTAGTCGGCTGCAGGGTCGGCGACTTGGAGCGCCCCGATCTTCAACAAGGGCTCGAGGAGATTGGCCGCGCCGTCATGCTCCACGATGCGGCCGTCCACCACTCGGTCAATGTTCACGGCCGTCATTTCCAACTTTTTTCCAGTCGGTTTCATCCCCAGCCACCCGCCCGCGTGCGTGCCTCGGGCGGTGACGCGGGTGACGACCCAGTCGCCTTCGGCGATCTGCTGCTCGACTGTGAGATGAAGATCGGGGTACGTCCCGCGAACGCCAAGGACATGTCCCTTCGCGCCTTCCAAGCCGATGGGATGCCTGACGTTGTCGTGGACCTCGACGTAGTCAGGCGAGATGAACTCGGCCAGTCGAGCCACATTGCCTGTGTTCACCACTTCCTCGTAGTAACGTCGAACCAGCAACTTGTTCTCTTCGACCGGGCCCATCCGATTCCTCATTCGCCCATCAGCTCTCGGCCTCCCTCGGCAAGGCCGTGCCGCATCATCGACGGAACGAACGCAGCGTACGGTGCGATCGTCAGCCGAAACATAAGACCAGCGTCCTCGCTTTCATCGGCACGACGGCGGATAGACTCAGCGCGCCGTGGCCACGGCGCGGACTTCGCGGAGGACGGTGACCTTGATCTCGCCGGGGTAGGTCATCTGCTCTTCGATCTTCTTGGCCACGTCGTGGGCGATGGCCGCGGCCGACGAGTCGTCCACGCGCTTGGCATCGACGATGACGCGGATCTCGCGACCGGCCTGGATGGCGAAGGCCTCCTTCACGCCGTGATGGACCTTGGCGATCTCCTCGAGCTGCTGCAAACGCTGCACGTATCGTTCGAGCGACTCCCGCCGGCCGCCGGGGCGGGAGGCGCTGATGGCGTCGGCGGCCATCACGATGGGCGTGTAGGGGCTGATGGAAGGAATGTCGCCGTGATGACCCTCGATAGCGTTCAACACCTCGGGGCGCTCGCTGAACTTCTTGCAGAAATCAGCGCCGATTTTTTGATGGCTGCCCTCGACCTCGTGGTCGATCGCCTTACCGATGTCGTGCAGCAGCCCGCAGCGCCGCGCCAGCCGGCCGTCCAGCCCCAACTCGTCCGCCATGGTCTGACACAGAAACGCCACCTCGATGCTGTGCCGCAGCACGTTCTGACCATAGCTCGTGCGGTAGCGCAGCCGCCCGATGAGGTCGAGCTGCTTTCTGTGCAACCCCCCGACGCCGGCTTCGAGGGCAGCCTTCTTGCCGGTTTCGAACAGCTCTTCCTCGACCTCCTTTTGGACCTGCTCGACAAGCTCCTCGATGCGCCCAGGGTGGATGCGCCCGTCCTGGATGAGCTTCTCCAGCGAACGCCGCGCGATCTCTCGCCGCACCGGATCGAACGCGCTGACCAGGACCACACCGGGCGTGTCATCCACGATGACGTCGACGCCGGTGGATTTCTCGAAGGCCCGGATGTTCCGGCCTTCGCGGCCGATCACGCGCCCTTTCATCTCGTCGTTGGGAATGTCCACGGTGGAAACCGTGCTCTCGCAGGTGTGCTCGCCGGCGTAGCGTTGAATGGCGGTGAGCACGATCTCGCGGGACCGCTGGAAGGCCTCCTCTTTGGCGGTGGCCAAAGTCTTTTCAATGAGCACGGCCGCGTCGCGATCCACCTCGTGGCGGAGCTCTTCGAGGATCGTGCGGCGGGCTTCGTCGAGGGTCAGACCGCTGGATTTGAGGAGAATCTCGCGTCGCTGGGCGAGGAGGCTATCGGCCTCCTGCTCCCGCTGGGCGATTTCATCCGTGCGCGCGGTGAGCTTCTTGATCGCCTGTTCGAGGTTCTTTTCCTTGGTCACCAGCGTGTCGAGCTTGCCCTCGAGGTTGTCTTCCCGCTTGGCGATGCGTTTCTCGTGCTCCTTGATCTCGGCGCGGAGGGCGTCGCCTTCGAGCTTGAGCTGCTCCTGCCCTCGCAGGACCTCCGCCTTGGCCTCGACCTCGGCCTTCTTCCGCACCACGTCGGCCTCGGATCGCGCGTCCGCCAAGACCCGGTCCGCCTGGGTGCGGGCTGCGTCCAGCCGCGCCCGGCCGAACCAACGCATGACCAGGTAGCCACCCAGCAATGCAACAATGGCGCTGAGCCCACAGCCGATAACCAATTGCAGGATCGCGCCGCCGGACGCCTGCGCGATGATTCCATGGATCGTCATGCCCACCTCGCCCGTTCGCTCGGGGACGCACCCCACACCCCACGGGGCGGAGAGTGCCTGGCCCGAGGTGTATGCGCGAGTGCCTCGATGGCTTTCCGGAGAGTTGATCGCCGGGTTGTGGATGGGGCAGGTCGGTTGACTCGAGGCAGACGAGACGCGGCGGGGACCGCAAACTAGGTCAGCGTTCGCTTACCCTTATCGCCGCTCGATAACGCAGGCGCCATGCCGCGTGCGATTGCCCGCTACCTGTCAGACACAGGTTTAGGAGCCACTCAGCCGCCCGCTACGATCAATCGCGCCAAAACGCTAATGTGTCTCAAGCGGCATCCCAGTCCGTCTGCTACGTCGTTCGCAACTACGCATAGAATCCACGTTGGCAGTGAACTGCATTTCCGAGTGGGATTGCAGCCCGTCCAAACGTGTGCCATACGCACAACCTGATCCATGGGCGATCACGTATAAAGCGCCGGTTTAAGCCAAATTGCACAAAACCTCGCGCGACCAGGAGCCTATCGAGGGTCAGGCCGGTGTCAATAGCGTCGATTCTTCAATCTAAGCTAACGGCGGCCGGCGGTCGGAGGCTCGCACTTAACCAAAAAAAAGGGGCGGGCCCAACGTGACCCGCCCCAGGTTCCGGCTGTTTCGTTCCTCTATGGGAAGCACCTTGCGCATCTGTCACGGCAGAAGCCGGTGGTCGCGGGACCGCCGGCCCCGCAGACGCCCGTGGCACACGTGCCCGGCGAGCAGTCACTGTTCGCATCGCAGGGGATGCCGGGGCTCGGCGAACCGGCCGAGCAAGAGCCGCAGTCCAGGTCCGGTATCGGCGGATCGCCCACACTTTCCGTGCAAGGTTGACCGGCCCGCGGACCCGCTTGGCACTCCCGTACGCACTGAGCGCCGGTTCCATAGTTGCCCGGTGCGCCGGCGCACTGGCCGTTGCTCGAGCAAACCGTCGTGTCACACGGCACCGTCGACGGGCAGA